>Ga0210040_10005989_pt1 | contig 15303 bp, 12 predicted proteins | sample CryGeyCG12114_NA_FD_185462 | JGI IMG/M metagenome (GOLD analysis project Ga0210040, IMG submission 185462) | Groundwater microbial communities from aquifer - Crystal Geyser CG19_WC_8/21/14_NA (SPAdes) (version 2) | ecosystem: Environmental > Aquatic > Deep subsurface > Groundwater | place: USA... | reverse complement strand
TGAAGTCAGGCGATTGCCGCTATTGTGGGGGAAGAGTATGCCAGGCGGAGGAGCGTGACGCCAGGTCACCTGAATAGAACTAAACGCTTGTCCTAAGCGTCCGGCCTACTGGTCGATGGAGGCGACGGGTAGGTCAAGAAGGGGATTCTTATAACAGGAAAATTACCTAGGTAGGATGGGTTTACAGATTGTGAGTAAGTAAAGTGAGGGAGATAATGAACGAGAAGGCCATCAGCTGCGGCGAACTACTGTCTAGGACGGCGCAGGCACAATCACGTGGGATTAGAGGCATCAGTCATAGAGAAAGCCTTGGCATAACGTGCTTGTCAGACCGCGGTTAGCCGCTAGTAGTGTGATGTCATTTAAGCAAGGAACAAGCATCGGGAAATTGAGAGCTTTAACTCCGGTAACTTTCATCATTATTACTACATGGTAATAGCCTACCCACGATCCGTTCAGGTTCATTAGTGTCTTCAAGTCCGTGCAAGCTGTCTATCCAGTAGTGGCCATATATGCTGGACAGGTAGGGCATTGGTTTCGAGGGGTACACTTCTATAGCGACCATCAGAGCGACCAAATTCAAAGTGGTCTTTATCTTGATCATCTATTCTCACTCACATCAACATTCTGATCATGCCCTCCACTTCTCTCACCCCCCTCAAGGTTCTGCGTGTTTCGAAGCACCAGATACCCGCTTTCAAGGGCATCCCTAATACGTCTATTCAAAACAAGCCGCTTCTCATTTACCACAATGCATTTCCCGAGGCCGATGCGTCGAGTATTGAATCCCATCTGAAATCTATTGGCGTTGTGTCCCTTCAGTGGAGATACACCATGTTTACTGAGACTCACTTCCATTCTACGGCGCACGAGGTGCTCTGCATTTCCTCCGGGTCAGCTAAATTGTGTTTTGGTGGAGAGCAGAACGACGGCCGTGTCGAGCCATTTGTGGAGAAGGGGGACGTCATTGTTGTGCCAGCCGGGGTTGGACATAGGCGATTGGAAGAGCACGGGCATTTTCAAATGGTGGGATCTTATCAGACAGGCAAATCTTGGGATATGTGCTATGGCCGCGAAGGAGAAGAGGAGAAGGTCAAGAACATTTCAGCTCTTGGATGGTTTCACAAGGACCCAATCTATGGAAACGAGGGGCCATCTCTGAATGTGTAGCAACAGGCATACCAGAAGAAAAAGCCGGCGTCTTGGCACTTCGTCTCGATCCCTCCACTCGTCGCATTATGACCGATCATTCGATCAAGCTAGCAAGGTGTTCCTGGGACGTACTGGATGCGTTTGAGGCCGATCCCGAGTCTCTTGAGGGGCGAGAAATGAGTAGACAGAATATTCCCGTTAGAGGCGTCTACTTTGGGGGTTGCGAGAAAGCAACAAAGGCTGTACCTCAGCCTCCATGCACGAAGCCGAGACATGGCTATTGTGGGCAGCATCCATCAACTTTATCATCGACTACAAAGCAGGCAACACAGACGAATATCGCAGAATAGGCCAGAGCAATCGCGACGCATGACTTACTATTCTACATTGTCATATACTATCCAAATGCAAGGTCCCGGAGCATGCTGTATGCATGTCTTAGCGCAGAACAATGAATCCTAATGCCCAACAGGCCGTGGCAGCAATCGTATATATGGAGGGCAAGCCATCGCAAACAACAACTCTTCATCATCAACCATAGTCATTTTTGAACAGTTCAGGCAGCCTGGACCGAATGTTCAAGACATATTGCGAAAACATAACCGCAAGGTCTACTAACACCGAGAACTAGCCGTCAAACAAACAGGAACCAACTGTTTTTCAGCGACCCTCGCAGAATGCCACGCCACTTCTGTCCTACCCATAACCTCTGGTGTCGTCAATGCCACCGACCGCGCTCATCCTCACATACACCGTCTCCTTTTCGCGTCTACGCTCCACCAAGCCCCTGTCCATACCACCAACTCCGTTCTCAGCCCAATCAAGGCACGTGGATCTTCGACGCCACCTCTGCGCACCATTCCTGCAGCAACCTCCTCCTGTTTGACATGTCAACCTTCATTTACCTTCGTAACAGCTACACCTACACCACCACAGGCGAACGTCATCGTATTGCTGGCGTTGGAAATGTCACTCTCTTCATCAAGGTCGAAGGTCTCTGCCGAAGACTGCGTTTGGAGGACGTCAGCTATATCCCGGACCAGAGGGGCGAGCAACGCTTCAGCTTTTACAGATTTAGCAGAGAAGGATTTCGAATGGCCACCATGGGAAGAGAGCTGAAACTCTACAAGAACGAGGGAATGTGGCAAATATTATGCACTGGATATAAGAACAGAGATAGCATGGCATTCGAAATCGACTTGTGCAGGAGGGAGCATATTGGTGGCATACGTTGTGACGGCAGACATTGAAGGGACTCCAAAATTCTCGACTTTATGCGAATGAATTGAACAGAGGTCCTCTCCAAGTAGAGAGACCATGTCAAAAAGACATCAAGCCTCAAAGACAACGCCGTAACCAGTATTCCACATCCTAAGCCCAAGGGTCGTAGTGATGCTTTGCTCCACTCCTCACAAGCCCGAATCCTCCTCTTTGAACTGCGCCGTCTCGTAGTAGCTATTCCAAGCCTTACACTCATCTGTCCAGGTACTGCCCATACCTAGGCCCGCAATATCGTCCGCTCTCTCCAAGAACTGCACTCCCAAGCCCAACCCGATATGCCACGCTATGTGGCAATGCATCAGCCACGCCCCAGGATTATCTGTGATGAATGCTATCACAAGGTATCCACCCGCCGGTAGCATGGCCACATCCCTGCGTGGCGGGTTAATGAAATTGAGGGTTGTGTTGGATGAATATATCCCGCTTCCAGCACCCATGACATAGAAGTCATGGCCGTGCAGGTGAATGGGATGCGCAATTGGTGGCGGGGTTGTTTTGATGGCTTGGATGATCCAGAAGGACCAGGCGTTCTTCTTAGGGAGAGCAATCAGGTTCATGTTCGGCGGATAATTTGTGTTGGAATCAAGCACGTATTGGATGGTGGGTTTGTCCCAGGGGGCTTGGATGACAGAGGAATTGATATTCCACTGGAAGACGGTGTTGGTTGCATTGGTCGAGGTGGTTTCTGTCACAATGGCAAAGCCCACGTCAAGTCGCGATTTATTGGGTATGGTGATGTTGGTAGGCACATTTGCTTTGACGTAAGGGGTCAGGTTGCCGTTGCTGTCGTTACAGTCTATGAGGACAGGGGAGTTATTACGGGTTGAATTGGGAGGTATTGAAGAGGAGGCGCCGCTGTAGGTGAAGATAGAAAGGGCATTGCCAACTTTGTTGTTGCTGCAGCCTACATTGGGTATGACGTGAAACCAGTAGCTTGATATTGGTTGGTTTGCGTTGATGATTACATCGTATCGTTGTCCGATATTGAGGTTAAGCCATTGGGTCTGCCAGGGCACAATAGGGACAAAGTCCGCAGTGATGACAGTCATTGTGTGATTATCGAGGCCAACTTTGAAATTGTCATTTGTCGAAGTGTTAATCAGACGAACCCGGTACTTTTTGCCTTTCGTCAGGCTGTTGACGTGGTATCTGCCACCGCCAGTCGCATTAACGTTGGTTCCATTGATCAGAATGTTTTCTGCTGGTGGCGGGCCTCTAGGAAAGCCTCCGAATTGAATTAGCGGTCCAAGCGTAAAGGCTGTTGTATAGTACCAGTCGTTGATGGGTAACGTGCCGAGATCGACGTCGTAGTTCGAGCTCGCTGGTCCGTTGATAATCATGGTGCCAACAACACCATCGGAGTATTGTCCAGAATAATGACTATGGTACCATGTCGTTCCAAATTGAGTGCATAGAAACTTATATACCTTGGACTGGCCTGGTGCCAACGGGCATTCAGTAATACCATTTGTGCCGTCCATGTGGTTGGTCTGCCACTGTCTCAAGCCGTGCCAGTGAATACTTGTACCATTGGTCGTGAGAGAGTTTTTGACCGTGATTTCAAGAGTGTCTCCCCAATCCGCTATTATGGTTGGTCCAGGATATTGGCCATTGATGGCGTAGACTACACGAGATGTGCCGTCCAGGGCCATGGTCGTGTTCGTGATTTCCAGATTGTACTTGACGACTTTCTTCGTGTCAGGCCACGTATTGTCGTAGTTGGTGTTGACACTGAAGCCGTTGCCCCAGCATTGTCTTGTTGCTGGACCATTCGTGCATTGTGAATCTGCGACTCTGGTGGTAGTTGTCGCTACCTGCCGGGGCTGTAGATCCTGGATGGGCACTAGTTCGGCTTCTTTAGGTATGCTAGCGCTGGAGGAGGAGTGCAATATCGCAAGCGTGCAGAGAATAATGGATGGTAGCCACATGGTGTCAAGGCAAGTGCAACAGAGTCGAGATACTCAAGTGGCAACGAGGAAAATGGAAGCGCCTAGGAAGAGAGCATACTTTAATCAAATTAATAGTTTAGAAATGTAAAGGGAAGGATGTCTGTCAGGTAACTCGTATTCCTCCCCCGTACAATGCATCTCTCTCAAGTTGCGCTGAAGCTCTTGCTACCAAACAGCAATACATGCAAGGATCCTAATTGCGGACCTGCATTTACTCAGCTGTAAGTGGTTGTGACAGGTTGTACAGCAGCTCGTGGTACCAAGGTCTCGGATCCTGGAAGAGCAAGCCATGATTGAGCTGCTCATGCGCACCAATAGGGCTTCGAATCACCGACGTGCAGTGAGAAGTGTGGTCAAACTGTAGCCGTAAGGTACGTTGGCTGGATTGTGACTGAGACAGGATGGGCCAGATGATGAGCGCAATCTACTTCTCGTGTCGAGAGCTCAATACAATGCTTTCAGCTCGAGTATGCAGGTGCAGACATAGTGGCCCCAGTCAGGGATCGAACAGTCGAAACATGTAGGTAGATTAAAAAGAAAAAAGCTTCATGCTGCCAGTGGGAGATTCAGTCGCGGTTGATGGTACCAACCACGCACTGCACGCCACGGTACCCCAGGTAGGCTTAGCGGTCGCCAGTCTTGGCATGACGAAAAGCGAGTCGGACTCGGAGTGTCGGCAAAATCTTTCCGAGTCCGAGTGGGATTCGGGCTACCCACAAGTTAGGTACCACTGCACTCTGCTCTGAGCCATCAACATCGATTGACGCCTGCTCGTCATAACCCTTCCCTGCCCTAACAACAACATCCAAATACCGTATCTCTGGAGCAGGCTTTGGATATGATAGGCAGGAGGATAAGCCACATCTCACAAATCCGGCATATGCTGTACTATTCTTACTACTTTCATGTCGCACACATCCACAGCTCTCGTTCCTGCGGCTCGAATTCAAATCATGTGTGCAATGATACCGCTTTCGCGACTACCAAGACTATTAGATTGGTCGTACTAGAGGGTTTGCTCCGGTCGAACAGAATATCAGAACCTCATCCCGATTTCTGTTCCCAGCAATCAATAAAGAATCATCCAGAACAGGTTATTGGCCTCAACTGGCATTTCTTCCAGCAATGTCTGACAACCTTTGTCGACAACGTTGTCGAGAACCGATGTCTCAGTCTTGTTGCCCAATTACCACCGAGCGATCCTGACACTGCTTCTGGACAAGTCTAGGAATGTCACTCATCTATTCAAAGACCAGGCAGGTCGGTGAAGTAAACATGATGACCCCTGTGGCTTGCATATTGCGTTGAGGTTGTATTTTTCAATCTATTGTCAGGTCTTATCCGTTTCTGTGATCTGAAATGTTGTTGCTTCATAAGAGCGGTCATGTTCATCACCATTACTTTTCTTACGCATTAACTCGTTACAGAGATCTACCCTGTACGGCCAAATCCATCCTCAGCACAATGCATGCTCTGTTATCACTTTCGTTCGTCTTCGTACTGGCGAGACGTGTGCTTGCTACATGCAACTCCTATGGGCATGATTTTGTGGACGGTGGAGGGCCATATTGCATCAACACGTATTCTCCTGACTATTTCTCTTTTGGAACAGAATTCGCAGGTACGCGCTTGCGAGGAGCTTGCACGTGTGAGGTCTGACAACTTGACAGGTTGCGTGGCATCTGATACTCAGGGCGAAGTTACGCCTATCCTTGTGGATCCGGATGAAAACAACTACCTGTGCTCAGACATCTCTACTAACCCAGACAACACTAACTTTGTATCGACTTGGTATGTCGAGTATCTGTTCACAGCACGGCCTGTGCTAATACGGTCTCAAGTAATGTGACCGACAATCAAGTCCTGAAGAGTCAGATGTCTTCCGGTGAATGGATAGTTGTGGTTGAAGGTTTGACCTTTGCATGGATGAGAAGCTTCTCCATAAACGCTGGTCCTCAAGTTACGACGTACTCGACACCCACAGTCACATTTACCGTCACAGAAGTGCCATCTACGACCGTGAGTGCCATGGCCACTAGCATTTATCTGACAACTCTTCCGCCTTCTACAGTGACCGTACTTGCCTCGGTTGTCACGAAAATGGCCACAACGACGCCCGCTAAAGTTACTGTCATCTCTACTTCGACTTCGACAAGAATCCGTACCACGCGGCTCTTCACAAAGACCATAAGTACGAAAACACTCACCACTAGCTGCAAGACTCAACCTCCCAAAAGGGACCCCACATGCACGATTCGACCTACCAAGGCGACCTTGAAGGCGCTTGATATTGAGGTCGACGTAAAGATCGGCCGGCGTGTGCCAGACAGGTTCAAGCATAGCAAGGCCCGTCACCGTCGTGACTCGTCAGGTGAGGATGTTCTGTTCAAGCGTGATGCAGGTAAGAATTCTATCCATACCCATACTAGCAGATACTGAATCGACAGACCAATGCACCACTACCATTCTCGAGACCTCGGCTGTGGTATCTTTATACACCACAATTACCGCTCCAATTTCGACGGAGACAATCACCGAACACGTGACAAGTACATCAATAATGTATGGATCTTAATCCTTTGAGAGCCACGACAAGCTGACAGACAGATAGAACTCCTGTTCCAGTGACATCATCGTCAGGTACTGCTAAGACCACAATTACCGTCACAGCACCTACTCCAACAAGAACTGTCACCTCTAGAACTTACACGACCGTCTGGACCACGAAGACTATCTGGGGTACGATTACTTCTACTGTCAAGACAACACCAACTGGAATTGCCTGTGTGCCATCGGGCTGAGATGGCATCGGGAGTCGGTCAATGACTCCACAGGCAAGTTGAAACTGCGAGACGTGGTGAATCAGTTGTTAGAATAGACTATGCTGTTATGAAAAGCGATCGAGCTCTCCATAGAGGATTGTATCATTAGGGATCACTCCCTCGGCCACCCTCTCCACTCGAAATCGAGACGTTCCAGGTAAGGGCCTCTGCCAAGGTTGAAACTGTCTGGAAGGTTGTTTTTAGAACACCTCGAACATCTATCAATATCATAAGGTAGCCTCTGATCCCTGCATTGTTATCGTTGTTGGAGACTAGGGTACCAGCGCATATCAGTTTAACTCTTACACTACTCAATATGTAAAGAAAATTGGTGGTGAAAGGGTGAAAAAGGCTGGCCGAGGGCTGTATGGTGGCCGAGGAGTGATCCACAACGTTAGTCAGCGAAGCATGAAACGGGAAGGTAGATTAAGCCTTGTTGAGCGCTGAGTAGCCCTTCCGAACCATGTTTCCAAGGTTGTCTCCGCGAAAGCTGCAACGTGTTTGATCACTCGGTGGCTAGTGCCGGCCAGTGCCCAGCGGCCACCGTTGTCCACTAAAAATACCTAGTGTTGCGCGCAGGGTTGATACCAAGCTTTTAGATATTGCAGGGTATATGGAAAGTGCATTCCGATTCACGCTACTGTCCGAAGGTGTATAGAAAGTGCATTGGGATTCACGCTACTGACCGAACGTATAGACAGATCATTCAAGATTGATATGCGTATATTCCTTATGGGTAGGAGTATCAGCGTATACTAATCTTATATCTTGTGCTACTAGTATCGTGTAGGCATCTGTTTAGAAAGTAGTGAGAGAGGTGGCCACTGTCTGGTCGTTGGATACTGGGTGATCATGTACGTTAGTTGGTGTGATTTCAGGCCTCCAATACTCTTGCAGACGCCGACATGGGCGGGGTCGAGATGAGGGTTTCCCCAGAGAACTGAAGCGTATCAGGAAGTGAAGTGGGGTCCGGAATATGTGCAGGCGAAGCGGTCACGCGGTGTCACGCAAAAGTTGCTAACTAACATCCCGTCCGAGTCCGTGACTCTGTGGTGATGCCAAGTCCCGGAAGTCGGGCAGTGCAGTGCATGACACGGCTTCAACAAGATCAATACCGACTTCGACACTCGGACGGGCAGTGTGGAGATGCTGGAGCCGGGCCGGCACCAACGAGGCCGTGTCGGGTGAACATACTCTCCGCCATTCGAACGTCCTCCCGACTCTCACCCCACTCTGCCCAATTCTGGACTTCATTTTCATTGTAGCCTATCTTTAGCCCCCATAGCGTGCATGCTGGCCATGTTTAGCGACGATAAGACTGTTCCCGAAGGAGCAACAGAAGCAACACGCCTATGGTCATACAGTGCTATAAAAGACCATGGCTGACCTCGATGCTGCTGATGAAGAACAACAGGCTGATCACGACTGACTACCGAGATACCGCACACTGCCTCTATCATCACACGAGCTTCATAGCCATCCCCCACTCAATCGCATCACTTCTAAACACCCCTCACTACTACTATTCTTCGAGAGAATGTCTTCCCAACGTGATGGTACCCTCGCCTTTTTCGGTGCAACTGGCGGCGTGACCTTAGTGTGTCTCATCCACTCCCTCCGAGCGGGCTACAAATGTGTCGCCCTTGTACGCACACCAAAACGGCTACAAGACAAGCTCAGCTCTCAGGGGCTCTCCCCAGACCAGCTCGCCAACTTGACCACCTTGCAAGGCAACGCCCACGACGTCACAGCGGTAAAGCGTGCCCTCACGTTCTCCGGCCCTGAGACTCTCGTCTCACACATCGTCACCGGATTGGGTGGCTCACCTTCGCTTACATTCAGCATCTATCGTCCTCTACGAATTGCGCAACTCGATGACCCAACCATCTGCGAGACCGCGGCACGAACTCTCATAACTGCACTCTCACAGATCTATACAGAATGCCCTCGGCTGAGCTCGCATAAACCACGCGTCACCTTCGTCTCCACCACAGGAATCAGCCGCGGCGCCGAAGATGTTCCGTTCGCAATGCGCATGCTCTACCACGAAGTGCTTCACTTCCCGCACGTGGATAAGAAAAAGATGGAAGACCTGTTTCGTGGAAACATGGAGTCGGAGCAACCGGTCTTCAGTGGAATTTACGGCATTCGACCAACATTGCTGACAGAAAGCAAAACCTGGGAGGACGCACAAGGGCTGCAGAAGGTGAGAGCGGGGACCGAAGACAAGCCGGTTATGGGTTACTCGATCAAGCGGGCTGATGTCGGCCACTGGATATTCATGAACAGTATTCATGAAGAGAATCTCAGGAAGAAATGGGCTGGACAGATGATCAGTCTGGCTTATTAGCGTACATCGTTGAGATTGGGCACTGCCACCTCCAAATCTCCTTTTTGCAGTATTTTCTAGCTAGAGCATATCTTTGATCCACCAACCACACTACTTCTGTCCTGTCTGTTGTGTTCTCATGTTCCTTGCTCACAACGTCTATTGATCGAGTCGCACGACAGGGTGCTTCCTTATCACGTGAAGGTCATCAGAAACAGGCGTCGAGTCCGATGGTTCGTGGTAGACCGACGTCTATCGCGGAGAGAAGTCGACCACACCGTCATACACTATTCACTAGGTACGCACACCAAGGATACAGATGGTATCGCCATCACGATCGACGGAACTCTGGAGTGAACCAACAATGATTCAAGCAAGCCTCAGGTCGTCTTTGCCATGAACCGTCACATCCACTTGCACCGCCACACCCACGAGCCTCAAACCACTAGTCCCAGTGTCAGATGCGTGCGCCACAACGACTGTGGACCCGAAATCTCCGATGTCCCCCATGCTCCAGCCTCCATGCCTATCATTTCCTCAACAGACCAGCTTCGCGCCACACATGACGCGCCTCCGTGTCAGGATCCTATGCACCATCACGCTGCCGTCTCACTACGTTGTACTTCCACCAGGCCTCTTCCCTGTTTCCTAGCTCGAAGCACTCCACTGTCATCTCGTTTCGTGCACACCCCTCTCGTCACTGGTCCGCGCCGCCACAGCTCCACTACATCCACAGTACGAGATTCCGCATAACGTCCACCACCGTCGCCGCTAACGTCGCAGAAGACGCAAGCCTCGTGTCCGGTCACCTTGCAAACCTGCTGTTACCTGCTGTGAGCCTGTGAGAAGATTGGTCAAGGTTGAGGAAGACATCAGCTACTACGGCTACCTACATACACAAGGCCATGGCAAGTCGATCGATTCAGCACGAGAGACGTCATTGTTTGAGGCGCAAAGCAAGACTCGCCAGATACTACCTAGGTAGGTAGCATGCGCAGGCGGTAGACAGTGACGCGATAGTCTGTGCACCGTTTGACCCATTGTGATACAAAGACAAGGCCATGGCGCTATGGCCGCTCTTCACTTCCCGTCATTCCTGTCTCCCTTCCTAACCAGAACACACCACTCTTCCTGTGTAGACTCGGACCTGCAAAGACATCTGTCATTCCGCCATCACTCATCCCTCGGAAACAATCCAGCTGCAACCTCGCATAACCCTCAGCCACCACATCGCCCAAACGACCAACCCCGTGCTAAAACAACTCTCACTCAACCAGAAATCAAGATGGGCGCCGTCATGTCCTGCGTACGTTCCCCCTTGTCCCAGCCAGGCAGGCAGCCTGCCGGCGTCCTCCCTTTCCCTCCTTCCTTATCTACCTACTGACAGTCCCCACAGTTGCGCAGTCTCTGCCAGACCATCGGCTCCGTGCTGATGGCCATAGTCAACGGCATCGGCTCCATCCTCACCGCCATCGTCAACGGCATCGTCGCCTTCTTCGACATCATCATCTCGTGCCTGACCTGCGGCCGTGGCGGCGGGCGAAAGCACCGGACAAAGACGACGCATACGAGTCGGGTCTGATAGTCCAGGAGAGGAGGAAAGGAGTGACCCTATGGTGTGAAAGAAGGAAAGAAGGAAGGTGGGCATACCTGAGGATGTCTTGACATTATGATACCCCCCCATTGAATTGTATACTGTTTGCGCGCGACCGGGAAGCGATTGAGACGAGATGATAGCATCGCGTGGTGAAATCGACGGAAAATTAATGATGAAGATTGAATACCTCCCATGAAACCACCAATGTTACGATTGTGATGTCCTGAATGCTTGTGATCCGAAACTAGTCTTTACCTCTGCTCCGTCACCGGAATTTCCAGAGACTGCCATGTTGCTTTGGTCGCGGCACTAGGGAACGCAGGGAACGCATAACGTTCGACGTTCGTGCACTAAAGTGCTTCCATGTGAGCATAGTGGTAAAGAGGTGAGATCACGCACGTAGAGAGAGATCGATATATTGTTTTCGCTAGCATCTATCTCCAGTGGCACAACGCTGGCTGTGCTCGTTGTCATCCTCGTCATATTTATCCAACACGTCCATCACTTCGTTTTCATAGCTTGGTCCTTCGAGCCCGTGGCCATGTGCGTCTATAGCGAGCACATAAGCCAATTGTAGCTAGGCATTGGTAGAGGTAGAATGAAACAGCCTCTTACCTGTCCCGGCCAAAGGTGGCGGCACCAGCAGGCTTGTTGGCCAAGATCTCTTCAATCTCCGCCATGACCTTGTCATCTATCTTGGACACCAGCTGGATGGCCTTGCAGTTGTCGATGATTTGCTCGGTCTTGGTGGCGCCCAGGATGACGGTGCTGACGTTCTCGTTCTTGACGCACCACGCTAGGGCGAGTTGTGTCATGTTACCACCGAGCCTCTCTGCGATGGCTGTCATCTTCTTGACCTTTTCGATCTTGGCCTTTCCTTCGGGCTTCTGGAGCGCCTCAACCGTGGAGCCAAAGAAGTCCTTGTGGTTGGCAAATCTGGAGCCCTCAGGGATGCCGTCATTGTATTTTCCGGTCAAAAGACCAGAAGCGAGGGGAGACCAAATGGTGGTGCCGTACTTGTACTCCTTGAATAGCGGGCCATACTCGACCTCGAAGCGCTCACGGTGGAAGGCATTGTATTGTGGTTGCTCGGCGATAGGTGCAATGAGGTTGTACTTCTCAGCGATGAGTGTTGCCTCGGTAATCTGTGCCGCAGACCATTCGGATGTACCCCAGTAGTATGCGAGGTTGAGGTTACGGATGGTTTGGGTGAAGCCCTCGACGATCTCTTTCATAGGGGTAGCGTGGTCGGGACGGTGAGCGAGGACGATATCGACGTATGGCTGTTGGAGACGCTCGAGGGAGGACTTGAGGCCTTCAACAACGTGCTTGCGGGACAGACCACGAGTGTTGGGCTCTTTGCGACCGGTACCGAAGAAGATTTTCGTGGAGAGGACATACTCATCACGGGGCCATGCAAGTTCTTTGAGCGCATTGCCCATCTCGATTTCAGATTCGCCATTGGCATATGTCTAGAAGAGAAATCAGCTCTGCTCGTTCTCGAAAACGCTGCCTTATGAATGTACCTCGGCAGTATCGAAGAAGTTGATACCGTGGTCCCATGCAGTTTGCATGCATTCCTTGACGATGTTACCCTTCTGGGTACCACCGTATGTGAGCCAGCCACCTGGACGAATGTCAGCAAACAGCAGAGGTGACAAGCGCGCATATCACACACCTAGAGACAAAACCGAGACTTTGAGACCAGTAGGACCAAGGTGTCGGAAGATCTGTCCATGGTTAGTTTGGCACGCTTGCAAGGAAGTAGGAGCACACGAACCATGTCCTTGGGATCAAAGACGGACTTTGGCGCGCTGGGAGCCATGATGTTTGATTGTGTGAGGGTTTTGGAGGAGATATAACTTGTGATTAGGATTGGGAGGACTTGAGGATGTTAGATGGAGAGCTGGACGGGAAATCCCAAACTTGAATACCTAATATGCATTGGAAAATATTTGGAGCTACAAGTGATGGTGACGTATCCGGAGAAGGGAAAAGTAGGTAAGGTCATGAATGACCCCTCAACTTGAAGGGCTCCGAGGTTGAGCCCGACTTGGAGGCCTCAGGCTGAGTTTCCTTAGCTTTTACCCGCACACGTGCCCTCACACCATGGTTCATGGGCGTCTACTATGGTACTGTGTACGATACCTACCAGGTAGGTAGGGAATTCCAGGTGCCGGTGGTCACTGGTAGCACGCGGGGCACGTGGGGCTTAGCTCCTCAGAGTCCTCCCCTACTCGTACAAGTACTTGTACGAATACCTACCCAAGCACGTGCTAAGGCAGGTAAGTATACCTAAGCTTCCTCGAAATCGCCAAGACGGTCTCATCTTCAAGCTCCCGTCAATCCCCTTTTAGCCTCAACAATAATTACCTACATTTAATGATTTACCTATATTACCCCTGCTCGGAGCTCGGTCTTTGCTGCTGCCACCGGATATCCGACCATTGCCGCTTTCGCGAGTCATGCTCAACTTTACAGCAGATCGCGGGCATCTGGCGTCTGGTACTTACCTGGCTGGGTATTGACACCACAGTGATTGCGAACGAGTCTTGAGTGGTGGCCTAATTTGTCCGAGGTCGTCAAGATGCATTGCAGTTCGTGTTTGTTGCGACGCTACTCGGAACTCTCGCTTAGCCGCCTGAACCCGCCAATGAGACGACTGTCGCCATGGATCAGACGGGGGACTGGTCGGTCTAACAGCAACCCCGGCTGGTTGCCTGACTTCCTGACATGTTACACTCAGCCTCGCGCAATAATGCCAAAGACGACTTCTGCTTCTCAACTCCCTTCCCTTTTCAAGATGTGATTCCCCCAACCGATAGAAGACTTCATACATCGTTTCCAACGTCTCTATCTGCCGAGAACGAAAATGGACAGCTACGAACAGGTACAAGACTCTGATCGCTATGATCACGCGTGGGCAGAAAATCACAGGCCCCACAACCAGAGCTATCGAAGACGAGATCGAGTCCACTGGCAAGCTCCATCGCTTATGATCGGATGCTGTATACTCGGCCTTGTTTTTGCCATAGCGCATGATCGGTTTTACCACGCTTTCGATGGTCATGTCGTAAGCAGTGGATTGGAACAAAAGGTCATCACAACAGCTGGCACCGCATTCGCTTTCTTGGTCAAAACTTTCTTCGCTCTCTCGGGCGCCTCCGTCTTTTCCCAACAGCTTTGGTACAGTCTGGGACGCAGGGCCGAGACTATCAACGACATAGATGCATTGTTCGATATACTTGGAAACGCCTTCCAGTTCAGAAGGCTTAGCTTGTTGTTCAGACATTTCGTGCTCGCGATTATAGCGCTGGTTGTCTGGTGTGTTCCCATTGCAGCTGTATTCACCCCTGGTCTGATCAACGTTCAACGAGGCATTCAGTATGATTACAGCGCTTCACTCCGTCCAGCTCAACCTCAACAGTCATGGATTGGAACACAGAATTTTGGACAGACACAGATTGACTTCACGGCTCTTACAAGCGACGGCGTACACACCTATGCCTATGCTCTACTCAACGGGCCGTCTGCGGCACTTTACTCGGTTGCGCTCGCAACGGTGAGCTCGCGGACTGTGCTATCCATCACCCCTTCGAATACAAACTGTTCCTACGATCTTTCGTTCTTCGGACCTGCTTTGAGCTGCGAGAGCCTACCGAGCGGCAATGTCTCAGATTTCGAGAAGACTGTGGCAGCGGCCCAGAAAAATGCATACCTTCCAGGTCAACATACCATTCTCGGTGGAGTAGAATCAATTTACAACGACACAGGTCTCGTCCTCAAATACAATGCCTGGGTTGCAACAAGATCCACTGGCTACTCTTTGTTAAAGCCGAATTGGAACAACGACACTATTAACGCATCGCCTGATCAGACTAATAACGAATACTTCTACTTCTCCTCGAATACTAGCTCAATTCTTCTCGCCTGCCATCTCCGTAACGCAACGTACAACACATCCTTCCATTACGAGAACGGCGACCAGACCATCAAAACCACTTCCCTAACCTTACACGAGCCCATTCCCCTCAACACCACCGTAGACACGGAGAACCCTGACTATGCCAATCCTGTGTACAACGCAGTCTACTACGCCTTCAACAACATTGTCATTGGCGCTGCAATCAACGACACAGTCTCCGTCTCGCCCAACGTCCTCTATTACGGCGG
>Ga0210040_10005988_pt1 | contig 15306 bp, 19 predicted proteins | sample CryGeyCG12114_NA_FD_185462 | JGI IMG/M metagenome (GOLD analysis project Ga0210040, IMG submission 185462) | Groundwater microbial communities from aquifer - Crystal Geyser CG19_WC_8/21/14_NA (SPAdes) (version 2) | ecosystem: Environmental > Aquatic > Deep subsurface > Groundwater | place: USA... | reverse complement strand
CTTGTCCTCGGCTTTCCTGATGGCGGCTGGTTCATTGGCAAAAACAGCACCAGTAAGAGCGAAGCCGCCTCCTTGCTTGTCAAGTTGGGTCAGAACTGACTCGTACTCGGCATCATCGTATACGTAGGCAACAAGGACTGGCCCGAAGAGTTCCTTGTCGAACAAATCGTGGTCCAACGTGTTCGCTACGTATACTGCAGGTTCGACATAGTATCCTTTGCTGTCATCGAACGAACCCCCAGCGATAAGCTCAAGACGGGAGTCCTCCTTAGCCTTCTTGATGACGCTAGTGATTCGATCGAACGCTGGCTTATTGATCACGGGACCAAGGAAGTTGGCGAAATCTTCAGGATCACCCATCTTGGTCTCCTTGAGATGCTGTTTCAACTCATCCAGGAACTCCGAAGCACGGCTTTTGGGGAGATAAATGCGAGAACATGCTGAGCACTTCTGGCCGGAGTACTCGAAAGATGCCCTCATGGTATGCTTGACGGCATTGCTGATGTCGGCTGACGCATGCACCAGGTGGAAATTCTTGCCTGATGTCTCCGCCACCATGCGCGGGAAGTCCCGGTACTTCTTCGACTGTACGCCTTCTGCAGCTTTGAACCAGAGACTGCGGAAGACATCTGAAGAGCCGGTGAAATTGAAACCAGAAAACTCGGGATGGTCGAACACCGTGTCGGTGATCATCTGAGCATCGCCGTTGACCATCTGAATCACATTTGGCGGTAGTCCAGCCTCAAGCAAGATCTTGTAGATAAGATGGCTGGCGTACATGGCGGATGGAGCTGGCTTCCACACCACCACGTTGCCCAGTAGTGCCGGGCCCGAAACAAGGTTTGCTCCGATCGCAGTGAAGTTGAACGGGGAAACAGCGTACACGAAGCCTTCCAAAGGACGCCAGTCGATGCGACCAGCATGCCCAGGTGCATTGATAGTAGGCTGCTTTTCATAGATCTCCTGAGCACCTGCAACATTGAACCGATAGAAATCGGCCGTTTCTGCTGCGGCGTCAATCTCAGCTTGCCATGCATTCTTTCCCTGACCCAGCATTGTCGCTGCCATCAGCTCGAACCGATACTTGCTCGAGACTAGCTCAGCGGCACGCAGAAAGATTGCAGCTCGGTCGAAGAAGGGCATATCGACCCATTCTTGCTTGGCCTTCAGCGCTGCCTCAATGGCTGCAGAAACGTCTTCCTTGGTGGCTGGCGTGTACTTGGCGAGGACGTTGGCATGCTCGGCGGGCATTATCTGGGATAACTGTGACTGACTTGATTCACTGGTTATGCTCTGGCCATTGCGTAAGGTTGGCACTGAGACTGGCACCTGTGATCGAAGTTCCTTGAGAGCGCTTTCCAGCTTTTGTCGTTCAGGTGATGACTTTGCATAATGAAGCTTGAATCGTTAGTAAAATTACATCCAACAGCATATTTCAACTCACATTCTGCTCGTTGAATGGCGGTGGCAGCTTGTGAGCACCAGCGGTTGCTATACACCTTCTTGGCAACGTCCTTGGCGGTGCTGTGCATCTTGATGATTTGGTGAGGCAGGCGCGAAAGGCGCTCCTGGGCGCGAGCATGTTTGAGTGGTGTCTAATGAAGAAGAATGTTGCAGGATAGTAGAGTGCGTACTGGCAGAATTGCTGGAGTGAACACGTTCTTCGTTGACTTGTGTGCCTCCGAGATAGTTGTTTTGCGTGAGGTGTTCCGTGAAATATGGTCCAGCTGGACCACCAATATCATTCTGGAAGTTAAAGATCGTCATCGGAGAGCCTTGGCCGCCGTGAAGCGCGTGTGCCCAAGAACCATCCGACCCGATAGCGATGCTTCCGTGGCATGGAGATGCCGGTGAATGCAGCATGCGGAAATTGGTTGTAAAAGTGAGAGCTGCATCGGAGTCTGATCCGTAGCGATAAGGAATTTGAGCGGGATAGCGATGCCGCTTTGGGAAAAGTGGCCAATGCAGGCACGGAAAAAATGGAATCTCCGGTTCAAAGTTCTTGGCATGGTTCAACCTATCACAACCGGCAAAACTGGTTTACGGAGTGGGAAACCAGAGGATCAAGGACTATTCATCGTGAGCGCTGTGCTTGAGAAGAAGTTCCAGGACGACAGTGACAACGACAGACATGGCACAGTTAAATTCTTCTAGTCAAGACTTGCCCCGTCCTTCAATTGCGATCATTGGCTGCGGTGAGTCAGTCTGCCACGTACAGCTGTCACACAAGGCTGACATTGCTTAGGGAGTCTCGGGACTGCCATACTTCAAGGCCTTTTGGACGCAAAAGAACCCAAAGTGCAACCTACCAAGATACGTGTCACCGTTACCTCGGAATCCTCAGAAAACACCCTTCGCAAAGCATTTGAGAACAGTGCTATCGAAGTTGAGGTCTCTCAAGGTCAAAATGTGGCTGCCGCCAAAGAATCCGACACCATTATCCTGGCCTGTCCACCGAATGTGATGTCGGAAGTATTCCGTGAGGCTGGCATCAGAGAAGCACTCCAGCACAAGCTTCTGATCAGCGTTCTTGCTGGGGTGGACCGGGCTAGCCTCGAGACTGCCATCTATGGCGACAAGACCACCTCGCAGAACGCCGCAGACAGGTGTTGGGTAGTTCGAGCAATGCCGAATCTCGCAGCTTCGATGGGTGCATCAGCGACTGCCATTGAGGTATCAGACCCAATGCTTCCTGCTGACAAGGCGAAACTGGTGGATAGCATCTGGGAACAGCTGGGCGGTATCGTGCATGTACCAGCTTCTCTTATGAATGCCAGCACCGTTCTGTGCGGGTCGACGCCAGCATTCATTGCATTGTTCATGGATGGGCTGATCGATGGTGCTGTAGCAGCTGGAGTACCCCGGGCAAAAGCCGACGCTATGGCGGCACAGGTACTAGCAAGCACGGCTGCCTTGTTGAAGGAGGGACAACGGCCGTCGACGTTGAGAGAGTCTGTATGCGCGATGCCCGGCTGTACTATTCAGGGAAACATCTCCTTGGAAGAAGGCGGAGTCAGAGGTGCATCGGCCAAAGCGATGAAGCTTGCCATAGATGCGGCTAGCCAACTGGGTTGAAAGGTCCAATAATGTTCCAGTCTGTTTGAGTAGGCTGGTTTGATCATCTTCATAGTGGTGGAGTGCATATGTTCACAGATCATTCCATGTCGGATTGCGCGCCGTGGAAGACTGGGTAGCCGTATAGAGGCGTAATCGGATGTTACGGGACCACATCAGCCCTGTTTGTGCATTCCGGACTTAGGCATGCCGAGACTCGAGTTTTCGACGGCATCAGTCCCGATGCAACGTGTGGAGCCAACTTGTACAACGCTTGACTTGCTGGATGCACTGCATGGCTTGGGCCGAGATGTTGTAACGGCTCAACAGGTCCAGAAACGCGCTCACGTACGAATCAGGATAGATGTGCTCATACCAACCGTTTCAAATCGAGGATTCTCCCAATGCTTGTAGATTAGAAAAGGTCTTATCATGAACAACGTACAATTGATGACCCTGTCTCACACCTGATTTCTCACCAATACAAGCAAATACTTCCTGCTCTCTAATACGATCTACTGCTTTGCGAGGATGCAAGGTCAAGCATCCCATTCACCTCTGGATGCGACAGATTCAAGATTGCCAGCACCATCACTAATCAAAACACTTCCTAACAATGTGCCGGTGTCAATAGCAGGGCGAGATGCAGTTGCTGGTGCAGCAGGAGGCATGACATCCGTTCTTCTTGGCCAACCGTTCGACCTCATCAAAGTCCGACTTCAGACAACCAACTCCAGTAATGTATTGAGGGTCGTGAAGGACGTCTGGGTGCATGAAGGTCCACTCGCTTTCTACAAAGGTGCAGCTATTCCTTTCCTCGGTGTGGGGCTCAGTGTGAGTATTCAGTTTCCAGTCTTCCATAGCTGTCGGCAAGCTTTCGAGGGACTCAATTCACAGAAGCGTCGTGCGTATGGTAACCGACTGTCAGGTGGACAAGCCTACCTGGCTGGAGGAGCAGCAGGTGTCGCAAACAGCATCATTTCAGGTCCAGTTGAGCACATCAGGACCAGATTACAGCTTCAGCCGCACGGTGCCGCAAAGCTGTATGCAGGGCCGCTTGATTGCATCAGACAGATTGTGCGGCAGGCAGGACTCCCTGGACTATTCAAGGCTTATCCAGTTGCCGTTGCGAGAGAGTTTCAGGCATACGGTTGTTACTTTGCGGCTTTTGAGGCAAGCATTCGAAGCCTTGGCCAACTAAGGGGCAAAGAACGAAACCAAATGTCGGCGCTTGAGGTCGTCCCATGTGGTGCTTTGGCGGGGATAGCTTTCTGGGTGGGTAGCTACCCGATTGATGTTGTCAAAAGCAAGCTGCAAGCCGATGGCTTTGGTGTGGACGCCAGATACCGAAATGCGTGGGCTGCAGTCGTTGATACGTGGCACAGAGGGGGAATGCGCGGCTTCTGGCGTGGGTTGTCTCCTACATTGGTGAGGACTTCGTTGTCGTCGGCAGGATGCTTTGCGATGTGAGTACTAACGCATGATGAGGAAGCTGTTGCTGACAATGTGCAATAGGGTCGAGCAGGTTAGAAAGCTCATGTGACCGTTGGGTTGAAGACCTTTTCCGGCTCCGATATGCTGCTTCTCCTAGTAGCTGACGCGTCATGACTTCACTTGGATCAGTCAAATACGAGAATCACAACAGTGGGTGGTTCCAATCTCACTCACAGTGCACAGCGCCAACCAATCCACATCCTCGCTGTATAGCCTCTTCACTGAGCTGCATCGACGTCTTGTGCCCGAAGTCAGTCGCTGCACCCTCATTCCAGAAGATCGAAAGCGATGCGTAAACGAAACTGCTATTTTCGTTCAGGCAGATGCGCATGTCATCCTCATGTTGTGTGGAGGTGACCGCGAATTCGTGATAGAGATTCAAATATGTCGGTGCCAGGCACGTGAGCGCACAACTTGTCCCCACCAGCGATTGGTGTGGCGCACGCGACATAACTGAAGGTTGCCTCTACCCCTTTCTCGGACTCATCTGTCTGAGAGCTTTCAGGCGGTACATTAGCCAGAGCGCCGGCCTGGCAATCCAGAGCAGCACAGGCTGTTGCTATAGCTGAACACCTCAAGCAGTTTGCGGCACTGTTAGCGCCCGCGAAGCCAGACCTGCTGAGATCGAGCCATTCCACCAATGCCGTTGACGACGAGGACTCTGCCTGGAAGCGGGTATGAGAAGGTCGCTCAGGGGAGATTTCTGATGTTTCGCGTCATATCTGCGACAGAAACCTCGAGCACCTCGAAAAGCTGAATGGCGACAAAGAGTCCTTGCGGTCCATGTAAAGGTTCCAGTGCCGGAATGTACACATGCCGCTTGTCCCTGTCCAGTGTCAACCTTGACTGGGATGGACTCCTGACTCATGGCAACCAGCGAGAAAACTCAATGTCGAAGGTCTCCGTATTGTCTCGTGCCGAACCCCGACACAAGGCTATGAAGGGTTTCTGGGAACTTGGTTTGAGACTGCTTGAAAATCTCCTTGCCGCCAGAACACAAGGTCACTGATCAGCTGCAAGGAAGGTGGCAGGTCCTTGGCGTCAAGATCTGCCAGCAACAAGGCTCGTTCGAATTGCAGGTACGGTATCTGGATGTCATTGAAGACAAATGCTATTCCCTTAGCTAGACAAGCCAGGCACTGGTCCAGCAAGGATGTCCGCCAATGTGATTGAAGATTCATCTCCGCCAATTCTTTGTCGCTTTCGGAGCAAAGCTCTGATACCCAAGCTCTTCCTGCATGGTCAGTGCGCACTCGCCACTGGGCGACTGATCTGCCCAGTCTTGCTACCTTTTCCACTCGCCAGATTGAGAGAAGTAAAAGAAGAAACCAGGAGTCCCGAGAGCATTTTCGAGTCATACCAGCACTTCATTTGTACCTGTCGGTTGCGCTCTTGGATATAGCTTTGGCCAATGCAGAGTGCATCTATCCAAAGCAGCTGATCCGTGAACTCGTTTTGTGCCTTACTCAGGAATGTGAAGAAGCTCTTTCTCACATGCCATTCCAATCCAGCTCGATCAGGTAGGTGTCGCGGGGCGATCATAAAACATAGGAGAGTGCTCGGTAGGAGGATGTTTTGAGGTTGCCGTTGCGCAGCTCACATTGAACGTGGCCAGAACTGCATGAGGGCAGACCTTCAGCAGACGGATTGTGCCAGGTGTTCTGTCAAGGGATCTGTATGTATACCAGATCGTTGGCATCCTGCAAGCACATTGTTCGGCAGTTATGGAAAAAGGTGGGCATGCACAGTGAGGTGGGCAATTTCAGGACTCGTGCCAATACGCACAGTCATCATTGCATCAGCAGCTGAAACAAACATCATCGCTATCGTGCTCAACCGTCGCTCAGTCTGGGTTGCGCACCTATATGTTCAGTGAAGGAGGGAAGCAATAATAATGCGGACCGAGGCAGCTGCTCTTGGCCCTTGGTCGTGAAGCGACGCGACGCGACGAGCTAAGCCAGAATTGGGACACTTGTCTCTTCCGTAAAGGGCCTGAGCGAGATCGCTCCTTCGAAACCACCTACCACAAGCCAGCGCCGACCGATATGAACAATAGCGTTTGTATCTTACCAGTCTATGGATGTTTCATGAGTGAGAAAGCTCCCAAGTCGAGCTTCATCCTGAGACCGTCCATATGGCACCCACTGCACGACACAACTTTGTCCAAGCGTCTCCCAAACCAGACGAGCACGATTGTCGTGAGTCTGAAACACACTCACACACGGACTGAGCCTGTTTGTCGATAGTAGAGGGTGATCAAACATGTGTGCCTTTCGAGTCACCCACTGGAGGTAGGCAACGGCAAGGTCTGGAATGGGACAAGATATTTGGTAGAAATCCGTTACAACGATGACGACAAGGTATGATCTGCTGAATCAGGAGGGTGCTGTGCCAACGACGAGGGGCTTGGTGGCATAGGATAAAGACTGGCTCTCTTGCACTGTCCGAAATCTATTCTTCATGCTCAGAGGATTAATCACTGGCCATTGTCTTCTGATCACGTACCCTTGGTGACGCCTGTGGCCTTCATTCGCATCTATTCTCACTGACATAATCAGAACCTAACATCACTACACGATGCAATTCCACAGTTTCTTCTGTTTCCTCCTGGGATTGGCCATCGCCGCCGTCGTCGAAATAACACGCGTTGATCGTGCCGTGACAGGCTCTATCCGTTTCTGCAATGAACTCGACTACGACAGCCCCTGCATAACCCAAGAGCTCGTACCTGGAAAATGTCACGATCTGCCAGACTCGGCCGCAAAGGGTGACCAAGGGTCCAGTATCTATGTGAGTGATTTTCTACAGAGCGATGTACGGTGGGCAGCACCCGCTAATCACAGACACATACAGTTCAGTGGCATCAACAAGAAAGGCGACATCAGCTGCGAGGTCTTCACCAGCAAAGACTGCAAGCATGGTGGTAGCACATACTCCGAGAAGTTCCAGCAGCCTTTTTGGTTTGGCAAGAATTGGGACAAGGCTATCGCAAAGTCATACAAGTGTAATGACCATACAGAATGATGATTTACACCTTGTCACTTAGGCGATAAGCGGCGACGTGTGTCAGATGGGGACACCATTGAGGTTTCAAAACCGACCGTGATACAACGAGAAGAGCTTGGTTGCGAGCAAGATGGCGGAGGCGAGGGCGACGAAGCATGCTCAGATGAACTAGGCAAACTCAACGAGGGAGCTGAAACCGGTCGGCGACGAAGCAGAAGAGCTGGGCTTCGCAGCAAGGAGGTTTCGGCGGACAAACGGACCTTGAAACGTGGTAGTAATGAGACACACCGCAGCCTGCAGGGAGGCAGCACAAACGGATGAATCCTGCTTCCGTCCATAAATACTCGGCTTTGCTCCAGCTTTCAGTTTCTTCATCTCCCACAAGCGACTCATACAAGAGAAGCACTCCCAGAACCAAATCGTATGTGTCCTTCCCACAATGACCTCCATCCACCACTAGCGCTCACCAGTACCTAGATAACAAACCCTCCAGTGTGCAACCATGCAAATCAAGTCCTTCCTCCTTCTTGGTGCATTGTGCACGATCACCGCCGGAACGCCCCAACCACCCCAACCAGTCAACCCTGACCCGGGATGCATCAGATTCTGCACAGAAGTCGACTTCGAGGGTGACTGCTACGACGAGAAGATCGAGTTCGACAAATGTAAAGACATACCCCACTGGAAAGCGACCGGAGATCTGGGCTCCAGCACTGAGGTAAGGCTTTATCATGCTCCACACTGCATGGTACACGACATTAACAAGGTTCTATCACAGCTTATCACCGAGCATCTATTTACGGACTGCACGTTGTACAATAAACCTGGCTGCGACAAGCACAAGGATGATGCCGACTATTTGGCCTTGATGTTTGACTGCACCAATCACCGGAATAGGACTACTGACGATCTGCCTGAAGGGAACGCCGTGTTCCAAACCTACAAGTGCAAGACCTTGCTGAAGTCGAAGGATCCGAGAAAAGAGCCTTCACCTGTGGTTGGAGGATGTTGGTGGTATTAGCCAGGCATAATGCCGAGGGATCAGCGCCAAAGCTGTACATGATGAGAATATGAGCTTCAGCTTCGAGCGATGGCGTTGACAAGCTTACAGAGATGATCTGGCAGAGCGGTAGCAACCGATTGTATTGTACTGGGTCTACGGACTAGCTCATAGGTATTGCAATGAGAACACAGCAGTTTCAGCTTGATTTCTGTACAGCTTGACAAGCACATACGTCGCAATGTTATCGAAGCGAGACCTGTTGGTGCTCCACAGTCAACCCAGCCACTACGAGCCAGACCACCTCACAAGCTTTGTTTGCAAGCACATGTATGGGTTAAGGTCTACTACCGTTCTCTGGGCAGTTCTCCACCTTCCGCGCTTGCACTTTCTCTCCCACCGACATCGATTCAGACGCTGATCGGCTTAGAAACTCTTCTTGATGAACTTGCTCTTAGTAGCACAAGCTTTCAGACACTGCTCTGACCCAGCGATGGCGCCTGTACCCACACCAGGAATCTGACCTGCAGCAGTCTGAATGTCGACACCGGCACCTAGGATTGTCTGTGTGATATTTGGTGGCATGGTGAAGAATGCGTTGACAAGGTTGTTGCTACCAGGATCTTCGGAATTGAAGGAGCAGATGAGCTGAGCGTCTTCGCAACCGACGTTCATCATGCTGTGGACTGCGGCTTGTGGAAAGATGGTCATCTGGCCGGCGGTGAGTGTCTCCTCGATGACCGGGGCACCGTTCTCGGTAATCATCCAGGTGTGGGTTGTGCCTTTGACGGCAACAGCGTACTTTGTTGCTCGTGGGTGAACGTGGGGTGGAAGCATAGAGCAAGGACCAAGGTTGATGATGGACTGCGTATGTTAGAATATGCCATGTGGAGGAAAGGTCTGCTCACCATTGACATTCCATTACCAATCGTGGCAGGAAAGGTGGCAGCGTCGGCATAGATCACACCACCAGGTGAGAAGGTGTACTTGTCAGACTTGGTGAAGTCGAAGAACCAGTCAGAGCTCTCTGGCAGCAAGTTCATTCTGTCCATGTTGGTGGTGGCCACCTTGAGCTGCTGGACTAGGTTTGTGTTGATTCCAGTACCAGCGGCCGAAGCTACCGAGGCAAGGGTAGTTGCGATGAGGAAAGAAACGCCAGCGAACAACATGATGGCAACTTCTAGTTCGAACTTCTCTATGAGACTTTTGTCTGCTCGTGGTTGTGGTTGTGCGAGTTCTTAGAGCTTGGGAAGGGCGGCTTGCTTCTTTGAGTTAAAAAGGTTGTGGGAAAGAACGATCAAGAAATGGTTGGTGGGGATGGAGTCCTTTAATATGAAGGAGGCTTCTGCTAATTTTTCTGGGTGAAGATTTGCATGCTCACATGTGACTCGTGCTTGATCGACCACCAGTGAAAGTCGCAGTCTACAAAAACTGCGTCACTCTTGTCACTTGGTGAAGATATCTTTCAACTCGAGCTGATGCCCAGCCGAGGCGAGCGCTTTGTCCGTGATGTGAATCAACCTTGATTTGATTGGCTTGAGGGGAGGTTCTGCCATATTCGACTAGATCAAGCCCAGATGAGTCTGTCCTTGCTCAAGTGAGATGCGTACTAATTCACACCTTCACTTTTCATCACTCGGTGTGAGTCTATTAGTCGTTCGTTGGGATTGTGGCGTAGGACGTCATCAGCGTCATCGCTACCTCAAAAGACCCAGGCATGGACGGACGAATTGTCATGAAGAAGGCGAGCAGAGCCATGGGCACTCACCGTTGCCTTCAGTATATAATGCGGCGTGGGTAAGAAAGGGATCGAAGTGGCGACACTGACGACCGCCTGGTTCATCTCGGCTGGCACCACAAATGAGACAGCTGGCCCGTTGCATTGAAAATGAGCCTCAAGCGTTACCATCAAGTACTCGTTCCAGCCCATCAATGAGCCTCGATGTCAAACACAACCTCGTGCAGGACCTCTTTGCAGAAGCTGTGGTCTCTTCCATACTCTTAGTATCAGCCTTCACGAGTTTTTCTGGTCGAATGTATATCCATCAAAGGAAGTCTGGAAGTGGATTCGCCAAAGGGGTCTCAGGCGTTCTCTGCTATTGCAGCAGGCCATATTTGTCTCTACGTGCGTCATGCTCATGCAACCAACATACTATGCACGCGACCAATGGCACTTCGTATCTATCTGGCCTTTTTGTCTCAGTGGCCGACGGAGTCTGCGATCTGCTTGAGAGTCAATGCGAATCGTGTCTGACACTACCCCATCGATCGCGTTCTGCCATGCCGCGCATGTGTTCCATTTTGCTGATGTTCTACTCTTCTGTGTTCCCTTGCATCTCGGTATGGGACAGACGGATAGATTTATGCATATCAACAAAGGCTCTGGATGGCAGCAAATGCTATCGTGGTTGTGGAATGGTCTGTTCCGCCCAAAGCTGCCGGAACTTTTGCCTGCTGATGAGTGGACAAAGAGACATTCTCGGTTTGAGACATGGGTAGAGACACCATTTATTTAAAATGGAAATCCCGATAAGAGCACGAAGTAGGCAATTGACAGAGCGTATGGCGACGATCAGGATGCTACAACCTTCGAGGTCGTCGACCTCTAGCTCGAGAACTTCTCCGATTCGTCGTCGCGTCCAGCGCGTCGAGAGTTCCGCATCTCCGCTCCCTCCACTGGCACAATCAAGAGGGCAGCCGAAATACTGCACAGCTTCGTGCTACGGTATCTTGCAATGCTCAAACTGTATTACGCGACTGGGTCCTCAGCGTTGGAGCCTCGACATCGAACAGAAAGCTCCTGCTAGCGAACGTCACAAAAGTCTCCATGTTACTAGTATCATGGCGCCTCCGCTCGCACGCAACAGCAGCTACTCTACGTTGCAAGAGAGACATTGAGTGACGATGTCAATGTTCAGAACATGCTGAAGTATTTCACAACGTTCTTTTTACTTCAACATACTTGTCTCTTCGCCATTGAGAATACGTCGACTACACCCATTCGATGCTCAAAGCTGCCGATGGTAGAATCCAGCCCAGCACATTCGAGGCGCAGACACAACACACATTCGTAACGCGCAGTGTGTCTGTCATCTTGCTGTTGCCCCTACAGCCTGCTGCAGATTGTTACATCCATCCCAACCATATGCATTCAGCTCCATGACTCTGCCAGATTCGGATGCTCGGTCAAGAGCCTTTCGCCCATACCATTCCTGCTCAAAATCCAGGTCACATGAGCGTTAGGACCATGCAAATCCGTCTATGCTATGGTTTGCTGTGGTTCTTCTCGATCTCCTCCATGTCGTTGTACAGAAACCTTGCCGGCTCATTCTTTGTTGAACGCCTGATTTTGTCGAATCCTTCTAGTAGCTCAGATGTCCGCCGCCGAGATCGGGGGCTCGTACTCGCATTTCCCATTCGCTAGTCGGCTGTGTCTGGAGAACTCCAACTCTTCGAACACCATTAATAAGTTACTCATCTCGGCAATAGTTCTTTCCGCGATATAAGGCCCGAGTGCTTGCATACTGATGATCAGTTTCTCACATACTGTTGATTGACAGCTTAACATCTCGTGCTCACGCGTATCGACAACGACCAAGCGGCACTTGCACTACAACCCGCAATATTCAGCACCCTTGACGCCGATTGCAAAGGCTGGTACGTGCGAGACACGCAATAACCACCAATAGCAGAGTCACGATCCACAGCGCCACGCACCCTACATCTCCCATCAAAACCGTAAGAACCTCGATATGGGCATTTTCTGGGAGACAATTCCAGTGTCACTCCAAAAATGGATCCTCGAACAACACCTCTTTTTTGTGGCAAGCGCACCTCTAAGCAACACTGGCCACATCAATGTTAGCTCGAAAGGCGGTAAGTACTTCGGCTTAATCGATGAACGCACCTTCTGGTACCACGACCTGTCAGGCAGTGGGATTGAAACCATCTCGCATCTGCACGAGCCAGGAAATGGAAGGATTTGCATTATGTTCAACGCTTTTGATGGACCGCCGAAGATTGTGAGGCTTTGGGGACACGGTGAGTAGTCTTTGGCTGAAGATGGCCGCTGCTAATGGCATAACAGGTCGTGTCCTCGAAAATGGCACGAAGGAGTTTTCCGACTTCATCGAGAAACACAATGTGAACATAATCCCTGGCACGCGCAGCATAATCATTGTCGACGTCCACCAAGTTGGCAGCAGTTGTGGCTTTTCGGTACCATATTACGACTTCAAGGAGTATCGTCCCATCCTGAATGAATTTATGGAGAAGAAGCAGAAGAAGTTCCTCGCGGGTGAGGAGAAAGAGAGTATGGATCGGTGGGTTACAACTTCCCTATTGCAATCCCAGTTCTCTGCATTTTCTCTGCGTCGCTGCACTGTACTGTCTAAAGCCAACTCCGCTGCCTGTCCACTATGTACGACAACCATAGAACTTGAGAGCTAATCTTGATTGCTTACCCTTCATGCAGCCAACCCTCGATATTGCTAACAACCGTCTTTCAGGTACTGGGCCTACAAGAACGCATGGTCAATAGACGGCCTCCCCGGCATGAAGCGAGCCCTCGATGCAAGCAAGACTCACGACGTCGCACCGATCAAGAAGATGGTAGGACCGCTCGCCCCGAAGAACGGTACCATCCACAACGATGGTTTCACCCTTGAGCAAGTAATGATCATATTCATCATCGCATTTGTTGCTGGCGTCATGGCAGCGACTTTGAGTCCAAACGTACTCAAAAACGCCATAGTGGCGCTAAGAAATCAAGCAGAGGGGCGACAGGCGGCTTGGCTGCCGAAGAGTTTGAGATGACGGAGAGGTAGGAACAACCACAAACTTGATACCCGACACCTACATATTCTAGCTACACGATTGCATGGCGTTAAGGAGGAGTGGAAAGATCTCGATGACCATGTTGCGTTCTGCCTGCCGCAAGATCTCCGGTAGCGCTCTTATTGCAGCACGGCGTATCCGACTCACCCCAACAACTCTACGAGCATTATCCGACATCGTAACGCGACTGATAATCTTGGCAATCATCAAAGTGCTGGTGGTGAACCCACCAGCGGCACTTCCTTTGCGTTCCCTGAACCACGTCTAACACAGTTTCTCTGGCCAGTCCTGAGTTCCTAGCTTCCATGCCCTGCCAAATCGAGCCTACCTCTCATGCGGCATTCCTAGCCAACGCAGAATCCTAGCCAAGACGTGCAATCGCTACATCGTAACTACAACTTGAGAACCATGAGACTCCGACGACGTGGAAATGGACTTTACACTGGCCGGAGGTGACGTTGCAAGATTCTACTCATTCCGTCCGGACCGAGCTAGCAAGCCATCTCCCGCAAGAATATTGCGCTCAAAGATTGTTGAGCGTCACCACGCAAAGCTGTTGAAGCACGATTGGCACAACAGTGCTTATAGCAGCAGCCACGGTCAATCAATGTTCCTTACGCACCCACGCCAACCTCACATCCCGCCTCGTTTGCCTGCACAAGGCAAGCAGACGATGAGGAAGCCATTGAGTCACTATCGCGACATCTGTAGTGAAGACGTACACAAGAAGTCGTGCTGCTGTGCCTACGTATACAGTGGCCTCTCTCTCTCTCTCTCTCTCTCTCACTCTCACTCTCTCTCTCTCCCCACATTCATCTAGTCAATTCATCGTATCATCACGACTTTCACCTGGTAGCAGTCACAATACGCAGCTCCAACGTTCTAAAAATAGGTATCGTAATGTAAAACGGTCACAACCATGAGATCGTGATGAACGAGAGTTGAGGGTTGCCCATTGGCAAGATGAAGAAGTAGTGGGATGGAAATAGGCTCGACGCAAATATATCTTGTATAGCGTCAAAGGTGCCAATCATCCGCCAAGGTCCTGCCTATGCGCAAGCTTGCAGAACCAATTATTTGCCGCAGGTGCTGATGGACAGCAATGTACTTAAGAAAGAGAAATGCTTAAAAGTAATACTCAAGAAGAGATATTTAACCGAATAGGTAGGTATCTAATGCAACAACATACTCAACGTAAAGGAGTGACGCTCTATGTACAAAGATGCTCTGGGTCAGAAGTCTCGGTGTGATGCGGAAGCCGAAGGCCTAGGCGTCGACGATACAAGTCAAGAGAATATACTGTATATAGCGAAGCTCGAGTCGTTTTGATTGTCCGGAACTGTCACTTCAGCACAAATAAAGGGTATTTGAAGGAGTCGATGTTGAAAGTAGAAATAATTATCCACGACAATTTAATTGCCTGGCCCTATCAACTATTTACAGGGTATATCTAAATCCTTCGAGACCCTCGATTGGCTTTCCACCACCAGCAGCTCTCTTGTTGGCTCGGTGGAACTTCAAGTCCAAGAGCAGGGTGATGACAACGATCAAACCAGCAGCAAGGGTGCAAGCAATGATACCTGGCACGTATCCTGGGCTGTCCTGCTTTCTGAAAACAGTAGAGCCAATGATACCACCAATACCGCCAGCACCAACAAGAGTAGCAGAGCAGAGAGCTCGCTTCCACTGACCTCGGATGTTGTTTGCTTGCCATGTCAGAACACATGGAACGTTTGCGTTAGCGGCGGTGGTAGCAAGGAAGACACCAAAATACCGAGCACCGACGTTCGTAGCGAAGCCCATGAGTGGCAGACCAATGAGAGCGAGAACACCGTTGGCGAGGATGAAGGGAGATCGCAGGTGCCACTTGTCCCCGTAGTAAGCGAACGCAAACATCACTATGGCCGCGAGAACGT
>Ga0210040_10005987_pt1 | contig 15307 bp, 13 predicted proteins | sample CryGeyCG12114_NA_FD_185462 | JGI IMG/M metagenome (GOLD analysis project Ga0210040, IMG submission 185462) | Groundwater microbial communities from aquifer - Crystal Geyser CG19_WC_8/21/14_NA (SPAdes) (version 2) | ecosystem: Environmental > Aquatic > Deep subsurface > Groundwater | place: USA... | reverse complement strand
TGACCAGCGACTGGAGATCTGACCCAATGCCTGGACGCGGAACGGACATAGCGGAGATCATTCGGCCTGATCGCGCCCTTTGCGACCGGCTGGCGGCCATCGGCAGCGCCACGGCGTCGAGCGAGCTGAACCGGATCTTCGGCCTGAGGAACGTCCATATCCAGGGCCCACGCCCTCTGGTGCCGGGACGGTCGGTGGCGGGGCCCGCGCTGACGCTCCAGTTCATGCCGAAGCGTGAGGACCTTTTCGAGGGGGGCGAGTACGACAACCCCGACCTCCAGCTCCACCGCCATGTCATGTATCCCGCCCAAGCCGGCGACATGATCGTGGTCGACGCGCGCGGCGACATGTCGAGCGGCATCTTCGGGGAGATGATGCTCACGTTCTTCGCGGGACGGGGCGGACTGGGCGTGGTCGTCGACGGCTGCATCCGGGACTCCGGCCCCGCGCGGGCTCTGGACCTCGGGATCTGGGTCAAGGGGACCACGCCGAACTACCACGCCCAGACCGCCATTGTGCCCTGGGCCGTCAACGTGCCCGTGGCCTGCGGCGGCACGCTCGTCCTGCCAGGGGACATCATCATCGCCGACGACGATGGCGCGGTCGTCGTGCCGGCCGCCTTGGCCGAACGGCTCGCCGACCTCGCGGGGGAGCATGCCGAGTGGGAGGAGTTCTCCCGCCTGCGGCTGAGCCAGGGGGCCGACCTCGCCAAGTACTATCCGCTAACGGACGAGGTGCAAGGCGAGTACCAGGATTGGAAGGCGGCGCAGGCGGCGAAGTGACAGCGTCTCGCCACCCTTCGCTCGACGGACGCAGCGTGCTCGTGACCGGCGGGGCGACCGGCATCGGCGCGGCCCATGTCGAGGCATTTCGCGCCCAGGGTAGCCGCGTGGCCTTTCTCGACGTCGACCAGAATTCGGGCCGGTCTCTGGCCAAGGCCACAGGCGCTCTGTTCCTGGCCTGCGATCTCACGAACCTCGCCGCTCTGGAGCAGGCCCTGGCGCAGGCGGCGGCCGGGATCGGCCCGATCCAGGTCCTCGTGAACAACGCCGCCGACGACGCCCGGCACGACCTCCTCGACGTGACCGAAGCGTCCTTCGAGAGGGGGATCGCCGTCAACCTTCGCCACCTCGTCTTCGCATCCAAGGCCGTGGTGCCGGGGATGAGGGCACAGGGAGGGGGGGTCATCCTCAACACCGGCTCGATCAGCTGGCGCGGCGGCTTCGGCGGCATGCCCCTCTACATGACCGCGAAGGCCGGCATCGAGGGCCTGACCCGAGCCTTGGCGCGCGATCTCGGGCCCGACCGCATCCGGGTCAACTGCATCGTTCCGGGCTGGGTCATGACCGAGAAGCAGCTGCGCGAGCGGGTGGACGACGCCGGTCGACGGATGATCGCCGAGCGTCAGTTCCTGCCAGACCCGGTCGAACCGCGCGACGTCGCAGCCTTGGCCACCTGGCTCGCGTCGGGGGACGCACGGGCCTGCACTGCCCAGTGCTTTGTCGTGGATGGTGGCTGGATTTAAGTCCTCGGTCCCCTAGAGGGCACGAAGGGCCGCCCGGATTCCTGCAGGCTGCATGGACTGACAGGGCACTCCGCCCCGCGGGCTTCCTGAACCGACGAGGCGATGGACCGACGGCAGCATCCTCATGCATGAACGTCGATCCCGGGAGCGGGAGCACGGATCGACCTCGGGACATGATCTGTCTGTGCATCGTGAGACGCTGACGGGTTGGCAAGCGGTCCTGGCGCTTGCCTTGCCAGAGCATAGACCTTTGGAGACCTCGGGTTGATGTTCGAGTCCAGACCGGACCGACCGGCGACGTGGACGGCGTTCTCGGAGCGAGCTCCCTCGGCTCGAAGGGTCGCCAAGTGCTTTTTGCCCAACGCCGCAATGCAACTTCGGCGGCTTCGACGCAAGCGGTCTCGGCGAATTGCTGAGATCAATCGAATGCTCTTTGTCGATTGAAATTCGCCTTTCTAATCGGTCCCGGGCTCGATGAGTCTCGCGCGACGCGGGAGTCCATCAGCGTAGCCAAGAGAGTCTGCCCCAGGCAGTGACGAACGACAAGATCCCGTCGATGCGGAGATGGAACCATTGGAACGAAGCCCGGACCACAGTACGCGGCACCTTGCCTACGAGGCCGCGTGCCGATGACGCCACATCCGCTTCCGGGCTCCGAGGGCGGCCTCTGCAGTGCTCCCAATTGATGAGGGCAACACAGCGCCCAAGACCACGAGGTGCAGTCGGATGTACGCTCCCTCAGGCGAGCGCCAACTGGTCGCCTGCAGGGGTGCGGCTGCGTTTCGCAGTGCTAGGGCAAGTGCGTTGCGGAAGGGGGACTGGAACCTCCGACAACAAATCTTGACTCCGCGCATGCATCGTTCCCGGTCTCGGCGTCGAGAGATGTGCTGGGACAGACCGGCACAGGAGTCACGTACCTTTCAAATAAGTGACCAGCAGATAGGATCCACATTCGCCGATGTAGATCCCTCTCCCCGCCTCTCGCCGTTTCACCCAAGCGCAACCAGCTCACAGTCCCGCCAAGGATTCCCACGCGGCTCGCCGGCCTCGGATATGGCATGCCTCCGCCCTTGGCCGGCACCATCCGACCCAGTCCATTTTGCCTCCTCGGTCAACCGACCCGGTTGACGCGCTAGCGCAGGGGAGGCATCGGTCGGCGCCTCGATCAGGAGTCGCAATGACCGGGACCGCGGTTCACACGCTCATCACCCACTCCGGCAGCTTTCATGCCGACGACCTGCTGGCCTTCGTCCTGCTCAGGACACTCCATCCCGGGGCAAGGCTGGTCCGCACGCGAGACGCGGCGCTGATCGAGGCGGCGGACGTCGGTGCCATCGTTTTCGACGTAGGGATGGTCTACGCGCCCGAAGCGCTGCGTTACGATCATCACCAGCCCGCACGGGCCCGTCGCTCCGAGGGTCTGGCCTATTCGGCTTTCGGCTTGGTCTGGCGCCACCATGGCCGTGCCTACGTCGCCCGGGTCCTGGGCCTCGATCCAGCCGCCGACGCCGCGCGAATGGAGGCGATCCATGCCAGGCTCGACGCCACGCTGGTGCGCGACATCGACGCCATCGACAACGGCGAGCTCCAGCCCGACCAGAAGGCGCTCATGCATTCCCTGTCGTTGCCGAACCTCCTCATGGCCCTCCGCCCGGCCTTCGACGACAACGCACCGGACGCGGATGACAGAGCTTTCCTGCAGGCCGCCGGGATCGCAGATCAGCTCCTGCGGGCCCAGGTAGACAGCGTGGCCGAAGCGATACGGGCTCGGACCCTCGTCGTGGAGGCGGTTGCCGCTCGCAGCCACCCCCGCTGGATCGAACTGCCGCGGAAGGTGGAATATCTGGAGACCATTCTGGTCCTCGGCGCTCAGCATGGTGCCGACCAGATCGAGTTCGTCGTGGCCCAGGCTCGCAACGAATGGCAACTCAACACGGTGAACCGGACGCTCGACAGCTTCGTCGCCCGCAAGGACCTTCCCGCCGCGTGGTCCGGCCTGAGAGATGAGGCTCTCGTAGCGAAGACGGGCGTTCCCGACGCCACCTTCTGCCACGCGAAGCTTTTCGTCGCGATTGCCCGAAGCCGTGACGGGGCCTTGGCGCTCCTCGATCAGGCGCTGAGGAGTTGACACGAGGCTGGACAGGGCGCGGGGAAGCCGAAGTCCGAGTTCGGTGAGCACTTGCGCCCCCTGACGGTCCGCTCTCTACCCATGGCGCGAGGCCGCGTGCTAAGCGCAGATCAAGGCTGACCTGACACAGTTGGGCACGGCCCCAATTGCGGCTCCGGGCTCAGAGCTGAAGATGACCTTGAGGACGTCTGGATCGTAACCCTCCGGCGTGGGCCGTCTGACGGCGGCAGGCGAGCTCGGGCAGCAGCCTGACCTCATGGCAAGTCCTCAGGTCATGCCTCAGGTGAGATGGTCATGGCGCCGTCGGGGTTGACGCTGGCCCGGTTGTGTTCGGGCAGGCTCAGGGAGCAGACGGTGCGCATCCCGTGCTCCTCCAGCAGGGCGCGGATATGGGGAGCATCCACCATGGGCGCGTTCAGGAGGGCGATCTCGATGAAGCCCATCTTTTAAGCCGCGGCGGGGATCGTCCGCCCTGTCCCCGTTCATGGTCCATCTGAGGTGTGTGGACGCCAAAGCCTCGCAGGGCGCTCTCCCTGGCTGCTCGGGATGTTCCTAGCGCCTAAAGGCGCACTTCCGTCGCGGGATCGAAGAAGTGGGCCTGGGTCATATCGACCGGCACCATGCACGGCTCGCCTACGCGCACCGGGAAGCGGGGGTCCACCTGTGCAGTCACCCGCTCGCCACCGACATGCCCCAGGACCAGCGTATGTGGCCCCAGGGGCTCGATCGCCTGCGGTTGGATGCTGAGCGAGGCCTGATGCGCCGAAGGGCGCATGTGCTCGGGCCGGATGCCGAAGAGGACCTCCATCCGAGCCCCGAGGCGGCCTGCCTCCTCCGGCGGAAGCGGCAGGACCTGTCCTCCGACATGAACCGCGCCGCCCTCGATCCGGGCCGGGAGAAAGTTCATCGCGGGCGATCCGATGAAGTTCGCGACGAAGCGGTTCGCAGGCCTTTCATACAGCGTGATCGGATCGGCGACCTGCTCGATGACCCCCGCTCGCATGACCACGACGCGGTCGGCCATAGTCATGGCCTCGATCTGGTCGTGGGTGACGTAGACCGCGGTGGTGCCAAGGCGGCGCTGCAGAAGCTTGATCTCGGTCCGCATCTCGACCCGGAGCTTGGCGTCGAGGTTCGAGAGCGGCTCGTCGAAGAGGAAGACTTGGGGGTGCCGGACCAAGGCGCGCCCGATGGCGACGCGCTGGCGCTGCCCGCCGGAGAGGTTCCGAGGCTTGCGGTCGAGATAGGGATCGAGGCCCAGGAGGCGCGAGGCTTCGGCCACCCGTTCGGCGATGGTCGCCCTGTTGGTGCCGTGGACGCGCATGGCATAGCCGATGTTCTCGCGCACGGTCATATGAGGGTAGAGCGCGTAGTTCTGGAAGACCATGGCGACGTCGCGCTCGCCGGGGGCGGCCTGGGTCACATCGCGGCCACTGATGGAGATGCGGCCCGAGGTGACGGTCTCAAGGCCCGCGAGCATCCGCAGGGTCGTGGTCTTGCCGCAGCCCGAGGGACCGACGAGCACCACGAACTCGCCCTTCTGGATGCCGAGATCGAGCGGCGGGATGACGGCCGCCGTCCCGAAGGATTTGGTTACCCGCTCCATCTCCACATGCGTCATGAAGCTCTCCGTCAAGGGGCCCCGGGCCGGGGCGACCGGCCCGGGGCGAGTGGGATCAGTTCTCGAGCGGCGGCAGGCCGACCGAGGCGCGATAAGCGGCGAGCTGGGTATCGCGCCCGAACTCGTCAGTCAGGCGGTCCCATTCGGCCGCGATGGCGTCGAGGGCGGCTTGGGGCTCCACCTCGCCGGCCAGCGCCTTGGACAGTTCGATCTCCAGCACCTCGGTGTAGGAGAAGAAGCCCGGCAGTCGGAGGTCGAGCGCGACGTTGGGAGCGTCTAGCGAGGCGCGCTGGGCGCCAAGATAGCTCTCGGCCTCCTCCGGAGTGAAGATCGAGGACCAGGCGTCGAGCTTGTCGTAGTGCGAGAACCGGTAGGGGTTCACGCCCGAGTTGGCCGTGACGATGGCCGTCCCGGACACGGCGGGGCTGATGACCTCCTTGACGAAGTCCCAGGCGGCCTCGGGGTTGGCGCTGTCTGCGGGAACGCCGAGCTGCCAGCCGCCGAAGGCCAGGAACGGCGAGTGGACGACCTCGGGGAAGGTATCCCAAGCCTGGGTCTTGTGGTTCCAGATCTCCGTGGAGCCCGGCAGCATGGCGGTGCGGACGGTCCCCTCGGCGGCGTCGCCCCCCTCGGTCGCGCGCAGCACCCCGGAGTCGGCCCAGTCGAGGTTCATGGCCACCGTGCCGCCCGCGTAGAGCGGGCGCACGTCGCCCGAGCCGTTGTTGAGGGCGCCGGGCGGGTTGAAGTCGAGCGCCTTCTTGTACTCCTCAAGGGCGCGCAGCCAGCCCGGGTTGTTGATCTGGGCATCCATTGTCTCGGGATCGAAGAACATCGAGCCCGGGTTGTTGGGGTTGTTCGTGTAGGCCGACGCGTGACTGAAGAAGTACCAGAACTGCTGCCCCCCGCGCTTGTAGGCCTCGGCGGTGCCATACATCCCCTGGTCCGGCCGGTTGAAGAACTCGGCCTGATCGAGGTACTGCGGCCAGGTCTCGGGCGGGGCGAGCGGGTAGCCGTACTTGGCCTCGAAAGCCGCCTGCTCCTCCGGGTTGTCCAGCAGGTCGGACCGGAGGTTCAGCATGTGCATGTCGCCATCCATGGTGGCGGACTTCACCTCGTCGTTCCACACCATCAGCCGCTCCCGGTAGGTGGGATGGATGTCCTCCCAGTCGGAGCCTTCCTGAAGCTCCGCGGGCATGGTGGAGAGGAAGGGCGCGAAGTCGGGGAGCCAGGCGGGCACGAAGCCGATCACGTCGAAGTCGCCGGTCTGCTGCGACATGGCGGTCAGGAACTTGGGGTAGAGCTCGCCGAAGGGAAACTCCACGACATTGACGGTGCCGCAGGTCCGGGCCTCCCAGCTCTCGGCGGCGGCGGCCAGCGCCGAGGCGATGGCCGGGCCGTTCTGGGTGGAGACGGTCAGCGTGACCCCCGTGTAGTCGGGCGAGCACTGTGCCACGGCAGCGCCCCCGGTCACGGTCAGCGCGGCGGACAGAAGCAGTTTCTTCATTGGTTATCCTCCCTTGTTAGGTCTTACTTGATCGATCCGGTCAGCAGCCCCGACCGCATCATGCGGCCGAGGATCGTCGCCACCACGATCATCGGTGCGATGGAGAACAGCGCCGCGACCGAGATGGCCCACCATTCATCCCCTCGGCTCGAGTTCTGGCCGGCGAGAAGGATGGGCAGGGTCTGCCACTTGCCCGAGGTCAGGAGCAGAGCGAACAGGAACTCGTTCCAGATGAAGGCGAGCACGATCATCGACGTCGCGATCAGCCCTGGCCGTGCCATCGGCAGCACGATCCCGAAGAAGATGCGGAACCGCCCGATGTTGTCGACCAAGGCGGCCTCTTCCACCTCGACCGGCAGGGTGGCCAGGAAGTCACGCATCAGCCAGACCGCGAAGGGAAGCCCGAAGGCGGTGTAGGCGAGGACGAGGCCGGGGAAACTGTCGGTGAGCCGGAGCCCGAGCTTGTTGACCTCCGTGTAGAGGAGATAGAGCGCAAAGGCCGAGACGATCGGCGGGAAGATGCGCTGCGAAACGAACCAGAAGGTCACGTCGTCGTTCTTCATCACGGGCCCCGGCAGCGGCAGGCGGTTGGCCAAGACCGACACGACCAGCGCCAAGACCAGTACGATCGCCATGGAATATGGGACGCGCAGGCCCCAGAGGCCGTTCAGGAGGAGGAAGCCTCCAATGGAGATGATCGCGAAGATCACCCCCGACAGGAGGCGGATCCGGAACTCGAAGCGGACCAGCGCATAGGCGGCCATGGCGCCCAGGAGCACGGCCAGCGCGGTGGCGGTGACGGAGACGAGGACGGAACTGACGATCGGGCCCCAGAAGTCGCCTCGCAGCCCAGCGAAAGCGTCGCGGAAGGCCTGGAGCGTCGGCTGGAAGTCGACGAACGGGAGGTAGGTCGGGCCCTGGCTCACGGCGAGTGGCGGCTTGAAGGCCGTGACCAGCACGAAATAGAGCGGGAAGATGGACAGGAAGAACCAGACCAGCGCCAGAATGAAGCCGGTACGGCGATAGCCCCGCCCTTCCATCATGCATATCTCCGCGTCAGGCGCTGCGCGAGCGCGAGATACACCGTGCCAAACACGATCACCACGATGAGGAAGGTGAAGCTTAGCGCCGACGTCATGCCGATGTTGAACTTCTTGAAGCCCTCGTTGTAGGCGAAGAGCGTCAGCGTCTCGGTCGCTGTCCCAGGCCCGCCTCCGGTCAGCACGAAGACCGTGTCGATGACCTTGAATCCCTCGATCAGCCGGATGAACACCACCGCGACCGAGATCGGCAGCAGCATCGGGAACGTGATGTCCCAGAACCGCCGCCAGGCCGGGACGTTGTCCACGCGGGCCGCCTCGAAGACCTCGGCCGGGAGGCTCTGGAGACCTGCAAGCATCAGGAGCGTCACGAAGGGCGTCCATTGCCAGACCTCGACGATGATGAGGACGGCCATCGCAAGGTTCGGCTCGGTGAGGAAGGGCACGTTGCCCAGTCCCAGGGCGCGCATGAGATCGTTCACCGGACCCAGGTAGGGGTGGAAGATCATCCGCGCGATCAGCGCCACACCCACTGGGGCCAGGAACATCGGCAGGAGGAACGTCACGCGGTAGAGCGACGAGCCCGGGACATTGTGATGGAGCGCCAGGGCCAGCGCGAAGCCCAGGACGTATTCCAGGACGACCGACAGCACCGTGATGACCGTCGTCGTCCACATGGAGCCCCAGAAGCGGCCCGACTGAAGGATCTCGGCGTAGTTCTGGACCCCGACGAAACGTGGAGGCGTCGGCGGCACGATCCGCATCGTCTGAAAGCTGACCGTGAGTGCGTAGATCAGCGGAAACAGCGAGATGAGCAGCACCACGAGGAACGCCGGCCACAAGAAGGCGTGCTTGATTCCGTCCCGTTTCGCGGCCGATGACCTCATAAAGCTCCTCCTGGCCTCGACTATGCAACGGCCTCACTTACCGACCTTGCCATGCCTTCCACCTTTCCGCCCACCCTATTCAGAGAGGATTGCCGCTGACGAAGCCTCCGTCGACCTCCAGACAGACCCCGGTGATGTAGGCGGCAGCGCGGGAGCACAGGAACAGCGTCGCGCCGACCAGATCGTCGGCCGTTCCCCATCGCCCCAGCGCCGTACGCGCCTCGACAGCCGCTGCGCCTGACGGGTTGGACCAGATCGGGCGCGTCATGTCGGTCCGGTGGTAGCCGGGGGCGATCGCGTTGACACGAATGCCCTGCCGCCCCCAACGGTGGGCGCAGGCCCGAGTGAGCCCGAGTATCCCGGCCTTGGACGCGCCATAGGCCGGCACGGAGGCATCGGCGAGAAAGCTCAGCATTGAGGCCACGTTGACGATGGAGCCCTGCACCTCGGCCAGACGGGGATACAGGCCGTAGGACAGCCGCATCGCCGCGTTGAGGTTCACATCCATGACGTCGAGGAACCCGGCCTCGTCCCATTCCGCCCCGGGCCGTGCGATGCCGGCCGCGTTGATCAGGACGTCGACGCGGGATGCGTCGGAACAGAACGCCTTGACGGCCTGGCTGTCGCGCAACTCGAGCTGCCGGAAGACGATTCCCTCCGCCGCCAAGGTGGCAAGCTTGGCGGACGAACTCCCCAATCCGGTCACGCTCGCGCCATGCGCCGCGAAGCCCTTGGCGATGGCCAACCCGATGCCGCTGGTGGCTCCAGCGACCACGACGTGGTGGCCGGCAAACAGGTCAGGGCGGAAGGTGTCCATCAGCAAAGCTCCTTCATTTCGGCCGGGACCGTGTCTGGGACCGAGCCCAAGAGGCAGCGACCCGCCAAGCGTGCCTCGCGAGGGATGATCGGAGTCACCAGCACGTGTAGCCCCCGTCGGCCAGCACGATGGAGCCGGTCATGAGGCTCGCGGCCTCCGAGGCAAGGAAGAGGATCACCGCCGCCACCTCGTCGGGCCGTCCCATCCGGCCCTGCGGGGTGCCCCCGATCCAGTGCCGCATGAGGTTCTCGTCGTCGTAGACGTAGGCATTCATCGCGGTCTCGATGTAGGTGGGCGCGACGGCGTTCACGCGCACCCCGCGGGCGGCCCACTCGGCGGCGAGGCTCCGGGTCAGCTGGTGGACCGCCGCCTTGGAGGCATTGTACTGGGCCTGCTCCTGCGGGCGGTTGACAACGAAGCCCGACATGCTGCCCACGTTGACGACGACGCCTGACTGCCGCTCGAGCATCCGCGCGCCGAAGGAGCGGCAGCACCAGTAGAGGCCGTTCAGGTTGATGTCGATGACGGACAGCCACTCGTCGTCGGTCATGCGCTCGGCCGGTATGTTGGACCGTGCGATGCCAGCGTTGTTCACCAGCACGTTGACCTCGGGGTGCCGGTCGGCCAGCGCTTGGACCTCGGCCGAGCTGGTCACCTCGAGCCGGTCCGCGACCACGTCGTGGCCCTGGGCCGCCAGGGTTTGGCCCGCCTCCTTGGCGGCAGCCTCGTCGCGGTCGGTCAGGATGACACGCGCACCGGCCTGGGCCAGGGCCTCGCAGGTGGCGAGGCCGATGCCACGGGCGCCGCCGGTCACCAGCGCGGTCCGTCCAGTCAGGCGAAAACGGTCGAGATAGGGGGTCATCAGGGGGTTCCGGTCAGGTGATCGAGATCGTCGTAAAGGGCTTGCGATTGCAGGTAGAGCTTGTCGAAGACGGGCTGCATTGCGGCGTAGCGGTCGGCCCAGGCAGGATCGGGCGAAACCTCCCGGCCGTGCCGGACGGTGCGCGAGACGGCCTGCGGCAGGTCCGATGCCTGCCCCAGCGCGACCGCGCAGAGCGTGGCGCAGCCCACGAGCCCACATTCGGGTTCCTCCGGGATCAGGATCGGACGGTTGTAGATCGCCGCCTTGATGCGGAGCCACAGGTCCGCCTTCGCGCCGCCCCCGCTCGCGATCAGGATTTCCGGACGGGCGCCGGTGGCGTCCTCCATGATCCGCAGGTGGCGGTTGACGGCGAGTCCGACGCCCTCGAGGATCGCACGATGCATGTGCGACAGGGTGTGCCCCGCCGCTAGGCCGAAGAACTGCGCCCGGCTGTTGCGGTGTGCGCCAAGCCGCTCGCCCGACAGGTAGGGCAGGAAGAAGAGCGCATCCGCCCCGGGCGGCGCCGATTCGGCCATTGCGACGATCTCGGCATAGCCCAGGTCGTTGGCATGGAAGGTCCGTCTCGCCCAGCGCGCCGCGTCTCCGCCCGCCTCCAGGAGCACGAAGGCGCCCCAATTGCCCTCAGGCGTGCCCACATTGCTAATCTCGGGGTCGAGGACCGGCGCCTTCGCGATCAGGGTGACGATGGACGAGGTGCCTGCGACCTCGGACGCCATTCCCGGCTGGCAGACCCCGGATCCCAGAAGGGCGACCGGATAGTCCGCCCCGCCGACGAGCACGGGCGTGCCCCTGGCGAGGCCCGTGACCTCCGCAGCCTCGGAGGTGACCGTTCCGAGGACCTCGATCGGCAGCCGGATCGGAGCCAGCTTCTCGCGGTCGAGGTCCAGCCGGTCCAGCACCCGTTGCGACCATGCGCCGGTTGCCGCGTCCATGAGGAAGGAACAGGCGGCGTCCGTCCAATCCATCGCCCTCTCGCCGGTCAGGCGCAGGTTCACGTAGTCCTTGGGCATGAGCACATGGGTCGTGCGCGCCCAAGCAACCGGATCGTTGTCGCGCAGCCACTGGAGCTTGAAGGCGGGCCAAGCCGGCGTCGGTGGGTTCGCGGTGACGGGGAGCCAATCCGAAAGGTTCTCTGCGGCCTCGAAGCGCCGCACATGATCGAGCGTCCGCTTGTCGTTCCAGAGCGGCACCGCCTCGCGCGTGGGGTTGCCTTCCGCATCCACCAGGACAGTGCCATGCATCTGCCCACAGGCAGCGACGGCCTGGATTCGCCAGCCCTCGGCCCGCGCCCGCCCCGTCATCTCCCGCAGCGAGGCGCAGGCCGCGGCCCACCAGTCGGCCGGACGCTGCTCGGACCAGCCGTACTGCGGCACGATCTGGTCGTAGGACCGGGCGGCGACAGCCAGCACCCGCCCGTCGGGGGACATGATGGCGGCACGGGTGGACCCTGTGCCGATGTCGAGGGCGATCGTGCAGTCCATCAGCGCCGACGAAGGATCTGGCTGGCGTGCTGTAGAACGACCGCCACCACGATGATGACGCCCAGGTAGACCTGCTGGTGATAGCCGGGAACGCCCGCAAGGTTCATGATGTTGCCGATGATCCCGAGGATCAGGACGCCCAGGAAGGTGTTGATGACACCCCCCTGCCCGCCCATCAGGCTGGCCCCACCGATCACCACGGCTGCGATGACGTCCAGTTCGGCCCCGTCGCCGACACTGGCTGACCCCACGCCGGACCGCGAGGTCACGATGATCCCCGCGACGGCCGCCAAGGCTCCCGAGATGATGTAGACCGACATGACGTACCAGCCCGTGACGATGCCCGAGAGGCGCACCGCCTCTTCGTTGGAGCCGATGGCCTTTACGAGGCGGCCGAAGCGCGAAAAGTTTAGGACGATGAAGGCCAGCACAAAGATCCCCAGCATCAGGAGCGCCGGCGCAGGGATGCCGAGGGGAAACGCCGTGCCAAAGGCCGCGAGCGCCGCCCCGGGCTCGCCCAGCATGATGGGCTGGCCATTGGAGAGGATCAGCGCCATGCCGCGCGCGGCCGTGAGCATGGCCAGGGTCACCACGAAGGCCGGCAGCCGCAGGAAGGCCACCAGGATGCCCGAAACCAGCCCGCAGGCCGCGCCGATCCCGATCACCATCAGGATCGCGACCCAGAGCGGCCAGTCCTGCACCAGGATGGCGGTCAACACTGCGCCCAGGGCCGAGATCGAGCCCACGGAAAGGTCGATGCCACGCGTGAGGATGACATAAAGCATCCCGACCGCCATGACGCCGGTCCCGGCGTGCTGCCGGAGGATGTTCATGATGTTGCGCTCGGTCAGGAAGGCGTCGGACTGGAGCGAGGCCAGCCCCAGAAGAAGCAGGAGGATCACGAAGGTCCCGAACTGACGGAACAGCTTGCCGAAGGAGGGCCTGTCCCGGCGGCCGGTGTCCTTGGTCGCGGCGTGGCCGATCCCGGCGGCGTTGTCCGTCATGCGCGTGCCCTTTCCTCGGCTCCGCTACTCATGGAGAGCGTGAGCAGGTTCTCTTCGCTGTAGTCCGGCGGCAGGAGTTCGCCCCGGAGCCGCCCTTCGCCCATCACCAGTACGCGGTCGCAGAGCCCGAACAGCTCGGCATGCTCGGAGGATATCACGAGCAGGGCCTTCCCCTCGGCTGCCATCCGGTGAATGAGCGAATAGATCTCGGTCTTGGCGCCGACGTCCACGCCGCGCGTCGGCTCGTCGAGGATGACCACATCGCCGCCGGCGTGGAACCACTTGGCCAAGACCACCTTCTGCTGGTTTCCGCCCGACAGCGACGATACCGGATCGGCCATGTCGCCGAGCTTGATGCGCAGGTCCTCAATCAGGCCGCGCACCACGCCCCGCTCCCGCCCGCCGGAGAAAAAGCCCAGCCGCGTCACCGGAGCGGTGTTGGCCATGGTGGCGTTCTTGCGGATCGCCATGTCGAGCACCACGCCCTGTCCCTTTCGATCCTCGGGGACGAGCGCCAAGCCGCGCCGCACGGCCTGCTTGGGCGAACGCGGACGAAAGACCTTCCCCTTGAGGGCGATCGTTCCAGACGTGATGGCATCCGCGCCGAAGATCGCCCGGGCGACTTCGGTCCGGCCCGAGCCCACGAGGCCCCCCAGCCCGACGATCTCGCCGCGCCGGAGCGAGAACGACACGTCCCGCACGAGGTTGGGAAGCGTCAACCCCTCGACACGCAGGAGCTCCTCGCCGACCGTGGTCTGCGGCTTCTGCCCGAAGAGCTGGCTCAGCGGACGTCCCACCATCATACGGATGAGCCGATCCATCGGTACGGCATCGGGCGAAACCGTATCCACGCGGCGCCCGTCCTTCATCACCGTGACGCGGTCGGCGATCGCATAGATCTCGTCGAGGCGGTGCGAGATGTAGACGATGCCCACCCCTTCGCGCCGCAGGCCCCGTATGATGTCGAGGAGCCGCTTGGCGTCGCCCATGGACAGCACGGCCGTGGGCTCGTCGAAGACGATGACCCGGGTCTGCCGCGACAGCGCCTTTGCGATCTCGACCACCTGCTGGTGGGCGACCGACAGGTCCGAGACGGTCGCGCGAGGCGAGATGTCGAAGCCGAGCCGGCGGATGAGCTCGCGGGCACGGGCGTTGAGGGTGCCCCAGGCGATCCGCGCCGGAAGCTCGCCCAGGAAGATGTTCTCGGCCACCGACAGGTGGGGAGCCAAGGCCATCTCCTGGTGGATGATGCTGATGCCGCGCCGTATGGCATCGGTGGGGCCGGTCAGGCGAACGGTCTCGCCCCCGACCTCAATGTGCCCCGCGTCGGGGCGAAGTTCGCCGCCCAAGACGCGCATGAGGGTCGACTTTCCGGCGCCGTTCTCGCCCACCATGGCGTGGACCTCGCCCGCGAGGACGTCGAAGTCCACTCCCGACAGCGCATGGATGCCCGCGAAGGATTTGTCGATGCCGTGCAGGGCGACGAGGGAGGTCATCGGCGCTCCTCCTGGAAGGGAAAGCGGCCGCCCGCCGGGAGAGCCGGGCGGCCGCGGCCGTGGATCAGAACAGCGAGTTCGGATCCATGTACTGATCCACGTTCTCCTGCGTGATGACAGCGGGATCGGTGTAGATCAGCTTCGGCGTGTCCTCGGCCAGCTCGCCATTGAGCGCCGCGATCCCGGTCTCGACCGCGCGACGGGCGATCTCGTTGGGATTGTTGAGGCCGGTCGCGCCGTATTCCCCGGCCTTGATGAGCTCATAGGCCTCCTTCTGGCCGTCGGCGGCGGCAACGAGCAGCACTTCCTCCAGGCGGCCGGCAGCCTGGAGCGCCTGGCGGGCACCAAGGACCATCGAGTCGTTCTCGCCCAGCACGACGTTGATGTCGGGATGCGCCGTCAGCAGGTCTTCCATGGCGGTCAGTCCACCTTCGGTCGACCAGTTGCCCCAGCCCTGGCCCAGCACCGTGATCTCGGCATGGCCCTGGTTGGTCAGCATGGCGTCCATGAGGCCGGTCAGCACGCCCAGCCGGCGCTCGCGGCCGACGAGGTTGCCCTGCGACCCCGAGAGAAGGGCGATGCGCGCGGGCTCCCCTCCCAACTGGCCGGCCAGCCATTCGCCCACGAGCTGACCGTTGGCGCTGTTGGAGGACTGAATCTGCGTGATGAAGTCGGCCGAGGGGTCGAGCGTGGAGTCGATCGCCACGACATGTACTCCGGCGCCCGAGGCGGCGTTGACGGCCGGGACCAGCCCTTGCGCGTCTCGGGGGTTCACGATCAGGACGTTTACCCCCGAGGCGACCATGTCCTCGATGTCGGCGATCTGCTTGACCATGTCGTTCTGTGCGTCGGCCGAACGCACCTCGCAGCCGGCGGCCTCGGCGGTGGTGCGGGCGGTCGCCTCCTGCGCGGCGAAGTAGG
>Ga0210040_10005986_pt1 | contig 15308 bp, 7 predicted proteins | sample CryGeyCG12114_NA_FD_185462 | JGI IMG/M metagenome (GOLD analysis project Ga0210040, IMG submission 185462) | Groundwater microbial communities from aquifer - Crystal Geyser CG19_WC_8/21/14_NA (SPAdes) (version 2) | ecosystem: Environmental > Aquatic > Deep subsurface > Groundwater | place: USA... | reverse complement strand
CTTGAAGCCGAAGGAGACCAGGGTCAGGCGCAGGCGGGTGCGGTCGACCTCGCCGAAGGCGTCGGTGACGGCTGCGGCGAGCTGGTGGACGTTGCGGTCGCTCGTGTCGAAGACGATGTCGGCCGCCGCGCGCAGGTCGCCCAGGAGGTTCCGCTCGGTGACGATGCCGTCGAGGATCCGCCCGTCGCCCTGCAGCGGGTGCGGTCGGCGCACGGACTCGAACCGGCGGACGAGCGCGGCGTCGGACGCTTCGAGGAAGAGGACCCGGTGGCGCACGCCGCGCTCCTCCAGGCCCGACAGGGTCGAGAACAGGTCGGCGGAGAAGCCGCGACCGCGCACGTCGAGCACGACGGCCACCTTCGGCACGGTGTCGGTCGCGCTGGCCGCGAGCTGCGACAGCGGCGCCAGCATCTGCGGCGGCAGGTTGTCGACGACGTACCAGCCCAGGTCCTCCAGGACGTGGGCCGCGGTCGAGCGGCCGGCGCCGGACAGGCCGGTGATGACGAGCAGCTCCGCGCCCTCGGTCGGGGTGGACGCCGCTGCCTCGGTCTCGGTCACGCGCTCATCGTGCCAGGGCCGCCGGGTGCGACGGGCCGGTCCGCGCCATCGCCGGCCCCGGCGCAGGCCGGCGCCGCACGCGGGCTCGCGTGCGGCGCCGACGAGGTGCAGCGTCCGTCAGGAGACGGTGATGGTCGCAGTGGTGATGCGGCCCTCACCACCCTCGGGGTACTGGGCGCCGGTGACCTTGCCGGCGAGGTCCTCGGCGAGGTAGGTCAGGAGCGCCTGCTGGTACGTCACCGGCAGGACCGTGAAGCCGACGCCGTCGAAGGGGTAGCCGTCGCCGCCGCGCAGCGTGAAGTCGTTCGTCGCGACCGAGATGGTCGCGAGCGCGCCGGTCGCGACGCCGTCCTCGACGAGCACCGTGCCGTCGTCGAGGACCAGGTCCACGATCCGCGAGCCGACGGGCCGGGTCGGGTCGTAGCTGACGCGGTAGCCCGCCACCTGGGCGAAGCCGCCGCTGGACTGGAGGACCCCGTCGGTCACCGCGGCCGACAGGCCGTGCTCGACACCGGCGATGAACATCTCCACGGGCATCTCGGGGGCGACCGCCACGAAGTTGGCGAACGGCAGGACGGTGTAGGTGTCCAGGGCGCTCACCTCTCCCGCGGGCAGGACGGAGGCGTTGCGGATGCCACCGCCGTTCTGCAGGGCCACGACCGGCGCCGTGATGCCTGCCGCCTCCGCCTCGCGCTGGCCGGCGGCCAGCAGGGAGTCGGCCACGAGGTCGCCGAGGTTCGTCTCCCGGCTGCGGACGTCGTCGCGGAGGCCGTCGAGCGGCACCTCGCTGGTGGCGACGACCTGCTCGGCCAGCGCGGAGACGTGCTCCTGGACCGGCTTCACGACCTGGGCGTTGACGGTGGCGTCGGGCTTGACGGCGTCCGGCCCCTGGGCCGCGACCGGGATCGGCCGGGAGGCCGCGTCGTCCACGGCGAGCAGCTCGCCCTGGTCGTCGAAGGTGACGACCAGCCGGCCGACGTAGGTGTAGGTGGCCGCGGTGGTGACCACCGGGACGACCTCGCCGTCGGCGTCGGTGGGGGTCAGCGGGTACGAGCCGTAGGCGGTCACCCCGTTGGCGACCAGCGGGTCCCCGGCGTCGGCGAGCAGCTCGTGCCCGCCGCCGCCGACGATGACGTCGACCCCGCTGAGCTGGCCGGCCAGGGCCACCTCGTTGTCGATGTCCTGCAGGTGGGAGACCAGCACGACCTTGTCGACGCCGGCCGCCTCGTACGCCGCGGCCTGCGCGTTGGCGATCGCGGCGAGGGCGGGGTCGACGGTCACGCCGCGGGAGCTGGTCAGGCGCGGCAGCTCCGGGGTGGTCAGGCCGATGATGCCGACCCGCTCGCCCTTGATCTCCTCCACGTGGGCGGCGACGATCGTGCCGTCCTGCACCTGGGCGAGCAGCGCCGGCTCGGCCGCGAACCCGAGGTTGCCTGAGACGAACGTGGTGCCCTGGACGTCGTCGAGCCACCGGCTCAGGTAGTCCGGTGTCTGGTCGAAGTCGTGGTTGCCGAAGATCGACACGTCGAAGCCGGCCGCGGTGAAGGCGGTGGCGTCGTAGATCGGCTGCGCCGGGTCCTCGCCGCTGGCGCCCAGCTGCGGCCCCGGCAGGAAGTTGTCCCCGGCGGAGATGGTCAGGACGCCGCGCTTGCCGGCCTGGCCCGCCCCCCGCCTGCCCGTCACCGCAGCCTTCTGCTGCTGCTGGACCAGCTGGACGAAGCGGTCGGCGCCGCCGTAGGTGCCGCCGTCCGTGCCGGTGATCGGCAGGAGGGAGGACTCCAGGTCGTTGGCGTGCAGGATCGTGAGGGTGAAGTCGGGCTTCGGCGCCTTCGGCGCCTTGGCCGAGGCGGCGGTGGCAGGGACGGCGACAGCGACGGTCACCGTGAGGACGAGGGCGCCGCAGCGCAGAGGTGCACGAGACATGACTCTCCGTGGTCGAGGGGTGGGCCTGAGCGAAGGGTCACAGGCCCACATGTCGGACATGTGACGCCCGAGTGTGCTCCGAGTGTCAACGAGTCACCCAGCGTTCACCTTGCGTGATGGACTATTTCACGCAGCGTGCCTACGGTCCTACCGTCCGTATGCCTGTCCGGAAGGACCCCTTCGTGCCCACTCGTCCTGGGATCGCCCGCTGCGCCGTGCTCGGCACCGCAGCCGTCTCCCTCACCGCCTTCGGCCTCCCTGCCACGACAGCCCTCGCAGCCCCGCCGACGACGCCCTTCATCTCCGAGGTCCACTACGACAACACCGGTGACGACGCCGGGGAGTTCATCGAGGTCCAGCTGCCGGCCGGCACGAGCTCGGCGGGCCTGTCGGTCGTCCTCTACAACGGCGGCAACAACACCACTTACGGCACGAGGCCCCTACCCGTCGTGACCGCGCCAGCCGACGCCCCGGGCGTCGCCGTCCTGGACTACCCGATGGACGGCATCCAGAACGGGGCGCCGGACGGCATCGCCCTGGTCGCCGCGGGCGGCACGGTGGTGGAGTTCCTCTCCTACGAGGGCGCCATGACCGCCGTCAGCGGCCCGGCCGCCGGTCTCACCAGCACCGACATCGGTGTCGCCGAGGGCAGCGGCACGCCGGCCGGCCAGTCGCTGTCCCGCGCCTACGACGCCGCCACCGATGCGCTGGTGTGGTCCGGCCCCGCCACCGCCACGAAGGGCGCCGTCAACGGCGCCGCCCCCGGCCCGGTCGAGCCGCCGCCGCCCGTCGGCGAGACCTGCGACATCCCCGTGACGAACGAGATCGGCGACGTCCAGGGCACCGGCGCGACGACGCCGCTGGCCGGCTCCACGGTCACCGTGGAGGGCGTCGTCGTCGGCGACGTCCCCGGGCTCTCCGGCTTCTACCTGCAGGACGCCGACGGTGACGGCGACGCCGCGACCTCCGACGGCGTCTTCGTCTTCTCGGCGGTCGAGGTGGGCCTGGGCGACACGGTCGCCGTCACCGGTGCGGCCGAGGAGTACTTCGGGCAGACCCAGGTCCGGGCCGAGAGCCAGGTCGGCATCTGCGCCGACGGCACCGTCGCGGACCTGCCGGCGGCCACCCCGCTGGACCTGCCCGCCGGGGACGACGACCGCGAGCACCTCGAGGGCATGCTCGTCGTGCCGGCGGACACGCTCACCGTCAGCGAGGTCTACGACCTCACCTCCTACGGTGAGCTGACCCTGTCCGAGGGCGGCCTGCTGGTGCAGCCGACCGAGCTGGCCCGCCCCGGTGCCGGCGCGGACGCGATCGCGGCGGAGAACGCGCTGCGCAGCATCGTCCTCGACGACGCCCTGAGCGCCCGGCTCACCGTGCCGAACGCCCCGTACCTCACCCCGACCACGCCGGTCCGGGTCGGCGACCAGCTCGCCTTAACCGAGCCGCTCGTGCTCGGCTACGGCTTCGACGCCTGGCGGCTGCAGCCCGCCGACGGCACGGCGGACGGCGCCTTCGCCTCGCAGAACACCCGGCCGGCCGCGCCGGGAGAGGTCGGCGGGGACGTGCAGGTGGGCGCGTTCAACGTCCTCAACTACTTCCTCACCTTCGGCGGGGTCGGCCGCGGGGCCACCAGCCAGGCCGAGCTCGACGAGCAGGCCGGCAAGATCGTGCCGGCGATCAACGCGCTGGGCGCCGACGTGGTCACCCTGATGGAGATCGAGGACACCGACTCCACCGCGCTGACCCCGGGCGACGCCGACACGGCCGTCGCCGACCTCGTGCGCCGGCTCAACGCCGACGCCGGCTCCGAGAAGTGGGCGTTCGTGCCGTTCCCGGAGGAGCTGTACTCCGTCGACCGCGACGTGATCCGCAACGCGATCATCTACCAGCCCGCCGTGGTCACGCCGGTCGGTGCGTCGGTCGGCCTGGTCGACGAGGCCGCCTTCGACAACGCGCGCGAGCCGATCGCCCAGACCTTCACCAAGGACGGCGACGCCTTCACCGTGGTCGCCAACCACTTCAAGTCCAAGGGCGGGACCGGTACCGGTGACAACGCCGACACCGGCCAGGGGTCGTTCAACGCCGACCGCGTCCAGCAGGCGCAGTCCCTGGCCGCCTTCACCGACCGGCTGCGCGAGCAGACCGGCGAGCAGGACGTGCTCCTCATGGGCGACTTCAACGCCTACACCCAGGAGGACCCGATCGAGGCCCTGCGCACCGAGGGCTTCATCGACCTGGGCGAGCAGTTCGACCCGGGCCGCTACAGCTACGTCTTCGACGCGCTGTCCGGCTCCCTCGACCACGCCCTGGCCACGACCGAGCTGGCGGGCAAGGTCACCGACGTCATCCACTGGAACATCAACTCGGTGGAGTCCTTCGCCTACCAGTACACCGGCGACCCCGAGCTGTACGCGGCGAACCCCTACCGCTCCAGCGACCACGACCCGCTGCTGCTGGGCATCGACCTCCAGCAGGAGGAGGAGGTCGTCGTCACGGCGGCGATCAACAGCAGCGTCAAGGCGCAGGTGGTCGACGGCCAGGTGTCCCTGGCCCAGTTCGCGGAGAACACCGGCAACGTCCCGCTGACGGTGAAGTTCAACGCGACCGCCGACTTCCCGGCCGGGCAGCCGATCACCCTGGCCCCCGGTGAGCGCAGCTACGTGCTGGTCCCGTCGGGCAGGACGTCGGTCGCGGCGTCGAAGGTGTACGTCAACGTCGTCTACACCGACGCGTCGGGCACCCGCCGGAGCCTGAACCAGGTCGAGGAGTACGCCGCGACGGCGGTGCCCGCCCCGCAGCTGTGCCAGGACCTGGAGCCCACCATCGTCGGCACCGAGGGTGATGACGTGCTGCGCGGCACCAACGGCGTGGACGTCATCATGGGCCTCGGCGGCAACGACACCATCACCGGCGGCAACGGCGACGACGTGGTCTGCGGCGGCGACGGCACCGACGTCCTCGACGGCGGCAACGGCGACGACGTGCTCCTCGGCGGCGTCGGCGACGACACCCTGCGCGGCGCCAACGGCTCCGACGCGCTCATCGGCGGGGACGGCACCGACGTGCTCGACCAGGGCCGCGGCAAGGGCACCGAGGACCAGGGCGGCGCCAACTCCTGAGCCGCTGTCGCGGCCGGCGCCCCTGGGGTCGCCGGCCGCGACAGAGGTCCACCGGCGGGGCGTCGTGCACCAGCGCGGGCGACGCCGCGGAAGCGCGTCAGCCGGCCGGAGGCCCGGGCGTGCGCGAGAGCAGGTCGGCCTCCGCCGCGGCGACGGCCTCCTCGCGCGTGGGGTGCACCGGCGAGGTGGCGTCGTCCGCGCGGCGGGTCCACACGAAGCCGCCGGGGACCGCGGTGATGCTGTACCCGCGCGGGTCCGCCGGGCCGTGCCCCGGGACGTCGGCGCCTTCCCTCACCGGAACACCACGTCCCGGAAGCGGGCGGCCGAGTCGCGCTGGCCGACGTGGAGGTACCCCAGCCCACCGCCGTCCGCGCCGTCCACGACCACCCGGCCCGCACCGTCCGTGCAGCCGAAGGAGACGCCGGCTGGCGACGCGGTGACGGTCAGCGGCACGTACGCCCCGGGGGCCGGGGCGGCGGTGGCGCCCTCCGCCAGGGTCGTCGCCACCCCGTCGCGGACCTGCTGCACGGCCAGCCGGCCGGAGCGGTGCAGGAGGAACAGGTACCCGTCGGCGAGCTCGGGCGGCTCGTCGGTGGTGGAGAGCAGCAGCAGCGCTGCGCCGTCGCGGCCGGCGTCCGCCCCGGCCTCGACGCGCACCCGGACGTCGAGCGCGACGGTGCCGGCACCGGCACCGGCACCGGCACCGGGCGGACCCAGGCCGCCGAGGAGCACCGAGGACGCCGGAGCGCTGTCCTCGTCGAAGCCGAACGACCCGTCGGGGAAGAAGCGGCCGCGGCGGCCGCTCCCGTCGCCGTCCGCCTGCATGCCGGGGGCCCAGCGCTGATCCGCGAAGGCGTCGCGGCTGGGGCGGCCCGCGGGTGCGAGCAGGTACGCCGGGTCGTCGGAGAAGCAGGCGTCGACGCCCCAGGAGCGCAGCCGCTCCCACGGGCGCTGCCGGTCGACCGTGTAGGCGGAGACCCGCACGCCGGCGGCGCGCGCGTCCTGGCACAGCGCCGGGGTGAGCGCCGAGGCGGCCACGCCGATCCAGGCGATCCCGTCGGCGGCCGCACCGGCGGGGTCGGTGACGCCCAGCCAGAGCGCCTGCCAGCCGCGGGCGACGGCCTCCTGGCACTCCCGGCGGGAGAAGGACTGCACCAGCACCGCCTCCGGGCTCGTGCCGGCCCGCTCCAGCACGTCGAGCAGGGGCGCCATCGTGCCGGGGGGCTTCGCCTCGGGGCACAGCAGCACGCGGTGGCCGAACTCCTCCAGCACCTGCTCGAAGAGCGGCGGCCGCAGGTCGCCCCAGCCGCCCCCGAGCCAGGTGCCGGCGTCGATCCTCAGGCGGCCCCACGACGCGGCGGTGTGCTCGGCCACGTTCCCCGACGACGACGTCGTCCGGTCGACGGTGCCGTCGTGCATCACGCCCAGCGCGCCGTCGGCGAGCACCTGCACGTCCTGCTCGACCACGAGCACCCCCTGCGCCACGGCGACCCGGTGGGCCTCCAGCGTGTTCTCCGGGGCCTGCAGGGATCCACCCCGGTGGGCGATGACGAAGCCCGCGGGCAGGTCGGCGAACCGCACCTGGTCCACGGTAGGGCTCAGTCGACGAGCTCGCCGGTGGTGAGGTCGACCGCCGGGGCCGGGGCGTCGGCCGCGAGCGCCGCCACCACGGCGGCCGCGGTCGCCGGGCCGACGCCGTTCACGGTGGCGATCTCCTCGGCCGTGGCCTGGCGCAGCGCCTTGAGCGAGCCGAACTGCGCCATCAGGGCCTTGCGCCGCGCCGGCCCGAGGCCGGGGACGGCGTCCAGCGCGCTCGTCGTCATCGTCTTCGACCGCTTCTGGCGGTGGTAGGTGATGGCGAACCGGTGGGCCTCGTCGCGCACCCGCTGCAGCAGGTACAGGCCCTCGCTCGTGCGCGGCAGCACCAGGGGGTAGTCCTCCCCCGGCAGCCACACCTCCTCCAGGCGCTTGGCCAGGCCGCACAGCGCGACGTCGGTGATGCCCAGCTCCTCCATCGCGCGCGCGGCGGCGGCCACCTGCGGCTCGCCGCCGTCGACGACGACGAGGTTCGGCGCGTAGGCGAAGCGGCGCGGGCGGCCGGTCTCGGCGTCGATGCCGGGGGCGACCTCGCCGCCGACGTCCTCGCTCGTCACGGCGTCCTGCGCCGGGGACTCCGCCAGATGCCGCTTGAACCGGCGGGTGAGCACCTCGTGGATGGAGGAGACGTCGTCGGTGGCGCCCGTCTCGGCGTCACCGCGGACGGCGAAGCGGCGGTACTCGGCCTTGCGGGGCAGACCGTCCTCGAAGACGACCATCGAGGCGACGACCTCGGTGCCCTGGAGGTTGGAGATGTCGTAGCACTCGATCCGCAGCGGCGCGGTCTGCAGCCCGAGGGCCTCCTGGATCTCCTGCAGCGCCACGCTGCGCGTGGTGAGGTCGCCGGCGCGGCGGGTCTTGTGCAGCTTCAGCGCCCCGGTGGCGTTGCGCTGCACGGTCTCCAGCAGCGCGCGCTTGTCGCCGCGCTGGGGCACCCGGACGTCGACGTGGGAGCCGCGCAGGCCGTCCAGCCAGCTGCCGACCTGCTCGACGTCGGTGGGCTCCACCGGCACGAGCACCTCGCGCGGGACCGCGCCGGCGCCGCCCTCGGTGGAGGAGTCCTCCCCGCCGTAGACCTGCTGCAGCAGGTGCTGCACGAGGTCGGCGGTGGTGACGTCCTCGACCTTCTCCACCACCCAGCCCCGCTGGCCGCGGATGCGCCCGCCGCGCACGTGGAAGACCTGGACGGCGGCCTCGAGCTCGTCCTCGACGAGGCCGAAGACGTCGGCGTCGGTGGCGTCGGGCAGGACGACGGCGCTCTTCTCGAGCGCCTTGCGCAGCGCCCCGGCGTCGTCGCGCAGGCGGGCGGCCCGCTCGTAGTCCATCTCGGCCGCGGCCTCGGCCATCTGCTTCTCGATCCGGCGCACGTACTTGCTCGTGCTCCCGGCCATGAAGTCGCCGAAGTCCTGCGCCAGCGCCCGGTGCTCCTCGGCGCTGACCCGGCCCACGCAGGGCGCGGAGCACTTGTCGATGTAGCCGAGCAGGCACGGGCGGTCGACCTGCCGGGCGCGCTTGAAGACGCCGCTCGAGCAGGTGCGCACGGGGAAGACCCGCAGGAGGAGGTCGACGGTCTCGCGGATCGCCCAGGCGTGGGTGTACGGGCCGAAGTAGCGGGTGCCCTTGCGCTTGGAGCCGCGCAGCACCTGCACCCGCGGGTACTCCTCCCCCATCGTCACGGCGAGGTAGGGGTAGGACTTGTCGTCGCGGTACTTGACGTTGAACCGCGGGTCGTACTCCTTGATCCAGGAGTACTCCAGCTGCAGCGCCTCGACCTCGGTGCCGACGACCGTCCACTCCACGCTGGCCGCCGTGGTGACCATCGTCCGGGTGCGCTGGTGGAGGGCGGAGATGTCCTGGAAGTAGCTGGACAGCCGCGAGCGCAGGTTCTTGGCCTTGCCGACGTAGATGACCCGGCCGCTCGCGTCGCGGAAGCGGTACACCCCCGGGGACTCCGGGATCTCCCCCGGCCTCGGCCGGTAGGTCGCAGGATCGGCCACGGGAAGAGCCTAAGCACCCGCGGGGACGGTCCGGGGGTCAGGCCAGGCGGCGCGGGTCCACCGGCAGCCGCGGGTTGAGCAGGTGCGCCACGAGCGCCGTCCACCCGGTCTGGTGGGTGGCGCCGAGGCCCTCGCCGGTGTCGCCGTCGAAGAACTCGCTGAACGTGGGGTGCTCGCTCCACAGCGGGTCGTCCGAGGACTCGATCCGGTCCCCGTCGGCCGGACGCCGTCCGCCGACCGGGCGGAACAGCGCCGTGAGGCTGTCGTCGATGAGGTCGGCGGCCTCGACGAGCGTGCGGTGGTTCCCCGAGCCGGTGGGGATCTCGATGGTGAACGAGTCGCCGTAGTGGCGGCCCAGGGTGCGCAGCTTGTCGGCCAGCAGCACGTTCACCGGGAACCACACCGGCCCGCGCCAGTTGGAGTTGCCGCCGAACAGGCCCGTGCGCGACTCCCCCGGCTCGTACTCGATCATCGCGTCCTTGCCGCCGACCCGGGCCACGACCTGCCCGGTGGCCTTCGACAGCGACCGGATCCCGTACGGGGAGAGGAACTCCTCGGAGTCGAACATCCGGGTGAGGATCTTCCGCAGGCGGTCCTGGCCGAGCAGGGACAGGACGATCTTGCGGCCCTCGGGCGTGGAGCGGGAGCGCAGCGGCGTCACGAGCTCCGGACGCCGGCGCTGCAGCCAGCGCAGCCGGGCCGTGAGGTCCGGGCACTCCTCGGCGATCCACCCCGGCACCTCCGTCGCCCCGAGGATCGGCAGCAGGCCCACCATCGAGCGCACGCGCATCGGCTGGTGCGAGCCGTCGGGGGCGACGAGGACGTCGTAGAAGAAGCCGTCCTCCTCGTTCCACAGCGACTCGTCGTAGGAGCCGAAGGTGTTCATCGCCTGCGCGATGGAGAGGAAGTGCTCGAAGAACTTCGTCGCGGTGTCGTCCCAGGCGCGGTCGTACCGGGAGAGCTCGAGCGCGATCTTGAACATCTGCTGGCAGTAGAACGCCATCCAGCTCGTCGCGTCCGACTGCTCCAGCCGGAACCCCGGCGGCAGCGGCTCGGAGCGGTCGAACAGCGCGATGTTGTCCATCCCGAGGAAGCCGCCCTCGAAGACGTTGGAGCCGTCGGCGTCCTTGCGGTTGACCCACCAGGAGAAGTTCAGCAGCAGCTTGGTGAACACCCGCACGAGGAAGTCGCGGTCGCGGTAGCCGTCGATCCGGTACACGTGCCAGGCCGCCCAGGCGTGCACCGGCGGGTTGACGTCGCCGAACTCCCACTCGTAGGCGGGCAGCTGGCCGTTGGGGTGCATCGCCCACTCCCGGCACATGAGCAGCAGCTGCTCCTTGGCGAAGTCGGGGTCGACGTGCGCCAGCGGGATGCAGTGGAAGGCGGTGTCCCACGCGGCGAACCACGGGTACTCCCACTCGTCGGGCATCGAGATGACGTCGGCGAGCGCGAGGTGGCGCCAGGTGGCGTTGCGCCCGCCCTTCTTCGCCCGCTCCGGCGGTGCCGGGACGTCGGGGTCGCCGTCCAGCCACTGCGCGACGTCGAAGCGGTACAGCTGCTTGGTCCACAGCAGCCCCGCGTAGGCGCGGCGGGCGACGTGGCGGTCGGTCTCGTCCAGGCCGGCGTGGATGACGTGGGAGTAGAAGTCGTCCGCCTCGGCGCGGCGGTCGGCCAGGACGGCGTCGAAGCCGCGGCCGAAGGTCTCGACGTCGGGGTCGGAGGGCGACAGGCGGAGGCGCACGGTGACGCTCTCCCCCGGCGCGACGGCGTCCCAGGAGTACCAGAACGCGGCCTTGGTGCCCTGGTCGGCGGGGTTGACGGCCTTGGTGTCGCCGTGGACGACGCGCCGGTCGATGCCGTCCTTGGGGTACTTGCTCGTGTTGCGCGGGGCGCCGAAGAGGGCCACGGCGTTGGTCTCGTTGTCGCAGAAGATGACCTCCGGCGAGCCCTCCGCGGCCAGGACGTACCGGCCGAGGAAGCCGTGCTCGGCCTCGATCGCCTCGAGCCCGCCCACGCGCAGCGTCGGGGCCAGCACCTGGGTCAGCGTGCCCTGGCGCTTGTCCCCGCCCCACGACCAGGTGTTGCGGAACCAGACCTGCGGCAGCAGGTGCAGCGGCGCCGGGTCGGGTCCGTGGTTCGTCGCGGTGATCGTCAGGCACAGGTCGTCCGGGGCCGCCTTCGCGTGGGTGACCACGACGTCGAAGAAGCGGTTCTCGTCCAGGACGCCGGTGTCGCCGAGCTCGAACTCGCGCTCGTCGCGGGTGCGCGCGGCGTTCTCCTCGCGCAGCCGCTCGTAGGGGTACTCCGCCTGCGGGTAGCGGTAGAGCCACTGCGACCAGGAGTGCGTGGGCGTGCCGTCGAGCGCCCACCAGTGCTCCTTGGCGTCCTCGCCGTGGTTGCCCTCCTCGTTGGTGAGCCCGAAGAGGCGCTCCTTGAGGATCGGGTCGCGCCCGTTCCACATCGCGACCGCGACGTTGAGGAAGCCGAACCGGTCGCACAGGCCGCCCATGCCGTCCTCGCCCCACCGGTAGGCGCGGGCGTTCGCGTGGTCGAAGGGGAAGGACTCCCAGGCGTCGCCGTCCTCGGAGTAGTCCTCGCGCACGGTCCCCCACTGGCGGCCGGCCAGGTACGGGCCCCACAGGCGCCACGGGCCCGAGGCCCCCGGCGACTCGGCCAGCCGGGCGTGCTCGGCGGTGCGCGGGGTGCCCAGGGTCGGGCCGGGCGGGTTCGGGGTGGTCTGGGGTGGCACCGGGCCACCCTGCCACCTGACGTCGCGGGCCGGGACAGGAGTGCCGCAGGAGGGGCGGTCAGCCCCCGACGACGAGGTCGGCGCCGTCCACGGCCAGCGGCAGGGCGCCCAGCGGCTCCTCGGCCGGGCCCTGCACGACGGCGGCGCCGTCCGCGGTGTCGAACTGGCTGCCGTGCAGCGGGCACGTGACGACGGTGTCGCGGCTGGAGGCGACCACGCCGCCCTGGTGGGGGCAGACGGCGCTGTAGGCGGCGAACTCCCCCTCGGCGGGCTGGGCGACGACCACGGGCGCGCCGCCGACGTCGACGACGCGCGCGGTGCCCACGGGCACGTCGGCTGCGGGCACCCGGCCCTGCGGGGCCGGACCGGACGCACCGGCGCCGACCGCGGGGGCGCCGCTGCCGCAGCCGGCTACGAGCAGGCCCGGTGCCAGCACCGCGCCGGTGCCCGCGAGGGCCCGCAGCAGCACGCGCCGGCTGCAGGCCTCCGGAGCGCTCACCCGCGCCCGGCGAGGATGTCGGCGAGGAACCGGCCGGTGTGGCTGGCGGGGTCCTTCGCGACCTGCTCGGGGGTGCCGGAGGCGATGAGGCGCCCGCCGCCCGAGCCGCCCTCGGGGCCCATGTCGAGCAGCCAGTCGGCGCTCTTGATGACGTCGAGGTTGTGCTCGATGACGATCACGGTGTTGCCCTTGTCGACCAGGCCCTGGAGCACCTCGAGGAGCTTGCGGACGTCCTCGAAGTGCAGCCCCGTGGTCGGCTCGTCGAGGACGTAGACCGTGCGGCCGTTGGAGCGGCGCTGCAGCTCGCCCGCGAGCTTCACCCGCTGCGCCTCGCCGCCGGACAGCGTCGGCGCCGGCTGGCCCAGGCGCACGTAGCCCAGGCCGACGTCGACGAGCGTGCGCAGGTGCCGGGCGATCGCCGGGACCGCGGCGAAGAAGTCCGCGGCCTCCTCGATCGGCATGTCGAGCACCTCGGCGACGGTCTTGCCCTTGAAGTGCACCTCGAGGGTCTCGCGGTTGTACCGGGCCCCGTGGCAGACCTCGCACGGCACGTAGACGTCCGGGAGGAAGTTCATCTCGATCCGGATCGTGCCGTCGCCGGAGCAGTGCTCGCAGCGCCCGCCCTTGACGTTGAAGGAGAACCGCCCCGGCAGGTAGCCGCGGACCTTCGCCTCGGTGGTCTCGGCGAACAGCTTGCGGACGGCGTCCCACACCCCGGTGTAGGTGGCCGGGTTCGAGCGCGGCGTGCGCCCGATCGGGCTCTGGTCGACGTGCACGACCTTGTCGAGCGCGTCGGTGCCCGTGACGCGGGTGTGTCGGCCGGGCACCTGGCGCGCGCCGTTGAGCCGGTTGGCGAGCACCTTGTAGAGGATGTCGTTGACCAGCGTGGACTTGCCCGAGCCGGAGACGCCGGTGACCGCGACGAGCACGCCCAGCGGCACCTCGACGTCGATGCCGGGCAGGTTGTGCTCGCGCGCACCGATGATCTTGATCGAGCGCTGCGGGTCGCGCGGCCGGCGGGTCTCGGGGACGGCGATGGCGCGCCGACCCGACAGGTAGTCGCCGGTGATGGAGTGCGTGTTGGCCAGCAGCGCCTCGACCGAGCCGGAGTGGACGACCTGGCCGCCGTGCTCGCCTGCGCCGGGGCCGACGTCGACCACCCAGTCGGCGACCTTGATCGTGTCCTCGTCGTGCTCGACGACGATGAGGGTGTTGCCGAGGTCGCGCAGGCGCACGAGCGTGTCGATGAGGCGCCGGTTGTCGCGCTGGTGCAGGCCGATGCTCGGCTCGTCCAGCACGTACAGGACGCCGACCAGCCCGGAGCCGATCTGCGTCGCGAGCCGGATGCGCTGGGCCTCCCCGCCGGACAGCGTGCCCGAGGGCCGGTCCAGCGAGAGGTAGGTGAGGCCGACGTCCACGAGGAACTGGACCCGGGCGAGGATCTCCTTGAGCACGGCCGCGGCGATCTGCGCCTCGCGGGTGCTCAGCTCGAGGTCCTCGAGGAAGCCGCGCAGCTCGGTCACCGGCAGCGCGCAGACCTCGGCGATGGACCGGCCGCCGACCTTGACCGCCAGCACCTCCGGCCGCAGGCGGGCGCCCTTGCAGACCGGGCAGGCCACCTCGCGCATGTAGCCCTCCATGCGCTCGCGGGAGGACTCGGACTCGGTCTCGGTGTGCCGGCGCTGGATGAACGGCAGCACGCCCTCGAAGCCCGTGGTGTAGGCGCGCTCGCGCCCCCAGCGGTTCTTGTACTTGACGTGGACCTCGTAGTCCTCGCCCTGCAGCAGCGCCTGGGTCGCGCGCTCGGGCAGCGCCCGCCACGGCACGTCCATGGAGAACCCGAGCTGGTCGCCCAGGCCCTTCATGAGCCGCTGGTAGTAGTCGCCGGTGCCGGCGCCGTTCCACGGCGCGATGGCGCCCTCGGCGAGGCTGAGGTCGGGGTCGGGCACGACGAGGTCGGGGTCGACCTCCAGGCGGGTGCCGATGCCCGAGCACTCCGGGCAGGCGCCGTAGGGGGCGTTGAAGGAGAAGGTGCGCGGCTCGACCTCCTCCAGCGCCAGCGGGTGCTCGTTGGGGCAGGCGAGCTTCTCCGAGAAGCGGCGCACGCGGGCCGGGTCGTCGGCCTCGGCGTCGACCATCTCCACGAGCAGCACGCCCTCGGCGAGGACCAGGCCGGTCTCGACGGAGTCGGTGAGGCGGCGCTGGGCGCTGGGGCGCGCCACGAGGCGGTCGACGACGACCTCGATCGTGTGCTTCTTGCGCTTGTCCAGCGTCGGCGGCTCGGTGAGCTGGACGGTCTCGCCGTCCACCCGGGCGCGGGCGTAGCCCTTGGCCTGCAGCTCGCGGAAGAGGTCGACGAACTCGCCCTTGCGCCCGCGCACGACCGGGGCCAGCACCTGGAAGCGGGTGCCCTCGGGCAGCTCCAGCAGGCGGTCGACGATCTGCTGCGGGGTCTGGCGGGCCACCGGCTCGCCGCACACCGGGCAGTGCGCGCGCCCGGCGCGGGCCCACAGCAGGCGCAGGTAGTCGTAGACCTCGGTGATCGTGCCGACCGTCGAGCGCGGGTTGCGGCTCGTGGACTTCTGGTCGATCGAGACCGCGGGGCTCAGGCCCTCGATGAAGTCGACGTCGGGCTTGTCCATCTGGCCGAGGAACTGGCGGGCGTACGCCGACAGCGACTCCACGTACCGGCGCTGGCCCTCGGCGAAGATCGTGTCGAAGGCGAGGGAGGACTTGCCCGACCCCGAGAGGCCGGTGAAGACGACGAGCCCGTCGCGGGGCAGGTCCAGGGAGATGTCCTTCAGGTTGTGCTCGCGGGCACCCTGGACGACGAGGCGATCCACACCCACCACTCTAAGTGGCGG
>Ga0210040_10005984_pt1 | contig 15312 bp, 13 predicted proteins | sample CryGeyCG12114_NA_FD_185462 | JGI IMG/M metagenome (GOLD analysis project Ga0210040, IMG submission 185462) | Groundwater microbial communities from aquifer - Crystal Geyser CG19_WC_8/21/14_NA (SPAdes) (version 2) | ecosystem: Environmental > Aquatic > Deep subsurface > Groundwater | place: USA... | reverse complement strand
ATAAGGGTGTAGATGTGGATGTGCACCAGTGTCCGGCGGATGTGTGGGGCGGGGACGTCATTGCGTTGAGCGAGAGGCAGAGGGCTCATTGGCTGGGACGGCATCCTTTGGGTGGGAATGTGAAGAACGGGACGACGGGTGGTGGTAGTGCGTATGGCAATGGGAGTGGGAGTGGGAGTGGGAGTGGGAGTGGCGGGAATGTGCAGAGTTATCAGAATGGTGCGGAGCGCGCGGTGTTTGGGAGGGGGAATAGTTTGATGGCTGTTGCTGTGTTTGTTGGGGCGGGGTTGGGCATGTGAGGGAGGTAGGTAGGTACCTAGGTAGGTAGATCTCGGAGTCGTGCTGATGTTGGGTCGTTGCTGACTATGGACATGGACTTTTGAGTGCAGTGGTAGTGAGTGGTAGCTCATTACGCAGGTCGGGTCATATCAGGTCAGGTCAATCAAAAAAGTTCTCGTATCTCGTACTGTCTGTCGTAGCCATCGATTCCCCCATCACCATCCATCATACAACACCGTACTTCTATCATGACCATGCTATGTCGTACAAGTGCAGTTTAAGCCCCCTTATACCCATACCTCAACCCCCTCAACTCTCGAATCCCCCTCTGCTCATCCATAATACTGCGCCGTGCCACCGTCGTCATCCCCATCATAACGCCCGGCAACAGCAAGTACACCCAGTTCCACATCCACATCCACACCCACGTCCCCTCAGCGCCACCACGCTCGCGGCCCCTCAAACCCAGCCCCGCAACAACCAGCAACAAACACATCGCACCGTTCAACACGGGCAACGCGCGCAATAGCGGGCCCTCGCGGTCTATATCAAGTCGGATGTCGTCCAACTTATCCATGAACCGCGTCCACAACTCCATTAGTCCTGACCCAGACCCGCCGCCCGCACTCGAGGACCCAAACGTCGCGCGCCCGACCTGTCGTCGCCGCGCATCGAGCCGTGCCCGTGCATCCGTCGCGTCGATCTCGATGCTGCTGAGGAAGAACATCGTGAAGGCGCTCGCGAGCAGGCTGGTCAGGGCGAGGAGCGAGAGGAGTTTGTGGCGCGGTGGGGTTGAGGGGGTGAGGAGGTGGGTGAGGAAGAGGGGGGTTAGGGTTAGGGGCAGCGCGGTGAAGAGGAGGGTGTAGGTTGTGTTTGAGAGGGTGGATTGCGTGGTGAGGGTTGTGAGGAGGTCGTCTTGTTCTGTGGGGTGGTGTTAGTTGGTTGGTTAGTGTATTTTGGGGTTTAGTCGTGGGCGTGGGCGTGGGCGTGGGCGTGGGCGTGGGCGTGGGCGTGTGCGTGTTGTAGCGGATGGGTGTAGGTGTGGGGGTTAGGTTAGACTGAGATGAGATGAAGATGATGCTACGTACCTTCTTCATCGAGCTCATCATGGGAGCCCTGCGAGCCTTCGTCGTCTGATGGGTATTTGAAGGTTTTGCGGAGGCGCACTGTCGTGCTTTCTATGCCTGACATGTTTTGTGGTGCTGATTTGGGATACTGTGTTGGGTCGAAAGTGATAGCAAGCCTTCAGGTAGTTGTCGTCGAAGGACTTGGAATCTGTGTGTTGACAGTAATCGGTGCTGGGAGACGACGGGCTTGCGCTGTTTTAGACAATTCGCTTCAACACTCTAGGTGCGCGGTTTGTCCGCTAGTGACACGACAGCACTGTGTATATATATTAGCATCAGGATTTTTTATTGGGTTCCAACAACGATTGTTTAGGTAGGTGGTCTCCGATCAGTTCATGGTTGCCTTCTGACGGAAACCATAAAATTGCACGTGTCGAGCATCTTGGCATATTCTCAGACGATACCAAAAGCTACATTGTCAAACAACGATCTACTCTACTTTGTACCCAGACTAGCCACCCTGTGTGTGCTTGCTTAGGCAGTCCTGAAGTTCAATGCACCACTCTTGACTCTCAACTTCTTCCCGAACACCATCAAAATGATGATCAAACCAAATGAAGCAGCAACAATAGCCGACTGTATCCCAAAGCTCTTTTTCGTCCCTTGCTTCTCCGCCCACGTCACCTGGAAGTAACTGATGATGAAACCTCCCAGCACTCTAGCCATGTTCAGCCAAGCCGAAACCTCGCCACTAGCTTCGGGGTAGGAGTCGAGAACATACGCATTCAAAGCGACGGTAGTGATCATGATGCCGAAGACATATAGACCCCAGAAGATCGATGTGGCCATGTAGTGCCACCCGTTCTCGAGGCTCTGCCCCAGCATAGCAAGGCCGACGACCATGAAAGGCAGAGATATTCCGACCGCGCGCAAGCGTACCTCCGGCTCGAAGTGGCCCTTGTGAGACCGGATGTATTGTTTTGCCAGAAGGTCGTGTATCCAGTGGCCGGCGACCTCACCCAGCAGAGCAGCGACGACAGGCGTGAAGTAAAAGAAGCCGATTTGCTTGGGTCCAAAGTTGTAGAGTGGCGTCAGGAATATGCTGAGCGTGGTGTTGATGCCAACTACCCAGGCGAACGTGAGCAGATAGTACACGGAAGCCAAGTAGACAGGTGGTTTGGCGATGACGATGAATATCCGGGAGCACGCCTGACCAAAAGTATTGCGAAGATGGCGAGAGCGGTATTGGCTCGTGCCGAGTAAACGGGCGATTCGACTTCCTCGGGGTGGTTGAGTCGAAGGTGCTATACGGCGATCGTAGAAGGTTTCTTCGACGAACAGTATTGTGAGAATAAGAGCGAGGGCTGTCTCAGCCGTATATACCCAAAAGGGTACGGGCCATGGCTTTGTTGCTATCATGAAGGCCGCCAAAAGCGGACCTAGGTACGGGGACAGGATGATAAATGCTGCCCAGATATTGATTTTTCGAGCTCGCTCGTGGAAATAGAACATGTCGTAGATAAACATCAAGCCACCCGCTTGGCTGACTGTTGAGAAGAAGCCGTTGAGGATTCGCGCGGCCATAAAGGACTCGAATGTCGTGGCTGCGGCGCACCATATTGCTGTCGCCAGTGCGACGACAAGAAAGTAGAACATGACGGGCAGACGGCCGAAATATGCGCTCAGGGAGACAACTGACAGAGTCAGCGAGATAGTCGGCGAGATACTCGAAAAGCTCTACTTACCAAAAAGACCTCCTGCACCAAGCATGAAGACGTTGCCTACCTGGGAGTGATTGACATGGTCTGGAGTCATATTCCATACTCTGTTACGAGTCAGTAAAGTTACGAGAAGACGCACGGTTGTTGCATACTCAGCCTGGGGGAGAAGGGTGACAGCGCCCGTTGCACTCCCATAGTCGGGCAATAGCGCCGCGAAAGAGACAATGAACAGTATAACATGCTTTCGAGTCCATGACCAATTCAGGGGATCGTTCGGATCGTCACTCGGCTGTGGTATGAGGCGAGTGTGGCCGTCAGCCGCAACTTTTATGCCATCTGAGCGACCATCTGCATCAACGACATAACCTTCAGTCTCGCTATGCTCATGGAGGTCCTCAATAGGCTGGGTTATGGAATGAGCCACCACGGGCTTCTCGCTCGTCACATCTGCCATGTTGCTGCGAGACACGTTCGTGAAACTGAAAGCGGTTCGTTGCTCGCGAGAAGCCCATCTTGTGCAGATTCGGATCCTCTTAAAGTAAGACAGCTTCACCACGCCTCTAATTCTGCTAGCTGCTACTGACCCGTGTGCTCCATTCTCAAGTCGTGACCCTTGTCGATATAAGCCGCCAGGCCTCGCCAGGCCAGCCTGAAGGTTGATCGTGGCACGTGAATGTAACGGCCTTGCATTTCACTTGTCTCAGAACGGCAATGCCCGTGCGGGGATCTTTGCTCAGAGATCCTGCAACAGTCGTGATTGGTTGAGCGGCGCCTGAAGACAATTGCCGAAATCACTGAATCTCCATTGTTCCGGGGATGCAGTCGACCGGAAAGGTACAGTTTGCTAGTGCTCCGTTCAGATACCCCAGAGGCGTCTCGGTAAACACGACCAGCTATGTGTCTGAGCTCTGATAGCCTCCCGAGTGCTTCTCTTGAACAACATCAAGCCAGGCATTCTTGACAAGACTAGCACTGAACATATTAAACTTCGCTGCAAATAATACAGTGTCCAGAGACATGAACGACCAGTGCGACAAGCGCGGTAGAGTTCCGCTAGTTGCTCCATTCCGCTATTATGCGAGCAACCGAATCAGTGTGCAGGCAGCCCAAGATCTGGCCAGCTTCCCTCGATCCTCAGTTGCTGCCACCAGGGCCGAGAACTTTAGGCTGGTCGAACTGTATTCCGCCAATGAGAATACGCCTACAGCTCCAGGACCTCATGGTAGCCCTCCTGTTAATGATAGGTCAAGGGAACACCAGAAGGTAATTGCCAAACTCACTAGACGTCTATACTTGGGGCGTTGTACCTGTGTGTGCAACAAGTCACGATTGCCGAGTGCTCGATCCGAACACACCAAACCATTTCGGGTAATACGTGGTCGACTGGACGCTGCAGAGCTTCTGTGACCAGTGCACCAAGAGCTGCAAAGCTCCACCGCTCGCTTCATGCTGTATCATGCTTGCCGCCGAATCAGTGAGATTCGGTCTAGCGTTATTCAATCCTCATTTCACAGTCTCTCTCCTCCGCAGGAGCTTCGCGCAGTCGTGTTGCTTCTTTTAGCAGCCGTAATGCGAGGGGTTGACGCTTCTTGGCCCACTTCTCAGCATCGAAAGAAGCTCCGATGGGCTTGGCCAAGTACCCTGGGCACGCCTTGAGAGCCTCTAAGTGACCGTCGACACGGTATTTGATGCTGCTTTGTTCCCTAAAACGCGAATACAGATTGAATGGACCGTATTCCTCTGGTATCGTATTTGTTTTGGGATCAACGCAGCGCAACGGACTTGTCTGTCCACATTTGTTAGCAGTTTGACCACAAGCGCTCTAAAAGAGCATGGTACCGTGATATGCTCCACTCCGACTCTCTGCGAGAATGTGAGTACAAACAGTTTACGTATTGACATTTGATGAGGCTGGGCTTACCTCTATTTCATAAAGTCGTAATCGGTGAGCTTCCGCCTCTTCACGAGCGCGATCTTCGTACTTCCACGTCGCCTCTACTAGTGATTCTTCCATCATCACAGTACGTCTAGCAAGGACATAAATCCACAAGGACTCAAAATCGGCATTGGCAGCAGCAGAGAACTTGTCGCAGTCATCGTGGAGCTTCTGTGCAAAAGTCCTCTCCTCGTCACATATTCTTCTCTGTCGACTCCTTCTTCGCGGCGATCGTCAGCGCGACCACCATGCCGATCACACACGCCACGCACGCATCCATTCGGTCGTACCATCTATCAGCGTCTTTGGACCAGGATTGCGTGCCCGTTTGGCAGGTGCAGGTACGTGTCATTCCAAGCTCGTCGAATTGGCTCGAGGAGGGGAGGACTAGCCACTCCAAAAGCAATGGAATAGTGCACAGGTTTCGTAGTTGCTGCTCGTGCCAATGGCACGGAGGGAATAGATTCCCCCACGATAAGCAGCCAGACGAAGAACATCCGCACCGATAACAGTCTCCCTGCTGCAAACTGATGGCCGCATTTACCAAAACGGCAACAGTCTCCAGAGTGGGGCTCCAAGCGTCACGAGACTTGATACCGTAAAAGTCCCTTTGGACGCTACGATCCAGGTGATGTAGGGCATTGCGGTCTCACTCATCGACAACATCAACCAATGCACCTTTATGACGATGTAAGATCTCATACAGCTGATCGGCCAACCTTCTCTTCGCAGATAAGTTGTCTTAGAAGTGTCAACCTATTAAGCGAGCCCGTCGTGCCTCCCTGCTCAGGCAGCATATGGATGAGAACCTGAGTGGCACAAATTAAGCAAAGTGATCTCCATACAACCCAATGGAATCGCGTCATTCATCACCATTCGGACGCGTCAAAGGCTCAAGGTCGGGTAAGTCAAGGGTCCTTGAAGGGCTGGAGTTTCATAATCTGTCCCTTCGTTTATGCTTTGGCTGGTGTGCAAAAATACTAAGGCAGATAGCATCTGATCCAAGCGCCGCGTTGGATCCCCGCGGCGACCTTCGATGTCAGGCCGCTCGTCAAACCTACCTGGCCCTAACATCCGTGGAGGGTGCCACACACTTGGTGAAATACCCCTGATGCACCTGTTCTATGATAGACTCGAGTGCCTGTAGACAGTGCCGCCGACGTGATGTCCATCTGTTGTACTTAAATCTGGATTTCTGTCATCTCAAATCGTATCTCTGTTTGGCCGTTTCATAATCCTTTGCATTCTTTTTCTCGGCATCCGTACTGCCGTTTGCAATCCTCTTCTTCTGTGGCGAATGCCGTCCGGAGAACTTCGGCGGAGAAGCAGACTTAGGAAAGAACATGCCGACTTGCTTCTGATACTCCTGGTACTCGGGGTACTTGCCAGACGTGATATATTCGGTGAGGGGTGTGCTTGCGAGAAAGACGCTGGTGTAGACGGCTGGACCAATGACGGTCCAGTTGAGGAGATTACCTGCCAGCACGCTAGACCAGAGGTAGAATGTCCACCAGACGCAGATCTCTGAAGCAAAGTTCGGATGGCGAGAGTATGCCCATAGACCAGTTGTGCGAAATCCTCGGTCAAGTTCTTCCGCAGTGAAGCCGCAATCTGCAGGGACTTTGGCCGTGTCTCGATACTTGTATTTGGCTGTCTGATAGTTCCATTGCTGCTGGTCTGCGACAAAGGTCTGACATACAAGGTACACAAACGAGCCTGCAAAGAAGTAGTCAAGTGAGGTGATCGAAGGTCGGCCACGTGCGGTGTCGAGACGCGAGAGGAGTAGTGAAATATAGCTCGGCGCGGTAACGAGGAACAGAAGGACGTTCTGCGCACTCGCGATGAAAAGCACATCGAGGACAAAGAAAGCTGGCTGTCCAATTTTGTCCTTGATGATCGCCCATCTGTAGTCCTCACTGCCGACCTTATAGCCACCTCTTCGCCAGTAATTGAATGTCAGTCTCATGCTCCACAACGTGCTGACGAGAAGCCTAAGGTCCATTCTTTCTGATGCAAGTCCTGACATGTGCGTCCATATGGCCCAGTGCGCGTTGTACAAGGTAGGTAGGATTGACCATACTCGATCGATTTGCGACCAGTTCTGGTTGAGCTCAGCAAAGAAGAGGAAGAAGGGTGAGAGGAAGAGCGAGATTGCGACGCCAGATATAAAAGGATTGGTATCGACATAGAGTTGCTGAAGTGCTGCGATATCCGTGATGTGCTCACGTACCATGCCAGGTAGTGGTCGAAGGTCATTGAGGTATGGCCGCAGTGTTCTGGCATAGTTGGCGCAATCACTCGCGATCTGCACCACAGGAAGGGCCATGCTGATATTAGCTGGTGCCATTTCGAGGACTTACTCAGAAGTTAGTATTGCAGAGGGTCGGCATGAGTGGGCGTGGATTCCATATTCTCGCACAGTGCGTGACACGAACTCGTCCGGCGTCACACTCACCAAACAAAATGTGATGACGTTATCAAACACTGCGTGATTCGTACCTGCAGCAAAATAAGATCGAGACGCGCCTCGCTTAGACTTGTACGCGTTCTGCGGTTGCGACTTCCCTCGAGTGTTGGGCGCCATCGTCTCCTGATCAATTGACTTGATGCTGGTTGCCGCTTGATGAACGAACTATCAAGGGCACAGTCAAGATGAGATATGCCAGGTCAGAAAATCCTTTGTGTGGCGGAGAAGCCTGCCATAGCCAAAGCTGTTGCAGGGCATTTGGCAGGCGGCAGAGTGAACACAGTAAGGAGGCCCGCTCAGTGGTATCGACGCGGTACTGATCAGCAATGCAGCATAATGTGCGAGGCAGTCAATATGTCAAGAACTATGAGTTCACCTACAACTTCCCTGCATGGGGCAATTGCGAAGTGACCATGACCAGTGTTCTCGGTCACCTTACGGGCCTAGATTTTGATCAAAGATACAAAAACTGGAGATCATGTCCACCCAGTCAACTCTTTGACGCTTCTACCACTGTCACTATCGATCAGGTCGGTCTCTGTGAGATGCAGGTGAAGCATACGCTGACATCTGGCAGGACAAAAAGGCCATTGCCGATAACATTGCTCAACAGGCTCGGTGGTCAAAAGTTCTGTTCATCTGGACAGATTGTGATCGAGAAGGCGAGCACATTGGTTCAGAAGTCCGAGCGCAAGCATTGAAGGGCAACTCTCGCATCGAGGTCAAGCGGGCAAGATTCAGTAATACCGAGAAGAACCATGTTATCCAAGCGGCTCGATCTCCCATCGACCTTGACGACAGACAAGCCAATGCTGTTGCCGCTCGAATAGAGCTTGATCTACGAATCGGCGCTGCATTCACCAGATTCCAGACTTTGTCATTGCAGCCGCTCTCTCCAAAGCTCGAGAACCAGATACTCAGCTATGGGTCTTGCCAGTTTCCTACCCTTGGGTTTGTGGTCGACAGGTACTACCGGGTAAGAAACTTCAAGCCTGAAACCTTCTGGCTGATCAAGGTTATTCACAAACGGGATAATATCAAAGTCAATTTCAATTGGAAGAGGGTGCACCTGTTTGACCGGGCCACGGTCACGATCCTGTTTGAGCAATGCCTCGACTCCAAGCTCGCAAAAGTTACGCAGGTTCAAAAGAAACCCAAGTCAAAATGGCGGCCGTTGCCCCTAACGACAGTCGAGCTGCAGATGCAGGGCAGTCGATTTCTGCGCATGAACAGTCACGAAGTCATGGCTGTCGCAGAGAAATTGTACCAGAAAGGGTTCATCAGCTATCCTAGGACCGAGACTGACCAATTTCCCCGCGACTTTGACTTGCAAGGTCTCATTCGTAAACAAGTGCAGCATCAGGACTGGGGTCAATATGCTCAAGGGCTCATGGATGGCGGTTTCAGACAGCCTCGCTCAGGCAGGAACAACGATCAGGCGCACCCTCCCATCCATCCAGTCAACTTTGTCGGACCCGGAGCTCTCGATGCTAGCGAGAAGAGAGTGTACGAATTTGTCACCCGCCGCTTCCTTGGCTGCTGTTCAGAGGATGCCAAAGGTGAAGCAACTGATGTCGAGATAGAGTGGGGTCCAGAGATGTTTCATGCACATGGCCTGGTTGTTCTACAACGAAATTATCTCGATGTGTATGTCTATGATAAGTGGGAAAGCAGTCAGCAGCTACCTCAATTCATGCTTGGCGAGACCTTCGAGCCTACTGAAGCTAATATGAACGATGGCAAGACAACAGCACCCAGCTATTTGACCGAACCTGAACTCATTGGGTTAATGGATGCCAACGGCATCGGTACTGACGCAACGATGGCGGAGCATATTCTAAAGATCAAAGATCGGCACTATGTCCAGACACGGCCCAAGGCTGGTAGCGGCAGAAATCAGGTTCAAGAATTCATTCCGACCGTGCTTGGTGTAGCCTTGATCGAGGGCTACGATAATGTCGGGCTTGACGTCAGTGTAAGCAAGCCCTTCCTTCGCAAGGAAATGGAGCTGAAAATGAAAGCGATCTGCGAAGGACGGAAATCAAGGAGGGAAGTGGTCGAGGAGAGCCTGGAGCAGTATCGGGAAGTTTTCGTCAAAACACAGCGGGAGCTTGACACGCTAAAACGCTCAGTCACGAAGTATGTTGTCAATGAAGGACGTGAACAGCACTAGTTGGTTCTGTCAGTTCAAGTTGCGCAGGTTACAATAATAGCAGCTCCACCATGTGTACTTGGAAAAACAGGTTTCGCTTGGAGCGCTTCGCTCACTAAAGCTTGAATAAATCAAACACAGTTGTGGCGCCGTAGCCCTGTCCCCGTGAAGCGAAAATGGAAATGTGGCTGGTGACTGAAGGGGAGGAGCTCATCAGCCACAGCACACTCCATTTCTGCGTCAGATGTGCGTCATGCAAGCGCCTCATCTCGCAAGCGTGCCTGGTTTATAGTCAACAACACTCAACTGTGCCCTGTTATCCCTGTTTTCCCGCACGGCTCATCGCGTCTGTAGGTTCTGTTTCAGGTTAGCTGACGACAACTCTTGTTTGGTCCTCTGAGCAACGTATCCTCTTAGGCGCGTCAAAATGACGAGCAACCAGCAAGCGGGGTTGGCGCAGCAAACACCATACCCCGCTGTGACATAGATGCCGCAATACAGCTAGTGAAATGGCCAAGGTTGCGGACAGAGCATTCTGTACTTAAGAAGACCACAGGCCACTTCAACAACCTGGGAAACACAAAACTTGAGCAGATTAAGTTTACAAATCCAATTTCAAAAGTTTTTAGTTTTCCAACCAAAGCATAATCTATCATCATGTCTGGACTTCTCAACAAAGCCAAAGAGGCTCTCTCCGGCCACAAGGATGACAACACACACAACACCCATTCTAACACCTCAGGCTATGAGAACAATCCAGGATCAAGCAATTATGGCAGCCACAACAGCGGTGCCATGAACAAAGCAGACCCTCGCTTTGACTCAGACCGAGACCACCGAAATGATCCCTCTAGCACATACGGCTCTTCCACACATGGTGGCTACGCCCCTGAGACCCATTCAGGCAGCACAAATGCCGGTCCTCACGGTTCGAATATGATGAACAAGGCAGATCCTCGATTTGACAGCGATCGAGATCATCGTAATGACCCAATGAGCCAGACAGGTGGCATGCAACAGGGCTACGGTCAGGTTGGTGGGATGCAACAAGGCTACGGCCAACAAGGTGGCATGCAACAGGGCTATGGTACCGCCGGCGGTATGGACCAGGGCTACGGTCAAACTGGAGGCATGCAACAGGGCTACGGCCAAACTGGTGGCATGCAACAGGGTGGATATCCATCACAAGGAGGTATGGGCTCTGGATTGAGCCATCAAGCTGGCACAACCGGTATGGTTGCCGGCAGCCACGGCCAACATGGTGAGGCTCCTATCCATCATGAGACGACCCGTGACCAACCTAGAACAGGTGCATATGGTGCCGGTGGCGCTGCTACTGGCGCTGGCATGATGGGCTCTCGATCCGGTCGTGACCGCAAAGATTACACCGGCCGTGCCCGCAGAGACAGCTCTAGCAGTTCCAGCAGTTCCGACGATGGTCAAGGTGGTCGCATCTCCAGACGCAAGAAGCATGGCATGTCGGACAAGCACAGAACCGCGAGGGGTACAACAGGTGCCTACGGCGGCAATGAGTATCAACGTGCCCCTACAGGTACCTCCGGTGCCTATAGTGGCAATGAGTATGACTCAAGGAATCAATCAGGCAATTACGGCCGCGACGAGTATGACAACAGAGGTCAAGGTCAACATGGAAAGCCATCGTTGATGGATAAGCTAAACCCCAAGAAGGATGCTGATGGTGATGGAAAGGGGGGCTTCATGAAATAGATGATATCCACGAAGGTTGAGGAAATTGCTCTACAACCTACAATACCTGCACAGCTGCAGATGAGGAATGTATGATTGTTACAGCTGCCTAATGCAAAACAAACTTGATGTGTCAATCATTGATCCGTTGTCATCATTATTGTGCCCCGTATCACTATTGCCGCAAAATCAACCTCAACACCTTCCAAGTAGTGTCGCGTGCCTTCAACAACTCGATGCATTGATGCACAGAACAGTGTCAGCAACTTGTATATGAATGATGGATGTGACTGCAAGATACTGTAAGTTAGCTCTTGAGCCACTGGTTGTTGCTGAAAACCCAGCCCTGTCCAGAGCCTAGAATCAAATGCTCCGCAGAGGTGTCGATGTACTAAGCAGTAAATACGGCCATCACTCTACAGCACACAGTCCACAAGCGCCTCAAACTGAGCGTAATCACCCGCCAGACTCGTATTGATCGGTCTCAGACTATCCCTCGGCATATCAAGAATTACATTAGAAAAAATCCTTATTCCAGTAAGACACTTCATCCCGAACGGCGCAAACGCTTCGAGTATGGGGATCGCGTACAGGCGGTGTGGTGAACCAAGTCCAAGCGGTGGAGCCCATACAGGCGCAGGGAGCAGGACGTACGGTTATATCGCGGGGTAGTTGGAGGAGCTTGCGGTCCATATTCGTGTAGATGTGTTCGCCAATGGTGCGGGTTAGCCGGAGAGGAGGGGAGGCGATGGAGGGCCCTGGTATAGTGTAATGATGTATGGTACGAGTAGTGTCCGGAGGAAAGGTCGGTAAGAGTAGTGGTTCGCTGTATGTAATGACTGCGGTCGTAACTGCCCAACACTGATGTAGAAGGCGGAGAGGTGTTCGGTGGGCTCTTAGAACTTCCATTTTCAGTGCTAGGTCTTTACGCGTCCAGCTGTATGGTCTTTTCACTTTCCGCGCGTCAAGTTGACGCGCCGTCGATACCATGCTATTATCACGTCTCTACCGAAACTGACAGGCTTCAGTACCGATGAGCGCATCCTGCTGCGGGGACTAGGAACCGGTTTCATCTGCTCTGTCAACAGCTGAGCTATCGGTGCAGCAAGACCACGACAGAGCTTACTTTAGCAAAAATGAGCGGTCTCGGTGGCCTCAACAAAACACCCGGAGGGATCGTCGTCAGCGTAGTTCAATCCCAGCTCTTTGACGTCGCCACCTCAGCAGACCTCAAACACGCCGTCGACCATGTTGTGGCGTTAGTGAAGCGTACCAAACACGCCTACCCGGCTACGGACATGGTCATATTCCCGGAGTACTGCATTCATGGGCTCTCGATGCGAATGGACGATGAAATCATGTGTACTCTCGACGGACCCGAAGTCGCTGCCTTCAAACAGGTCTGCAGAGACGAGGGAGTTTGGGGCTGCTTCAGCATCATGGAGAAGAACCCCTTGGGCAACCCCTGGAACTCTGGAATCGTGATCAACGCCTCAGGAGAGCTCGTCAACTATTACCGCAAGATGCACCCCTGGATCCCAGTTGAGCCGTGGTATCCCGGCAACCGCGGCGTCTCCGTCTTCGAAGGACCGGGAGGTGTCAAGATGAGTCTCATCATCTGCCACGACGGGATGCTCCCTGAGATGGCGCGCGAAGCGGCGTATCAAGGTGCAGAGGTCCTACTCCGGACAGCAGGGTATACGCCGCCCATCAAACAGTCTTGGGAACTGACTAATAGGACGAACGCGTTCACGAATCTAATGTACACCGTTTCTGTCGCGCTGGCAGGCACCGACGGCACGTTCAAGAGTATGGGTGAGGCTATGTTCTGTAACCCTGAAGGTGACATACTTGAACATGGGAACAATTCACCGGACGAGGCGTTTGCGTGCGAGATACGGGCTGAAGAAGTGAGAAGAAGGCGGAGACACTGGGGCGTGGAGAACAATTTGTACCAATTTGGTCATCGAGGCTATGTGGCCGTGCAGGGTGGAGCGAGTGATTGTCCTTACACATACATGAAGGATCTCGTTGCTGGAAAGTGGAAAACATCGGAAGACGATGAGGTCGTTGTCAAGGACGGCACGAGTTGCGGCTACGAAACCCCGAGGAAGGAATTCATTGACGAATTGGGAGCGTAAGCTCGTCGTGCTACCGAAAAGGACAAGACTGGCGCCGCAGATGGTACCGGCAACAAGAAATCATGGGTCGGCAATCTATCACTGGATGTCCGTGACAACTGGTTGCGTGACACTTTTGAGCAGCACGGTGAGCTCGCCGAGGCCCATGTCTGGTATGACCGGGCGACTCCCCGATCAGTAGGGTGCGTGTATGCCAAGTCCTCGATTGCCGTCAACCGTACTCGAATGGTGCTACCCATCAAGACCTGGAAGTTTAGTCTGGTCGAAGTTCATTTTTCAATGAGGTTACGCGCAGAAAATAGACTTCGACCAAACTAAACTTCCAGGTCTTGATGGTACTGCACGCGCGGCAATTGAGAGCGATGACTGGACCATGATCATCGAGCGGGATAAATGGATACAGCGCATCGCGCCGATCCCAACGTTAATGCAGGCGACCCCACCTGATACGACACATACCCCGGTAAGAGGTAGCTGGCTACTCACTCTGAAAGGAAGAGACACACACATACGCAAAATGGCAGTAAGAACAATGCTATTGTATACGTAGACGTAGTCTCAATCTCGGGTTTAACTATAGCCAGCCGGTACAGCTATACCAATTTTCGTAATTTACACCTTCGAGCTTCTCGACGCTCTTACACTGCTATGTCTCTCGGCCTGCTCATCCCACTTGGTTTCTAGCTTCTGATGCTCTACCTCAACAGCCCTTTCGTCAACTAGCATAACCTTATCACCGAAGGCTGCCGCAATTTCTTCGAGCGTCTTCAGTCTCGTCTCGGGGAAGTAGAAGTAGGCCATAATAAGGAAGAACAACGAGCAGCCAACAAAGACATAATAGTAGTTCTCATCTGATACATGTCAGTGTCAAGTAGCGAGCATAAATAAAACAATGATCAGCGTGGTAGGACTTACGTATCGTAGCGAAAGCTGAAGGCCCTGCCTCGGTGATGCCGACGTTGACGATGAAGTGGCTGGCGGCAGCAATACCCATGATCTTGCTTCTGAGAGCCATAGGAAGCACCTCAGCGCCGTACAACCAGGTTGTGGAGTTCAGCATGCTGTAGAAGCAAACAACGAAGAGGTAGATGCCGAGGATGGCGAAGCCCTTGCCGACCCGGTTGTCTGTGTGCTGGAACTCGCGTTGCATAACGGCCGCATAGATCTCGATGATAACGATTCCGCTGAGACCAGTAAGGATCATCTTACGGCGTCCCCATTGGTCCGTTAGCCACTTGGTTGTAATGCAGTTGCTCACGAAAGCACAAGTGCCGTACACCCCTGAGAGTGCTAGAATTTTGTGTGATGTGATACCAAGGGACTTGTAAAGAGTGGTCTGGTAATATCTGTTGTCTGTGTTAGTTGCTATGCTGGGGCATGTACGCCGTGGCCATATAGTACTTACTGGATCACGTTGACACCGGTCAAGCTAGTCATGGTCTGGACAGCGATCGAGACAAGAGCTCTGTGCCTGTAAAGCCTCCAGATCTCCTTGTAGCTCTTGATCTCTCGCTCCATTTCAAACTCAATTTGTGCTCGCATGAGTGCGAACTCCTCGTTTACCTCGTGCGACCCGAGATCTCTCCGGATCTTGATGAATTGAGTTCGGGCCTGCTCTGTCTTTCCGTGACGGATGAGCTGACGAGGTGAGTTCGGCATGAATGTTGCTAGGCCGATGAACATGACCACACCCCATGGGATCTGGATACCCAAAGGAGCACGCCACTGAGAATCGCCGTAGCCGATATAGCTACATCCGAAGCCGGTCCAATTGCTCATCATCGTTCCGAAAGATATGCCACAGCCTGAGATGCCGCCAATAAGACCTCTTGAGTGCGGTGC
>Ga0210040_10005982_pt1 | contig 15313 bp, 18 predicted proteins | sample CryGeyCG12114_NA_FD_185462 | JGI IMG/M metagenome (GOLD analysis project Ga0210040, IMG submission 185462) | Groundwater microbial communities from aquifer - Crystal Geyser CG19_WC_8/21/14_NA (SPAdes) (version 2) | ecosystem: Environmental > Aquatic > Deep subsurface > Groundwater | place: USA... | reverse complement strand
CGCCAAGCTCGGCGTGATCGACAAGGACCACCCGCTCATTGAGGCGCTGCCGCCGCAGGAGCACGAGGAGTGAGCCTGCTCCTCGACACGTCCCTGCCGGCCGAGCGGCAGGGATGAGCTGGCGGCGGTTGGCCACCGAGCTCCCCGACTTCCCCTGGGACACCCTGGCCGGGGCCAAGGCTCGGGCGGGTGCCCACCCGGACGGCATCGTCGACCTCTCGGTCGGCACCCCGGTGGACCCCACCCCGGCGATCGGGCAGGCGGCGCTGGCCGGGGCGGCGGACAGCCCCGGCTACCCGCTGACCTCCGGCACGCCGGCGCTGCGCCAGGCGATCGCCGACTACCTCGGCTCCCGGTGGGGGGCGCAGGACCTGACCCCGGACGCCACCCTGCCGGTGATCGGCACCAAGGAGCTGGTGGCCTGGCTGCCGACCCTGCTGGGGCTCGGCCCCGACGACCTCGTGGTGGTGCCGACCACCGCCTACCCGACCTACCTGGTCGGGGCGCAGCTGGCCGGCTGCCGGACGGTGGCCGTCGACGACCTGCGCGAGCTGGGGGACGCCCGGCCCGCTTTGGTCTGGGTCAACTCCCCGTCCAACCCGACCGGTGAGGTGCTGCCGGCGGCCGTGCTGGCCGAGCGGGTCGCCTGGGCCCGGTCGCGGGGCGCGGTGCTGGCCTCCGACGAGTGCTACGGCGAGTTCGGCTGGGAGGTCGAGCCGGTCTCGGTGCTGCACCCCGACGTCAGCGGCGGCGACCACACGGGCCTGCTGGCCCTGCACTCGCTGTCCAAGCGGTCCAACCTGGCCGGCTACCGGGCCGGGTTCGTGGCCGGGGACGGCGCCCTGGTCGAGGCGCTGCTCGCCGTCCGCAAGCACCTGGGGATGCTCGTGCCCCGGCCCGTCCAGGAGGCGATGGCGGTGCTGCTGGCCGACACCGGGCACGTGGAGGTGCAACGGCAGCGCTACCTCGACCGGCGGGCCCTGCTCCGGCCGGCCCTGGAGGCCGCCGGCTTCCGGATCGAGCACTCCGAGGGCTCGCTCTACCTGTGGGCCACCCGGGACGAGGACTGCCGCGCCTCGGTCGACCGGCTGGCCGATCACGGCATCCTGGTCGCCCCCGGCGACTTCTACGGCGAGGCCGCCACGCAGCACGTCCGGGTCGCCCTCACCGGCACCGACGAGCGCATCGGCGCCGCTGCCCGTCGGCTGCTGGGCTGAGCCAGCGGGCGCGGCCGGTCCGCCGTCTCAGCGGAGGGTGATGGTGACCGTCCGCGAGCCGCCACCGTCGGCTGCCGCCGCCGACCACGAGGGCAGGGTCTGCTCACCGGTCCGCCAGGTGCGGCCGCGCGTCTCCACCGCGACCACCCCGTAGCGCGCGGCCCCGGCCACCGCGTACGAGGCGTACGCCCAGGCGCGGTCGGTGCTGGATGCCTCGATGGTGACCGTGCGGCCCTCGGTCCGCGCCCCGACCTTGCCGAAGGTCTCGCGCAGCGAGCGGGCGAGCGCGGCCGGGTCCCCGGGCGTGCCGGTGCGGTCCAGGCAGGTGAGACCGCGAGGCGTCTCACCGGTCAGCGCGCTGGCCAGCACGCGCGCGTCGCGCTCGTGGTCGCGGTACGCCTCGGGGTAGCCGCTGCGCTGCACCCGCTGGGCCACCTCGGTGATGTCGGCGTCCTCCCAGCCGTCGATCCTGACCAGGGCGTCGTAGAACTTGCCCGTCGCGTAGTACGGGTCGAGCAGCTGTGCCTCGGTGCCCCAGCCCTGGGACGGCCGCTGCTGGAACAGCCCGACCGAGTCGCGGTCCCCGTAGTCCAGGTTCCGGATGCCGGTCTCCTGGTAGACGGTGGCCATGGCGATGGAGGCGGCCCGGGGCGGCAGCCCCCGGCGCACCGACAGCCCGACGATGACCGCGCTCAGCCGGGCCTGCTCGAGGCCGAGCACCACCGAGCGGCCACCTGCCGTGGCCACGCACCGCTGCTGGCCCGGCACCGGCCCGGTCAGGCCGTGCTGCTGCAGGGAACGGACCAGCGCCACCACCCCGACGCCGAGCAGCGCGAGGACCACCACCGCGACGGTGAGGGTGCGCGCCCGCCGGGCACGGCGCGTCGAGCGGGCCACGGCTCAGTTGGCGTGCAGGGCTTCGTTGAGCTGCACCCCGACGCCCCGGCGCTCGCGCACCTCGACGGTCCCGGTCACGGAGTTGCGCACGAACAGCAGGCTCGACCGGCCGGAGAGGCTGCGGGCCTTGACGACCTCGCCGCCGGGCAGGGTGACCTTGGTGCCGGCGGTGACGTAGAGGCCGGCCTCCACCACGCAGTCGTCCCCGAGGGCGATGCCGACGCCGGCGTTGGCGCCGACCAGGCAGCGCCGGCCGATGGTGACGACCTCCGTGCCGCCGCCGGAGAGGGTGCCCATGATCGAGGCGCCGCCGCCGACGTCGGAGTCGGGACCGACCACCACCCCGGCCGAGATCCGCCCCTCCACCATGGAGGCCCCCAGGGTGCCGGCGTTGTAGTTGACGAAGCCCTCGTGCATCACCGTGGTGCCTGCGGCGAGGTGCGCGCCCAGCCGCACCCGGTCGGCGTCGGCGACGCGGACCCCCGCCGGCAGCACGTAGTCGACCATCCGGGGGAACTTGTCGACCCCGAGGACGGTCACCGCGCCCGACCGGGCGCGCAGCCGGGCGCGGACGACCTCGAAGCCCTCCACCGCGCAGGGGCCGGCGCTGGTCCAGACGACGTTGGGCAGCCAGCCGAAGACGCCGTCCAGGGCGATGGTGCGCGGCGCGGCCAGCCGGTGGCTGAGCAGGTGCAGCCGCAGGTAGACGTCGGCGGTGCCGGCGGGCGGCGCGTCCAGGTCGACCTCGGTCCGCACCACCTCCGTCCGCACCCCGCGCGCCTCGTCCTGCCCCGTCAGCGCGGCGAGCTCGGCGGGCGGCACCGACGCGTCGGGCCGGCCCAGGGCCGGGGCGGGGTACCAGGTGTCGAGCACGCCCGCCGTCTCGTGCACCGTGGCCAGGCCCCAGCCCCAGGCCGGCCGGCCCGGGCTCGCCTGCGTCTGGTCCGTCGCTGCCTCGCTCATGGGCCACGAGCGTACCGGGACGCGCCGCCGGGACCGGCCGCTATGGTGCTGCGATGACCGCACCCCTGGACCTCGAGGGCGACGTCGTCGACCTGCTCCGCCGGCTCGTCGACGTCGCGTCGGTCAGCGGCGACGAGGCCGCCATCACCGACCTGGTCGAGCAGGCCCTGCGGCCCTGCGCCCACCTGACCGTCACCCGGCACGAGGGCGTGGTGGTCGCCCGGACCGAGCTGGGGCGGGCCGAGCGGGTCGTCGTCGCGGGCCACCTGGACACCGTGCCGATCGCCGGGAACGTCCCCTCCCGGCTGGTCGAGGAGGACGGCCGGACGATGGTCTGGGGCCGCGGCGCCTGCGACATGAAGGGCGGGGTGGCCGCCCAGCTGGCGGCGGCCGCGGTGCTGACCGCGCCCCGCCGCGACGTCACCTGGATCTTCTACGACAACGAGGAGGTCGAGGAGCACCGCAACGGGCTCAACCGGCTGGCGGTGACCCACCCCGAGCACCTCGACGGGGTCTTCGCGGTGCTCGGCGAGCCGTCGAACGCCCGGATCGAGGGCGGCTGCCAGGGCACCATGCGCCTGCTGGTCGAGCTGACCGGCGTGGCTGCCCACTCGGCGCGCTCCTGGAAGGGCCACAACGCGATCCACGACGCCGGCGCGGTCCTGCAGGCGCTGGCCGCCCACCAGCCGCAGGAGGTGGAGGTCGACGGCCTCACCTACCGCGAGGGCCTGAACGCCGTGCGCATCTCCGGCGGCATCGCCGGGAACGTGATCCCCGACCGCTGCAGCGTGGAGGTCAACTACCGCTTCGCCCCGGACAAGACGCCGGAGCAGGCGGAGGCGTACGTGCGGCAGGTGCTGCCCGGGGTGCCGCTGCGGGTCACCGACGTGGCGCCGGGCGCCCGACCCGGGCTCGACCAGCCGGCGGCGGCGGAGTTCCTGGCTGCCGTCGGCGGGCAGCCGAGCGCGAAGTTCGGCTGGACCGACGTGGCCCGGTTCAGCGCCCGGGGCATCCCCGCGGTGAACTTCGGCCCCGGCGACCCGAGCCTGGCCCACGCCGACGACGAGCGCTGCCCCGGGGACGAGGTGGCCGCCTGCCGCGACGCCCTGGTCCGCTGGCTGGCCTGACGCCGCTCGCGCGACCCCGGGCGGTGGGGCGCCCCGCCTAGGGTTGACGGGTGCCTCCCGAGACCCGACGGACCCCCGACGCCGAGCCCCCGCCCACCCCCGACCCCGCCGGCAGCGACCGGCCCGAGCAGCCCATCCCCGGCGACCGCCGCCGGCAGGGTCGGGTGACCCGGGTGGGCAGCCAGGTGGAGGACACCACCACCGACCAGCGCCTGCTCGACGGGTCGGGGACCGGCGACTGGGTGCACACCGACCCCTGGCGGGTGCTGCGGATCCAGTCCGAGTTCGTGGAGGGCTTCGGGACCCTGGCCGAGCTCGGCCCGGCGGTCAGCGTGTTCGGCTCGGCCCGCACCCCCGTCGACTCGCCCGTGTACGCCGCCGCCGAGGAGGTCGGCTCCCGGCTGGCCCGCGCGGGGCTGGCCGTGATCACCGGCGGCGGGCCCGGGGTGATGGAGGCCGCCAACAAGGGGGCCGCCGCCGCGGGCGGGGTGTCGGTCGGGCTCGGCATCGAGCTGCCGTTCGAGTCCTCGCTCAACCCCTACGTCAACCTCGGCGTCAACTTCCGCTACTTCTTCGCCCGCAAGACGATGTTCGTCAAGTACGCGCAGGGCTTCGTGGTGATGCCCGGCGGGTTCGGCACCTTCGACGAGCTGTTCGAGGCCCTGACCCTGGTGCAGACGCAGAAGGTCACCTCGTTCCCGGTGGTGCTGGTCGGCCGCGACTACTGGCAGGGGCTGCTGGACTGGTTCCGCACCAGCGTGCTGCCGCATGGCGCCATCGCGGCGGCCGATCTGGAGCTGCTGCACCTCACCGACGACGTCGAGGAGGCTGTCGCGCTGGTCACCGGGCAGCGCTGACGGTCGGTGGCCGGGGCCCGCGTCTGGCACCATCGGCTCATGGAGTGGTTCATCGCCGCGGTGGCCGTCGCGGCCCTGGGGGTGGCGGCGATGGCGGCCGCGGGAGGCGTGGGCGAGATGAGCGGTGAACCGGTGTACGACACCTACCGGCAGGACCTGCCCGAGCGGCGGCTGACCGCCGAGGACCTGGAGCAGGTCCGGTTCGGGGTCGCCCTGCGCGGCTACGCGATGGGCCAGGTGGACGACCTGCTCGAGCGGCTGGGCCGCGAGGCCGCGGAGCGGGACGCGCAGCTGGCGGAGCGGGACGCCCTGCTGGCGGAGCGGGACGCGCAGCTCGCCGCTCTCACCGGGCAGACCCCGCCGGCCGACGCCCTCCCCGACCTCGAGCAGGCGGACGCCGGGTGAGCGCCCGGCTGCAGACCTCGGGCTCGACGGCCGCCGACCTCGAGCGCAGCTGGGCCGTGCTGGTCGACTGGGCCGGCCAGGCGCGCTGGATCCCGCTGACCACGCTGGAGGTGCTGAGCCCGCACGACGCGGGCCTCGGCGTCCGCATCGCCGCCCTCTCCGGCTTCCGTCTCGGCGGGCTGCCGGTGGGCCTGCTCGACAACTTCGTGGTCACCGGCTGGTCCCCGCCCGCCGGCGGGCACGCCGAGCTGGAGGTCCTGCACCTCGGCCCCTGGTTCACCGGCGAGGGCGTGTTCCACCTCAGCGCGGACGGCGGCGGCACCCGGGTCGACTGCGTCGAGCTGGTGACCGTCCCCGGCGGGGCGTCGACCGGTGCCCTGGTCAGGCTGGCGCTGCCCGCGATGACGGCGGCCTTCCGGGTCAGCCTGGCGCAGTTCGCGGCCGTGGCGGAGCGGCGCCGCGGCCTGCCCGCCGCACGAGGAGCCCGCTGCTAGTGGGCACGGCGCCGGGGCCGGACGGTCGGCTGCGCTGCTCCTGGGCGCTCAGCACCCCTGACTACCTGGCCTACCACGACACGGAGTGGGGCCGGCCGGTGACCAGCGTCAGCGGCCTGTACGAGCGGTTGACCCTGGAGGCGTTCCAGTCCGGGCTCTCCTGGATCACCATCCTGCGCAAGCGGGAGGGGTTCCGGCGGGCGTTCGCCGGCTTCGACCCCGGCCGCGTCGCCGCCTTCGACGAGGCCGACGTGGAGCGGTTGCTGGTTGACGCCGGCATCGTCCGCAACCGGGCCAAGATCGAGGCCGCGGTGGCCAACGCCCGGGTGGTGGCCGCGATGGGGCAGGACTTCACCGACCTCATCTGGTCCTACGCGGTCACCGACCGGCCCCGGCCGACCGACGAGGACTGGCGGGCCACCTCACCGGAGTCGGTGGCCCTGGCCAAGGCGCTGCGGCAGGCCGGCATCCGCTTCGTCGGCCCGACCACCGCGTACGCGCTGATGCAGGCCGTCGGGCTGGTGGACGACCACGTGGTGGACTGCGCCATCACCGTCGCCTGACTCCGGCCTCCCGGTCCGGCGCCCGGGGCTCAGGTGCCGGTGAAGGTCGGCCGCTCCTTGGCCAGGAAGGCCTCGACCGCGGCCCGGTGGTCGGCGGAGGCACCCGTCCGGCGCATCTCCTCCGCCTCCACCTCCAGCGACGCGCCGAGGTCGTGCCCGGCCGCGTAGCCGACCGCCCGGCGGATGGCCGCGTAGGCCAGGGTGGGGCCGGCGGCGAGCGTGCGGGCCAGCGTGCCGACCCGGGTCGCCAGCTCCTCGTCCGGCACCACCTCGGTGGCCAGCCCGATGGCCAGCGCCTCCTCCGCCCCGACCCGGCGCCCGGACAGCAGCAGCTCCATCGCCCGGGTGGGCCCGACCAGCCGGGGGAGCGTCCAGGAGCTCCCGGTGTCGCAGGACAGCCCGATGCCGGCGAAGGCGAGGGTGAACACGGCCGAGGCCGCCAGGATCCGGCAGTCGGCCAGGAAGGCCAGCGACGCCCCGGCCCCGGCCGCGACGCCGTTGACCGCGGCCAGCACGGGCTTGTCCATCTCGTGCAGGGTGCGGGCGATGGGGTTGTAGTGCTCGGGGACCGTCCGCCAGACCTCCGCGGGCGACGAGCCGGTGAGCCCGCGGACGTGCTCCCGGAGGTCCTGCCCGGCGCAGAACGCCGCTCCGGTCCCGGTCAGCACCACGCACCGCACGCCCGGGTCGGCCGCGAGCTCGCGCAGCCCGGTGAGCAGCGCCGTCTTCGCGGCGTCGTCCAGGGCGTTGCGCGCCTCCGGCCGGTCGAAGGTGACGGTGCCGACCGCCTCGGCCACCTCGACGTGCACTCCCGGCGTGGTCATGGCGGCACTGTAACCGGGAGCCGGCGGCGGCCGGGGAGGGTGCGCAGGGGGCGGTGGGGCCGGAGGTGGGTGTCGATGGGAGATAATTGCCAAAACGCCGGACGACGACAGACAAGGATGGACGATGGCTGCAATGAAGCCGCGGACTGGTGACGGCCCCATGGAGGTCACGAAAGAGGGCCGAGGCATCGTCATGCGGGTGCCCTTGGAAGGCGGCGGACGGCTCGTGGTGGAGCTCAACGCCACCGAGGCGGCTGAGCTCGCCGGTGCCCTCAAGGACGTCGTCGGCTGAGACGAGACCGACCTGCACGACCTGCACGACCCGCACGACCACGATCGATCAGGAGCCCCGTTGCCCGCAGCGGGGCTCCTGCGTCTGCTGGGGCGCACCCCGTCGCCGCCGGCCGACCGCGCTGCGGTCGGGCGGGACCCGACCCGCCGCCCTGCCGGTCAGTGGACGCGGATGGCCTCGCGGTAGACCTCGACGGTCTGGCCGGCGATCTTGGCCCAGCTGAACTCGTCGATGCAGCGCTGGCGGCCGGCCCGGCCGAAGGCGGCCGCGCGGGCGGGGTCCGCGGTCAGCGCGTTGATCCGCTCGGCCAGCGAGGACTCGAAGGACGCGACGAAGGCGGGGTCGCCGGCCCGGGCCGGGTCGTAGGGGACGAGGTAGCCGGTCTCCCCGTCCACCACCACCTCCGGGATGCCGCCGACGGCAGAGGCCACCACCGCGGTCTCGCAGGCCATCGCCTCCAGGTTGACGATGCCCAGCGGCTCGTAGACCGACGGGCAGGCGAAGACGGTGGCGTGGGAGAGCACCTGGCGGACCGCGGCCCGCGGCAGCATCTCCTGGACCCAGGTCACGTTCCCCCGGGTCGCCTGCAGGTGCGCGAAGGCGGCGTCGAACTCCGCGGCGATCTCCGGGGTGTCCGGGGCCCCGGCGAGCAGGACCAGCTGGGTGTCCGCCTCGAGCTGCTCGGCCGCCCGGACCAGGTGCACCAGGCCCTTCTGGCGGGTGATCCGGCCGACGAAGACCACCGAGGGCTTGTCCAGGTCCACGCCCAGGCCGGTGACGATGTCGGTGCCGCTGTCCGGGGCGAACTCGTCGGTGTCGATGCCGTTCTTGACCACGTGCACCTTGGCCGGGTCGAGGTCGGTGTAGGACTCCAGCACCCCGGTCCGCATGCCCTCGCTGACCGCGATCACCGCGTCGGCGCCCTCGAAGGCGGTCCGCTCGGCCCACGACGACAGCTGGTAGCCGCCGCCCAGCTGCTCGGCCTTCCACGGCCGGTGCGGCTCGAGGGAGTGGGCGCTGACCACGTGCGGGATGTCGTGGAACAGCCCGGCGAGGTGCCCGGCCAGGTTGGCGTACCAGGTGTGGGAGTGGACCAGGTCGACCTCGGGCACCGCCGCGGCCATGGACAGGTCGGCCCCGAACACCCGCAGCGCGGCGTTGGCCCCCGGCGGGTAGGTCTCCGCGTGCGCGGTCGCCCCCTCGCGCGGTTCGCCCATGCACTGCACGTCGACCTCGACCAGCTTGCGGAGCTGGGGCACGAGCTGCGCCACGTGCACCCCCGCCCCGCCGTAGATCGAGGGCGGGTACTCCCGGGTGAGCAGGGAGATGGACAACCCGGCGTCACTGGCTGGCGTCATAGGCGGCATCGTCGCACAGGGCCACCGGCCGGCCCCAGACCCCGTCGGCCGTCGCGGGGGAGCCCCCCCTCGTCGCTCGACGAGGGCACACCCTAGGTTCTCGGTATGGCAGCGCGACCGAAGGTGCTCTCGATTGTCCTGGCCGGCGGCGAGGGGAAGCGGCTGATGCCGCTGACCATGGACCGGGCCAAGCCCGCCGTCCCGTTCGGCGGGACCTACCGGCTGATCGACTACGTCCTGTCCAACCTGGTGAACGCCGAGATGCGCCAGATCGCGGTGCTGACCCAGTACAAGTCGCACTCCCTCGACCGCCACATCTCGCTGACCTGGCGGATGTCGACCATGCTCGGCAACTACGTCACCCCGGTCCCGGCGCAGCAGCGGCTCGGCCCGCACTGGTACCAGGGCAGCGCCGACGCCATCTTCCAGTCGCTGAACCTGATCCGTGACGACAAGCCCGACTACGTGGTGGTCTTCGGCGCCGACAACATCTACCGGATGGACGTGCAGCAGATGCTGGACGCCCACATCCAGGGCGGTCGCGCCTGCACCGTGGCCGGCATCCGGGTGCCGCGCTCGGGGGCCAGCGCGTTCGGGGTCATCGACGCGGGCGAGGGCAACAAGATCGAGCGGTTCCTGGAGAAGCCGGCCGACCCGCCCGGGCTGGCCGACGACCCGGAGTCCTCGTTCGCCTCGATGGGCAACTACATCTTCACCACCGACGACCTGATCGAGGCCATCACCGCGGACGCAGCCCTGGAGAGCTCGCGGCACGACATGGGCGGCGACATCATCCCCGCGTTCGTCGACTCCGGGAACGCGCAGGTCTACGACTTCACCTCCAACGAGGTGCCCGGGACCAGCGAGCGGGACAGGGCCTACTGGCGCGACGTCGGGACCATCGACGCCTACCACGAGGCGCACATGGACCTGGTCTCGGTCGACCCGGTCTTCAACCTCTACAACCTCGACTGGCCGATCTGGACCTACCCGGTGCAGATGCCCGGGGCCAAGTTCACCCTGCGCGGGCTGTCGCTGGACTCGATCGTCAGCCCGGGCTGCATCATCTCCGGCGGCGCGATCGAGACCTCGGTGCTGTCGCCGAACGTCCGGGTCGCGGAGAACTCCCGGGTGGTGAACTCGGTGGTGCTCTCGAACGTGCGGATCGGCAAGAACGCCGTGGTGCGCGACGCCATCCTGGACAAGAACGTGGTGGTGCCCGACGGGGCCTCGGTGGGGGTCAACCGGGCCAACGACCTGGCGCGCGGCTACACGATCTCCGACGGCGGCATCACCGTGGTCGGCAAGGGCGTGACGATCGAGCCGGTCTGAGCGCCGCCCGGCCTGCGGTCGGGGGTGCGATGCGGCTCAGCCGAGCCGCACCCCACCCAGCTTGTCGGGGTTGCGCAGCAGCAGCACGGAGCGGACGAGCCCGCCGTCCAGCTCGAGCACCAGGACGGAGTCGAGCACGTCCGGCTCTCCCGCGACGACCTGCCCCAGCGCGACGGCAGCCTGGCCGTTGACCGTGCAGGCCCGGACGGACGGCCGCCCGACCTCCGGCTTGGCCAGCACCCCGACGGCGAACCGCAGCACCTTGTCGCGGCCCAGCACCGGGCGCCGCGCCGCCGGGCGCAGCCCGCCGCCGTCGCTGACCAGCACCACGTCGGGCGCGAGCAGCCCGACCGGCTCGGCAACCGACCCGTCCCGGGTGGCCCGGAGGAAGCGCCGCGTGACCTCGGTGTGGGTGCGGGCGCCCACCGGGTGCCGGGGGGTGCCGTCGCGCAGGTGCGTCCGGGCCCGGCCCTCACCACCAGGACACCGCCCGGGCCCGCTGGGTGGCAGCCGCGGTGGGGTCAGCGCTTGACCGCGACCAGCAGGCCCTCGCCGACGGGCAGCAGCGCGGGGACGAGGTCCTCGTCGTCGCGGACCAGGTCCAGGGCGGCCCGGACCGACTCGGTCTCCTCGTCGGTCTGGCCCGGGTCGGCGACCCGGTCGCGCAGCAGGGCGTTGTCCACCACGATCAGGCCGCCGTGCCGCAGCAGGCGGATGCCCTGCTCCACGTACTCGGGGTACTCCACGGTGTCCCCGTCGACGAGGACGAGGTCGTAGGCCCCGTCGCTGAGCCGGGGGAGCACGCTGAGCGCGGCGCCGCTGATCAGCCGGAAGCGCTGGGTCTTGACACCGACGGACAGGAAGGCGCGGCGGGCTGCCTGCTGGTGGCTCGGCTCGGTGTCCACGCTGGTCAGGATCCCGTCCGGCTGCATGCCCGCGAACAGCGCGAGGCCGGAGACCCCGCCCCCGGTGCCGATCTCCACGACCGCCCGGGCCTGCACCGCACGGGCCAGGAAGGTCAGCGTCGCGGTCGCGCCGCGGCTGGGCGAGCGGACCCCGAGCGCGTCGGCCCCGGCCCGGGCCTCGACCGCCGCCTCGGTCTCGGGCACGAAGTCCTCGGCGTGGGCCCAGGTGGCGGGCTTCGGGGCAGTCTTGGGGGCGGTCTTGCCGGGCGCGGTCACGCGGGCGAGCATATCGAAGCCGGCCCCGGTGCCCGCCGTGGCGAGGACCCGCCGGGCCCGGCCCGGGAGCGCCGACCCCTACGATGACCCCATGAGCCATACCGTCGTCGCCGAGCTGGTGGCCGCCGTGATGACGGTGGAGGTGACGGTCGGCCAGCAGGTGGCGGCGGAGGACCCGGTGGTCCTGCTCGAGTCGATGAAGATGGAGATCCCCGTCCTGGCCGAGGTGGCCGGACGGGTGGTCGAGGTGGTCGTCGGGCCCGGGGACGTGGTCAACGACGGCGACCCGCTGGTGGTCATCGAGCCCGACCGCTCCTGAGCGGTGGGCGCGTCCACCGACGGCGGCGCTCCCGGTCCGGCGGCAGCGGGACGCACTAGGATGCGCGTCATGCCTGCGCCGCCGTTCGGCCACCTGCTGACCGCGATGGTGACGCCGTTCACGGCCGACGGCGCCCTGGACGTCGAGCGTGCCGTCGAGCTGGCCGCGTACCTGGTGGACGAGCTGGCCCACGACGGCCTGGTCCTCAACGGCACCGGCGGGGAGAGCCCGACCACCACCGACGCCGAGAAGTCCACCCTGGTCCGGGCCGTGGTCGACGCGGTCGGGGACCGGGCCGCCGTCCTCGCCGGCGTGGGCACCTTCGACACCGCGCACTCGGTCGAGCTCACCCGGCAGGCCGCGCGGGCCGGGGCCCACGGGACGCTCCTGGTGACCCCCTACTACTCCAAGCCACCCCAGGCCGGCCTGCTGGCGCACCTCCGCACCGTGGCCGGAGCCGCCGACCTGCCGGTGATGGTCTACGACATCCCGCACCGCGCCGGTGTGGCCATCGCCACCGACACCCTGCTCCGGCTGGCCGAGCACCCGCAGGTGGTGGCGGTCAAGGACGCCAAGGGCGACCTGGCCGCCTCCGCCGCGGTGATGGCCCAGACCGACCTGGCCTACTACTCCGGCGAGGACGCGCTGACCCTGCCGCTGCTGTCGGTCGGGGCGGTGGGGCTCGTCGGCACCTCCACCCACTTCGGCGGGCGCGAGGCGGCGGCGATGATCCGGGCGTACCTCAGCGGGGACACCGCCGGCGCGCTGGCTCTGCACCGCCGGCTGCTCCCGCTGCTCACCGGCATCTTCGCCACCCAGGGCGCGATCCTGGTCAAGGCCGGCCTGGCCCTGCAGGGCCGCCCGGTCGGCGGGCTCCGGCTGCCCCTGGTCGAGGCCACCGCGGCCGAGAGCGAGGCGCTGGCGCGGTGCCTGGTCGCGGCCGGCCTGCCCGCCACCGCCTAGGGAACGGGCCCGGCCGGCCGCTCGTTCGCCGGGGGGAGGAGGTGACCGTCCGATGCACAGGCTGCTGACAGGCTCGGCCCAGCGCGCTGCCAGCGGCGGCCGCCAGGGTGAGCCGGACGTGACGCCGATCCCCGGCGGTCCCGACGGCAAGGAGCACCCGATGGCCCCGTGGCCCGCCCCCGACGCGAGCCAGTGGCAGCCCCCCTCCGGGGACCCCGCCGGCCCCGGACCGGCCGACCCGGACGTCTGGGTGCCGCCGACCTGGGAGCAGGTGGTCCGCGACCACAGCGCCCGGGTCTACCGGCTGGCCTACCGGCTCACCGGCAGCGCCCACGACGCCGAGGACCTCACCCAGGACGTGTTCGTCCGCGTCTTCCGCTCGCTGCACCGCTTCCAGCCCGGCACCTTCGAGGGCTGGCTGCACCGCATCACCACGAACCTGTTCCTGGACGGGGCCCGACGGCGGCAGAAGATCCGCTTCGACGGGCTGGCCGACGGCGCGGAGGAGCGGCTGCGCAGCACCTGGCCGAACCCCTCGGAGCAGCTCGACGACGCCGGGCTCGACCACGACGTGGCCGCCGCGCTGGCCGCGCTGACCCCGCAGTTCCGGGCCGCGGTGGTGCTCTGCGACATCGAGGGGCTGAGCTACGAGGAGATCAGCGAGGTCCTCGACGTGAAGATCGGGACCGTCCGCAGCCGGATCCACCGCGGTCGCGCCCAGCTGCGCACCGCCCTGGCCCACCGCCGCCCGACCGGCGAGCGGGTGCGCTACCTCGGGGTCGGCGTCGAGGAGGGCCGCGAACCGGCCGGTGCCGCGACCGCCGCGGGCGTCCCGGAGCGCGTGGGGTGAGTCTGCCGCCCGCGGAGCGCCCCCCCTGCCGTTCCCTGGCCCAGGCCCGGTCCGCCCTCGTCGACGGTGCCCTCGACCTCGACCAGCAGGAGAGGCTGCACGCCCACCTGGTCGGCTGCGCCGCCTGCCACGCCGACGTGCTCGAGCTGCGCCGGCTCCGGGCGGCGCTGCGCCGGCCGCTGCCCGCGGAGGCCCCGCAGGAGCTCGCCGGTCGGCTGGTGTCGATCGCCGGGGTGGAGTCGGCCCGCCCGCTGTGGTCGCGGCCGTTCCGGCGCACTCCCCAGGGCCGGCTGACCAGCCCGCGCCGGGCCGCCCGGCTGCGTCGCACCGCGGTGGCCGTGACCCTCGGGGCGACTGTGGCCGGCGCGTCCGTCGTCGGCTACGTCGTCGCGCCGGGGGAGAGCCTGGCCGCCGTGGGGGACCCGGTGACCGGCGCCCGCACCGAGCTCGGGGCCGTGCTCGGCCAGCTGCCCCTGACCGGTGCGGGGGTCGGTGCGGTCGTCGCCGCGGCCGGTGACCTGCCCGCGCCGGCTGCAGCGTCCGGACCAGCTGTGGCGGCCCGGGGGACGCGGCCACTGGACCCGGCGCAGGCCCACGACGTGCTGGCCCGCACCGCGGGCGCGGCGGCGGTCGGCTACCGCGGGACGCAGAGCTTCTGGGCCGCCGGCTCCTCCCGCGCCTACAGCGCCTCCGTGCTGGTCCAGTCCGACGCCGACCGCGGGACGCGGGCCCAGGTGCTGGACCGGGACGGCCGGCCGGTGTCCTCGGCCGCCACCGCCGTGGTGCCGGCCGGTGGGGGGCTCGAGGACAGCACGCTCGCGCTGCTGTCCGCGCGCTACCGGCTGCAGGGCGAGGCCGGCGCCCGGGTCGCCGGCCGGGACGCCACCGTGGTCGAGGCGGTCGGTGACGACGGGCTGGCCGCGCGCTGGTGGGTCGACGACGCCAGCGGCATCCTGCTCGGGCAGCAGTCCTTCGACGAGCAGGGCCGGACCCGGCTGCAGGTGGGCTTCACCTCGCTGGTGGTCAGCCCGGCCAGCAGTGTGATGACCCCGCTGCCCGCGTCCTCGAGCGTGCCCACGGCCACCTCGGCCCTGCTCACCCTCACCTCGGCGCCCGCGCTCGACCAGCAGGGCTGGGTCTGCCACGCGTCGCTGGCCGGGCTGTCCCTGGTGCGGCTGCGCAGCGACGACGGCAGCGCCCCCGGCGTGGTGCACCTGGTCTACAGCGACGGGCTGGCCACCGTCGGGGTCTTCGAGCAGCGGGGCCGGCTGGGGACGGCGCCGGCCGGCTCGCGCTGGGACGACGAGCTGGACGCCAACGTCGTGGACGGGGTGTCGACGGTGGCCAGCTGGGAGTCGGGCGGGCGGGTGTTCACCGTGGTCACCGACGGACCGGGCTCGCTGCTGGCGGCGGCCGTGGCCTCGTTGCCCCACGAGACGGCGGCCCCGCCGACTACGATGAGGAGGATCCGAGCGGGCTGGGCGAAGCTCCTGGCCGACATGAAGGGCTAGGTCATTGGGCGAGAGCTACCCGCCGGGGCAGGGCGGCACGGGTGCGGACGGGCAGGACACTCCCGCAGCCGGCGGCACCGGTCCCAGGCCCGCCGCCGGGGGCACCCCGTACCCGCCGGCCCCCTCCTCGAGCGGCCCGTTCCCCGCGTTCCCTCCTCCG
>Ga0210040_10005981_pt1 | contig 15314 bp, 12 predicted proteins | sample CryGeyCG12114_NA_FD_185462 | JGI IMG/M metagenome (GOLD analysis project Ga0210040, IMG submission 185462) | Groundwater microbial communities from aquifer - Crystal Geyser CG19_WC_8/21/14_NA (SPAdes) (version 2) | ecosystem: Environmental > Aquatic > Deep subsurface > Groundwater | place: USA... | reverse complement strand
GGGGTGACGGCGGGAGGATGCGGGCCAGGCGGAGCTCAGATGCGGTCGCGGACCCAGTCGACGAGCCAGCTGACGGAGAAGCCGCGCTCGATGTACTTGAGGATCGTGCTCTTGTGGGCCCAGGCGTAGGAGACGGCCTTGGAGCCGTACTTGGCCAGCGCGGCGACGAGCCTGAAGAAGATGGACATGGTGTCGAGCCTTTCGGTTGTTGGTGCCGGAGATGAACGGAATTCCTCGGTGGAATTCGGCCGCCGTATCGGGGTGATCGGCGCTCCGGTTGTCGACACCAGAAACGTAATTCGGCGAACAGCCGGCCCGCAACTGCTCGTAGCCGATGGTTAGTGTTTTCCGCGCCATGGTGGCCATTCGGCTGCATTCGAGCGGTGCCGCCGGGCGCGGGTCGCCCGCTCCGCCGGCGGTCCCGGCGGCTCTGACCAGAAGTTAATGGCGCCGGGGTGGGGCACCGGCCGATAGTCGTGGGGTGCCTGGACGAGGACGTCGTCCGGCCCCCACCAGGAGGAGCCCACGTGATAGAGGTCAGAGGTCTGCACAAGACCTACGCCGGACGCCCGGTGCTGCGAGGTGTCACCTTCAGCTGCCGGCCGGGCCGGGTCACCGGCTTCCTGGGACCCAACGGCGCCGGCAAGTCCACCACCCTCCGCATCCTGTGCGGGCTGGCCGAGGCCGACCAGGGCGAGGCCCTGATCGACGGCGTCCGCTACGTCGAGCACGCCAACGTCGGCTCCCGGGTGGGGGTCATGCTCGACACCTCGGCGCTGCACCCCGGCCGCACCGGTCGCGAGGCGGTCCGGCTGGTCGCCATGATGACCGGCCAGCCGCGCTCACGGGCCGACGAGACGCTCGAGCTCGTCGGCCTGTCCCGGGCGGCGGGCCGGACGGTGGGCGGCTACTCCCTGGGCATGCGCCAGCGGCTGGGGGTGGCGGTCGCCCTGATCGGCAACCCGGAGACGCTCATCCTGGACGAGCCGGTCAACGGCCTCGACCCCGAGGGCATCCACTGGATCCGCACCCTGATCCGCGGGTTCGCGGCCGACGGCGGGACCGTGCTGGTCTCGAGCCACCTGCTGAACGAGGTCGCGGCCACCGTCGACGACGTCGTGATCATCAGCGAGGGCCAGGTCGTCCGCCAGTCCTCGCTCGCCGAGCTGACCCGCACCGACCACGGGGTGGTGGTCGAGACGCTCCACGTCGACCGGCTGCACGCCGCCCTCACCGCCCGGGGCCTGGCCTTCGAGCCGGCCGGCACCGGCACCCTCGTCTCGGCCGCGCCCGCGCTCGTCGGCCAGCTGCTGGTCGACGAGCGCATCCCGCCCACCGCGCTGGTGCCGAGCCAGCGCTCCAACATCGAGGACGTCTTCCTCGAGCTGACCAGCCAGGTCGACGCGTCGACGGAGAAGGTGTTCGCATGATGACCGACATCGCCATCGAGCTGAGGAAGTACGCCGGCACCCGGGGCGGACGGGCGGTGCTGGTGGTCACCGGCGCCCTCACCGTCCTGCTGGGCGTGGTCGGCGCGCTGGTCGCCGACGGGGACCCGCTGCTCGTGAGCCGCGCGGTCAGCTACCCGATGACCCTGCTGGAGATCGGGCTCCCGATCATCGTCGTGCTGCTCTTCACCGCCGAGTGGAGCGCCCGCGACGCGGTGCAGACCTTCCTGCTGCGGCCCCGGCGCGCGGTCGTGCTGCGGAGCAAGTGCCTGGCCGCCGCCGTCGTCCTCCTCGCCGGCCTCGCCCTCGGTGCCGGCACCAGCCTGCTGGCGGTCGGCGTCCGCTCGCTGGTCACCGAGACGCCGGTGAGCCTCCGAGGTCTCGGCGGCGCCGACGGTGCCCTGACGCGCTCGGTGCTGACCACGCTGCTCTACGGGGCCTTCGCGGTCGGGGTGGGGCTGCTGGTGGCCCGGACGGCGATCGGCCTCGTCGTCTACCTCGGGGCGATCTCGCTGCTGGAGACCATGCTGGCGCTGGGGCTGGGGGAGCGGTCGGTCTGGCTCTCCCTCAGCCAGGCGGTCGGGCGGATCAGCAGCGTCGACGTGCACGCCGCCGACCTGCCGTCGCTGGCCACGGCCATGAGCCTGTGGATCGTGCTGCCGCTGCTCCTGGGGTCGTTCGCGTTCCTCCGCCGCGAAGCCCGGTGACCGGGCGGGACCGGCGGGCGGCGCCGGTCCCGCATCCCGGAATAGCACGGTGGCCGGCGGGCGTTGCAGGCGAAGATCACCCCTGCTCCGCCCTGTCCTGCCCCGCACGACCCTGACCCAGGAGGAACCGTGGCCCTGCCGCCACTGGTCGAACCCGCCGCCGAGCTGACCATCGACGAGGTGCGCCGCTACAGCCGCCACCTGATCATCCCCGACGTCGGCATGGACGGCCAGAAGCGGTTCAAGAACGCCAAGGTGCTGGTCATCGGCGCCGGCGGCCTCGGCAGCCCGGCCCTGCTCTACCTGGCCGCCGCCGGGGTGGGGACCATCGGGATCGTCGAGTTCGACACCGTCGACGAGTCCAACCTGCAGCGCCAGATCATCCACGGCCAGTCCGACATCGGGAAGTCCAAGGCGCAGTCGGCCAAGGAGTCGATCGCCGAGACCAACCCCTACGTCGAGGTCGTGGTGCACGACACCCGGCTGGACAACGACAACGTGATGGAGATCTTCGCCCAGTACGACCTGATCGTCGACGGGACGGACAACTTCGCCACCCGCTACCTGGTCAACGACGCCGCCGTGCTGCTGCACAAGCCGTACGTGTGGGGCTCGATCTTCCGCTTCGACGGCCAGGTGAGCGTGTTCTGGGCCGACCAGGGTCCCTGCTACCGCTGCCTCTACCCCGAGCCCCCGCCGCCCGGCATGGTGCCCAGCTGCGCGGAGGGCGGGGTCCTCGGCGTGCTCTGCGCCTCGATCGGGGCCACCCAGGTGACCGAGTCGCTCAAGCTGCTGGCCGGCATCGGCGACCCGCTGATCGGGCGGCTGCAGGTCTACGACGCCCTGGAGATGAGCTGGCGCCAGGTGAAGGTGCGCAAGGACCCGGCCTGCGCCGTGTGCGGTGAGAACCCGACCGTCACCGAGCTGATCGACTACGACGCCTTCTGCGGGGCCATCACCGACGAGGCTGCCGAGGCCGTCGCCGGTCACACCGTCGGCGTCGCCCAGCTCGAGCAGTGGCTGGCTGCCCGCGAGAACGGCGAGCGCGACTTCCTGCTGGTCGACGTCCGCGAGAAGGTCGAGCGCGACATCAACCAGATCCCGGGTTCGGTGCTGATCCCCAAGGGCGACTTCCAGACCGGTGCCGCCCTGGCCCAGCTGCCGCAGGACAAGCAGGTCGTCCTGTACTGCAAGACCGGCATCCGCTCGGCCGAGGTGCTCGCCATGGTGCGGGGGGCCGGGCTCGACAACGCCGTGCACATCGGCGGTGGGGTCAGCGCCTGGGTCAACCAGATCGACCCGAGCCAGCCCGCCTACTGAGCTCGACCTCGACCCTCGCGGGCCCTCGCACCGACGTGCGGGGGCCCGCGGTGCGTTCTGGCGGGGATGGTCAGCTGCCGCCCGGCCGGTTAGCCTGCTGACCTGCCTGCCCGTCCGGCTGCGTCTCGGGGCGCCGCCACCGCCCCCCTGGAGACCGCGATGGCACCCACCCCGACCCGCCCGCCCGCCCACCCGGTGCGCACCGCCCGTGCCCGGGCCTCGGGCCCTCTCCGGCGGGGTGGACGGCTCGTCGCGGTGCTGGCGGCCGCGCTGCTCACCGGGACGGCGGCGCCGGCCTGGGCCTCGCCGGTGGCCGCGCCCGCCTCGCAGACCAGCGGCACCGCGGTGGCGCCGGTCGTCCCGCCTGACGCCGACCGGCTCGAGCACGACGTGCGGAGCTACCTGGCCAAGCGGTCGGTGACCGCCTCCGTGCGTGTCCGCGACCTGCGGACCGGGCAGGAGTACGGCTACCGCTCGGGCTCCCACTACGACAGCGCGAGCGTGGTCAAGGTGGCGATCATGGCTGCCGTCCTGCGTCGTCAGGAGCAGCAGGACCGCTACCTGACCACGACCGAGGTGCGGCTGCTGGACAAGATGATCCGGCGCAGCGACAACGACGCGGCCTCGCGGCTCTACGCCTCGCTGGGCCGGGGGGCGGGGATGCAGCGTTTCTACGCCCGGGCGGGGATGACCCGCACCACCTCGGGCCCCGGCACGTCCTGGGGGCTGACCCGGATCACCGCCACCGACCAGGTCGTGCTGCTCGGCCACCTGGCCCGGCCCACCGACCTGCTCACGAGGAACGGCCGCATCTACGCGCGGAAGCTGATGGCGTCGGTGACGGCCAGCCAGGCCTGGGGTGTCTCCGCCGGTCCCCCGGACGGCACCCGGGTGGAGCTGAAGAACGGCTGGCTCTCACGCAGCAGCCATGGCTGGCGGGTGCACAGCGTGGGCCACGTCAAGGGCGGCGGGCGCGACTACCTGGTGGCGGTGCTGACCATGGACAGCTCGACCATGGACCGGGGCATCGCCCGGGTGGAGGGGGTGTCCCGGATCGTCTGGCGCGACCTGGCGCCCGCCCCGGCCGACTGACCGGCCCGGCTGGCTGACCTGGCCCGGGAGACGGGACGGCCCCCGCACCCGAGGTGCGGGGGCCGACCGTCAGACGGGCGGGGCGGGGCGGGTCAGATCGCGTGGACCTGGTCCGCCTGGGGGCCCTTGGGGCCCTGCGTGGTCTGGAACTCGACGCGCTGACCCTCGTCGAGGCTGCGGAAGCCCGTCGACTCGATCGCGCTGTAGTGGACGAAGACGTCCGGACCGCCGCCGTCCACGGCGATGAAGCCGTAGCCCTTCTCAGCGTTGAACCACTTGACGGATCCCTGCGCCATGAAACTCTCCCTCAGATCTGGCACGCGGGGCCGCACCTCACGACCCCGACCCGCTGCCGGGCGCCAGGAGGACCGGACGCCCACGCAATAGCTCTGGGGGCGCAGCACGTACCACGACACAGACCACTTGCAACAGCGGGTCAAACACTGGCACAGATCACGCACGCTTGGGAACCCTCGCGGGCGGTTTCCGAACCGGTGCGCCGTGCCGAGGGCTGCCGACGGCTCAGAACGGGTGACGAGCCGTGCCGAGGGCGACGCGAGGTCCGCGCAGCAGGGCGCCTTCGGCCCGCAGCCGGTCCAGGGCCTCGGTCTCCAGGCCGCGCGCCGGGCGCCCGTCGGCGCGGACCACCCGCCACCACGGCACCGCGCCGCCGTAGCGCGCCATCACCTGCCCGACCTGGCGGGGGCCGCCGCGGCCGACTGCCGCGGCGACGTCGCCGTAGGTGACCACCCGTCCCGGCGGCACCTGCTCCACCAGCGTCAGCACGGCCTCGACGTAAGCCTCCACGTCAGGGGGTCCCGCACCCGGGTCCTCCTCGTCGGGGTGCTGGGTGTCCGCGGCCCCGGCGCGGCCGGGGCTGCTCACCAGCCGTTGCTGCCGGGTCCGCCCTTGAAGGGCCCGACCACGGTCGAGGTGATCCAGCCGCCGTAGAAGCCGCCCGGCTGCGGCTCCACCCGCTCGCCGTCCACCAGGCAGAGGTCGACCATCCCGGGGTAGAGGGCCACGTGGTCCCGCAGGGCGCCGAACCGCCCGGTCGGCTGCGGGTAGTACCAGCCGGCCCGCGCGGCGACCGCGGTGCCGCCGACGAGGTCGAGGTAGGAGGCCTCGCCCTTCCACTCGCAGAAGGAGTGGCCGTGCGCCGGGACCAGCGAGCCCTCGACGAAGGCGCTACGGGGCAGGTAGTAGGTCGGCGGGTGCGAGGTCTCCAGCACCCGGTAGCTGCTGGACGCGTCGCAGATCTCGACCCCGCCGAGCACCACCACGACCTGCTCGTCGCTGGCCACCAGGGCCGGCGGCCGGGGGTAGTCCCACACCGACTCCTGGCCCGGCGCGATCGGGTCGGGGACGGGACGAGGAGCCATGCCGCGAGCGTAGTCCGGGGCCCGGAGCCGTCGGTCCGCTGCGGCAGCGACGATACTGAGCCGGTGGACGCCCCCGTGCTGCAGCTCCGGCAGGCCGCGGAGCGGTTCCGGACCGCCGGCGACGGCATCGACTCGCGGCACCTGTTCTCCTTCGGCGAGCACTACGACCCGACCCAGGTCGGCCACGGGCCGCTGGTGGTGAGCAACGCGGAGACCGTGCTGGCCGGCCGGGGCTTCGACGACCACCCGCACGCGGACGCCGAGATCCTCACCTGGGTGCTGTCGGGGTCGCTGCTGCACCGCGACTCCCGCGGCGGCAGCGGGCTGGTCGTCCCCGGCGTGGCCCAGCGGATGAGCGCGGGCTCGGGGGTGGTGCACGCCGAGCGCAACGACGCCTTCCGCACCGACCCGGGCCGGCCGGTCGTGCCGGTGCGGTTCGTGCAGATGTGGCTCCGGCCCGACGAGCCCGGCGGGACCCCGTCCTACGAGCAGCGCCCCCTGGATCTGGCCGAGCTGTCCCGCGGCTGGCGACCGGTCGCCTCCGGCTCGCACCCGGACGCGGCGGTGCACCTCGGCAGCCGGGGCTCCACGCTCTGGGTCACCGTGCTGGCCAGCGGTGTCCGACGAGTCCTGCCGGCCGGTCCGCTGGCCCACCTCTACCTGGCCAGGGGCGCGGTCGAGCTGGAGGGGGTCGGCCCCCTGGTCGCGGGGGACTCGGTGCGGCTGACCGGCGAGGCCGCCCTCGGTGTCACCGGCCGGGTGGCGCCCGACCACGAGGACGCGGAGGTGCTGCTGTGGACGATGACATCGTGAAGGTGGCGGCGGCGGGAGCGGACGAGCGGCCCCTGCTGATCCGGGCCTACGGGCGCGACCGCCCCCGGCTCACCTCCGAGCTCCTCGGCCTGCTGGGCCAGGCCGGCGCGGTGGTGGAGGACATGGAGCAGCTGGTGGTCCGCGAGCGGCTGACCCTGGACGTGCTGGTCCGGCTGGGCCAGGCCGACGATGCGCTGGTCCGTGACATCTTGTACTGGGGCTTCACCCACGACCTGCGGGTCGAGTTCGAGCACGTGGAGGCGCGGTCGCGGCGGGCCAGCCTGGTCCGGCACGCCGTCACCGTGCTGGGCCGGCCGCTGACCGCGAGCGCGCTGGCCGCGGTCGCCGACGCGGTGGCCGGCACGGGCGGCAACATCGACCGGGTGGTGCGGCTGGCCACGGACCCGGTGACGGCCTACGACCTGGTGGTGATCGCCGGGGACGTCGAGGCGATGCGGCGCCGGTTGGTGGAGGTGGCCCGCGACCACGGCATCGACGTCGCCGTCCAGGTCAACGGCCTGGAGCGCCGGGCCAAGCGCCTGGTCGTGATGGACGTCGACTCCACGCTGATCGTGGACGAGGTGATCGAGCTGCTGGCCGAGGAGGCGGGCCGGCTCGCCGAGGTGGCCGCCACCACCGCCCGGGCGATGGCCGGCGAGCTCGACTTCGAGGGCTCCCTGCGCGAACGGGTGCGGCTGCTGGCCGGCCTGGACGAGGCGGCCCTGGAACGGGTCCGGCGGCGGATCCGGCTCACCCCCGGTGCCCGCACCTTCGTCTCGACGCTGCAGCGGCTCGGCTTCACCGTGGCCATCGTCAGCGGCGGCTTCACCCCGTTCACCGACTGGCTGCGCGACGACCTCGGGCTCGACTACGCCTACGCAAACGGACTGGTCGTCCGCGACGGGCGGCTGACCGGTGAGCTGGTGGGTCCGGTCGTCGACCGGGCCGGCAAGGCGCGGCTGCTCACCGAGATCGCCGCCGCCGAGGGCGTGCCGCTCTCCCAGACGGTGGCCGTGGGTGACGGGGCCAACGACCTGGACATGCTGGCCACGGCCGGACTGGGCATCGCCTTCAACGCCAAGCCGGTGGTCCGCGCCCAGGCCGACACCACCGTCTCGGTGCCCTACCTGGACGCGATCCTGTTCCTGCTCGGGATCCGCGGTGCCGACGTGGACCGCGTCGAGGAGCCGGCAGCGACGCCCTCCTGAGCGTCGGCCGCCCGAGCCGGTCCGGTCGGGGCTCGGTGGGGTGGGGGCCGGCAACCGGTGGCCAGCCGGGCGTCGCGGTGCCCCGCCGTGCCGGGCGGGTGCGGTGCCGTCAGCGGGGGAGCGGGCGGCGCCACTCGGTGATGTGGACGGCGGGCCGGCTGGCGCCGGTGCCGGCCCAGTCCACGCCCAGCCCGTGCCGGCGCAGGACGTCGACGACGTCGACCCCGACGGCGGTCTCCAGCCGCTCGTGCTGCTCCCGGGCGCGGGCCCGCAGGCTCGGGTCGGTGCTCGTCCTCGCGGCGGCGGCCAGGGCCGCGTCACGGGCGGGGTGGTCGTCGAAGTAGCTGAAGGCCAGGCGGAGCACGGTGTCCGGCTCGGCGAGCCCCTCGCTGTCCTGCTGGTGGAAGAAGACGTAGCCGTGGTCGCCGGGCCCGCGGTGGTCCTCGATCTCGGTGTGCCCGCAGTTCTGGCAGCAGGCGAAGTTCATCCGGGCGGTGACGCCCCCGTCGCGCAGCTCCCGGAAGGCGGCGGAGAGCCGGGCGTGGTCGCCCTGGTCGGGCCAGGACTGCTCCTCCTGGAGGCGCTCGGCCCAGACCTGGTGGACGACGCGGTCCACCACCGCAGCGTCCGGCCGGCCCGGCAGGTCGGCGGCGTCGTCGCGGACGCGCTCGAGCACCTCCGTCCGGCGGAGGAACCCCGGCCGCACCAGCCGCTGGACGTGCTCGACCAGCTCCGGGTACGCGGTCGGCTCGGGCTGCGCGGTCGGCCCCTGGTGCCCGCGTCTGCGCCCACGCACTGCCTCCAGCTCACGCCCCGAACCTAGCGCGCGGCGGCACCACCGGGCCCGGCGAGGACGTCCACCGGCTCCCGTCCGGTCCTCCCGCGCCGCCTCGACCGGCGGTCGTCTGGCGCTCGCGGGGCGCGGCCGGTGAGAACTGTCGGTGGGGTCTGGTCGAATGGGTGCTCGACCTCACCCCGCCCTCCCGGGCCCGACCGCAGGGACCCCCGCCACCGCATGTACCGCCTCGTCCGCTCCACCGAACCGCTCGCCGAGGGCGCCGGCGCCCTCCCGCCGGATCTCGACGCGTCCCAGCAGGCCGTGGTCGACCACCCGGGCGGCCCGCTGCTGGTGCTGGCCGGGCCGGGGACGGGCAAGACGACCACGCTGGTGGAGTCGGTCGTCGCGCGGATCGAGCGCCGTGGTGCCGCTCCGGACAGCATCCTGGTGCTGACCTTCTCCCGGCGGGCCGCCGCCGACCTGCGCACCCGGATCGCCGCCCGGCTCGGCCGCACGGTGGTCACGCCGCTGGCCATGACCTTCCACGCCTTCTGCTACGCCCTGGTCCGGCGCTTCGGGGACCGGCTGGACGGCGGCGACGGCGCGGGACCGCCGCTGCGGCTGCTGACCGGTCCCGAGCAGGACTTCCGGGTGCGCGAGACGCTGCAGGGCAGCCTGGAGACCCGGCACGCCACCTGGCCGGACAGCCTGGAGCGCGCCTTCCCGACGCGGGCGTTCGCCAGCGAGGTCCGCGCGGTGCTGGCCAAGGCCCGCCAGCTCGGGATGGACCCCGAGGACGTGATCGGGGCCGGCGAGGCGGCGGGGCGGGCCGAGTGGGTGGCGGTCGGGGAGTTCTTCGAGGAGTACCTCGACGTGCTGGACGCCGAGGGCGTGCTCGACTATGCCGAGCTCGTGCACCGCTCCCGCATCCTGCTGGCCGACCCCGAGATCGTGGCCACCCTGCGGCGCGAGATCAGCGGCGTCTTCGTCGACGAGTACCAGGACACCGACCCGGCGCAGGTCCGGCTGCTGCAGACCGTCGCCGGTGGGGGCGGCGACGTGGTGGTGGTGGGCGACCCCGACCAGTCGATCTACGCCTTCCGCGGCGCGGAGGCCCGCGGGATCCTCGACTTCCCCGACCTGTTCCGCACCGCCGAGGGCGGTCGGGCACCGGTGCTCGCGCTCGGTCGCACCCGGCGGTTCGGCCCGGCACTGCTGGCGGCGAGCCGCAGCGTGGTCGCCCGGCTCGGCATGCCGCGGTCGCTGCCGCCCGAGGTGTTCGGCAGCTTCCGCTCACCGGTGCCGGACCCGTCCCGGCCGCGGGGCCGGGTCGAGGTGCTCAGCTGCACCAGCGCGGGCGCCGAGGCCGAGCACATCGCGGAGATCCTGCGCTCGGCGCACCTGCGCGACGGCGTGCCCTGGGACGAGATGGCCGTGCTGGTGCGGGCGGGCCGGGCGATGATCCCGCCGCTGTCCCGGGCGCTGGTCGCGGCCGGGGTGCCGGTCGAGGTGGCCGGGGACGAGATCCCGCTCGCCCAGGACCCCGCGGTCCGCCCGCTTTTGCTGGCCCTCCAGGTGGCCAGCCGCGGCCGGACGCTGGACGCGGAGGAGGCGCGGCTGCTGCTCACCTCCCCGCTCGGCGGGCTGGACGCCATGGCCACCCGCCGGCTGGGTCGGGCCCTGCGCCAGGCCGAGCGGACCGAGCTGGCCGGGACAGCCCAGCCGCGACCCTCCGCCGAGCTGCTCGCGCTCGCCCTGCGGCACCCCGAGCTCCTCGAGGAGTGCCCGCCCGCGTCCGAGGTGGTGACGGCCCGCGCCCTGGCCGACCTGCTCCGCCGCTGCGAGCGGGCGGTCCGCGGTGGCTCCAGCGCCGAGGAGGCTCTCTGGCTGCTCTGGTCCGGGGCCGGAGCGGCCGGCGCCGCACCCTGGCCGGCCCGTCTGCGCCGGGAGGCCGCCTACGGCGGGGACGTCGGCCGTCGGGCCAACCGCGACCTCGACGCCGTCTGCGCCCTGTTCGACGTCGCCGCCCGCTCGGAGGAGGTCTCCGGGCGGCGGGGGGTCAGCGGGTTCCTGGCCGAGGTCGAGGGCCAGCAGATCCCCGCCGACACCCTGCGGGAGTCGAGCCTGCGGGGGACGGGGGTGCGCCTGCTGACCGCGCACCGGGCAAAGGGCCTGGAGTGGGAGCTCGTCGTGGTCGCCGGGGTGCAGGAGGGCAGCTGGCCCGACGTCCGCCGCCGGGGCTCCCTGCTCGAGGCCGACCGGCTGGGCCGGCGCGGGGTGTCGGAGGCCGTGCCGACGGCCCAGCGGATCGCCGAGGAGCGCCGCCTGTTCTACGTGGCCTGCACCCGTGCCCGCAGCCGGCTGGTGGTCACCGCGGTCGCCGGCACCGAGGGGGAGGGCGACCAGCCGTCGCGCTTCCTCACCGAGCTGGGCGTCCCCGTCCGCGCCCTGCCCGGGCGGCCGCGGCGCCCGCTCTCCCTGGCCGCGCTGGTCGGGGAGCTGCGCAGCGTCAGCACCGACCCCGAGGCGCCGCCGCCGCTGCGCGAGCAGGCCGCGCTGCGCCTGGCCCGGCTGGCCGACGCGACCGGGCCCGACGGCCGCCCGATGGTCTCGGCGGCCGACCCCGCGCAGTGGTGGGGCATGCGTCGCCTCAGCGACGCCGAGCGGCCGGTGGTGCTGCCCGGCAGCCCCGTCCAGCTGTCCGGCAGCCAGCTGGGCAACGTGCTCGCCTGCCCCCGCCAGTGGTTCCTGGCCCGCAAGGCGCACGGTGAGTCCGCACGGAACACCGCCGCCAGCTTCGGCTCCCTGGTCCACGTCCTGGCCGAGCACGGGGCCCGGGCCGAGGACCCGGAGGAGCTGGCCAGCCACCTGGAGTCGGTCTGGGGACAGCTCGACTTCGACGCGAACTGGCTGTCGGCGGTCGAGCGGGTGGAGGCGGAGTCGGCGCTGGAACGCTTCGCCGCCTGGCAGCAGGCGCGCAGCGGGCAGGAGCTGCTGGGCACCGAGGTGCCCTTCGCCTGCGACGTCGAGCTCGGCGACGAGCGGGTGCACCTCACCGGGACCGCGGACCGGGTCGAGCGCGACCCCGACGGCCGCATCCGGATCGTCGACTTCAAGACCTCGCGCGCGGCGCCCAGCGCGACCGACGTCGCCGTCCAGGACCAGCTGGGGGTCTACCAGCTCGCGGTGCAGCAGGACGCCTTCGCCGACGTGGCCGGGCCGGGCGCTCGGCCGGCCGGCGCCGAGCTGGTGTACCTCCGGCTGCCCGAGGGCACCACCAGCCACCCCCGTGTGTTCCAGCAGGCCTCCCTGGACGACGTGCCCTTCCCGCTGGGCGAGGCCGGCGCGGACCCGGTCGAGCGGCCCACCTGGGTGCACGCCCGTCTCGCCGAGGCGGCCTCGGTGATCCGCGAGGAGCGGTTCGAGGCACGGATCGGCGGCGCCTGCCGCTACTGCCCGTTCCGCGGCAGCTGCCCCGCCCAGGGCCAGGGCCGGCAGGTGGTCGCGTGAGCGTCCACGTGCTCAACCCGCCCGCGCCCACCCGTCGGCTGACCAGCACCGACGACCTGGTGGACGCGCTCGGCATCGACTTCTCCGCCCAGCAGCTGGCGGCGATCACCGCCCCGCTCGAGCCAGGTGTGATCATCGCCGGCGCCGGGTCGGGCAAGACGACGGTGATGGCGGCCCGGGTGGTCTGGCTCGTCGGCACCGGCGCGGTCCGGCCCGAGGAGGTCCTCGGCCTCACCTTCACCCGCAAGGCCGCGGCCGAGCTGTCCGCCCGGGTGCGGGCCGCGCTGCTCAAGGCCGGCGTGGTCTCCGACCGCGGCGTGGACGAGTCGGGCGAGCAGCTGATCATGACCTACGACGCCTTCGCCGCCCGGCTGGTGTCGGAGCACGGGCTGCGGCTGGGCTACGAGGCGGACCCGACCATGGTGAGCGGGGCGACCCGCTACCGGCTGGCCTCGCGGGTGGTCAAGGCGGCCGCCGGCCCCTTCGACTTCCTGTCCCGGCTGCGGCCGGCCACGGTCACCGAGCGGGTGCTCAAGCTGGACGCCGACCTGCAGCAGCACCTGGTGGGCACCTCCGCGCTGGACGCGCACGCCCGCGAGCTGCTCACCGGCTGGCACTCCGCGCCCGTCAACCGGCTGGGCAACGTCTACGTCGACGTCAAGAAGGCGGTGATCGCCGCCCAGGAGCGCCTCGAGCTGGCCAGCCTCGTCGTGGACTACCAGGAGCTGAAGCGCCGACTGGGGCTGGTGGAGTTCGCCGACCAGATGGCCATCGCCGCCCGGCTGGCGCGGGAGGTGCCGCAGGTGTCGGCCAGCCTGCGCGCGGCCTACCGGGTGGTGCTGCTGGACGAGTACCAGGACACCTCCGCCGCGCAGGCGATCATGCTCTCCCAGCTGTTCTCCGGCACGGTGCCGAGCAACGGGCTCGGCCACCCGGTGACCGCGGTCGGCGACCCGTTCCAGGCCATCTACGGCTGGCGAGGTGCCGCGGCCAGCAACATCATCGGCTTCGCGGCCACCTTCCGCCGGGTCGACTCGACCCCGAGCCGCCAGTTCGCGCTGACGGTGAACCGGCGCAGCGGCCAGAGCATCCTCGACGTGGCCAACGAGCTGAGCCGCCCGCTGCGCAGCTCCACCGCGGGGATGGCGGCCGCGGCCGGCGGCGCGGCGGACGATGGGCTGGGGCTGCTGCGGGCGCCCGAGGGGACCCCGCCGGGCACCGTCCGGGCTGCCACCTTCGACACCTGGCCGCAGGAGGTGAGCTGGATCGGCGACCAGATCGTGGCCGCGCGCACCACCGGCCGGGCCGCCCACTGGGCCGACATCGCCGTGCTCACGCGGCGCAACGCCGACATCGCCCCGCTGTACGCCGAGCTCACCAGCCGCGAGGTGCCGGTGGAGATCGTCGGGCTGGGCGGGCTGCTGCACCTGCCCGAGGTGATGGACGTGACGGCCACGCTGCGGCTGGTCAACGACGTCACCGCCAACCCCGACCTGATCCGGCTGCTCACCGGGCCCCGGTGGCAGGTCGGGCCCCGCGACCTCGCCCTGCTCGGGCGCCGGGCCCGCGAGCTGGCCCGCGACGGCTCGGGCCCGGCCACCTCGGCCGGCCGCGCGGCCGCCGACGGCGAGGACGACCCCGACGTGCTGGCGGCCCTGTCCGGCGCCGTCGCCGGGGTCGACCCGACCGAGGTGGTCAGCCTGCTGGACGCGCTGGAGAGCCCGGGGGAGGAGCCGTACTCCGCGGCCGCCCGGGACCGCTTCGGCCGGCTGGCCACCGAGCTGGCCTACCTGCGCCGGCACAGCGACGAGCCGCTGCTCGACCTCACCCGTCGGATCATCGTCACCCTCGGGCTGGACGTCGAGCTGGTGGCCACCCGGGAGTTCGAGCAGAGCAACCGCCGCGACCAGCTGGGGGCGTTCACCGACGCGGTCGCGGCCTACGTCGACGTGGACGGGGACGCCTCGCTCACCGGGCTGCTCGCCTACTTCCAGGCCGAGATCGACCAGGGGGCCGGGCTGGAGCAGGCCGTGCCCTCGGACCGGGAGGCGGTGAAGCTGCTCACCGTGCACAAGGCCAAGGGCCTGGAGTGGGAGGTCGTCTTCCTGCCCGCGCTGATGAAGGGCGTCTTCCCCAGCGACCGGGTGACCGACAACTGGGTGACCAACCCGGCCGTGCTGCCCGCCGACCTCCGCGGTGACGCGGACTCGATCCCGCAGCTGGCCGACACCACCAACGCAGCCCTGGCCGACTACAAGGCCGAGCTGACCCGGCAGCAGCTGCTGGCGGAGGACCGGCTGGCCTACGTGGCCGCCACCCGGGCCCGCCAGCTGCTGGTCGGCACCGGGCACTACTGGCGGGCCGACCTGAGCAAGCCGCGGACCCCGTCGACCTACCTCAGCGTGCTGCTGGCCGAGGCCGCCCGGCAGGGTGAGGTGGTCGCCGAGGCCGTCCCGTCCGGTCCGGAGAACCCGCTGGTCAGCGCGGCGGCCCCGCAGCCCTGGCCGAAGCCGCTGGACCCGGAGGCCTACGCCCGCCGCCACGCCGCGGCGACCGCGGTGGAGCAGGCGAGGAGCCGCTTCGCCCGCAGCGGCAGCTACGAGCCGGCCGGAGGCGCCGAGCAGCTGCTGCTGGACGCCGAGGAGGTCGTCGCCGGCTGGGACGCCGACCTCGACCGGCTGCTGGCCGAGCTGGCCGAGGCCCGTTCTGCCGAGCACCAGGTGGTCCTGCCCGAGACGCTGTCGGCGACGGCGGTGCTCCGGCTCAACGCCGACCCGGACGCGTTCGCGGCCGACCTGGCCCGGCCGATGCCCCGGCCCCCGTCGCGGGCCGCGCGCTTCGGCACCCGGTTCCACTCCTGGGTCGAGCACTACTTCGGCCCCGCGCTGGGCAGCGGCGGGCTCGGCCAGCAGCAGCTGGTCGACCCCGACGACCTGCCGGACCGGGTGGACGGCGGCAGCGAGGACGAGGCCGACCTGCGGGAGCTCTGCGAGGCGTTCGCGGCCGGCCGCTACGGCGGTACCGCCCCGTACGCGGTGGAGTCCCCGTTCAGCCTG
>Ga0210040_10005980_pt1 | contig 15314 bp, 12 predicted proteins | sample CryGeyCG12114_NA_FD_185462 | JGI IMG/M metagenome (GOLD analysis project Ga0210040, IMG submission 185462) | Groundwater microbial communities from aquifer - Crystal Geyser CG19_WC_8/21/14_NA (SPAdes) (version 2) | ecosystem: Environmental > Aquatic > Deep subsurface > Groundwater | place: USA... | reverse complement strand
CTCCTACCTGGGCCTCGTTGAGCAACGGGGTCAGGATAAAGACCGTTTCATAATTTTTTAATTCCATTAGGTTGTCGAATTGTATAAAAATTTAATTAAGGCCGCAAAGATACAAATAAAAGTTTGAGATACAAGTGGATAATAGGCTTAAAGCAAAGGTAAATGCAATAACAATTGGCTACTGTTATTTTATAATTTACTGTACACCAATTTGCTGCTCGAAACAGCTTTCGCCAGCTTATCCATTTCATTAAATATGGCGTTGTGACTGCCCTGAAATATGCCGGTTTGGAATTGGATCGCGCGAAAATAAACCCCGTCATCCGAACCGGACCGGTAATCACCGGAGAATTGCAATTTAGTGCCAGGCGTTTCTTTGATAAAAACCTGAATGCGAAATAGAATACCACCAGGATCAGCAGAAGTTTTGTTTGCCACCAGGCTTTGTAATTCCGGACTATACCTCTGAATTATAAAACCGCGCGCTTGCATCAGCAGAGCAACTTGTTTTAAAGCATCAGCGGGTTTAAGATCGCTTTCTACAATTATTAGATCCGAATTTTTAAAAGGTTCGTCAGCTTCCTGAGCAAAAAGCATAACGGGCCAAAAGAACAAAGCAAAAAGTAAAAGCTTTTTCACAGAAAAGAAATTTTATGATGAAAAGGCAGGTAGGGTAAAATACCTGGAAAACCGGGGTGTATATATTATTATTCAGCAAACTATATGGCCACAAAAATTGCGCCATAACAAAAGCAGAAATAATAAGCGTATATTTAATATTGTCTATTAACAGCCAATGGTAAATAATAAGATGCTGAAAGCTTTGCGGTATATACTGGTAAACTTTTTTATTGTGAAAGTATATACTTAAATTAAATGTAATAACTTGCCAGTTTTAGCAGCTATAAGTTATCTTGGGTCTTATTTGACTAAACAAGGTCCAATTAACTATAATCCTGAATAAGTTCAGAAGCAGAACTATACGTGTTTGAAGAAATTGGAATTTCCAAAATAAATACATTATTTAAATAGATTCTAAATTGATATAAATTAAATACTATAGGATAGATAATCAATTGATTATACCGTATATGCATTCTAACTAAATTAGCAGTCTAAAAATATGAGATTTTATGTTTGAATAATAGAATTCCCCTATTAGATTTGTGCCCGTAATGTAGTTTCACCTTACTAAAAAAGCGATCTAAATGATGATTAGCTGTAAATCCAACAAAATATACGCATTTGTTTTAACCTTACTTTTTTCATTTTTAACAGTTCTTTCTTCTTTTGCCCAAGGCGATGAGGCCATCACCAGTAAAGAAGGTGTGACCGCCGGTGGTGCTGAGGCGGGGGGGGATGCTTCTGTAGATGCCGGAGGTACCCTGTTTAAGAATAACTGTGCCATGTGCCACGCTATTAATGAGAAGGTAGTTGGTCCGGCCTTGCGCGATGTAAGTAAAAAACACAAGCTACCCTGGTTGATTAACTGGATCCGGAATTCCAGTAAAATGGTCCAGGCCGGAGATGAGTACGCTGTTAAAATATTTAACGAGTACGATAAGCAGCAAATGCCTTCATTTAACTTATCGGATGAAGAAATAACTTCTATTGTTGCTTATATTGATGCTGAAAGCTCAGCAGCAGTAGCACCAACCGCACCAACCGGTGGTCCGGCAAATAACCAGGTGGCAACCGGTGCTACCGATGGGCCCGGAGGCAACAGTTTGGGTGGTGCTGGCAATTACGTGAATATAATCCTGATAGCTTTAATTGTGATACTAATCATTATGATGATTGTATTATTGATTATAGCCAATCTGATGAAAGATTACCTACGGGGTAAAAAAGATTTAGAGGGTAACGATCTTGAATTAGTAAATCAGCGTTGGGATTTCTCTAAAGTTTACAAATCGAGGGCCGTACAGGTTATTGTGGGTCTAATCTTCTTCTGTGTTTTACTGGATATTGCTATTGAAAAAACTTACGAGGTTGGCTTGCAGCAAGGTTATCAGCCTACACAGCCCATTGCTTTCTCGCACAAATTACACGCCGGTGAACACCAGATAGATTGTAATTATTGCCACACCAGTGTTTACAAGAGCAAGAATGCTAATATTCCTTCCGCTAATATTTGTATGAACTGCCATAGCCAGATTCAGAAAGAATCGCCGGAAATAAAGAAAATTTATGCTGCCATTGAGAAGAACCGGCCTATAGAATGGGTGCGGGTACATAATTTGCCTGAACTGGCGTACTTTAATCACTCACAGCACACAAAAGTTGGAGGAGTAGAATGCCAAACCTGTCACGGCCCTATCGAAACCATGAATGTGGTGTATCAATACTCACCGCTTACCATGGGTTGGTGTATTAATTGCCACCGCGAGACGCCATTGAACACCGAGGGTAATGGTTACTACAATAACCTGGTGCAATTGCATGACGCCGCAAATAAAGGTGCTGCCTTTACGGTTTCATCTAATGGTGGTACCGAGTGTTCAAAGTGTCACTATTAATTTAAAATTTCTCAAGCATCTGAGTTTTCTATCCATAATATGCAAGAAAAAATAAAATACTGGAAAGGGCTGGAAGAGCTCGAAAACACTCCGGAATTTATTAAGAATTCACAAAACGAATTTGCGGAGTTCCTGCCGGTTAAAGAGAAAAGCGGAACAAACGCAGATAAAGAGGTAGCTCCCCGGCGCGATTTCCTGAAATTAATGGGTTTTAGCTTGGCAGCAGCTACGCTGGCATCTTGTGAAGCACCGGTCCGTAAAGCCATTCCTTATTTAAATAAACCCGAAGAAGTTGATCCGGGCATTCCTAACTGGTATGCTTCTACTTACTTCGTAGATGGTGATTATAATAGTATATTAGTGAAAACCCGCGAGGGTCGGCCGATAAAAGTTGAAGGGAATCCTTTATCTGGCGTTACCCGTGGTGGTTTAAGCCCGCGTGGTCAGGCTTCGGTACTAAATTTATACGATACCGCCCGTTTAAAAGGGCCGGTTTCTAAAAAAGGTGACCGGCATCAGGATATTACCTGGGAAAATGCTGATCAGGAGATTGCAGCCAAATTAAGCGGGGTGAGAGGTAAAGTAGTGGTATTATCTACTACCATTATTAGCCCAACAACTAAGCAGGTTATCCGGGAATTTGGCGCCCGGTTCCCAACTTTCGAACACGTGGTTTACGATCCGTATTCTGCTTCGGCTTTAATAAAAGCCAATGGGGGAGCGGTACCCGGTTACGATTTCAGTAAAGCCAAAACTATTGTTTCTTTTGGGGCTGATTTCCTGGGCGCCTGGTTATCGCAGGTAGAGTTTGCAAAGCAGTACATCACCAACCGGAAAGTAACGGCAGCAAACCCGAATATGTCCCGGCATTACCAGTTTGAATCGGAGTTCAGTATAACGGGGGCGAATGCCGATGTACGGGTACCAATCAAACCATCCGAAGAAGGATTAGCCGTAGCGGCGCTTTACAACCGCATAGCCGGTGGCGCAGGTGGACAGGCGATTAACACCCCCGCCTTTGCGCAATCAAAACAAATAGATGCAGCCGCCCGGGAGTTATTAGCCAGCCGTGGAGCAGCGTTAGTTGTTTCGGGATCGAACGATATAGCCGTACAAACCATTGTACGGGAAATAAACCGTTTGCTGGGCAGCGAGGGAAGTACTATTAACACCGCTGCTCCTATATACACGAAACAAGGCGATGATACGCAAATGCTGCGCTTTGTAAACGAAATGAATGCCGGTACCATAGGAGCAGTTATTTTTTATAATGCTAATCCGGTTTATAACCACCCGGCAGCCAATCAAATAAAATCGGGCCTGCAGAAGGTAGGGGTAAAGATTTCTTTTGCCGATAGAATAGATGAAACGGCTGCTTATGTTGAGTATATCACACCGGACCATAACCAATTCGAATCCTGGAATGATTACGAGCCCAGAAGAGGTTTCCTGAGTTTGTCGCAGCCAACTATTCAGCCCATATTCAATACCCGCCAGGCCCAAGATAGCTTATTAATCTGGACTGGAAATAACACTAACTATTACGATTACCTGCGCAATACCTGGCGTTCACGGGTTGGTGTTGGGGGCAACTTCGATGCTGCCTGGGATAAAGCAGTACACGATGGCGTTTTGAATAATGTAGCAAGCGCCGGGCAAACTACTACGGCAACAGCTGCCCCCATGACCATGGCAGCTGCATCAGTAGCCATTAATAATACGGCCCGGGCCGCTAATAACGGTATTGAACTGGTTGTTTATCAAAAGTCTACCATAGGTACCGGCTTAGAAGCCAATAACCCCTGGTTACAGGAATTACACGACCCTATCACAAAAGCAACCTGGGGTAATTATATTGCCATACCTCGCTCCATGGCCATAGAAATGGAGATAGAGCAAAACGATATAGTACGCTTAACTACCCGCAACGGAGTTACCATAGAATTGCCGGCCCTTATACAACCTGGCCAGGCGCGTAATACCGTAGCAGTTGCTATTGGCTATGGCCGTACACATGCTGGTCCGGTAGCTAATAATGTAGGCGCCAATGCTTACCCATTGGCTAACGTTACGGCTAATGGTATTTTGTTTTCTAATGCCGTTCAAAAGATTGAGAAAACCGGAGCGGATAATCCGATTGCCCAAACCCAAACGCACCATACCATTATGGACCGTTTGGTAGTGCAGGAAGCTTCTCTGGCAAATTACCGGAAAAACCCGAAAGAGGTAACCGAATACGTAAAAATTGCTACTCCGGAAGGACCGCAAACGCCGGCAAAAGTTTCTTTATGGCAAGATTACGAGTACAAAAACCACCATTGGGGCATGGTCATCGACCTGAACTCCTGTATTGGTTGTGGCTCGTGTGTGGTAGGCTGTATTTCGGAAAATAATACGCCTATTGTTGGTAAACAGGAAGTATTAAACCGCCGGGAAATGACCTGGTTACGGATCGACCGTTATTACAGCAGCGATACGCATAAAGAAACTTCGGATTTAGGCACCATTGCTACCTACAAGGCCATGGAAGAACCTTCCGAAAACCCGCAGGTGATATTTCAGCCCATGCTGTGCCAGCATTGTAATCATGCGCCATGCGAAACTGTTTGCCCGGTATTAGCTACAACCCACAGCACCGAAGGTTTAAATCAGATGACCTATAACCGCTGCGTTGGTACTCGTTACTGTGCCAACAACTGTCCGTATAAAGTGCGTCGGTTTAACTGGTTTTCTTACAATGATAATGAGAAATTTGCGGTACAAAATTTTCAGCAAAATACCGATCTGGGCCGTATGGTATTAAATCCGGATGTAACGGTAAGGGCGCGGGGAGTTATAGAAAAATGTTCTTTCTGCGTACAACGGATACAATTAGGTAAACTGGAAGCTAAGAAAGAAAAACGCCGGCCACAGGATGGGGAAATAGTAACCGCTTGTGCCCAGTCATGTCCTACCAATGCCATTATATTTGGTGATATGAAAGATCCGAACAGCCAGGTATCTCAGATACTTAAGCGTGAAAATGGGGAAAGAGCTTTCCATGTACTGGAAGAAATAAATACCCAGCCAAACGTGACCTATTTAACGAAAATCAGAAACAACATCGCTTAATTTAGTAGTAAGCCTCGGGGGCTGGAATCAGAAACAATAATTAGAGAATAAAATATGCAACATGTATCTCCGGTTAGGGAACCGTTAGTAACAGGAGGGAAAACCTACCACGACATTACCGAAGATGTCAGCCGTCAGGTAGAAGCCAAACCCAATATTCGTTGGGCAATTGCTTTGGCAGTAGCTTTATTTTTCCTGGGTGTATTTATATATTCTGTTTACCGGACCCTCTGGTACGGAATAGGTGAGTGGGGGCTAAACAAAACAGTTGACTGGGCCTGGGATATTACCAACTTTGTGTGGTGGGTAGGTATTGGCCACGCGGGTACACTTATATCGGCTGTATTATTGTTATTCCGGCAAAAATGGAGAAGTTCAATTAACCGGGCGGCCGAAGCAATGACTATTTTTGCCGTAATATGTGCTGCTATGTTTCCTGTATTGCATATGGGGCGGCCTTGGTTAGCATATTGGGTGTTACCTTTACCTAATACCTTTGGTTCTTTATGGGCAAACTTTAATTCACCGCTGTTGTGGGACGTATTTGCAATCAGTACTTATTTTACTGTATCCCTTGTGTTCTGGTATTTAGGTCTGGTGCCGGATTTTGCTACTATTCGTGACCGGGCAACCGGACCCATTGCCCGACGCGCTTACGCCTTATTAAGCTTGGGCTGGACCGGTTCTGCCAAACACTGGTCACGTTACGAAACCGTTTCCCTGATTTTAGCCGGGGTTTCTACTCCCCTGGTACTTTCGGTACATACTATAGTATCCATGGACTTTGCCACTTCCGTTATTCCGGGCTGGCACACCACTATATTCCCGCCGTACTTTGTGGCAGGGGCTATTTTCTCCGGATTTGCTATGGTATTAACTTTGATGCTGATTACCCGGGATGTTTTCCATCTGAAAGATTATATCACCCTGGAGCATATCGAATCAATGAACAAAATTATTATTGTTACCGGTTCTATAGTAGGGGTGGCTTACATTACCGAGTTCTTTATTGCCTGGTATTCCGGTGTAGAATACGAGCAATACGCCTTTATTAACCGGGCTACCGGTCCTTACTGGTGGGCTTACTGGTCTATGATGACGTGTAATGTAATTACGCCCCAGTTATTCTGGTTCCGCAAAATCAGAAGGAGTGTGGTAGCTACTTTCATTATTTCAATTTTCGTGAATATTGGTATGTGGTTCGAGCGGTTTGTAATTATTGTAACTTCCCTACACCGCGATTATTTGCCTTCCAGCTGGGTTATGTTCTCGCCATCTATTATTGATGTGGGGATATATGTGGGAACGTTAGGCTTATTTTTTACTTTATTCTTGTTATTTGCTAAGTATTTTCCGGTTGTTAACATGTTTGAAGTTAAAACAATCCTAAAATCATCTTCCGGGGTACCACATAGCCACAAACCAGATACCATGCATGCCCATTCACCAAACAATCACAATTACGATGACAAATAAGAAATACATACTCGGCGTTTACGATGATGAAGATGTACTGCTTCAAGCCATCGATACCATTAGGGAAGCGGGTACCAAAATAACAACTGTATTCTCACCATATCCGGTACACGGCATAGACGATGCTTTGGGTATTGAAAGATCTCGGTTGCCAATAGCCGCATTTTTGTACGGTTTAACAGGTTTAGCTTTTGCTTTGTGGATGCAGATTTATATGTTGGGGTTTGATTGGCCTATGATTATAGGAGGAAAGCCCCACATTGCCTTGCCGGCTTTTATTCCGGTTAGTTTTGAGTTAACTGTTTTGTTTACGGCCCACGGTATGGTTATAACTTTTCTGATTGTTTGCGGTTTATACCCCCGTATGAAAGTGCCGGTAATGGATGTGCGCTCCACCGATGATAAATTTATAATGGCCATAGAGGTGAAAGAAGGGGTAACAGATCTGGATAAAATAAATACTTTGCTTCGCAATAATGGCGCCATTGAAGTTAACGAGAAGGAGGTAACAGCATAATGAATAATTTAATAAAAATCGGAACAAAAGCTTCCTTAATTATTTTTGCCTCAGCTTTGGTTTACTCCTGTACGCCCGATCCCAACGATCCTGGTACCCAGTATGCGCCACAAATGTACGATGATGTGGCTTATGAGCCATTGAAACAAGCAGATAGGAACAATATAAATCCATCGGGTATGAATATGCGGGTGCCCGCTCTAGGAACTATACCAAGGGGTAAATTATCTTATTACAATCACATACCAAAAGAAGCAGCGGAAGAGGCTGGTACCAGGCTAACCAATCCTTTAAGAGCAACTCAGGAAGCATTGGATGAAGGTCAAGTACTATATAGCCGCTTTTGTTCACCTTGCCACGGTGCCGAAGGCCAGGGTGATGGCTTAGTAGGTCAGAAATTTAAAGGCGTAGCTAATTTAACCCAAGGCCGGTATTTAGAATTACCGCAAGGGCATATTTACCACGTTATCACTTATGGCCGCGGAAGAATGATGCCGCACGGGACCCAGGTAAATCCGGAAGAGCGCTGGAAAATTGCTATGTACGTGAAGTATGTATTGCAAGGACAAGGCGAAGTAGAAACTCCGGACGTTCCTAATGTAGATCAACCTGATGGCGCCAGTGAAGATGTAAATACCAATACGGTAACCGGAACCAATCAACCTTCCGGCGGGGCTACTGAAAATGCCCAGGGTACAAAACCTATTCAGAACCCTAATGCAATTAAAGAATAACCAGCTTAAGTATAAGATAAACGAATAATGATAGAGGAAAGACTAACTATATCAAAAAGAACCAGTAACCGGTTCTTCTTTATGATCGGATTGGGCCTGGTATTACTGATTGTTGGTATATTCATTACCATGTCTAGTTCGGGGCATCACGGAGGTGAACACGGCGAAGCAGCTGCTACGGCTGGAGAACACGGCGTTACTTGGGTAAACCGGTTATTAGCTAATTTATGGTTGAATAATGTGTACTTAACCGGTATTGCCGTAGTAGGTTTATTTTTTACCGCGGTACAATACGTAGCATACGCCGGATGGTCGGTGCCAATTAAACGAGTATTATTATCACTAACAGCCTATTTACCAATGGGCTGTATTGTAATGTTGTTAGCTTTTCTGCTTCCAATATTGTTTAGCGGCCATAATCCGTTATTTCACTGGACCGATCATGCCTTATTTGAAGAAGGAAATCCTAAATACGATCCCATCATTGCCGGAAAATCAGCTTACCTGAATGTGCCCTTTTATGTGATTCGGATGATTGTTTATTTTGGGGCTTGGATTTATTTTGCATACTGGTTACGCAAACAGTCGCTGGAGGAAGATTTAAATGGTGGATTAGCTTACTACCATAAAAGCATCCGTATATCAGCAATGTTTCTGGTAATATTCGGTGTTACTTCTTCTATGTCGGCTTGGGATTGGGTATTGTCAATTGACACGCATTGGTTTAGCACTCTTTTTGGCTGGTATGTTTTCTCCAGCTGGTTTGTTTCCGGATTAGCTGCTACGGCTTTAACTACTATTTACTTAAAACAAGCCGGTTATTTGAAAATGGTTAATGCCAATCACCTGCACGATTTAGGTAAATTTATATTTGGGTTCAGCATATTCTGGACTTACTTGTGGTTTTCGCAATTTATGCTGTACTGGTACGCTAACATTCCCGAAGAAGCTATTTATTTCATGGAAAGGTTGGGCGGTTATAATGATCATTATACCTGGATTCTGCTCTTTAACTTGTTTATTAATTTTGCTTTTCCTTTCTTGGCTCTAATGACCCGGGATGCCAAACGTCAAACCATCATGTTAAAGATTGTTTGTATTGCCATACTTTTTGGCCATTGGATGGATTTTTATTTGATGATTATGCCTGGAACTATGCGGGGTGATAGTGGGTTTGGTTTTATGGAAATAGGTACCTTACTTGTATTCTTGGGAGCGTTTTTAACTTTATTTACCCGTAAGTTAGCTAGTGCTTCATTAATACCAGTAAACCATCCGTTTTTGGAAGAAAGTATGCATCATCACGTTTAATTAAAATTTAGAAGAATATAGAATGATCACACTCGCTATCATATTATCCTTAGCTCTTCTGGGCTTTATTCTTTATCTGTTATTCCGTATTCAGGTATTAAGTTCTATTTTTCGGGGTAGCTATAAAAAAACGGTAAGTACCAGTAACCGGGTTAATGGTATTTTATTTGTACTGTTCCTGATCTTGGGGATGGGTGCTTTCTTTTGGTCCTTCGGGGTTGTTAAAAAAGATTTCATGCAGCCAGTTGCCTCTGTTCACGGCCAATGGATTGATGAATTGTTCTGGACAACCATGATTATTATAGGAATTGTGTTTGTTATCACGCAGGTGCTACTATTTTATTATTCTTATCGTTATCAGTACAAGGATAATCAAAAAGCTTACTACTATCCTCATAATAATAAACTGGAAGTAATTTGGACTATGATACCAGCAGTAGTTATGGCTGTTCTGGTATTTTCGGGATGGAAAGCCTGGACCAAAATAACCAATCCGGCTCCGGCAGATGCAGTAGTAGTAGAAATATTGGGTAAACAGTTTAACTGGTTAGTTCGGTATCCCGGTAGAGATAATGAATTGGGTTTGGTAAAACATACATTAATTGATGCTTCCAATGAATTTGGGTATGATGTAAGGGATAAAAAATCGATGGATGATATTGTTGCTCCTTCAGAATTTCATATACCGAAAGGAAAAGCAGTTTTGTTCAAGATTCGTTCACGGGACGTTATACATGATGTGTGGCAACCCAATTGGAATGTAAACATGCACGCGGTACCCGGTATGCCCACCAGATTTTGGTTTGTACCTACCAAAACAACCGCCGAAATGGCTACGGAAACCGGTAATCCTGATTTTAAATACGAAATCGCCTGCTCACAAATTTGCGGACAAGGACACTTTGCTATGCGCATTGTTGTAATTGTAGATGAGCCCGAAGATTATAATGAGTGGTTAGCCGCTCAGAAACCATTTAGCGAAACTGGAGCTGAATTATTTGCCAAAGCCATGGAAACGCCGGCGCCAATTGTATCTGCCGAGAAGGAAGTAAAAACTGAAGAAGTAAAAGCAGCATTATAATTTAAATTAATAAAGATAATTATGGCAAGCACCGATATAACATTACATCAGGATGTGCACCACACCCACGATGCCCACGATACGGATCATGATCACCATGATCAGCATTGGCTTTTTAAATATATTTTCAGCCAAGACCATAAAGTAATCGCCAAGCAATTCCTGATTACCGGTATAATCTGGGCTTTTATAGGTGGTGCTTTATCCAGTATATTCCGGATACAGCTAGGCTGGCCGCAAGCTACCGTAGCCTGGTTAGAACCAATTTTGGGAAAATGGGTGGAAGGCGGCAAATTGAGTACTGAATTTTACCTGGCCATGGTAACCATGCATGGTACCATTATGGTATTTTTTGTGCTAACAGCCGGATTAAGTGGTACTTTCAGTAATTTACTTATTCCGTTGCAAATTGGTGCCCGGGATATGGCTTCTGGGTTTATGAATATGTTATCGTATTGGTTCTTTTTCTTATCCAGTGTGATCATGTTTTTATCTTTATTCCTTGAGACCGGACCAGCATCCGCCGGATGGACCATATATCCGCCATTAAGTGCGTTGCCCCAAGCTATATCTGGTTCCGGAGCCGGTATGACCATGTGGATTGCAGCCATGGCATTCTTTATTATATCTTCTTTACTAGGTAGTATAAATTATATAACTACGGTAATTAACCTCCGGACAGTGGGTATGTCGATGACAAAATTACCTTTAACAATCTGGGCCTTTTTCTTAACCGCCGTGTTAGGTGTGTTATCTTTCCCGGTATTGTTATCTTGTGTGTTGTTGCTGATATTCGACCGTTCGTTCGGTACCTCATTCTACTTATCTGAAATATATGTTGGTGGCGAAGCATTAGCTAATGTAGGCGGATCACCTATTTTATTCCAGCACTTATTCTGGTTCTTAGGCCACCCGGAAGTATATATTGTAATTCTGCCCGGTTTTGGTATAGTATCCGAAATTATTGCTACCAATGCCCGCAAACCAATTTTCGGTTATCGTGCTATGATTGGTTCCATGTTGGGCATTTCTTTACTCTCTTTTATAGTTTGGGCCCACCACATGTTTGTTTCAGGGATGAATCCTTTCTTAGGATCTGTGTTTATGTTTCTGACACTGATTATTGCGGTGCCTTCGGCGGTAAAAGTATTTAACTGGTTAGCTACGTTGTGGCGCGGTAATATTGTGTTTACAGTGCCGATGCTGTTTTCTATTGGATTTGTATCTTTGTTTATTTCGGGCGGATTAACCGGTATTATTCTGGGTAACTCAGCACTGGATATTAAATTCCACAACACCTATTTTGTAGTAGCGCACTTTCACTTGGTTATGGCTTCGTCGGCTTTCTTTGGTATGTTTGCCGGTGTTTACCATTGGTATCCGAAAATGTTTGGCCGGATGATGGACGAAAAGCTAGGATATGTTCATTTCTGGTTGACCTTCCTGGGCGTATATTTTACGTTTATGCCAATGCACTACGTAGGTATTGCCGGTTTCCCGCGCCGCTATTATTCCTATACCAGTTTTGATATGTTCAACACCATGGGTAATATACAAATGTTTATAAGTGTGTCAGCGATTATAGCCTGGTTGGGTCAGTTTATTTTTGCTTTCAACTTTGTATACAGCATGTTCCGGGGCCGCCGGGCTCCTCAAAATCCTTGGCGTTCTAATACCCTGGAATGGACTACACCAGTACAAGGTATACATGGTAACTGGCCCGGTGCTATTCCGGCTGTTTACCGGTGGCCATACGACTACAGCAAACCGGGAGCTGAAGATGATTTTATTCCGCAGCATATACCTTATGCGCAAACACCTTCTTCTAACTTACCCCACGAAAAAAATCTGCCTTAACGAAAGAGCATGGTGATTAAATCTTTTAGATCTAAAAGGTTTAGAAATATAGGAGTACTTACCATAGTTGCTGTATATTTTTTAATCTTGGTAGGAGGCATCGTTCGAAGCACAGGATCGGGTATGGGATGTCCGGATTGGCCCAAGTGTTTTGGTACTTGGGTGCCTCCTACCGAGGTAAATCAATTACCGACCAATTACCGTGAAATATACCGGGATCAGCGAATAGAGAAAAACCAAAAATTAGCGGCTAGTTTAAATGCTTTGGGGTTTACGGAAGTAGCCAGTCAGTTACAGAATAATCCTGCTGCGCACATCGAAACCGAATTCAACGCCACTAAAACTTGGATTGAATATATAAACAGGTTGGTTGGGGCTTTAATAGGGGTATTCATTTTTCTGACTCTTGTATTTTCCTTTGCTTATTACCGGCACGATAAAGCCATTATTTTTCTTTCTTTGCTATCGGTTCTTCTGGTTGGTTTGCAAGCTTGGTTGGGTTCAGTAGTCGTTTCTACCAATTTGTTACCCGTAACCATTACGTTGCACATGGCTTTAGCTCTGGTAATGGTAGGTATCCTGATTTATGCTATTGCCCGTTCGCAGGCATCTTTATTAAATAAAAGAACTTTCCCCTATTCCGGTTCTATTCTTTTTGGGTTGTGGCTGGTGGTTTTTTTTTCTTTTTTCCAGACTCTTTTGGGAACCCAGGTTAGAGAAATGATTGATCAGATTGCAACTAATAACAATTACTTAAACCGGCAAACCTGGATAAGTCAATTAGATTTATCTTTTTATATACATCGCTCTTTTTCCAGTTTAGTGTTAATAGCCAATATTTACCTGGCTTATCAGTTATTCAAATTAAAAGACGGCTTACTGAACCGTTTAATCCTGGGCTTGGTTGTTTTAATATTATTGGAAATTATTTTTGGGGTTATAATGGCTAATTGGGCTATTCCGGCCATTTTACAACCTCTGCATTTGGTTACTGCTACTTTAATTTTCGGTATCCAGTTTTTTATTTTAATTATATATTATTATGCCACGCATTACAGAAGGGTAAGCCCTTCCAGAAAAGTTGTAAGCGCAGTAGCCTGAGATGATATGATAGTAGAAGAGATGATGAGCGAACTAGCCGTAAATACCAAGATTGCTACTAAATGGAAGTATTACTTTCAATTATTGAAATTCCGTTTGTCTTTTACGGTAGCTTTTTCCAGTGCTATCGGGTACATGTTAGGTAACCGGAATTTCAATTGGTTCGAACCTTTGTTAGTGATGTTAGGTGGCTTACTGGTTACCGGATCGGCTAATATTATAAACCAAATTCTGGAGAAAGATTTAGATAAACTGATGAAAAGGACGGCTAAAAGACCTTTGGTCAGAGGTTATGTTTCCGTTCCCGAGGCGGGTATCTACAGTTTTATTCTGGGTTTATGTGGTTTAGGGCTTTTGGGGTATTTCTTTAATATTTTAGCCGCTGCCCTGTCGCTTATATCGCTTATTATTTATGGGTTTATTTATACGCCCCTAAAAAGGATTTCCCCAATTTGTGTTTTCGTGGGAGCCATTCCGGGAGGATTACCACCCATGATTGGCTATATTGCCGCTACCGGTACTTTTGGCTGGGAAGCTGGTATCTTGTTTGGAATTCAGTTTATTTGGCAATTTCCGCATTTTTGGGCTATTGCCTGGGTGCTAGACGACGACTACAAACTGGCCGGATTTAAAATGCTGCCGATGGAAGGTGGTAAAAATTTAAAAACAGCTATTCAGATAATGATGTATACCTTATTGCTCATTCCTTTAGGCATGATGCCATTGCAATTTGGTATGGCTGGTAAAACATCGGCCGTAATTGCTATTGTATGCGGCGTTCTATTTTTAATGCAAACTTTTTACCTCATGCAAACCTGTTCTAAAAAAGCAGCCATGAACATTATGTTCGGCTCTTTTTTATATTTACCAATTGTTCAAATAGCTTTTGTGCTAGATAAAGTTTAAAAATATGGTTAATGCAATAAGACAAAGTCCAACTTCATCCCGAGTGCAACCGCTTACCTTTGCTTTGTGGCTGATTATAATAAGTATAATTATGATGTTTGCGGCTTTTACCAGTGCTTACATTGTTAGAAAAGAAGAGGGAAATTGGCTGGAATTTACTTTGCCGGAGAATTTACTTTTAAATACCGGACTGATTTTAATCAGCAGCGTATTTATGCAATTGGCTTTTAATGCGGCAAAAAAAGATAATTTACAACAAGTAAAAATATTTACAGTAATGACGGCCTTGTTTGGTATTGGTTTTCTGGCAGGGCAATGGCAAGCTTGGGGTGATCTGGTAAACCGTAAAATCTTTTTTAGTGGTTCTACGTCTAATCCTTCAGGTTCTTTTGTATACGTTTTAACGGGCGTACACGCTTTTCACCTGATTACCGGTTTAATATTTGTTTTTATTGTATTAATTTCGAGCTTTCAATACAAAGTACATTCGCGTAACTTACTCCGGATAAGCTTATGTACTACATACTGGCATTTTTTAGGAGGCCTTTGGGTGTACCTGTATTTGTTTTTATCTATGAATCATTAAAAATTATACGAACAACAAACTATGGCAACAACTACAACCTTAGATCAGTCACATACCGGAACCGGCACGTGGGATGGGGGCAATGAGCCAATGAAGGCATCTTATGGAAAACTTA
>Ga0210040_10005979_pt1 | contig 15316 bp, 13 predicted proteins | sample CryGeyCG12114_NA_FD_185462 | JGI IMG/M metagenome (GOLD analysis project Ga0210040, IMG submission 185462) | Groundwater microbial communities from aquifer - Crystal Geyser CG19_WC_8/21/14_NA (SPAdes) (version 2) | ecosystem: Environmental > Aquatic > Deep subsurface > Groundwater | place: USA... | reverse complement strand
CAGGGCGTGCGGGTGGTGCGTGGTCGCTGCCGTCGTCCCGAACCTTCCGGTATGACCGCCAGCCGACCGCAGCCCCAGCCCCAGCCCCAGCCCCAGCCCCCCGGAGTGCCTGACCCGGACCCGGGGCCCGAAGCGCACCGGCTCCGGGTGCGCCGGCCGGCCGACTTCTTGGCCGTCATCCCGTACCTGCTGGGTTTCCACCCGGAGGAGTCGTTGGTCGTGGTGCTCTGCCGCCGCGGGCAGGTGCTGCTGACGGCCCGGCTGGACCTGCCCCCCGCCGGTCAGGCTCGGGCGGTGGCGGCGCAGGTGCGCCAGCTGAGCGCGCAGCACGGTGTCGACGAGCTGGTGCTCGTCGGCTACGGGGCTGGGAAGGACGGGACGCGCCGCACCCTCGAGCGGGTCCAGCGCGCCCTGGGCGGAGCCGTGCCGGTGCGGGAGGTGGTGCTGGTGAGCGGGGCGCGCTGGTGGTCGCTCAGCTGCACGACCGGCTGCTGCCGGCCGGAGGGAGCGGTCTTCGACCCTGGCGCGCACCCGCTCGCAGCCGAAGCGGTCTACCGCGGACTCGTGGCCGGGCGCACCCGGGCTGCGCTGGAGGAGCTGGTGGCCGGGCCGGCCGACGACGCGCTGCCGGGGCTTCGCGACCAGGTCACCCGAGCGCGCTGCGAGCTCGGCGGGCTGGCCCGGGGAGCGGCCGCCGAGGCCATGGCCGACGCGGTCCGGGCAGGGGTGCAGCCGCCGGCGCAGACCGACGAGGCGGCAGCGGCCCGGCTGGCCGTGCTGGGTCTCGACCTCGCCGTCCGAGACGTCGCCTGGGCCCTGATGAGCCGGTCGGCCGCCGAGGAGCACCAGCGGCTGTGGGTGCAGGTGGTCGCCGCCGCCCCGCCCGAGGTGGCTTCGGCGCCGCTCGGACTGCTGGGCGCCGCCGCCTGGATCGGGGGCAACGGGGCCCTGCTGAACTGCTGCGTGGAACGGCTGGAGCGCGACGACCCCGGGTACACGCTGGGTCACCTGCTCGCCGACCTCAGCGAGCGGGCTCTGCCGCCCAGCGTGTGGGAGGAGCTGGTCGGTGGGCTGCGTGCCGAGGTGCAGGCCGTGACGGGCGTCCGGGGGCTCCACTAGGTTCGTCGTTATGACGCGCTTCGTGGTGTGCGGGGAAACCCTCATCGACCTGGTCCAGGACCGGCAGGGCTCGGACGACAGCTTCCGGTCCACCTGGCTGGCACTGTCAGCGGGCGGGCCGATGAACTCGGCCGTCGCGCTGGGTCGGCTCGGGGGTGACTCCCACTTCCTGGGGCGGATCTCGAACGACGCCTTCGGTGGACAGCTGCGCGACCACATGACCGGGGCCGGGGTCCAGCTGGACCTGGCGACCGGCTCCTCCCAGGCGACCTCGATCGCCGTGGTCAGCCTGGACGCCGACGGGGTCGCCAGCTACACCTTCCACTTCAACGGGACGGCCAACTTCGGCTGGCAGGCCGACGACCTGCCGCAGCTGCAGTCCGACGACTGGCTGCACATCGCCTCGTTGTCCTGCGTGGTCAGCCCGGGTGCGGAGGTGCTGCTGGACTGGATGCGCAGTGTGCCCTCCGGGGTCTCCTACGACGTCAACGTGCGGCCGACGGTGATCCCCGACCCCGAGGCCTACTGGGCCAAGGTCCAGCCGTGGCTGCGGGCGGTGGGCCGCCGGCGCGGCATCGTCAAGGCCAGCGACGCCGACATCGAGTTCCTCGCCGAGGCCGGCTTCCCCGGCGACCCGGTGGACATCGTCGCCGGCTGGGTCGAGCAGTACGACCTCGGCCTGGCCGTGGTCACGCTGGGTCCGGGCGGCGGGGTCGCGGTCGAGCCGGGCGGCGCGGTGACCCGGGTGCCCGGCTTCCCGACCGAGGTGGTCGACACCGTGGGCGCTGGGGACACCTTCATGGCCGGCTTCCTGGACGGGCACGTCGAGCGCGGGCAGGGCCTGGAGGAGTCGTTGCGCCGCGGGGCTGCGGCCGCCTCCATCGTCTGCTCGCGCCAGGGCGCCCAGCCCCCCACCGCGGCCGAGATCGACGAGCTGCTGGCCCGGGGCTGAGCCGGGCAGCGCGACCGGGCAGGGGAGCCCCGGCGCTCAGCAGCCGGCAGCGGCCGCGGCGACGGCGGGACGTCCTGGGCCGGCGGCGGTGACCAGCGCCTGCAGCGCGGTGCGGGACCGGTCCGGTCCCGGCCGGGACCCGTCGGGCTCGGTCAGGTAGAAGGTGTCGATGGCCAGGCCCGCCAGCGTGCTGGCGTGCGCCGAGCGGATCGACAGCCGCGCCTCGGCGACGGCGTGCCCTAGGGCGTAGAGCAGGCCCGGCCGGTCCTGGGTGCGGACCTCGACCACCACCGCGCTCTCGCTCGCGTCCTCGACCAGCTCGACCCACGGCTCCGACGGGGCGCTGGCGGCCAGCGACCGGGCCTCCCGCCGGCGCACCGGGGCCAGCACGGTGCTGTCGCCCTGCTCCAGCCGCTCCAGCTGCTTGACCAGGAACGCGGGGTCCGGCACGTCGGTGGGGAGCTGCTTGTCGACCCGCCAGGTGTTGACCGCCACGCCGTCGACGGTGTGCAGCACCGCCGAGCGCACCTGGACGCCGTGGCTGGCCAGCAGACCGGCGGTCTCGCTGAACAGGCCCAGTCGGTCCTTCACCGCGACCAGCAGCTCCAGCCCACCGGGTCGGGTCTCCACCCGGACGCGGGGACGGCCGTCGAGGGCGACCGAACGAGCCAGCCCGACGTCGACGAGCCGGTGGATGTCGACGCGGCGGACCGCCTCGGCCGTGTCGTCCTCGACCAGCAGGCCCTCGACCTGCTCGGCCAGGCTGCCGATCAGCTGGGCGCGCCAGGGCGACCACGCGGCGGGGCCGGCGGCCCGGGCGTCGGCCTCGGTCAGGTGGCGGAGCAGGTCCAGCACGTCGGCCCGCCCGCGCACCGCCGCGACCAGCGCGTGCTGGGTGGCCGGGTCGGCGTGGTCGCGCTTGGTGGCGAGGGTGGCCAGGGTCAGGTGGTGCTCGACCAGCAGCTCCACCAGGTCGGCGTCCGCAGGCGGCAGCCCGATCGCCTCCACCGCGGCCCGCGCGATGGGCGCCCCGACGGCCGCGTGGTCGACGCCGGCGCCGGGGATCTTGCCGATGTCGTGGAACAGGCAGGCCAGCAGCAGCAGGTCCGGTCGCTCGACCTGGGTCAGGTGGCGCTGGGCCTCGGCGACCGTCTGCACCGAGTGCCGGTCCACGGTGTGCCGGTGCAGCGGGTTGTGCTGAGGGCGCGCGGAGATGGCCGTCCAGGACGGGATCCAGCGGCTGATGCAGCCGGCCAGGTCCAGCGCCTCCCAGACGGCGATCAGCTGCGGCCCCGTGGACAGCAGCTGCAGCAGGGCCTCGCGCGCCGGCGCCGGCCACGGGGTGGGCAGGGCGGGGGCGTGCTGGCCCAGGTTCTCGGCGGTGACGGGGGACAGCACCAGCCCGCGGGACGCGGCCAGGGCGCCGGCCTGCAGCCCGGTCGCCGGGGCCGACGGCGAGGCCGAGCGGCCGAGCGCCACCTCGGCGCCGTGCACGATCAGGCCGTGCTCGACCTCGGTGTAGTCAGGGCGGCGCTCGCGGCGGCCGAACCGGAGCACCCGGCGCTGCGGGACCACCGCCCGCGCCGCCCGGACCGTGAGGTCGACGGCGTGCCCGATCCGGCGGGCGGCCAGGCTCACCGCGCGGTGCAGCTCGTCGGGGTCGGAGAAGCCGAGCTGCTCCGCGACCCCGTCGACCTCGGCCGCGACCAGCCGGTCGAGGGCGCGGCCCGAGCTGATGTGCAGGGCGTCGCGGACGTCCAGCAGCTGCTGGTAGGGGCCGGTGACGCCGGAGTGCGGCCGGTCGGTGAGCCAGGTGGCGGCCAGCGCCCTCAGCATGGTCATGTCCCGGAAGCCACCCCTGGCCTCCTTGAGGTCGGGCTCCAGCAGGTAGGCGGCGTCGCCGTAGCGGGTGAGCCGCTCGTCGAGCGAGGCCAGCAGCTCCGGCAGCCGCTTGCGGGCCCCCGTCCGCCAGGCCCCGATGAGGGTGGTGCGGGCGCCGCTGACCAGGTCGGCGTCGCCGGCCAGCACCCGCAGGTCGAGCAGGCCGACGCCGGCGCTCAGCTCCGTCGACGCGACCTCGGTGCACTCGGCGGGGGTGCGGACGCTGTGGTCGAGCTTCACCCGGGCGTCCCACAGCGGGTACCAGAGGCTGGTCGCCAGCCGGTCGGTGGCCGCGGGGTCGCGGCCGTCGTGCAGCAGCACCAGGTCGACGTCGGAGCGCGGGCCGAGCTCTCGGCGGGCCAGGCTGCCGACGCAGGCGAGGGCGGTCCCCGAGGCCGGCCCGCCCACCTCGGCCCAGAGCTCGACCAGCGCCTGCTCGACGCAGTCGGTCACCGAACGCCGACGATCCGGCCCGGACGTGGTTGCCCACCCGGACCGGATCGCGACGTTGAGACGCTCGGTGGTCAGGTCACGCTTCAGAGCGCGTCCAGCCCGCGCTCTCCGGTGCGCACGCGGACGATGTCGTCCACGGGCACCGACCAGACCTTGCCGTCACCGATGCGGCCGGTCCGAGCGCTCTTGACCAGGACGTCGATGATGTCTTTGGCATCCTCGTCGTCCACGAGCACCTCAAGTCTCACCTTCGGGACCAGGTCCACGGTGTACTCCGCTCCGCGGTATACCTCCGTGTGGCCCCGCTGGCGGCCGAAGCCGCTGGCCTCGCTGACCGTCATGCCTTCGATCCCGAAGGACTCCAGCGCGGTCTTCACCTCGTCGAGCATGTGCGGCTTGATGATCGCGGTCACGAGCTTCATGCGGTGGCCTCCTCGTCGTGGTGGATGTCCCCGTCAGCGCGGCGGGGGGCGGAGCCGGGCAGTGCGCCGCGCAGGCTCGAGGTCAGGTTGCCCAGATCGTAGCCAGTCTCGGCGTGCTCGGCGTTGTCGATGCCGGCCATCTCGTCCTCCTCCGTCAGCCGGAAACCGACCGTCTTCTGCAGCACGAAGCCGATGAGCAGCGTCAGCACGAAGCTGTAGACGAGCACGGCGAGGGCACCGACGACCTGGCGCCACAGCTGGTCGGCGCCGCCGCCGTAGAACAGGCCCGACTTCTCGTAGGACAGGCCGGCCGGAGAGTCGGGGGACAGCAGGAAGCCGATGGCGATGGTGCCCCACAGGCCGCCGACCAGGTGCACGCCGACCACGTCGAGCGAGTCGTCGTAGCCCAGCTTGTACTTCAGCCCGACGGCCAGGGCGCAGAGCACGCCGGCGACCAGGCCGATGATGATGGCGCCGATCGGCGAGACCGCCGAGCAGGCCGGGGTGATCGCGACCAGCCCGGCGACGACACCGGAGGCGGCGCCCAGCGAGGTCGGGTGGCCGTCGCGGAACTTCTCGGTCAGCAGCCAGCCGATGACGGCGGCCGCGGTGGCGACCAGCGTGTTCACCCAGACGACGGCCGCGGTGTTGTTGGCGCCCAGCGCCGACCCGGCGTTGAAGCCGAACCAGCCGAACCAGAGCAGACCGGCGCCCGTCATGACCAGGGTCAGGTTGTGCGGGCGCATGGGGTCGCGCCGCCAGCCGACCCGCTTGCCGAGCACGATGGCCAGGGCCAGGCCGGCGACGCCCGCGTTGATGTGCACCGCGGTGCCACCGGCGAAGTCGATGGCCGAGAGCTGGTTCGCGATCCAGCCGCCGGTGTGGGTGACCACGTCGGCGTCGTCGGTCAGGGTGAAGTCGAAGACCCAGTGGGCGACGGGGAAGTAGACGATCGAGGCCCAGATGCCGGAGAAGATCATCCAGGTGGAGAACTTGGCCCGGTCGGCGATGGCGCCGGAGATCAGGGCCACGGTGATGATGGCGAACACGGCCTGGAAGCCGACGAAGGCCATCGTCGGGTAGGCGGCCTCCGGGTCCTCGGTCATCAGGCCGCGCAGGCCGAAGAACTCGGCCGGGTCACCGAGCAGGCCGCCGCCGATGTCGTTCCCGAAGGCCATCGAGTAGCCGTAGAGCACCCACAGCACGGAGATGAGAGCCAGCGCCCCGAAGCTCATCATCATCATGTTGAGGACGCTCTTGGCCCGCACCATGCCGCCGTAGAACAGGGCGAGGCCGGGAGTCATCAGCAGCACCAGGGACGCTGACGTCAGGATCCACGCCGTGGACCCGGTGTCGAGTTCGAGTGGTGTCATGGAACTTCTTTCGGTGAAGAGAAGGAGTGGGTGGACGCGCCCGCCGGGCTGGATCGCCGGACGCGGTGGGGGACCCCTGCACTCTGTCCACCTCGTGTTGCGGCCGGGACGCTCGCGGTTACACCGGTGTGACAGTTCCGGCGGCCAGGTTTCGGGTGTGTTTCGGCGCGCCCGCCGTCCTGTGGTCAGCCACCGCACGTCCCGGCCTCCCGGTCCAGCCCCCTAGGATCGGCCCGGACGGGGCGCCCGGAGCCCCCCAGGAGGAGGACCGATGGCCTGGCTGGTGACCGGGGGGGCTGGCTACATCGGCTCCCACGTGGTCCGTGCGTTCGTGCGGGCCGGCACGCCGGTGGTGGTGCTGGACTCGTTGACCAGCGGCCACCCGGACTTCGTCCCGGCCGAGGTGCCCTTCGTGCGCGGCTCGATCCTGGACGGCGACCTGGTCCGGCACACCCTCGTCGAGCACGACGTCACCGGGGTGGTGCACCTGGCCGGGTTCAAGTACGCCGGGGTCTCGGTGAGCAGGCCGCTGCTGACCTACCAGCAGAACGTGACCGGGACCGCCACGCTGCTCGAGCAGATGCAGTCCACCGGCGTCGACCAGATCGTGTTCTCCTCCTCCGCGGCGACCTACGGCACCCCCGACGTCGACCTGGTCACCGAGGCCACCCCGACCTCGCCGGAGTCTCCCTACGGTGAGTCCAAGCTGATCGGGGAGTGGCTGCTGGCCGACCAGGAGAAGGCGGCGGGCCTGCGGCACACCTCGCTGCGCTACTTCAACGTGGTCGGCTCCGCCACCCCGGAACTGCCCGACACCAGTCCGCACAACCTGTTCCCAGTGGTGCTGGCGATGCTGGCGCAGGGCCGGACCCCCCAGATCAACGGCGACGACTACCCGACGCCGGACGGCACCTGCGTCCGCGACTACATCCACGTCGAGGACCTGGCGGCCAGCCACCTGGCCGCCGCGCAGGCCCTCGCCGAGGGCCGCCGGCTCGAGCGCGTCTACAACCTCGGCAGCGGGGACGGCGTCTCCGTCCGGCAGATCATGACCACCATCGCCGAGGTGACCGGGATCGACTTCGAGCCCGAGATCGCCCCCCGGCGGACCGGTGACCCCGCCCGCATCGTCGCCTCCGGTGAGCTGGCCGCCCGCGACCTGGGCTGGCGGATGACCCACGACCTGCGCTCGATGGTCGCCAGTGCTTGGGAGGCGTCTCAGCGGCTCGCGGGCCGCTGACGCCGACCTCGCTCGCGCACGCTGGTCAGGCCCACGCGGCAGGGGCCTTTGGTCTCGGCTTTCAGGTCGACATCCGGGTCTAAAGGCCCGGGCCCCTCGGGACCTTGATCCTCAGGAAGACCTCAGTGTTTCCCAAAGGGCTCTCGTGGCTTGGTGCCCGCCGTCCCTCTTGCTTCACTTCGAGGGCCGGCCATTCGGACGGCGTCAAGACCGGGCCCTGAGGGGCCCACCCCATCCCCCGAGGAGTCTTCCATGACCCGTGCCTTCGTCCACTTCATGGCGTACCTGACCGTCGCCAACGCCCGTCTGCAGAACCGCGAGGACCGCGGCGCCACCGCCGTCGAGTACGGCCTGCTCGTGGGTCTGATCGCCGTCGCGATCATCACCCTCGTGGCCACCCTCGGGGACAACCTGGCCGCCTTCTTCAACGAGATCAACGGCACACTCGCAGCCAACTGACCGGGTTCCGACGTCCAGCGGGTCACGGCTAGCCCGAACCCCGAGGCCTACTGAAGATGGAGTGACCAGGTGAGCAGGAGCGAGCGCGGTGCGGCGGCGGTGGAGTTCGCCCTCGTCGTGCCGCTACTCGTCCTGCTGATCGCCGGGATCGCGGAGTTCGGGCGCGCCTACTACCTTCAGACGACCGTGTCGGCGTCGGCCCGGGAGGGGGTGCGCTCGCTGGCCCTCAAGAATCCGGCCGCGAACGTGCGGGCGGCCGCAAGGGACGCGGCGTCGCCGCTCACCTTGACCGACACGCAGATCGCCCTCGTCACCTGTCCCGCGACGACGGGCACCACCACCCCCCCACCGAACGCGAAGGTGACCGTCACCTACACCACGCCCTTCATGACGGGCTTCTTCGGGGCGTCGGTGACGCTGACCGGGCGGGGGGTCATGCGGTGCGGCGGGTGAACGACGAGCGGGGCGCCGTCGCGGTGGTGGTCGCCCTGGTGATGGTGCCGATGATCGCCTTCGCCGCCGTCAGTCTTGACGTCGCCGGCGTGCTGTGGGAGCGGCAGCAGCTGCAGACCGGCGCCGACGCGGGAGCCTTGGCCGTCGCCCAGGACTGCGGACTGGGTGACTGCCGTACTCCCGCCGTGACCGTGCAGTCCCTGGCCACGGCGAACAGCCGCTCGGCCGGAGTCACCGGGACGGTGCTGACGCCGGGGCTCACCCCCAGCTCCGGCAGCGTCACCGTGGAGACCACCACCGTCGCGCGCCACCTCTTCGCGCCGCTGGTCGGCGTGGACTCGACGCGGGTCAGCGCCCGGGCCACCGTGGGGTGGGGCGCCCCGTCCGGCGGCACGGCCGTGCTGCCGCTGGCGTTCTCGCTGTGCGAGTTCCGGGCCCAGACGGACAGCGGCTTGCCCACCACGACGACCGAGCGCACCATCTACTTCACCAAGAGCTCCGGCACCGGCTGCACCGGTCCCTCGGGGAACGTGGTCCCGGGCGGGTTCGGCTGGCTGACCGTCAACGCCGGCAACTGCCAGACCAGCAGCATGATCGGGCAGACGCTCTACAGCTCGACCGGCAATGCCGTGCCCAACGGCTGCTCCGTCGCGAACTTCCAGGCGCTGGTGGGTACGACCGTGCTGCTGCCGCTCTTCGACCAGGCAAGTGATGAGGGCTCGAACGCCTCCTACCGCCTGCACGGCTACGCCGCGTTCCACCTCACCGGCTACGACTTCGTCGGTCAGTACCGCTGGAACGCCAAGAACTGCAAGGGCAGTGACCACTGCGTCAAGGGCTACTTCACCCGCTTCGTCAGCCTCGATGAGGCCTTCACCTACTCCGCCACCGCCCCGGCCTTCGGGGCAGCGGTCGTGAGCCTCACCTCCTAGGAGTTCGCGTGACACGTCGGGTGATCGCCGCAGTGACGGCGGTGCTGCTGGCCGGGCTGGGCGGCATCTTGATGCTGAGCTATGTCGGTTCGGCCGACCAACGAGCGCTGGCCGGCCTCGAGCCCGTCGCGGTGCTCGTCGCCACCCAGGCCGTCCCGGAGGGCGCTGCCGCCGACGACCTGGCCAAGTCGTTCGAGGTCCGTCGGCTGCCTGGCGTGGCGGCGGCTCCGGGCGCCGCCGACGAGCTGGCCGACCTGCGCGGGCTGGTGGCGACGACGGCCCTCGAGCCGGGCGAGCAGGTGCTGCTGAGCCGCTTCGCCGACCCGGCCGTCCTGGCCGCGGCCGAAGGCGTCGTCGTGCCCGAGGACCTGCAGCAGGTGGCGGTGCAGCTCGAACCCGAGCGAGCCATGAACGGGAACCTGGTGGCCGGCGCGACCGTCGGGGTCTTCTTCTCCACCAAGCAGGAGGACACCACCGAGTTCGCGCTGCGCCAGGTGCTGGTGACTGCGGTCCAGGGTGGCGCCGCGCCCGCTGACGAGGGCGATGCCGCAGCGGCCCCCGCCCCGACCGGTGGCGTCACGGTGACGCTCGCCCTCGACGCGGAGAGCGCGTCCCGGGTGGTCTTCGCCGCCGAGCACGGATCCCTCTGGCTGTCCGCCGATCCAGCCGCCGCCCCGACCGACGCCACACCGGTCATCACCAAGAAGGACCTCTACTCATGAGCCGCGTCCTCGTCTGCACCGCCTCCTCCGAGCTGCTCGAGCGGGTGTGTCGCGCCGTCGGGGGCGCCGGGCCCGACCCCCAGGTCGAGGCGTCCGAGGTTCCGCCGCGCGAAGACCCGACCGCGCTGTGGCGCGGCCGTCCCGACGGCCCGCCGGAGGTCGTGGTGATCGACTGCGCGGCGACCGGCGCCGCCGAGGCCCTCGAGCTCGCGGCGCGCCTCGACGAGCTGTGCCCGTCGGTCAGCGTGGTGCTGGTCAGCGACGACGGGAGCCAGTTGGCGCTGGCCGCCATCCGCGCCGGGGCCACCGACATCCTGCACCCGGGCGCCGACCCGGTTGAGATCGAGCAGGTCATCGCACGTGCCGTCGAGCTGGCCGAGGTCCGGGCCGTGCAGCAGCTGGGGGCGCCGCCGGCCGCCGAGTCCGCGAGCACCGGCCGGGTGATCAGCGTCGTCTCGCCCAAGGGCGGGGTGGGCAAGACCACCGTGGCCACGAACCTGGCCGTCGGTCTCGCCCGGGTCGCGCCGCAGGCCACCGTCCTGGTCGACCTCGACATCCAGTTCGGCGATGTCGCCAGCGGCCTCAACCTCGACCCGGAGTACTTCCTGCCGTCGGCGGTGGACGGCCCCGCGAGCCAGGACACCATGGTGCTGAAGACGTTCCTGACCCTGCACGAGACCGGCCTCTACGTGATCCCGGCACCGGAGTCCCCGATCGAGGCGGACGGCATCTCCGCCGTCGACGTCCGCCAGCTGCTCCGCACGCTGGCGACCGAGTTCCGCTACGTCGTGGTGGACACCGCGCCGGGGCTGTCGGAGCACACGCTCGCCGCGATGGACGAGACCACGGATCTCGTGCTGCTGAGCAGCATGGACGTGCCGGGCCTGCGTGGGTTGCGCAAGGAGCTGGAGACGCTCCGGGCGCTGGACCTGCTCGGCCAGCGCCGCCAGGTGGTCATCAACTTCTCCGACCCCGGCGCGGGTCTGAGCGCGGCCGACATCGAAGCCACCATCGGCGCGCCGGTCGACGTGATGCTGCCGCGCTCCAAGGCCGTGCCGGCGTCGGTGAACCTCGGAGTGCCGCTGCTGCAGAGCGGGGCCCGCAACCCGATGACCAAGCAGCTGCGCGCCCTGGTCGAGCGGATCACCGACGGTGCCGCCGCGCCGAAGGCGGTCAAACCCCTGCCGGGCTTCGCGACGAAAGCCACCATGCCGGCTCCCCGCCGGGCCGCCTCGGGCTGGTTCCGGCGGCCCCGGGCGGTGGCGTCATGAGCCTCACCGACCGGCTGCAGGCCCGTCGCGGGGACGCGCACCCCGATGCGGAGGTCACTCCGCCCGCGGCCGCTCCCGAACCTCCCCGGCCGGTCGAGCCCGCACCGGCGTCCCCGACCGTCCGCAGCACGTCGGACGTCTCCGGCACCGCGGCCCTGGCCAAGCTCAAGCAGCGGGCTGCTTCGGCCCTGTTCGAGCGGATGGGCAACCGGCTCAACGACCCGTCGCTCAGCGAGAGCCAGCTGCACGCGCTGGTGCGCACCGAGCTCAACAAGGTGGTGGAGGCGGAGACGGTTCCCCTCAGCGGTGAGCAGCGTCGACGGTTGCTGGCGGAGGTCGAGGACGACGTCCTCGGGCACGGTCCTCTGCAGCGGCTCCTCGACGACCCCACCATCACCGAGATCATGGTCAACGGACCGGACATGGTCTTCGTGGAGCAGAACGGCAAGCTCACCCGCAGCTCGGTCCGGTTCGTGTCGGAGGAACAGCTCCGCCGCATCATCGAACGGATCGTCTCCCGCGTCGGGCGCCGGATCGACGAGTCCTCCCCGCTCGTCGACGCCCGGCTGAGCGACGGCAGCCGGGTCAACGCCGTGATCGCCCCGGTGGCGTTCAGCGGCTCCTCGCTCACCATCCGCAAGTTCGCCAAGGACCCCTTCCAGGTCGCCGACCTGATCAGGTTCGGGACGCTGTCCCCGGAGATGGCCGAGCTGCTCCAGGCCTGCGTCGAGGCTCGACTGAACATCATCGTGTCCGGTGGCACCGGCACCGGCAAGACGACACTGCTGAACGTGCTCTCCTCCTTCATCCCCGAGGGCGAGCGCATCGTCACGATCGAGGACGCGGTCGAGCTCCAGCTGCAGCAGGCCCACGTCGTCAAGCTGGAGAGCCGACCCGCCAACATCGAGGGCCGCGGGGAGATCGGGATCCGAGAGCTCGTGCGCAACTCGCTGCGCATGCGGCCGGACCGCATCGTCGTCGGCGAGGTCCGGGGCGGGGAGTCGCTGGACATGCTCCAGGCCATGAACACCGGTCACGACGGGTCGCTGTCCACCGTGCACTCCAACTCCCCCCGGGACGCGGTGGCCCGGCTGGAGACCCTCGTCCTGATGGCCGGGATGGACCTGCCGCTGCGGGCGATCCGGGAGCAGATCGCCTCGGCCGTCGACGTGGTCGTGCAGCTCACCCGGCTCCGTGACGGCACGCGCCGAGTCACCGCGGTCACCGAGATCCAGGGCATGGAGGGTCAGACCGTCACCATGCAGGACGCGTTCCTCTTCGACTACGCGGCCGGCGTCGACGCACACGGCCGGTTCCTCGGCAAGCCGGTGTCGACGGGCATCCGCCCTCGGTTCACCGAGAAGTTCGCGGACCACGGCATCACGCTCTCGCCGCGGGTGTTCGCCCCACCACCCGCGCGACCGGGCGCCCGGTGACGGGGACGCTGGCCTGGCACGCCTGGCTCGGGGCCGGCGCCGGCGCGGCAGCGCTGCTGTGCGTCGCGCTCCTGGCGCTGATGCCGCGCCCCGCCCGGCTCCCGGCGGAGCGCCGCCGGCCCTCCGGCGGCGACCAGGTCGGAGCGCTGACGGGGGCCACGGCGGTGGCGACCTCGCTGATCGGACGGGCGCTGGTGCAGCGTGGCTGGAGCCGGGCGCTCGCCACCTCGTTGGAGCAGGCCGGGATCAAGCTGACGGTGCAGGACGCCGGCCTGTTCCTCGTCGTGGCCGTGCTGGCGGCCGGCGCCCTCGGGCTGGTGCTGGGCGGGTTGGTCGTCGGCCTGCTCCTGGCGCTCCTCGTCCCCGTCCTCGCCAAGGTGCTGCTCGGCCTCCGGGCCCGGAAGCGGGTCCAGGCGTTCGCGGACCAGCTGGACGACTCGCTGCAGCTGATGGCGAGCAGCCTGCGCGCCGGGCACAGCCTGCTGCAGGCCCTCGCCGCGGTGGCGGCCGAGGCCGAGGAACCGACCTCGGAGGAGTTCGCCCGACTGATCAACGAGACGCGCGTGGGGCGTGAGCTGGGCGGCGCGCTGGACGAGGCGGCGCGGCGGATGAAGAGCGAGGACTTCGTCTGGGTCACCCAGGCCATCGCGATCAACCGCGAGGTGGGGGGCAACCTGGCCGAGGTGCTGGACGGCGTCAGCGGCACCATCCGTGAGCGCAACCAGATCCGGCGGCAGGTGAAGGCGCTGGCTGCGGAGGGGAAGCTGTCGGCCCTCGTGCTGATGCTGCTGCCGTTCGGCATCGGCGGCTTCCTGCTCCTCAGCAGTCCTGACTACCTTGCCAGCTTTACCGAAGGCCTCCTCGGCTACGGCCTGCTGGCCGTGGCGGCCGTGCTCCTCGTTGTCGGGGCGCTCTGGCTCCGCAAGACCGTCCAGGTGAAGTTTTGAGCAGGGCAGCGCCATGACCTCGATCGCCGCCACCGTGCTCGTCGCCGTCGCGTGCCTGGGCATCGCCATCACGGTGCTGACCTGGATGGTGCTGACCCGTCCCCGGGTGGACAAGGCGCTGCTCCGCAACCTGCGGCGCGGGCTGGGGTCCGAGGAGCAGGGCGACGTCGCGGCGGCCAGCCGGGGCGCAGGTCTCGCCGTCGTCGCCCGCCGGCTCATCCCGAAGGGCCAGCAGCGGCGGCTGGACCGGTTGTGGTCGCGGGCGGGCCGGCCGGCCGCGTGGCCGGTGCCGCGCCTGCTGGTCGCCAAGCTGGTGCTGCCCCTGGTGGTGGCGGGGCTCGGGCTGCTGTACTGGAGCTCGCAGCCCGGGCTGCTCACCGTCGCGATGGTCAGCGTCAGCGTGCTCGTCTGCTACTTCCTGCCCGAGCTGCTGCTGCACAGCCGGGCCCAGGAGCGCAGCCAGAAGATCACCCTCGAGCTGGCCGACACCCTCGACCAGATGACCATCGCGGTCGAGGCCGGGCTGGGCTTCGACGCCGCCATGGCCAAGGCGGGTCACAACGGCCAGGGCCCGCTGGCCGATGAACTGGTGCGCACCCTGCAGGACATCCAGTTCGGCCAGTCCCGTCGAGCCGCGTACGAAGGGCTCGCGGGCAGGACCGACGTCGTGGACCTGCGGCGATTCGTGCGCGCGATCATCCAGGCCGACCGCTACGGCGTGGCGGTGGCCGAGGTGTTGCGCACCCAGGCCGCCGAGATGCGGATGAAGCGACGCCAGCGTGCCGAGGAGAAGGCGATGCAGATCCCGGTGAAGGTGATCTTCCCGCTGATGCTCTGCATCCTGCCGGTGCTGTTCATCGTCCTCCTCGGGCCGGCGGCGATCGACATCATCAGCGGCTTCAGCGGCGTCGGTTAGGGCCGGGCTGCCCCGCGCGCGGAACGAGGTCGAGCCCGTCGAGCCCGTTGGTCTAGCATGGAGACCATGAACCGCGCTCTCCTTGCCTAGCCGCGTAGGCGATCCCTACGCGGCCACCCCTCGCGCCGACCCGGCGGGGGGTTTTTTTCTGCCCGGGAACGGGCGCGGAGAGCGACCGAGGAGTGAGCAGCAGTGACCGACCAGCTGGAGCAGACCGGGACCACCGGACGCGACGACGACGGGGCGGGGGAGACCCGGTCCGGCTACGACGCCGCCGCGGCGCAGACCCGCTGGCAGCAGTTCTGGGAGACCGACCGGACCTTCACGCCCAAGGACGACGGGTCGGCTGAGCGCCGCTACGTCCTGGACATGTTCCCCTACCCCTCCGGTGACCTGCACATGGGCCACGCGGAGGCGTTCGTGATGGGCGACGTGGTCTCCCGCTTCCTGCGGCTGCGGGGCTACGACGTGATGCACCCGATCGGCTGGGACTCCTTCGGGCTGCCCGCCGAGAACGCCGCCATCCAGCGCGGCACGCACCCGGCCGAGTGGACCTACGCCAACATCGAGACCCAGGCGAACTCGTTCAAGCGCTACGGGCTGAGCCTGGACTGGTCCCGCCGGCTGCACACCTCCGACCCCGAGTACTACCGCTGGACGCAGTGGCTGTTCCTGCGCTTCCGCGAGCGCGGGCTGGCCTACCGCAAGGCCAGCTACGTCAACTGGTGCCCGAAGGACCA
>Ga0210040_10005978_pt1 | contig 15320 bp, 9 predicted proteins | sample CryGeyCG12114_NA_FD_185462 | JGI IMG/M metagenome (GOLD analysis project Ga0210040, IMG submission 185462) | Groundwater microbial communities from aquifer - Crystal Geyser CG19_WC_8/21/14_NA (SPAdes) (version 2) | ecosystem: Environmental > Aquatic > Deep subsurface > Groundwater | place: USA... | reverse complement strand
TGGTTAAACAAGCTGGAATTGTACAGTTTTCAAGGTGAACAAGCTTGTACAGTCTGGTTTTTATGGTGGACGTACTGTATAGTGCGGCTTTTAGGATGAGCAAGCCTGTACAATATAGTTTTAAGTGTGGACAAGCTTGAAAAGTATGATTTTCAGTCTGGACAAACCTGTATATTAAAGTTTCTAGTTTGGGTTGGACAAGACTGTACAGTTTGGTTCTAAAGGTGCACAGGCCAGTTAGTTTTCAGGCTAGAAAAGCCTGTACAGTATAGTTTTCAGGTTAGAAAAGCTTTAATTCCACAGTTTTCAAGGTGCACAAGCTTGTACAGTATGGTTTTTGGGGTGGACTAGCTTGTACAGTATTGTTTTCAGTTTAGACAAGACTGTATACTGCGGTTTTCAGACTTAAAAGCCTTGATTGTATGGTTTACAAGTTGTTTTTCGAGAGATTTTAGGGTGCACTAGCCTGTATAGTGTAGTTTTTAGGATGGAAAAGCCTAAATTGCATAGTTTTCATGGTGGAGAAGCCTGCACTGTTTGATTTTTGGGGTAGACAAACCTGTAAAGTATGGTTTTCAGAGTGGACTAGCCTGTTAAAATTGGTTTTCAGCCAAGAGAAGCCTGAATCGTATAGTTTTCAGGTTGGACAAGCTTGAATTTCATGGTTTTTAGGGTGGACGAGCCTGTACACTATGGTTTTTAGGGTGGAATAGTCTGTATTGTATGCGGCTTTAAGGGTGGGCAAGACTAAACAATAAGGTTGTCAGGCCAGACAAACCTTTAGAGTATGGTCCACAGGGTGGGCAACCCTGTACAGTACAGTATGATTTCCAGGTTTGACTAGCTTGTGTTGTTGTATTCAGGGTGTGGACCAGTGGACCAGCCTGTTAAACTTGGTTTTCAGCCTAAAAAAGCCTGAATCGATCGCCTTCAGGCTGAACAAGCTTGAAAAGTATGGTTTAAAGGTTGGATAAGCCTCTACAGTATGGTTTTCAAAGTGGCCAAGCCACGCAACAGTTTGTTACTCTAGGACTGGGGATACTGATCATGGTATGAGTCTCCATAGATTCAAGGTCTCATAGTCAGGTTTTTATCGATCATTAAGGTATTTATTTGTGTTTGGAGTTTTAATTTTTACGGTTATTAATAATAAGCTATTCTGTATTAGGGTCATATAGATCTATTTTTAAAAACTAAGGTTTGTGAAAGAAAATCAAAACACACTTCACACATACATGCTTTATTTAGTAATTTTTTTGTCAATTTTAGCAGCATAAACCCCAATATGGAAAATGGGAGAAGCATTACTGCAAGGCTATTTTTTTCCGCTTTATTCAATAGATCATTTGAAACAATAAGTCTGTTTCGGACGCTATCTTGACTAGCCGGTTCCGCTGGCACTAGCTTCAAACCAGACGCTGTCATTGAAAATTTTACATTTTTGTTTGTAAGACAGCGTCTGGCTTGAAGCCAGTGGGCAGGCTCGTTCAATAGGAATGAAATATTTCGATGTAAGTTCAGCGTAGAAGTTTGCTTACGCAATGCAAAAAACCAATTTTCGGAAGTTTTTCTGCCAGAGTACTTCGTCACGCTAAAAAAGGATTAGGTTTTAAAACATCTAGGAGTCCTACCAAACTTTCCGCACTTCCGTATCGTCGTCCTGGTCTTTTAATCTATGAAACCATATTTCGGTTACAACTGATCGAACATCGAACGTCATTTCTACACAATAATACCCGAATCGTGAAAAAACGACGTATTTTATCTCACAAAACAGATGTAAAAACTAAAAAAAACTGAACGTTAATAACAGTGCATTGTGAATGAAGCCGAATTTTGAAGTCTTGGATTTTGATTCACACTCAGCATATAAAAAAATCAAACTTTATCAAAATTGGTAAACAAAATGACATAAAAATGTGAATTTTTAATCGTTCCGATGTGATAGGACTTGAAAAATCGTGAAGACGTAGGGGGGGATTGTGGGGGGTCTTCGCCCCAGATCCAGACTGGTACTTGGCAAGAAGGCACAAAATAATGATCAAAATTCGTCGATTAGGGTTTTATGAGCTTCAAGAATTTAGTAAGAGTTAGAGTACGTTTCATTTATTTGCAGACGCAACTATTAATTCGAGACTCTTAATTTTTGTACACTCCTTCCCTTATTTATTTTAGAGAGGTTCGACAGCGATTATTCCGTATCATCGGGTCGACGAGTCATTTAAATCGTTCAAAATCGACAGCCTCAAAATTGAAAAAACAAACTCACCGACGTTGATAGCTTGACTTGACGACGCGCAACACTGCAGTATTTACTATACACTCACTATACCATACCATACACACTACTCACCTTTCCATCTGCAAATCTGCATGCTGCATGTAAAACGTTCGGAAAACGTTTACTTTGTTCGTTTGTTAATATTTTAGAAGGAACTAGCTTTCCCTATTGCTCACTGCCTACTCACACATGTGAGTGAGTTGGATCAGGAAACAACTATGTTTATTGTTAAAAAAATTTGTGAGTTTCAGTATTTGAAAATTATTTTGTTTTGTGAAAATGCCAAATTTGAAAAGAAAATTACCAACGGAAGAAGACAGGGAGTCTCAAGACTGGATACAGCAATTTTTTAATGAGGAAAATTATCCTGAGGGTAATCAGTCAATTGAAAAACTATTAATTTGCTTTGAAGATCTATCAAAATACGTCTTAGTGGATGCTTTAAAGATAAAAACATAAAAAGAATTTCGCGAAAAAAATTTAATTTTTGACAATCACGAGTGTGCAATTCTACAATATCAACATGAATCATAATTCAAAAATTTGCTAAAACTTTTATTCTTCTAAATTGAAATTGCATTCCGATTTTGAAGAGTTAGATGTCGAGAAACAGTTTTTAATTTTAACGTTTAGACCCTCTGCAATTTTTGTGTCAAATTGGCTTACAATGTTTTCCTTTATGCCTTGTTTAAAAATTTTTTCGTCGAAAGTTGTTTGATAATTATTCTGGCCAAAAAAATGCCCAGTTAAAAAAAATTTAACTAAAACCGACATTTAAATCATGAGATTTCCAATAATGTATATCACTCACGGTCCGGGTTCAGTATGTGGGGCAAAAATAGGTGCGCTGAGCTTCTTTCCCAGTTAGGTTAGGTTTTCCAGCCACGAGCGTAGCATTTACACTCTGTGGTGAACTTTGAATTTTTTTCTTGTCCCACATACTGAACTCGGACCTCACTCACTACACAACGGTGGATTCACACCAGTTTGAAACTGAGTAGCGGATATGAGTGCTGTGCTGAACAGTTTTGGCTTTGGCTTAGAACTTCAAAATTCTAGCCGTGATTTGTTTTCTAGGCAAGAATATCCTTGTTGATGATAATGATAAGGACAACATGTCCGAACATACTCAGGACAAAAATTCCGATGTGAAAGATTTGGTTTCCTGTGCAAGTGATGTGGGATGTAACTTTTGATATTTTTTTTATTTCTAATGAATTTTATCTCCAAACCATAGGTAAAATAAATATTTTGTGAAATCCCTATAAGTTGATTATAATCTGTTTTTTTATTTCACTAACTCACAGATGGAAAATCAGAAAATTCGGTGAAAGCTGTGGAAAATTCGGAAATCACGGATTATAACAATATTCGCTTCTCAGAAGCAGAAGACTGTTTCTCTATTTCATGGAATTCACAACGTAAAATCAGTTTTTATATTGACAAAAAATACTAGCCGAGCCCACTGGCCTTTAACCAGACTCACTTTTACGAGCAAAATTGAAGACCGGCAATCAATGATCCACAAATTTGTTGACGTATGGCTAGCTTCTATAGAATGTGATAAACAACTCTATAGCAAGTTTGATTTACTATCCTTAAATTTTAGTTATCACGTTTTCGAAACTTGACATGCGTCAACTCTGTGGATCATTGAAAATTTTGCAGGTTTTCAATTGTGCATGTAAGAGTGAGTCTAGTTAAAGGCCCGTAGGCCCGGCTAGTCTAGATTATTTCACCAACTAAAGCTGACTAAAGCTAACTAATTACGCTTTCAATTGGTGAATAAAATTGAAAGAAAAAAAAGAAACGATTAATTATAAAGCCCTCGCAAAAATCTAATTCTCATATTCAGGTACATGTTTGTTAACTCTTTCGGAAATAAAAAATCTGTGTTTCTTTTTTTTAATTTAATTTGGAAAAAATAGCTAATAAATCTGTATGATTTTTGAACGCAGTACTGCCCGCTTAGTACTATAGGAACAGAAAGCCCGCTGAATGATCAAAAAATTATCTTAACTAGTTCAAAATATCATTAATTAGTATGAAATTAATAGAATAGAATCATAACCCACTGTACTGCCCCTGGAAGAGCAATCAATTTTATAGACGCCCACGAATAGTCGGAATGCCTTCTGTCTGCTATACTCTCAATTTCAATGAGCAACATTTCTCTTAAAATATTTTTTTTCAAAATCAAGTAGCAAAACGCTATTCCAAAACTGTGGCAACCAAAACCATAAAAATCAACAAAGTGATTTCTCCAAAAACGCAGGGGGTGGCAGATCACCTAGGTTTTTCTCAAATGTGGTCAACAAACTGATTTACGCTAGGTTGGCGTAAATTTTTTTTCTCAGCATAGAGATTTAACATGAAAAACTCAATAATTGAAATTTGAAGGTCCTAAATGGCCATTTAAATATACATTTTCATACCAATTTTTCTCTTTTTAGCTACAAAAAACGCCAAATAAATGTGCTGTTCAATTTGCCGGGAACTAAAGTGGGACCTCAGCGCTGAAATTTTACCAATTCCCGAAAAATTCACAAACTTTCGAATTATGGCTGTCCCAGTCTTGTGGGAAAAAGAAATCAAATCCAAAATATGCACGAATTTGGAAAAAAACATTTCAGTGCATCCTCCTTCAACTTTTTTTATTTGTGTTTTCGTAATAATCATCAATGAAGAAATGTTTTTCACCAATTCGTGCATATTTTTGACATGGTTTCTTCTTCCCGCTACACTTGGACAGCCATAATTCGAAAGTTTGTGAGTTTTTTGGGAATCGGTGAAACAGCGCTGAAGTCCCACTTTGGTTCGCGCAAAATTAAACCGCACATTTATTTGGCATTTTTTGTAGTAGAAAAGAGAAAAATCGGTATGAAAATGTATATTTAAATGGCCATGTAGGACCTTTAAACTTTAATTATTGAGTTTTCCATGTTAAATCCCTGTGCTGAGAAAAAAAATTACCCCCCTTTGTAGCACTCAATGACTATATGTGGTATTTAGAATAGTATTTTGCATCCTAGGATTGGAAAATAATGTGCAACATTCGGACGCATTATATTTTCAATTGTTGCCAGGCAATATTTACTGATCTGCCGTACCTTCTACAAATACCATTCTATATACCTCGCAAAAACGCATGTTTTTTTTTAAATTGAACTTTTTTTAAATTCTGTTAGGACAGTAACCAGAAAAACTAACCGTCGCCAAATAACTTCATGCTGGAATAGCGTTTTTTTTATTTTGAAACTCTGACCACGCGGACCAACGTAGGACGATAGTGAAAATGATTTTTTCCCTTCTCCTTCTTCCTTCAGTTTTGATTTGAAGAAAAAAGTAAAATCTTGAGAATAGGGTGGTTTCTTTGACATGAAAGGTAGAAAATAATTCAGGGCAACTGCTTTTTATTTGAAAAATACAGTAGATATCTTTTTTCGTTTTGATCTTGAAATCACATATTAGCTCAAACTTATCATTTGCAAATGAGTCATTTTCTTAAGTTCTCAATTTGGACTTTCAAGCCCTACAAACAGTGGTTTTAAATTGGCAATATTATAACATTTACACTTTTGGTTATCGTCTGAAACACATGAAAATGACTTTAAACTAAAACCAACTGCTGGATATATTTTTTATGTAGCTGATTCGGACGATTCGAGCACAGCTTTCAAAGAACAAAGTCCCTGTCAGAAAAACGATTCAGGTAAGGTTTTTAATTTTATGAAATCTTTGCTTCGTTTTTGAATGATTTAAAAAACTATAATATTTAAACGAAATAGGGTAGTCTTGTCGAACCTATTCACAGCAATTTTTTAGATCGGTGTTGTTTATAATTTGTAGTGTGATGTGGCTTGAGTATACTTTAGTTTCAGTTCTGTGTCACAAGCATGCTCAATATTTTTCACTTTTTTTTGTGCTGTTCTATAGCGTTGCTGCTTTTTGAAGATTTTGATGATGAATGTGTCATTCCGAAAAAGGAACTGATGGAAATAGTTGACCAGTTGGGAGAACTGGCGAATGATACGTGTCCATTGGAAGATGGTAACACGAAAGATATAAAGTCGTTGTATATAGAACACAGCTATTTTGTACTGTTAGAGCTTAGGGTTTTTTAATGACTGCAAACTTCGAACTTTTTACTCTTGAGTAACAATTTTTTTTAAGCAAAAACTTAAAAGAACCTGTTTTATAGGTTTAGTCAGCTTGAATTTTTATTTATTTTGTAATCCAACTGAAAGAAAAAACTTCTATACCATTATTGGCAATCGTAATTCACGGTTTCTGTTCATATCAACCCATTTTAAAAAAAAAGTTTCGATAAAATTAAATTTATTTTCTTTTAGGAGACAAATTCAGTCACTTTAGGCAAAAACCTTTGCCATAATTTTGCCGAATGTGTCACGTCGATTCGAAAAATCGTTTCGGTTTTCATTAAACTCTAGTTGTGTTTTTAACAGATTCTGAATACAATTCAAACCGTTTAAACATATTGGCAGTAATTAATAAGCTCCAAGCATGGATGGAGATCGACGCAAGAAAGCTGGATGGTCTAAAAAGAAAAACGATTTTAAACAAACCGAACACTTCATCGCCAAGAAAATCGTATTCAAAGGAAGTCAGATTGGAAGCTATTCAATATTTTGCAAAACTTTTGAAAGCTAACTCAGTAAACACTGTGAAATCAAAATCGTTTTTAGAAAAACTTGTTGCTGTTAGTGTGAGTATAAAACAGTCATTATTTTAACTTTTTTTATCAAACAATAATATTAAGTTTTCATGCAGAAAGAAGACGAGCATACAACCGAATTGCCAAAGGAATACTGGAATTGTCACTACAGATCGATCCAGAATCATTTTGAAGAAGTGATCACAGCTGTTAATACTTCCAACTATGAGTATTTGCGTGTTATGCTCGTACCAATTCAAATGGAGCACAAAATCAGAGAATTTTTATTGCTTAAAGCAGAAAAAGAAAAAATTAGGAAAAAAGTTGCGATCTGTCGAAAATAGTTTTTGATTTATTGCTTCTTGTTTGAATGTATTTGTTTTTGGAGGTCGTCGGAGGAGTTGTTTGTCAATGTGGCCGATATTAATTTGTGATTAGTTCCTGCCTAATTTTTCTTTAAAAATTGATTCTCGTATCAATTTTTTCAAAAAATTCAAATTACAAATCATTAGATTTATATATCTTCTTTGAAGTGCAATACATCAATTTTTTTAATTAAAAATAGTTTTGGCATCAGTTCACCGTATATCCATATAATAATATAGATATCATGTTATGATTGAATAACAGCAATATGCATAACAACGTGAGTAATGAGAATAGTTGGATCAGTAGTTGAAAGATAAGAGCAAAGATTAGGGTGTCATATATAGCTAGTCAATGCTAACATTTATTGCTATTCAGGGTATATAACTAATAATTGCTTTATTCACGATAAAATATGAAGTTGAAAGCAAACTTTTGCTGTTATTTTGAGAAATTGATCGTATTTGAAAATTCGTATCATCATGTAAGACCCTTAAAAACGGTTTTTTATAACTAAATTTAACTACAGCTCTTAACAAAAATTAGATGAATTTTTCGGGAATTTTCAGAATTTTTCAAGACAACGAAATGTTTTTCCTGTTTCCCAGGAATCTTTTAATACCTCCGAAACTATCATTCCTAATTTGAAATAAGAAAAATGAAGTAAAAAACACTTGAGTGAATTGAGAGTCATTTTTTAATTTACCAGCTGTGACATACTTCTACTCAGAGATAGCGTCACTTTTAAACTTTCAATTCAGCACTTAGACTACAAACAAAGTGTGTGGTATCCAAGTAGTATATAGGGACAAACTGAAAAGAATTACGAGAAAGTACACACAGACAACTTTTTCGCTAAATGTTGAATGGTAGCAATTAGCATTAGGTTAGACGACGAGAAGCAAAAAACCGCATGGCACCCTTATGACAGCATGAAAGAAGATGACCTGAAGGAACTTATAAACGTAAATATGACCAAGAATGTGCTCGTTTATAGAGCGTATGAGTTTTTCTATATATATATATGGATATAAGGCCCATTTTATTGTATTTTTCTCGAGTTTGTCCCAATATGTTACCAACGTAGATTCTTTCAATCCGAGATACAAAACATGTTGCTTTCAATAATCGCATCAAGGAACTTCTGCGTCGACCCTAGTCGTTATAGTCAAAAATTTATGCTGCGCTGTCAAAAAACAGAATAGATGAACCTATCAGTACACTTGAAATATAAAGTGTGGTTTCCAGCCGCTAATATTATGATCGACATCGATAGTTCGCTGCCTATCACATCGAAGTTGTTGATTTAATCTCGAATCTATTATCTACCTGCTGCTACCAGACCACCCAAAACTCCGCCTCAAGAAAACTATTTTAAACTGGCAATGATTAAGTTTTAGATATAATCTACTAGGCTATCAAAACGTCAATCTGAAAATGTAATCTTGTTAATCAAAAGCAGACATCATCCAAAAAGACCGCACAATTTTTTTTCCACTAGATTTGAAAAACTTTGTCATAACAATTCAAATAAATGTGAGAAGAGTGTGGGTAATTGTGGAAAGAATGAAAACATCGTTTTACAATAGTACTTCAGGTTGTTAAAAGGAAGTTACACGAAAACCTTTTTTTATTACTATACTTGCATCGCAAAATAAAGAACAGAATTATCACAGTCTATTCACTTGGCTACTGGACGTTTATGTGTACCAAGTCACCAAATATTTGACACGTTGATCGGAAAAGCTCTAAAAGAAATTGCTCGATAAAAAAAATTCACAAGTAGTTTCTCGATAAACCAACTTAAAAACTGCGGATCACCATGACCCCCAAAATCCTGTTCGTTTGTTAGTCAATTTTCAGTGATGTTAGTTGATTCCGCACAACCCAACTCTTGTCTCAGAACTACATATGTGCGGATTTAAGCGGTTGCGTCAAACGTTTTCCAGATTAGAGCTCCAAAATTTTTCAAATTCATAAGCGTGCGATGCAGTTGGAGACTTCGCAAAGGAGAGATAGCCCCTTCCAAAAAAAATTCACCTTTCAAATATTGTATGCACGTGACAATAAATAACTAACAACTGCTTCATTTACAATAGAGTATGAATTTGAAAGCAAACTTTCGCCGTTATTTTGAAACTTTGATCGTGTATGAAAATTCATAACGTCATACCAACTGTAAGACTCTTGAAAACAGTCCTGAATAACTGAATATTAGTAAGGCTCTTTATAAAATTAGATCTTATGTTTCCAAGAAATTCCGATTTTCCGGGACAAGGATATTTATTCTTTCTTCCCGGGAATCGTGAAATACATCCGGGACTAACATCTTTACAGGGAAGCGACAGTTAGAGATTCAATATAGGATTTTAACAGAGAAGAAAGCCAGAGGAATTCGGCATAAGAGTTTGATTAAGGAAAAAAACTAAAAAATTGCATAAAACTATGACGAAAATAAGACATGAATGAAGGATACCTAAAATGCTATGCTATCTAGTAGCGATGAAAAAACTAGCTTTTACTTTCTATGCACGAATGTTTTAACACAAAAATTTTCCGATTTTCCATAGAGCAAGAAATATTTAGCTTGTGAAAGAGATGCTTTTAACAATTTTAAATTAATAATTTTTCATATCCACTGGCTGTGCTTCACAACGCTTTTCATAGTTTGTCGCTGCAAAATTTTATAAAAGAAATATATTAGGTTGCGACTATTTTCTCCAAAAAGTTAGTGAGAAAAAAAAAATCTTTCCTCATGCAGTTTTCAAAGCAGATTTTCAAACGTTTGCTCCTCATCCTATCTGGGTAACTTTTATAGTCAAAATGTTTAGTGAGACAGAACATTTTCACGAACATACAAACTGAAACCTGCGTGCATCGTAACAGCTAAATCTCATTGACTAAGGCTTCACCTTAATACATCTCTAAATGTTTATGCGTCAGGCCTGACGGTTGGCTTCTAGGCCATAATAGAGAAGATTCATTAAAGTGTTATAGAATTGGTAAAGAAAATGTTATGATTGGGTCGTAGAGCTATGTGCATTTCGTATCCTACATGTGGTGAACCATCAATCAGAAACAATCAATAAGAGCCTACGGTTTCTAGTAATTCTTGCTCTGACTTGTTTTGTATGGCGGCTCAACGTATCTCTTGATGGAAGACAAGCCATACACGCCTATTCCCATATTTGGCGTCATGGTAGGCTGCTTTCGAACAGTCGAACGACACATACAAATCAAAAACATATATATTGCGTTTGACGGGAAGATACTCAGTCATATGCTGCGGTTTCAATAAATCGTAAGAATGCTTAATTCAATATATCGCAATAAAATAAATATGAATTCTTGAAAAAAAATCAGTCTGCATTTGTTTAAATGCCAGATTTCAGAATTTTCATAAAACTGTGTCTTCTCTTGTCTCTTTGCATTCAGGCTCAGCTGGTGGGAAACTGGCGTTGATAGTGTCAAAAACGTGCAACTTTTTTTGCAGTGCAAAGCCAATGAATAAGTTACCGGCAGTTCCACTTTTTTACTTGTTCGTTGTTAAGTTTGAAGTTTTATTTCAAATTTGCTCACTTAATTTAAGAAATTCAAACTTTGTTAACGTCAGTGTCGCTGCGTTCAACACAATTTCAATGTAAAAAATTTAGCAAACAAGAAAAAAAAACCAGTGATAATTGAATTTAATTATAATGCTTTGGATAATAGCTCGAACGTTGAATATATACAAATGCATGTCTCATAGCATCGCATTTCATTCGAGCCAATTTTGAAAGCACGATAAAATAACTTGTTTATTTCTTGTATAGACCCGTGGATTGATAATTGGGACGGACACTCAAGTAGGGGTGGGAATATTTGAAGATGAGCAACAAGGAGGACAATAGTCAACCCGGATCTTCAAAAATGTCTTTTTTAGACATTCCCGAAAAAGTAAATCGCTTAAAGGAGAACAAATTCTGTGATCAAACTTTCAATAGTGGCTGCCAATATTCTAATTTGTTCTTCGATTATATTTATTCTGACAGATTCGTGAAGTGATATATAAAATAGCTATTGACACAACGCAGTATAAAGGCATTTCAGCATTGCGCCTTGTGAGCAAAAGCATTAAACATGATGTGGATCAGTTGATCGGAGTTGGATTTATAGTCAACAGCAAAAAGTTGGTTACACTGTGTATTTTTACGCAATTTTTTTTTCAAGATTAGTTTAGAAAAATAGTTCATTGTGTGTTTTTTGTTTTTCGCAGTTGTGGATCCGATTGGTTCGCAAAACTTAACTTTGCTGGAGCAGCCCGCATCAAACGAGTTCACTACTCTCTAGATAATCAAATTCTTCACGGTTCGCCAAGAACATCAATGTTCTTGCGTGAATTTTCAAAATCAATTCAAAATTCAGTGAAAAGCCTTATCATAGAACAATCAGATCACTGCATAATTTCATTTGCTGCAATTTGTTTATTTTTTAAACATTTGGAACCGAGTTTGAGCTGTATTTCTAGTCTGGAACTGGATTTTAAAGGATGTACGTCGACAGTTTTCGAACACCCAGTTTTGACCCCAGATTTAACATATTTGGAAAATTTCAGCTTGACAACGAAGTGCATTCTCATCACAGAAAATTTTTTACGCATTCAATCCTCAAGATTAAGGAAAGTTACATTCAACTTTGACTGGAATAATCAAATGAGGAATCGAAATGCAGAACAATGTATTGTGGATTTTTTTGAAAGTCACAGTATGACGATTGAAAGCATTACCGTATCAATAAAGTATCACGAAAGTCGCATAATTTGGCTTCCAAGCGATTTGAGGAGTTTGTCTTTTCCAAAGTGTCAAACATTAAATTTCAAAGGAGTGAATATTTGGTTCTCCCCTATTATTACGTTGGTAAATTTTTTTCTGATTTCCGAATCAATTCAAAATGTTACTCTGGATTCCGAAATCATGCTATATGTTTTAAAAAGAGGACAAATTTGCAACGCTCGTACTTTAAAAGTAACAAACTACAATGAAAACGAGGATCCTCAACCAATACTTGACTTAAAAATGCTTGTGTCCAAATTCCCGTCTTGGCAAACCTTATATTTGCAAAAATTTGACTTGAGAAATTGTATCGAGTTACAAAATCCTACAGGTGTGATTCGATTAGAAGGGGTCATCAACATGAATCATCAGAAACTCAACGAACTACTTATGGTAGCGAAAACTACAGATATTCGGTTTTCAGGTTGAAAAAGAAAGATCTCCTAAAATTTTGTCTTAGAACTTTTTTTATTTTTTTGAAGCATATATGTAATTTATTTTTTCAAGATTGATGTCATTTCCGTGATTTTTTCTTGATGCGCTGATTATAATGGTTTAGCAGAAACTGAAATCCTTCACTTATTTTTAATTTTTCGTATGTTTTTCTATTTTGTGTAATCTATTGCATTTCTTGAGGGAATAAAAAAAACTGACAGTTCCAACATTGGTTATTGATTACCTCCTTTTATTCTTAGTTATTCCTTTTCTCGTATCGCTCAAGTTCAGGTTTCATCATGTTAGCGATTTAAATCTAATTGACTTAGCCAAGGTAATAGGCACGAAATTGAACACAAAATCCTTCCTTAACAATTCTGTCAAAGCTGCTGGTCGCCACATTCAACTGTTGTCATCCAAATCAATTCTGATTGTTAATCAAGGCTGAGGTGTGAGACTTAAGCCGATCACATAAAGCAGGTAGCAAATTAAAATAATTTGGTTTTTCTGCCGAGTTTGGAAAGTATGAAAACAGCTTAAATTTGAAAAATCTGAAGTAGGAGTCTCTAAAATTTAATTTACGAGGAATTAGCAGAAGGAGTAGTTTTCAATTAAGATTCAAGAAATGAAATGGCATCGAAACGCAAACAGACATTGTCTAACTGACGGCAATGCAGTTCATGTATTAATCCCAATACTGACAGTCTCTCGCCCTGAACTATGCATTTTTTTTAATACAGAAGGCCCTGCGCCCTGCACTATTGATCCAAACACTGAAGTCCCTGCTCCAATATAATAACCGAAATATTTACGGCCTTCCACCATTTTTTTAATCCAAACACCGGCTAAGGGCCCCGGAATTTGTATCGTGATATAGATATTTTTGTAGATAGCCGGGTCCACTGATTTTTAGCCAGACTCACTTTCACGAGCAAACTTTAAAATCTGCTAAATTTTCAATGATCTAGTTTTTTGAAGTGTGGCAAGTTTCTAGAATGTGATTAACAACTCAATAGCGAGCTTGTCTTTTATTATTCTACTTAATCGTTTATCAGACTCTAGAAACCTGCCACGCGTCAAGGGGATCAATGAAATGCAGATATTGAATTTCGCTGTGAGAGTGAGTCTGGCTGAAAGTCAGTGGGCCCGGGTATCTATTATACTAGTTAACTGATTCGTTTTAGGACATAACTCGCTAATTAACTTCGCAATAATCCAAAAACCTATGATTTTTAGTCTTTGGTTCAGGTTTCAAAAAAAGAGGGAGGAAATTTTCCTGCATTTTGATGCCCATTTTATAGAGGAAAAAATCTAGAGTGGTGTAGCGGGACGATTTTTTCAAATTGGTCAATAACTTTAGCCACAATTAAGAAAATCGTTTCAAAATGTGGAAAAAATGAGCTTGCCGAGATGCGAGGGTTTTCCGAGCAACGTCACTTTCTCGCTCACGCACTATTCACGTATATGAACGATGAATATTTCATCGTTCTATTCTAATTACGCGGCATCGAAATCACGCATTAATGCATGTAGGGTAGATAGCAAGAATGGCTTTTACTGTAGCTAGATACTAATGTTTAACCTACGTGTAACAGAACACAGTATATACGTACACGTAGAGGTTTATTTCATGATCCCTGTGTTTGACGCTCAACTTAAACATACAGAAAGGTTTTACAACGTTCACATAGTTTGGATGGATGAGATATGAGTCTTATTTTGTATGTGAATGTGCATATGTGGAGTAGTAGCATATGTATGTAATATTTATGTAAGGCAGTTAGACTCACTTTAAAATTAATAATAGTTTTTTTTTGTGCGTTCGAATTCGAATTATCCGAATGATTATATATAACAATATGAGTAATGGTGACAAACATTAAATTTGAGGTGGTGTTATTTTTAGAAATCTTGAAGTACGACTGAAAGCAAAGCAAGAATATTTAATTTAAATATTGTTACAGAAAAACACGTTTTGGAAGCATGAAGCTTCGGATCCAACCCAGGCCTTCTTTGGTAAATTCAGTAATTCATTATTAGAATTAAAATTTGAACATGACATGACTCAAAAAAATATGATTGTTTTTAATATGGTCAATATTAATGAATTCGTGGGTTTTTATGTTTACAGAAAAAGCGAATCGAGCTGAAATCTGTGCGGGTGATACTTACGTCCATTGGATTTGAAACAGAGAGATATGAACCCTCAACTGAGATCGAAAATGCCGATTCCCTAGATAAAATGAGTGAGACAGTAGATTTCTGTATTTTTCACAAGTTATCACAGTGGGTCATTGTCATATTGAAATTGGTATGCTGATTTTGTACCCTTGCTTATTCAGTTTTTCAGATTGCCGAAGAACAGATCAAAAGTGGAAGTGGAAAGAAAGGTCCAGTGAAATTGAAAAAGGAGTGGCATCTATCAACAGGACTTGTTAAACTGATCAGTACTTACAAAATTGAAATTTTTACTGGCGATGCCTTTCGAGCTGCGCGTCAATTGAGTAATATGAACGAAGCTAATAAATCGTCAGTGGTAAAGAAAAGGGAAGGCACCACTTATCACCACTCTTCTAGACTGAGTACTAAACTATATTCAAGAATGCGTTTTATTGCCAGCTCTATTATTGCCACCAAGGAGAAAAAAAGAAGAGGAATTGTCAGTAATAAGGTCCATTTAAGTAAAAAGTGCAAAATATCTAAAAGGACTGAATGGCGCTATGAACTGCTGCTGCGTAAGTTCCCACACCTT
>Ga0210040_10005977_pt1 | contig 15324 bp, 13 predicted proteins | sample CryGeyCG12114_NA_FD_185462 | JGI IMG/M metagenome (GOLD analysis project Ga0210040, IMG submission 185462) | Groundwater microbial communities from aquifer - Crystal Geyser CG19_WC_8/21/14_NA (SPAdes) (version 2) | ecosystem: Environmental > Aquatic > Deep subsurface > Groundwater | place: USA... | reverse complement strand
TGCGCACGCGCCTATTCTTGCGCACGGCCGAATTCTTGTGGCAGGAAGGCCACACGGCCCACGCTACTGCCGAAGAAGCCCTTGCCGAAACCCGGCAGATGCTGGACGTGTACGCCGAATTTGCTGAAGAGTGGATGGCCCTACCCGTCGTGAAAGGCGTGAAGTCCGAGAACGAGCGTTTCGCCGGGGCCTTAGATACCTACTGCATCGAGGCGCTGATGCAGGATGGCAAAGCGCTGCAAGCCGGAACCTCGCACTTCCTGGGGCAAAACTTTGCCAAGGCTTTTGATGTGCAGTTTACCAACAAGGCCGGGCAGTTGGAATACGTGTGGGGCACTAGCTGGGGCGTGAGCACTCGCTTGATGGGAGCTCTCATCATGGCCCACTCCGACGACGATGGCCTGGTTCTACCTCCCAAGCTGGCCCCAATCCAGGTCGTGATTGTGCCCATCTACAAAACCGGCCAGCTCGACGAGTTGCTGGCGCGCATTCGTCCCATGCAAATGGGCCTGCTGGAGCGCGGCATCTCGGTGAAGGTAGACGACCGCGACACCGAGCGGCCCGGCTTTAAGTTTGCCGAATGGGAAATGAAAGGCGTGCCCGTGCGCCTGGCAGTAGGCGCCCGCGACCTCGACGCGGGCACCGTGGAAGTAGCCCGCCGCGACACGAAAGAGAAAATGACCTTGCCGCTCGATAACATTGTGAATAGCGTGGCCCAGCTGCTGGAAGACATGCAGACGGCCATCTACCGCAAAGCGCAGCAGTTTCGGGAGCAGCGTACTACCCGCGTCGATACCTACGAGGAGTTCAAGCAGGTACTCGACACCACTGGCGGCTTCGTGCTGGCCCCCTGGGACGGCACCCCCGAAACGGAGGAGCGCATCAAGGAGGAAACCAAGGCCACAATTCGTTGCCTGGCCCTGAACGAACCCGACGAGGACGGCGTGGATATGCTCACGGGCCAACCCTCGAAGCAGCGTGCCTACTTCGCCCGCGCCTACTGAGCAAAACGGTAGGCCGCAAAATTCACCCCCTGTTGCCCGCACTTGCGAGCGGCGGGGGGTGTTATGGTTTATAAGCGATGCGCGGCCGGCTTATTGATGGGCTTTCTACGTATCTTTCGATAAACGCATTCGGCACTACTCACTTTTATGGACTGGATTACGGTAGCCACTCTCCTACTCTTCGGCCTGCTCTTCATAGCCGCCGAAGTCATCTTTATTCCTGGCACTACCTTCGTCGGGTTCGTGGGCTTTATACTGCTGGCGGTAGGAATTTGGATGAGCTACCGTGACTTAGGCACATCTACCGGCCATTTCATCTTGGCTGGCGCGACTGCGCTCACGGCCGTTCTAGTGTATGTAGGATTGCGCCCCAAGAACCTAAACCGCTTTGCTCTTACGGAAGTGAACGACTCCTACGTACACGACGCTCGTCGCCCCGACGTGCAGCCGGGCGCCGAGGGTCGCACGATTTCCGCTTTGCGCCCCGCCGGCACCGTACTCTTTCAAGACGACCGCCGCGAGGCTACCACACGGGGCGAATTTATTGCGGCCGGCACGCCGGTACGCGTCCTGCGCATTGAGCAAAACCGCATTGTGGTGGAGCAGGCGTAAGCCTCTGTTTCCATTGTTTCAGCCAGAATCATCCGTCATCTGTTATCACCCGGTCTGTTTCAGGCCGACTACTTGAATAATTCTCTACGCATGGATCTTCCTATTGTCCCGATTGCCGTGGCCGCCATAGTGCTACTGGTATTGCTGTATTTTTTTCCCATTAATCTGTGGATAACGGCTATTTTTTCAGGTGTGCGCATCAGCCTCATGCAGCTCGTGTTTATGCGAGTGCGCAAGGTGCCGCCGTCCCTGATTGTAAACTCACTGATTACGTCCTCGAAGGCCGGCCTAGCCATTACCCCCAACGAGCTGGAAACTCACTACCTGGCTGGTGGTAATGTGCCTAAAGTCATCAAGGCGCTGATTTCGGCCGATAAGGCCAACATTCCTTTGACGTTCAAGCAGGCCACAGCTATTGACCTGGCTGGCCGCGATGTATTCGAAGCCGTTACCACTTCTGTAAACCCCAAAGTTATCAGCACGCCTAATGTGGCGGCCGTGGCGCAGGATGGTATTCAGTTGATTGCCAAAGCTCTAGTAACCGTTCGAGCTAACATTGCGCAACTGGTAGGCGGTGCCGGCGAGGAAACGATTCTGGCCCGGGTAGGCGAAGGCATTGTAACCAGCATCGGCTCGTCGTTGTCGCATAAAGAAGTGCTCGAAAACCCGGATAAAATTTCGAAGCTCGTCCTGCAAAAAGGCCTTGATGCCGGTACGGCTTTCGAGATTCTCAGCATTGATATCGCCGATATTGATATTGGTGAGAACATTGGTGCCAAGCTGCAAACCGACCAAGCTTCCGCCGACCTAAAGGTAGCCGAAGCCCGGGCAGAGGAGCGCCGTGCTATGGCCGTAGCCATGGAACAGGAATTCCGAGCCAAAACGCAGGAAGCCAAAGCACGCGTGGTAGAGGCCGAAGCCGAGATTCCCAAAGCTATGGCCGAAGCATTCCGCAATGGCAACTTGGGCGTGATGGACTATTACAAAATGCGCAACATTCAGGCCGACAGTGACATGCGTGAGTCTATTGCTAACCCCAATAACACAAAGCCAAGCTAAACGTCGGCGTTAAGTAAGGCCCATAAATTATTAATAACCCGACCCGTATTAATGAAAAAGCCCCTACCTCTTCGTAGAGGTAGGGGCTTTTTTTGAGAGCCTAAACTTTGCTATTTCTTCGTTACCCGAAACTCTACGCGGCGGTTTAGCTTCCGGGTTGCCTCTTCTTCGTTGCTAGCGAGTGGTTTAGTGTCGCCAAAACCCTCTGTGGTAATACGCGCCGCCGCAATTCCTTTAGACACCAGGTACTTCTTTACTTCGTTCACACGGTCCTGGCTGAGCTTGAGATTCAGCGCCGGTTCGCCCTGGTTATCCGTGTGGCCTTCCAGCTTAATTTCCACGTTGGGATACTCCTTCAGAATGTTTACTAGGCGCAGCAACTCGGGGTAGGAATTTTCGCGCAAGAAGTATTTACTCTGCGCAAAGAAGATATTGTTGAGCTTGATGGTAGAGCCCACGGCAAACGGCACTAAGAACAAGTCTTGGCTCACTTCTGAGTAATTCTCCCGGTCCGTTACGTCAAGGTTGTCGCTTTCTGCCAAGTAATCCGGGGCCTCGGCCCGGTAGCCATATTGCACTCCCGAGGGCAGCACAATGGTGTAGGAACCATCCACGGGATTCGTTTCAGCCACCCCTAGCTCCTCACCAGTCAGCAGGTTTTCGTAGTGAATAATGGCGGCTACTGGTTTCTTCGTGGTTGCATCCAGCACATTGCCGCGCACCAGCGTCACCGTTTCGGGCTTAAAGCGGGGAACCAGCGCAATGCGGAAAATGTCTTTGGAACCGCCGGTGCCATTCCGCGCCGACACTAGGTAGGCATCTTCGCCCGCTGCCGAAACCGTGTAGTAGGCATCAAAATCGGGGGAATTGACGGAAGGCCCCAGGTTGCGCGGCGCCGTCCAGTTAGTCCAGGTGTCGTCCACCCGCTTGCTGTAGAATATGTCGCTCTTGCCAAAGCCGCCATGCCCCTCGGAGGCGAAGTACAGCGTTTTGCCATCCGCCGCCAGGAAAGGCGCAAACTCTGGCTTCTTCGTATTGATCATGGGTCCCAGATTGCGCGGACGCGACCAACTTTTGCCGTTTTCGTTGCGAAAGCTGACGTAAATATCCTGCTCGCCCTGCCCATCCTTGCGGTCCACGGCCATCAGTAGGACCTTACCTGAGGTGCCGAGGAAGTAGTCTACGTTGTATGGATCGTTGTTGTAGAAGTCCTCAATCTCTACCTTCACTGGCTTACTCCAGCCCGTAGTGGTCCGATGCGTTAAACTCATGCCTTTCGGGTCGAGCGTCCCATCGGGGTTGTACACGTTGATCAGCAGCGCCGTATTGCCATCCGACGACACCGACGTCAGGCCGTTGGGGCCGCGGGTATTAATGGGACCACCAATATTCTTGGCTTGGTTCCAGGTCTTCTTTTGGACATTCGAGATAGTGCTGTACCACACGTCCTGCAGGTCGCTGGCGCCGCCCACGTTCTGCGGGCTTTCCTGCCGGGCAAAGAACAGCGTGCGGCCATCGGAAGAGATAACGGGATGCGTATCCACGTATTTAGAATTCACAGCTGGCCCCAAGTTCACCATGGTCGAGTCGAACTTAGCCGCATTGGGGTCAGCCTTAAACTCCTGTTTTACCATCGTTTCCGCCACGTCGGCAATACCGATGGCGTCAATCTGGTTCACCCCGTTCACATCCTTCGTGTTCATAGTCACGACTACGCCAATGGTGCGGTAGGTACCCGGCGAAAAGGTTACTTGCAGCGACCGAAACGCATCCCCCAATGAATTCGGCGATTTATTCTCGTATACCTGATGCTTTCCTCCGCGCGTATCAACCAACTCGATTTTGGTAACCGAACCAGGATTAAAGTTCTCTACTATCGTTACCTGCTTCGCTACCAACGATTTACCGAATCGAACTTCAATAGATTCGTCCTTACCTTCCTTCTTAGGAATCCAGGCGTCGTTGCTAATTTGACCCAGAGGTAGCGCATTGGGCTCCCCTAGCACTTTTTCAGGCGAAAAGGCTTCCTTACCCTCCGCTTTTTGCGAAGATACGGCCACTACTTTGGTCGCCCACACCGCGTGTTGCGCTTGCATTGTGCCGCTTATTGCCAACAGGCATACTAGCAGAAAAAGCTGCTTCATACGAACGATATAGTAACTCAAAGTAAAAATTGTAGACCAGGCTTGCTCACCAATGCTTCCTCTAAGAACGCCCGAAAGAATGCCTACCGGACATGGAAGTTTCGACGCCCCGCGAAAGCCGCGCCAAACTAGTCTTCAATGAATGGTGCCGAATGATTTTTGGCTAAAACCTAGATAACATACGCTATCAGGCTCTCAAAACATTCGCTGAAACGCACAAATTTGCAACTGGGTTATAATAACAAAGCCCGGCCACACAACGTGCGGCCGGGCTTGTATAGCGTCGCGTAATCGACTAGGGTTGCAACGTAAACGTGCGCGTAACGGTATTAAAAGGCCCAGGAATCAGGCTTCCCCGAGAATCCAGCAATTCCAGCTTCACAGTGTTCTGGCCCATGGGTAGGCCTTCCATCGTGTAGGGCAACCACTGCTCCAGCATAAACTCGTTACCATTAATGGTCGCGCGCACCTTGTTCCCATCTGGAGCCAGCGTGGTATTCACAAGGTAGAAGTCCAGCATTACCTTTTTGGTATCGTTACCCGAGTACGTATCCTTGGGACGGCTATAGAACATGTGCGGTGCCGACAGGTCCGCGCTCATAGGCTCAGTGGCAGCGTTGCCTACTGTAATCATGCGCAAGTCATACGCACCGCGGTGCTTCAGGCTTTCATGGTAGGAGCGCGACAGAAACGACAATACAACGTGCTGTCCGTCGGGAATATTCTTAGTGAACTCAGTGGTATAGTGAGCTGTATAGGGCTGATTGTCAACAATATTGTGAATGTGCTGGCCCTTTTCTGAAACGGCCATTTCGTTTCCGGTGAGGCCACCACTCATCTTGCTGAGCACAAAGTTGGTGATGTCATAATCGAAGGCAACAGCGCCAGAAGGCACCGTAGAACCAGTAGCGGGCGTCTTCAAACGCATCTGTGCCTCAGGATACTTCGGAGAGTCGTCGAAAGGCGTCAGCCGAATGCCGTTCTTCTCCATAGAAGTCATGGAGTTTCTAGCAACCGTTTCGGCGGTGCTCTGAGAAGTGCCCTCCGATTGTTGCTTGGCCGTTTCGCAGGCCGCCAGGCCGAGCACAAATACGCTGCTGAGCAGAAAAGCAGATGCTTTCATGAGGAAAATGGTGGAAGATGAAAAAGCCACCGGAACTCTTGTCCGGCCGCGCTCCCATGCGGAGCGACGTGGTGAATTTTGAGTATCTTGCGCAAGTACGCAAGGATTTTCCAAAAGTATATTGATTTTCCACTATGGATTCAACATTGTTGGAAGAAATTCCATCACTTGACCTCGCCGACTTTCGGTCGGGCGACCCGGAGCGCAAAAGCCGCTTCGTGCAGCAACTAGGTGAAGCTTACCAGAACATTGGCTTCGTAGCACTCAAGAACCACGGGTTGACGGAAGCACAGACTGAGCAGTTGTATGCCGATGTCAAAAGCTTTTTCTCGCTACCCGATGAGTTGAAGCAGCGCTACGAAAATCCTGCCCTAGCAGGGCAGCGGGGGTACATTGGCAAAGGGAAAGAGCACGCCAAGGGCCGCAACACCGGTGACTTAAAGGAATTTTTTCACGTGGGCCAGGAGGTCGATGACCCTACTGACCCGGTAGCCAGTGAGTATCCTGATAACATCTGGCCCGCCGAAGTTCCGGGCTTTGCGCAACACACAACTTCGGCCTACAAAACCCTGGAAGCGGCCGGAAAAGACGTACTACGTGCTATTGCACTGTATCTGGAGTTGCCTGAAAACTACTTCGACGACAAAGTGCGCAATGGCAATAGCATCCTGCGCCAGATCCACTATTTCCCCATCGAAGACCCCGACGCGGTACCAGCAGACGCCGTGCGGGCGGCCGAACACGGCGATATCAATTTGATTACGCTACTGATGGGGGCTTCCGCTGATGGCCTGCAAGTGTTGCGCCGCGACGGGAAATGGATTCCCATTACGGCCCTACCCGATCAGATTGTCGTCAACGTGGGCGACATGCTGCAACGCCTCACCAACGGAGTGCTACGTAGCACCATTCACCGCGTAGTGAACCCACCGCGGGAGAAGATGAACTCGTCGCGCTACTCGGTGCCGTTCTTTATGCATCCTCGCTCCGAAATGAGTTTGGCTGCGCTCGAGAACTGCATTACGGCCGACAATCCCAAGCAAATGCCGGATGTCACGGCGGGCGAGTTTCTCAACGAGCGCCTGATAGAATTAGGTCTAAAGAAAAAATAATGTTTCTATGACCATCGATTGCCGACTGCCAACTGTACTGGCAGTCGGCAATTTTGTTTCTGACCGACTCTCGTAGCCAACGCCGAACGTATGGAGGACATTAAACTAGCTCCCCCGCCACGCCGTAGTGGCGCCCGCACCCGGCGGGTACGCGGCATTATTTTCCTCAAGGACGTGGCGGCCCTCGGCCTATCGTCGTTTGGTGGTCCGCAGGCTCACCTAGCCATGATGATGCGCCTACTGGTAGAAAAGCGGCGCTACCTTACTACACCCGAGTTGCTGGAGATAGCTGCGCTCTGTCAGATTCTGCCCGGTCCGGCCTCTGCCCAAACTATTACGGCCGTAGGTTTTCGCCTAGGGGGGGCCAACCTAGCCTACCTCACCGTCTTTATCTGGACGCTGCCCTCCGTTATCATTATGGCCTTGGCAGGGGTATCCATCAGCTATCTGGATAAAGATCTAGCGGCCCGCCTGATGCAGTACATCCAGCCGGTGGCCATTGGGTTTGTCGCCTACTCGGCTTACCGCATCGCTTCCAAGGTCATTCACACGAAGACCTCCACAGCTCTTATGGTGGCGGCGGCTATTCTGGCGTACTTTTTCCAGTTGCCGTGGGTGCTACCCCTGCTACTGCTCGCCGGGGGACTTGTCACCACGTTTCGCTACCGCAACTTGCCGCAGGTAGAGAAGCAACCCATGCGGGTAGAGTGGGCAAATTTTATCCTGTGGCTGAGCATCTTGCTGGTAGCTGCACTATTAGGCTCGTTCACTCACTTGCTGCCGGTACGCTTATTCGAAAATTTCTACCGAAACGGCAGCCTCGTCTTTGGCGGTGGCCAAGTGTTGGCCCCGCTGTTTTACGCCGAGTTTGTCGAGTTCAAACACTACCTATCCGGCCCAGAATTCCTATCGGGCTATGGACTAACGCAAGCCTTACCCGGACCAAACTTCTCCCTAGCCGCCTATATTGGAGCGCTAGCCATGCGCACGGGCGGCTATGGTTTTAGTGGACAGCTCTTGGGCGCGGCCGTGGGCGCCACGGGCATTTTCCTACCCGGCACGCTGCTGATTTTCTTCGTCATCCGTTTCTGGGACCAGCTAAAGCAGTACCGCGTAGTAAAAGCCTCCCTGGAGGGCGTCACGGCCGTATCGGCGGGACTTGTGTGGGCGGCTACTTTTTTGCTCTATCATCCCCTACCCAATACGCCTCTCAACCTGACATTGGTCGCCGTTACGTTTCTGGTATTACTATGGGAGAAAATACCTTCTTACGTAATTATTGGCACAGCCTTATTGGCCGGAACAATTATTTGAGAAGGAGCAACCTTTCGTGGGCTCTCCCCTACCATTTTGTCCCAGCAAAAAGCCCAGGTGCTATACTTAGAGCAGTTCGGGCAGGTTGAGCAGATAGTCCCCATACCCGCTCTTACGCAGCGGAGTAGCAATGACCCACAGTTGCTCCGCACCAATAAAGCCTTGACGGTAAGCCACTTCCTCAATAGAACCCACTTTCAGACCCTGACGTTGCTCAATTACGCGCACAAACTCGCCGGCCTGCATCAAGCTCTCGAAGGTACCCGTGTCGAGCCAAGCAGTACCGCGGCCCAGAATGCCAACCTTCAACTTGCCGCGGCGCAGATACTCTTGGTTCACGTCTGTAATTTCGTACTCCCCACGAGGGCTGGGTTTTAGATTTCGGGCAATTTCTACTACTTCATTATCATAGAAGTAGAGACCCGGCACCGCATAGTTGCTTTTGGGATGGGTAGGCTTCTCCTCAATGCTGAGGGCCTTCTTGTGCTCATCAAACTCCACTACTCCGTAGCGCTCCGGGTCGTGCACGTGGTAGGCATACACCACGCCGCCGTCGGGGTCACTATTTGATTTCAACAGTTCTTCCATTCCTTCACCGTAGAAGATATTGTCGCCTAGCACCAAAGCTACTTTATCATCACCAATGAAATCGGCTCCTAGCACAAAGGCTTGGGCAAGGCCGTTGGGCACTTCCTGCACTACATACTGAAAGTTACAACCGAGGCTTTTACCATCGCCCAGTAGCTTTTTGAACTGCTCCTGATCGTGCGGGGTCGTGATAACCAAAATTTCACGAATCCCTGCCATCATCAGCACCGATAACGGATAGTAAATCATCGGTTTATCGTACACCGGCATCAGTTGCTTAGATACAGCTAGTGTGAGCGGATGCAACCGGGTGCCGGAGCCCCCGGCAAGAATAATTCCTTTCATGATGGGCAGGTAGGACCGCGCTATATGCGCCAGTGTTTGAACAATAGAAAGATGCGTCGTTTAACAAATTCGTTGGACGACGAGCGCACATAATGAGCCGTTAAGAACGCTCCGCAATAAAGTCAGCGTGCGTCTTAAACCACGTTAGCGTCTGCTGTAACCCCTCCCGGATACGAACCTGAGGATCGTAGCCAAGTAGGGTTTTCGCCTTACTAATATCGGCCAGGGAGTCGCGGATGTCGCCCGCACGGTCGGGGCCATACTCGGGTATAATATCGGAGCCGGCTTCTTCCTTCAGAATATTAAAAAGGTCGTTGAGTGAGGTGCGGTCTGCTACGGCAATATTATAAACCTGATTAACCGCCTCTTTCTTGTCTACCAACGCCGCCTTGATGTTGGCTTGCACACAGTTTTCCACGAACGTAAAGTCGCGGGTTTGGCCGCCGTCGCCGTTCATACGTGGTGGTTTGCCCTCCAGCACGGCGTCAATAAACAGCGGAATAACAGCTGCGTAGGCCCCGTTCGGGTCTTGGCGCGGCCCGAAGATATTGAAGTAGCGCAGGCCGATTAGCTCCATTCCGTAGGTTTTACCGAACACGTCAGCATACAGCTCGTTCACGTATTTGGTCACGGCGTAAGGCGAAAGGGGCTTGCCAATGCGGTCTTCTACCTTGGGTAGGGCCTGGTGGTCACCATACGTCGACGACGACGCTGCGTATACAAACCGCTTAATGTTAGCCTCCTTGGCTGCTACCAGCATATTTACGAAGCCCCCTACATTCACATCATTACTCGTGATAGGGTCGTTGATGGAGCGCGGTACTGAACCCAGCGCTGCCTGGTGCAATACGATATCAACGCCCTGACAAGCGTCGCGGCAGGTTTGCGGGTCCCGGATGTCACCCTCGATGACGTGCAATGCTGGATTGTCTGCAAACAGCGCTACGTTTTTGCGAAAGCCGTTGGAGAAGTTATCCAGCACACGCACTTCTTTGGCCCCGTACTTAAGTAGGTATTCGACTAAGTTAGAGCCGATAAATCCGGCTCCGCCTGTCACCAAAAAAGCCAGGTTATCAAGCGGTTGCTGGTGGAAAGGAGTTTCGTACATAAAGTTGTAGGGGCGCCTTATAAACGCCCGTCGTTGAACGATTGGGTAGGAAGCCGTTCAACGGTTTTCGTTCAACGACGGACGCCTGCAAGGTGCCCCTACCGGGTATACTGTTTTAGATAGTAATCTTGGTAGTTACCGCTCGTCACGTTGTCGAGCCATTCCTGGTTTTCCAGGTACCAATCGACTGTCTGGGAGAGGCCTTGTTCAAAAGTAACCGACGGTTTCCAGCCCAGCTCATTCATGATTTTAGAGCTATCAATGGCGTAGCGCAGGTCGTGGCCGGCGCGGTCCGTTACGAAGGAAATCAGCTGGCGAGAAGTACCCTTTTCTTGTCCCGTTTTCTCGTCCAGCGTATCGCAGAGCAAGTGAATCAACTCAATGTTCTGCCATTCATTTACGCCCCCAATATTATAGGTTTCCCCTACTTGGCCTTTATGGAAAACCGCGTCGATAGCCGTGGCATGATCCTTCACGAACAGCCAATCGCGCACATTTTCGCCTTTGCCATATACGGGTACGGGCTGTTGCGTCCGAATGCGGTGAATAGCCAGCGGAATCAGCTTTTCAGGGAAGTGATTGGGTCCGTAGTTATTAGAACAATTGCTGAGCTTCACGGGCATGTGGTAGGTATGGTACCAAGCCCGCACAAAATGGTCGGACGACGCCTTAGAAGCAGAGTAGGGCGAACGAGGATCATAGGCGGTTTCCTCCGTAAACATCTCCGGGCCCATTTCCAGCGAGCCATATACTTCATCTGTGCTTACGTGGTAGAATACATTGCCCGCGTAGCCTTTTGGCTTCCACAGGTTTTTGGCAGCATTCAGCAAGTGCACGGTACCCAGCACGTTCGTCTTCACGAAAGCCAGCGGATCCGTAATGCTACGATCTACGTGGGACTCGGCGGCAAGGTGAATGACCGCGTCGGGTTCCTCTGTAGCAAACAGTTGATCAACAAACGATTGATCCGTAATATCGCCTTTTACCAGGCGGTAATTAGGCGCATCTTCAATATCGCGTAGGTTTTCCAGATTGCCCGCGTACGTCAGCGCATCCAGATTCAGAATCTGATAGTCTGGGTATTTGGTCACGAACAGCCGTACTACGTGCGACCCAATGAAACCGGCTCCACCGGTGATAATGATCTTCATTTTACTAAGCAGTTAGCTACTAGTCTGATATGCAGTTGTTGAGAAAGTCAACAGCTATTGGCTATCTGCCAACGACAGTTGCCACTTCCAGGCACTATTTAGGGCTTCGGCCAGAGTGGCGGTCGTTTCGAATCCTAGTTCCTGCGTTGCCTTCGTCACGTCGGCGTAGATGGCGGGCACGTCACCGGGGCGGGGAGGGCCAATGGAGTAATTGAGCTTTACCCCAGTAGCTTCTTCAAAGGTCTTGACTACCTCCAGCACGGAATTGCCGTGGCCAGTACCTACATTGAAAACTTCTACGGCGTCGCCGGTGCCGTCGAGGAGGCGCTGCACGGCCACCACGTGCGCTTTAGCCAAGTCTACGACGTGCACGTAATCGCGGACATTGGTGCCGTCGGGGGTATCGTACGTGTCGCCGAATATGGTCAGCTTCTCCCGAATGCCAGCGGCCGTCTGCGTGATAAATGGCACCAAGTTATTGGGAACCCCCAGCGGCAGCTCGCCAATTTTGGCCGACTCGTGCGCGCCAATTGGGTTAAAGTAACGCAGCAAGATGGTGCGCAGCTGGCTGTTGGGTGCCGCCGCGGCATCCGTCAGAATATCCTCGCACATCTGCTTGGTATTGCCGTAGGGTGAGGTAGCCGGTTTGGTAGGCGTTTGCTCGGTAACGGGTAGGGCATCGGGAATGCCATACACTGTGCACGAAGACGAGAAAACCAGGTTTGTCAACCCAAATTCTGCCATTACCATCAGGAGCGTAACCAGTGAGCCCACATTGTTATGGTAGTAAGCCAAGGGTTTCTGCACCGATTCGCCGACGGCTTTAAACGCCGCAAAGTGAATGATGCCCTTGATATCTTTTTCCTGTTGGAACACCTCGCGCAACGCCGCCGCATCACCACAGTCAATCCGGTAACTCGGAATGGCCACTCCCAGAATGGATTGGATACCATTCAGAACCGACTCTTGCGAGTTGCTAAAGTCGTCGACGATAACCGGCTGAAACCCGGCGTTATACAGCTCTACTACTGCGTGTGAGCCAATATAGCCCGCCCCACCGGTTACCAAGATTTTCGTGCGCATAGATCAGTTTGTGATTTAAGATGGTAGTGCGGTGGCTGTTCGGTGGATTTGCTACACCAATTTATAAAGTTGGCTCAACAGTCTACCAACTTGTTGCCTCGTTGATTTATTTAGAGGCTCCAGTAAGTTAGATCCTGTATCTTATTGCGGTACAATCCTTTGATATCGACCAACACGGCATCATCGGAGGTGATGGACTGAAAATAAGTCTCGTCTTTGTCGAGGTAGGGCTTGTGGCTTACGGCTACTATCACGCCGTCATAGTCTGTACGAACATCAGCATCGGGCGTCAGGCGAAAGCCGTACTCATGATTCAATTCCTCCGAATCGGCGTGTGGGTCTACAATATCCACATTCACCGAGAAATTCTTCAATTCCTTGATTACGTCGGCTACCTTGGAGTTACGGATATCTTCCACGTTTTCCTTAAAGGTAGCGCCCATTACCAGCACCCGGCTCTTCGATACATCCTTGCCTTGCTTGATCATCATCTGCACGGTTTTACGGGCGATGTAAGCACCCATGGTATCGTTGGTCGTGCGGCCGCTCAGGATTACTTTGGCATCGTAGCCCAGCTCTTTGGCTTTGTAGGTGAGGTAGTAAGGGTCAACGCCAATGCAGTGGCCACCCACCAAGCCGGGGAAAAATTTCAGGAAATTCCACTTGGTGCCTGCCGCCTCTAGCACCTCGTAGGTGTTGATGTTCATGCGGTCAAAAATCATCGAAAGTTCGTTCATCAGCGCAATATTCACGTCGCGCTGGGTATTTTCGATGATCTTGGCTGCCTCGGCTACCTTGATGCTGCTGGCCCGGTGCACCCCGGCCGTTACCACCAGCTCGTACACCTTGGCAATCGTATCCAACGACTCTGCGTCGCAGCCCGAAACCACTTTCACAATGCGAGCCAGCGTGTGCTCCTTATCGCCGGGGTTGATGCGCTCGGGCGAGTAGCCTACCTTAAAATCAGTAGGGAAAGCCAGGCCCGACAGCCGCTCCATCACGGGAATGCAGTCTTCCTCAGTGCAGCCAGGGTACACGGTGCTTTCAAATACAACGTAGTCACCCGCTTTCAGTACTTTACCCACCGACGAAGAGGCGCCTAGCAATGGCTTCAGATCCGGCTGGGCATGCTCATCAATAGGAGTAGGCACGGCCACGATAAAGAATTGGGCCTCGCGCAATATGTCCAGTGAATTGGTGAAGGTGATGTCGCATCCTTCAAAGTCTTTCGCTTCTAACTCACCGCTGGGGTCTACGTTGTTGCGCATCATCTCCACGCGGCTAGCATTAATATCGAAGCCAATTACGCTGAGTTTGCGGGCAAATTCCAGTGCAATAGGTAAGCCTACGTAGCCCAGACCGATAACAGCCAGTTTAGCCTCTTTACGGAGTAGTTTGTCGTACACGTTGGTTAAATTTTGAGGTAGGGAAGGTGAACTAGAGCGGAGTAGTGAAACTCCCCGCATTCTACTATATAATGGTTACTGATCTCTTGTCGGAGCTTAATTGGTAGTGTTGGCCACTTTCCGGGCACACGGCGCGGCCCAAATCGTCGAAATCCAGCCGATGGCCGTAAGCGCCCATCCAGCCGCGTGGGCGGGCCGGATTGCCGTACACCAATGAGTAGGGCGCTACGTCGCTAGTCACGACGGAACCGGCTCCCACGAAGGCGTATTCCCCCAGGCGCACACCGCAGACGATGGTGCTATTGGCTCCGATGGTCACGCCACGCGCTAGGACGGTAGGCGCATAATGCGTTTCACCGCGGCGGGGCACCGCGCTACGCGGGTTGCGCACGTTGGTAAATACCACGGAAGGTCCCAGAAAAACGTCGTCCGCACACTGCACGCCGCTGTAGATACTCACATTGTTCTGCACCTTCACATTGCGACCCAAGGTCACGCCATCGGCTACAAATACATTTTGCCCCAAACTACACGCCTCCCCTAGTACCGCCCCAGCCGACACGTGCGTGAAGTGCCAGATGCGACAACCCGCTCCTACGCGGCAGCCGTCGTCGAGGACGGCGGTAGGGTGCGCGTAGTAAGAGGGGTGGTCACTCATGCCGGGTGAGAGAAGGTAGCAGTAGTTCAGGCGGCAAAGGTAAACGTTTTCGGTGGGCCGCTCAGCACAAACCGGGCCACGCGGTAGGCGCGAGGGCGCTTACCAGCCGATCTTTATCGAACAAATCAGCGTGCACGCGCACCTGTTGGTAGCCCACCGCCTTGAATTCAGCCGCCACATCATACATAAATTTCTCATTGCCTTCTACATACAGCGCACCACCGGGTCGTAGTAGTTGGCGCCCTACCTCGGCCAGCCGACGGTAGAACAGCAACGGGTCGTTGTCGGGCACAAAGAGGGCGGTGGCCGGCTCATGCACCAGCACGTTGGGCCGCATCAGCAGCTTTTCCTGCTCCAGCACATAGGGCGGATTGCTCACCAAAATATCCAGTGAATAGGCTTCAATTTTGGGGAGGTCGTTCAAAATATCAACCTGCTGAAACAGAATGGCAACCTGATATTTCTCAGCATTGCGGCGCGCTACGGCTAGGGCTTCTACCGAAATATCAACGGCCATGAGAGACGGAGTAGGCAGGTGCTGCGCCAGTGCCAGGGGAATGCAGCCGCTGCCCGTACCCACATCAAGTATGCGCAGGTTGGCCTGCCCCGCGTGCTGG
>Ga0210040_10005976_pt1 | contig 15325 bp, 13 predicted proteins | sample CryGeyCG12114_NA_FD_185462 | JGI IMG/M metagenome (GOLD analysis project Ga0210040, IMG submission 185462) | Groundwater microbial communities from aquifer - Crystal Geyser CG19_WC_8/21/14_NA (SPAdes) (version 2) | ecosystem: Environmental > Aquatic > Deep subsurface > Groundwater | place: USA... | reverse complement strand
GAAAATGATCTTAAACGATAGAAAAATCTTCAAAGCTTAATTTGAGACCATCATCTAGTCGGGGGGACGTTGGGAACGTAGTTTTTTTGAGTGGCCAAAATTGGGTGTTTAACAGATAGGGTCCTTTCGGGCCGATAAAGGGGAGTTAATTTCTCAGTCGCTATTCAGCCGATTTGGCTGAAATTTTTTGTAGGTGTCTAAGACATCAATACGCAGATATGTTTTTCTTATTTTTCCAAATTTCAAAAATTTCAAAAAAATTTCAAAATTTTGACAAATTTTGAAATTTTTTCAACTTTAGCTAGTACTTGATTTACGTTCTTTAGACTATCATTAAAACGTCCACATTCATTTTTTGTACCAAAAAGCCCATGCGTTAATTAATATATAGCGTTATAATTAATACCATGAGTTAATATCTCAGTTAGTAGCGAATGAATTTGAGCCAAATTTTAAATACCGCAATTGAGATATTAACTCCCCTTGCCAATTTGGGATGAATCATGGCCCAGCTATCTTTTTTAGACTTTTTTTGGTACAAAAAATGAATGTGGACGTTTTAATGATAGTCTAAAGAACGTAAATCAAGTACTAGCTAAAGTTGAAAAAATTTCAAAATTTGTCAAAATTTGTCAAAATTTTTGAAATTTTTGAAATTTGGAAAAATAAGAAAAATATATCTGCGTATTGATGTCTTAGACACCTACAAAAAATTTCAGCCAAATCGGCTGAATAGCGACTGAGAAATTAACTCCCCTTTATCGGCCCGAAATTTCGGTTTTGGGGTGTATATCTCCGAAACGGGTCCACCGATTTTTTTGCAAAATGGCGTATTTTGATCAGTTTTTAATGCTCTATCAAGGAGTGGTGTTAGCTAATTTTCATTGACACAAGTGTGACGGGCCCCCATGGACTTACTCACATGCATATTTAATGTTGCACTAACTAACTATAGCTAAACAAATATTACTGTTGACAGATGGGAGCAGAAAGCTAAAATGATTATAATTAACTTTGTTAGTTAGTTGATTGGAATGATAAGAACCCAATATTTACGGACCAGGATTTAATTGGAAAGACAGATACGACCGAATGATCAGTAGTGATGAGTAGATTAGGTAATGGTCAATTACTTTGTTCCTTTCCAGCATGGTGAGCAAGCAAGTGAGTTGTATTGAAGAGTATGAAAGAGCTGTGAAAACAAGATTCATGGTTGGCAAGCTTACGGTCGTCTCGCCTCACTTCTTGTTCACAGATAAATCGCATTCCTCGATTCGGGTGAATGAATGAGTCAAACTGGCTGAGAAGTTTGAAACAGGAAATTGTGTATTCCTCTCAATTCAGGCACTTATTAGATTTTTTTTGTCTAATTAAGTATTTTGAGCCCTGAAATTTATATACTTGCCTACGGAATGTGTAATTCCTTCATGTACATTTGTCATTAGCGATAAATGTTTTATTGCATCCTAGAGCCTGTATGGAAAAGGTGTGCAAGAAATTGTTTAGGTTATTAGTTGAAAAAATTAATGTCATGAATATAAAATATATGACAGGACAACCATTGTGAAGTGGAAAACATGATATAAAATTGATTTTGATTATCGTGTCATCATTTGCAGAAAAAAATTTCCCACTTGTAATAGGGAATGCTATGTATGTATACATGAGTTATTTGTAAGTGTACTATATAATTAAACTTGAATGTTGTGCAATTGCGAAAATGGTCTAAGCCTTCATTCATTACGTTTTAAATGAAGAGGAATCCGGTGTTACCTAACAAAGGAATATATGTATGAAGAAATGACCACTGTGTGTGTATTAGTTTCGTTTCTTGTAAAAGCCCATAATACAATCCATTAGTGTAATATTATGTGCTCTACTTTGGTGTGCATTGTTTCTTTCAAGTCGCACAAACTAACTAACTAACTAACTAGCTAACAACGGATGATTCATTTGTTTTATGGTAAAATGACTCCACAGGTCGTCCATTTGTGCAATCCTACATAGACAATATATAGAGTTAGTATTGTCACGATTACAAAATCGACGTAATTTAAAAGAAACCATAATCTAGCTACACCACTATGTCCTAACTTTTCAATCAGCTGTTTTAAATCCATTTCTCGCACTGTATACTCCTCCATGCTAAGTGAGCATTGTGAATCAAGCAGAGAATAAAACTTTTCTCTGAAAATTCTGAGCAGTAGTAAAGTATTTCAATACATTGACGTACTTAGTTAATTCCCGTGACATTTTGCCAGAATCATTAAGTACTAAACATCTCTACACAACAGTATAATACATTCTTTATTTTTTGTCAACTTCAAAGAAAAGTATCTATTTTTGTCACTTATTGTTAGTTAGCAATGCTACTTAATTTGTCATATGTCTGTTTGAGCAAAAATATCGCTAGACCTGTGGACATGTGGAACGGCACGTGTCTTATGGGGATCAACACGTGACCATCGAGTTCTTTTGTCGGTACTTATTACCACCGCCTTATTGACTCTTCAAGTGTTTTATTTCGTGTCGATAACTAAACCATCCCAAACCCAAACCTGATCATCCTAAAATCCCATGGTAAGTATTAAAAGTGGGCTATTCTAAACAAAACTTACCATTTTCTTTTAATTAGAGCCAGCTGATTAGTTAGTGTTAGCATAGTAGCATTCAAAGTGTAATTACGAAAACAGTCTTAAAAAAACTAGCTCGCACTACCTAACTAATTGATTCATCCAAAAGTGAACGTCATAGCCTTCGTATTACGTACTTTATTGCTGTCAGTGCTGAACTCATGTGTTGAAACTGGTCTATGTCAATACATATAATAGTTGCATCTAAAAACCCATGCTTTTGAATTTTCTCACGAATCAAGTAAGTAAAATACATAAACTAAACTATAGATATGAAAAGTTTGCCATAAAGGATTGTCAATTTGCATTTTCTGCGTACACATTAACACAGTAGCTGGAGAATATTTTGAAGCAACTCCCTTAAGTTATTCCCCAAATCAGAATCTACCCGGTTATTAATATCAACTAACTAACTAACTATATCTATGTATTGATTGGATTCCCTAACTCCTTTCCATAATAATAATAGTTTTTAGCATTAATATTAATGGCGCACATAATAATGTGCGAGAAGAGTGGATGATTCCACATAGACACTGCTGGTGGCTTGGCTACCTGAGCTTTGGTAGTACATTGCATAGTTAGTTAGTTAGTGCTACCAAGTTAGGAGCAATGCATGTGTGTGTATGAAATGAGCGATATGAAAACGCTTTCCCATGAAAGTCAAGAAATTATCGCAAGGACGGAAAATAATAAAAAAAGACGTCGTGGGAATTGCGATCCACTTGCTACCCGTGAGAACAAAGAGTTGCATACAATACAAATTTAAACCCTCCTCATAGTGAGCTTGCTGGTGGTTTCTTGTACTCCCTCTTTCGTTATCTTTTACCTTTGACTGACTGAGATATGATGATGAAGAGCCCAGAAGTAGTGGAGACTACAGCTAGTTCACTTGGAAATTATTATGCTTTTTACCTGAGCTATAGCTAACTGAAGTAAGTACGTTGCGTACGTTACTGGTTTGGTTACGTTCGACAGTACAATCCTCAGGTGAACGAGTTAGAGCTAGTTAATTTTGTTTGCACTCAATACGCTGTGTGTTAAGTCCATCGTCAGCATTACTCTCTTGGTCCACGCAAAATACAATGTGCACAAGCTCTCATTACCGGTATTATTACGTTAGGCGGTGCTTTTTGTCCATTTATTGCAACTATACTTGTTTGCCTGGGATGATTAGATTCTCTGCCGCTATTTTGATAATATTGTCTAATTATCCAAGCCATGTATGTTTCTTTGCGAAGTTTGAAGGTAGCATTTATGAATTCGATGAAAAGGGATTGATGAGAACTCATATGTGCCAATTGAGTATGTCAAATTGTGCAGGCATTAGTTTCTGAATACCAAAAAATTCTGTTGAATCCGCATTTGGAAATTACTTTTTTATGATAGTGATTGAGTTCTCAGTTATCGAGGAATGTGTAGTCTATGCCTATAGTATGTTTCCAAAATGTGTTCACATATTGGCAGCTCAAACATAGTTTTGTAGAGTTGGTTGCGTGGACTCTAAAATTGATGGAATTTGTTATTTTGTTTCTTAGAGTTGTGCGCCATCTTCGGGTTCTTAATGCAAATAACTGTCACAGATTTCAGTCGAGTGTCGCCGCCGCTGACGCAGTTTTGACTGATCAAGCAAAAGTGATGTTCGGTAGAAAATACGAAATGTAGGGATAGTGAATTTGTGATAATAATAGTTTATTATTGTTGATTTAGTCTGGTCAATGTGAGTTTAAGTAAAGTTAAATGCTTTCCTCTTTAATGTAATGTTATTCGGGTTTTTAAGAAATGTAAGCGAATGGCAGCCTTGTTGTCCTGAAGATGATTAATTTAGGCGTATTGCCAGTGAGTGATTTTTTATCCCCATTTTATTTGTGAATAGAATGAAGAAAATTCCAACTCGATTTCAAACACAACGTTTTTTATTTCAATCTTTGATTGAAGGATCATTCAACATTGATTATTGACGAATTAACAGTTAGTTAACAACTACTTAGTTAGTTAACATAACAGTCATTATCTGCAATACGCATTTTATACTTTCACCAACTTTACAAACAGTAAGTTTACATGATAACACATTAAATCCATTATAAAATGGGAGAAATATTTTTTTTCACTCATGCTAACTCACATAAACATTTTGAGTTCATTCACAGAACAATAAATAGAATCAAGTAGTCTGTCAAATTGAACAATTAAACTTGTACGTTTAAGAATGTGAACAGTATTCACAATGTGCTCCAAGAAGCTATTAATTTATAGTTGGTGGTCATTGGTCATAAATATAAAAAATAAGCTTTCCCTACTCTCTTATTACTGGATGGTTTCGTCAAATATCATCATTCACTCATCTATGTAGAGCCCATATATTTGATCAGAGACAGTAAATTTAGTTTGCAGCCAACGTATTTATCACATCAATGAGAGCATTATGTGTACATATTTTTCTGGCATTAAATTTCATCGTGAAAACAACATTAGTACCTGCACAATCCACAAAATAACACAATATTTCATATTAGTAGATTAAACTAGCAACAGTTACTGAACGACATGATTGCTTACATATTGGAAGATGGGAATAAATAAAAACTCAAATGCATTCATTAAAACTCATCCCATTCCACAATCTTTATAGCACTAATAAACCTGCATGTTTCGTTACTTGACATTTGACAATACAATATCTTAGATACAATTTATACGAATTGCAAGGTCAAATTTGATTGCATTAGAAGTAAAAAAAAACATTGGTAACATCTTTCACATTAAGCTGCTAAAAGTAAGTTATATTTATATAAATATAGAGTAAAAATGGCTTCATTCGAGAACAACAGTAAGCTGCACATGTAAGAACCATTTTCACTATGGCACTTGACTAGACATAATCGAAGACAATTAGACAATACAGAGGTACATGCAACAAAAACAAACTGACAACCATCCATAAGGAAACAAGTCAGTGCAACCGACTGACACAATTTTTAATAAGATTGACTTAAGAAAATACATATGTACCAAAGCAGAGTCTCTCTACAAAAGTATAATTATCATTTGTCGAAAAAGTTTTTGGTAGTTGACATTTTGATTTTAAAATACACAAAAAAAACTTTCAGCAAAAAAAGGCAACCCAGACACTAAAATATCTTCAAACAAGCTAAAAGAAATTAACGACCACAGAAAATAGATAATTTGCATACACATCACCATATCAGCTATGCATAGAACAAACATTATACATATTTATACATTTGACCACTTTACATATTTATACTTTTATACATTTGACGATTATACTTTTTTTTTTATACATTTTTCCTTTTCGACAAATGATAATTATACTTTTGAGGGGTGACCCACCAAAGCATATAGATAAATTCGAGAGAGTATAAAACAAATCTCAAGTCACACGTCACAATATCACCAACATGTAGTATTGAATATGGTACATTGTCGATACAAAAACAATACATGAGAGGCTTGAAAAATTGACCTGTGGCCATAGAAGGCGAACAATTGATTCAATTTTGTCAGCATTTCCATCTGTTCCCTTCCACCAAAATTAGTCTTCATAATGCAGCCATTGCAGACTAGGAGACAATTAGGAGTTAATGTAAACAGCTAACTAGCTATAACTGTAAATTACAAACGAACACGGCAATTAAGAGTATCTACCACAAAAAACAGCAAAATCACATGACAGCCACAACACAAACATTTTCCATATGTACAGAGTAGAAACTTATTATTCTCTAGAGTAAACATATAATGCACACTTTTTTACATGGCTTCTTGCTTAATGAGTACTCTTCCCTTTTATTCAATTATAGGTGTTATTTATAAAGACAGTTGGACTTTGCTGGAATCAGTTAATAAACTTATGTATACTAATACTTCTATTTTTATAATTTTAGTATCTATGGAGTACCACAAGGACGAATTTAATTTTTAAAGGTACTGACGTCTCAATCAATGTGCATAGGAATTGTACAGGACAGCATTTGTGAGCGACGGTATGCATAATGTTAACACGAAAATTGTCGCTCCACTGGGACATGGGAGTTGATAACTTATTTTTGCCTCGTAGTCGTATACACAATATAGCAGCTATTAAATATTCTTTGTTTTATACATTTACATTTTATATACATAAAGTTCTCTGTATGCAATCCATAGACTCTTAATTCAAGAGATACCAGGCTTCACCAAAATTGCCACGTATTATTTAATTACTGCCCAACGACAGCATTTTAAAATCAATAATTATCTGTGTACTTATTGAGCACAGTGAACCTTCCCTTTCTATCCCTTCAAACTGGTACAAATGTGAACTATTAAAAAATTCCAGGAGCAACCTATCGAATAGCTTAATCGAAATTCGCCAAACAAATCATAAAAAAGACACATAAAACATTAGTAATTTATACTAGACAAGAGCAAGTTCCAAAAATATAAAAATTCAATACGTTGTACAAATCTCACTCTATCGGTGGTCAACATGCAAAAACTAACCAAAATTTCTTTGCTTTTCTACAAATCCTATTATAAAATTAAAAATAGCCGTTAACTATTCATCCATTTTTTCCCTTTATATTCAGCACTCCCCTCAGTTTTCAGACCCGCACGAGCTAAGGCTAGTAGAAATCTGTTTCTTTCATCTCGTAAATATATCACTGTGCCAGTATATAACATTCGAGTCTATTATCTTGGTTTAAGAGTCTAGAAGAACACCAACTTGACAGTACTGGGAGTTGGTGCGTTCAGCCTCTTGTGTGATCAGTTCAGGGACCAGTTGAGTCCATTTCACATACGAGGACGTTGGGTTTGCAGTAAATCCCTCAGGCACGTGATTGTTCGCATGGTAAGTTCCTATCTCACCATCATTTGTACCATTTGAAGCAGTTGGAGTTGTGGGCGACGGATTCGTGGAGGATGGGTCTTTGCTAGGCGATTTAATTAGGGGAGTCGTAGGCTGGTGATCATGACTCTTGTTCATGGCGTTCGCTTTGGGCTCATCATCACTACTACTACTGCTACACGGCTGGACACCGTTGGGTTCAAGCTCGAATCGTTTGTAGTCAACAGAATGTTGATCCAAAGATGGATTTGGTTGACGATAATGAGGCTCGTCATTCCCATCTAACTTTCCAGCGCTGTGGTTGACCACTGAGGCGCCCCCACCACTCATGAATAGTTTCTGTTCCCCATTCTTCAAAAGTGGCTTTGATGGAATAAATTTCGTTTCGGCCTGCAAATATTGAAATAATGTACTACATGTTTGCAAACGTTGTTTGAGAACTAGGCATACAGTCAAAAATCCATTTTCGGGTTGGTAAAAATTACTTACATCTCCTGTTTGACACTCATTTGAGTCAAGGAAATCTGCAGATTCATCTCCAGATTGAGTTGATGTCAGACGAAGCTGGTAAGTGAGGTTCTCTTTGCCATATGACTGGGTGTCTGCATCTGAACCTTTTCTTCCCCTATGGCTGTTATGTTTGTTACCATATCCATTCTGGAGCAGAAAGGGAGTTCACGTTTGACATTGCAGACAGTTTGAATAATAAAATTGTAAACAGGCAAAAATTATATGCGAGTAATTATAAATCACCTCAGCAACAGCCAAACCGGGAGGTAGTTTCACGTCAAATTCTTTCATTTGCTTCACACAATTATATAATCTATTAATAGAAAGAGTTAAAAGGCTGTTAGGAAGCGTCAACATATTATGTTTCAAGTTACCTAGCAAACGTTAATCGTACCTGTGAGATGCAAAGATAATCACGGGGATTCCTATTATAGAGCCAATGGCAAGTAACACCCACACTACCCAAGAGTTTCCCCCTGTAAAATGTAATACAACGTTTTCATAAATGACAAATTCAATACATATTCTAATATCACATGCTCTCAAGCGCGTAGTCAAAATAAATCTAACCTGATCCAGTTTGAGCAAATACTGGATCACTTTTGGGACTCTTCCCAATCTTTGTAATTACAGACACTGAGATCATGTAGGACTTGAAATGCTCCAAATTTTCCAGAAGAATGCTCGAAGCATTTCCCGGAGCAATAACAAACTCTTCGGGACCTAAGACATAAAGTGTGTTACATTTTCATCGTTATTTCCCATTTAATCGCAGGTTTATAAATTATGGTATCAGTAAAGTCAGTCTAAAAAAAAATTAATAATTATTTCGTTTTGGCCACATACCTATACAATGGTCCTCGGATAATGTAGCAACTTCGCAGTACGTAATATTAAAATTTTTAATGACCCCAGGACGATAAGTACAATCCAACTGCCAGTCGACCAAGATTTCAAACTCGGAAGACTTTCGAACGTGAACTTGACGTAACTTGTCCGGAACTATTACAACAAGAAAAAACACCTTACTTTTAGTATATCAAGTAACAAAGAGTTCAAGTCTAAAGGAAAATGATCATTCATATTTTTTGTACCTTTGTCAGTTGCCAACATACAACTCTCCCATACCATCCCGCTGCTTGAGTTTTCCGCATTTGCAGATACTGCAAAAGAATAATACTCCCCATTTCCAACAGACAGAGAGTCGTACCAAACTCTAGTCTGATCTGAATTAACTGTGTCCCACTCCAAAGTTCCCTGTAGAATTATCACAAAAATAGTCATTATGAATGCATAGGCCCCATGAACATTAAAGCTTAGATTGAGAGCTACCGTTCATTTTTATCACATATATATATTACTTACCTCACATCTATGAGTAGCATGCTGAGCACTATGACAGCGAAATAAAGTATACGAAACTACGGGAATAGATTGAGTAGAGGGATTCCATGAGATCTCAAACGAGCCATTAGGGAATGAAACTTGCGAAACTGATTTCGGTTTCTTAGGTCCTGCCAATTAAAAATATGTCATCCATTATCAAAGCTTTAATCAAAGTTTCTTCCGCTGAATGCACAATTCTCCTTACCTTTATTAATTTGGGGAACATGAATGATGGACTTGTTAGCACTCTCTCCAAGCTCATTCCCTGACTGAATGAAGAAGTCGTAAGAATTCAACAAGCCTAGCAACCGGAATTCGGCAGTCGCTTTAGTAACTTGTTTCAACTCCAGATCATTTCTATTCAGTGCGTAACAATTACAATCATCATCCACAGACTACAGCTAAATATTACATCCAATTATTGCAATTATTTTGCCCACATAATTATTATTACCGTATTATGCCGTCTTCATACACAACAACGTGGTAGTAAAACCCAGGCCCGTTTTGAAAAAAAGGAGACGTCTCTTGCCAATACAAGTAGATATCGCGCAGCTCAAGTGTAACAGGAATTGACTCAAAGCTGCCTGAATGGACCAGAGGGCCTGACGTTGGTTCTGTAGTTGACATGAGCACACACATATGATTACATAGTCTTAAAATCCAGTTACATCAATAATGCAGCGCCAGTAATTACCAAGTGCTTTCGTTTCAACCATTTCCAACAAGTCAGGACGCGGAGACCATTGCGACAAGTTCGAACTCCGGGACCGCATCAGAACTTCAACCGTGTAGTTGGTAAAAGCATATGGAACGTCAGCTACCCAAGTTATGCTTTTTTCACGGGTATTACTGTCTTTCATCTACACATTAAACCAGAAAATGTAATTTATTTTCGGAAAGAATATTATGTTTGGGTCACATGCGTGACAATTAAAACAGTAAACCACAATTCACTCACTAACCGTAACATTGCACTGGTCCGTATCTGCAACACACACAGTGATCTTATGGGCCAATCCAGACTGAAAGTGCTCAAAATGATGAAAACTCCAGCTAATATTTATTTGAAACGGCGACAACGCTTCCAATGTCACATCTGGTGCATCCGGTACAACTGAGCATAATAAGACAAAATGTTTCTACACCACTCGACAGTCCACTCAGGCACAACAAAAGGTTTTTTTTTATTATTACCTATATCGTCATGTCTAATTTTGTACGTCACAGTGATTCCCTTTGGATTCAACTCATTTTTCCCAACAAGTTGCAAAACAAGTAGTTTGACAAATTCAAAATAATGAGGCTCAGATCGACGTCCCCACCAGCACCAGGTTGGGTGAGAATGATTTTTGGGACATGTCCATGATTGCAAGCCGCTGCAAAAAAAAACCACACCAGCGTTAAACACAAATCAAAGAAAAGAGGAATACTTAATCATACAATATGGAAACCCCTGTTGGGCCTGCCTGTAGAGCAAACTTCGTATAGTTCTATATATAAGTGCAAACCCAATCCATAAAACATGCACATTTCACTAAAAAAAGTTTAATGAAATTTTCCCAACTATTCCATTTCTCCATTTAAGCATCAAAATGGTAGAAGAGCATGATATGTGAGCATACTAATCCTGCATGCTCTCAATGGGGATCGGTTCACATTTCATTACATTTTTTCAAAAGTCATCAATCATAAAATCTTTTCATTTCTCGGCTCCCTTGACCACAGAAAAATGAAAAGTCATGAAATTAGTGAGCGAGCACCAACTATATAACACCCCACAGCCGTATGGAAAACACAATAAACTTTGAATTTCATTTCATGTGTTTTCTAATCAGCATTATTGTTGTGCGCGGTGTAGCCCACAGGAAATCGTATTATAGCTATAAATTGACTACTCATCATCAGTTAGTTCCAGTCAAAGTCATACTCCATGAGTTTCATCATTCCTTAACCTATCTTAACAACACAATTAGTGTAATGGAACGCCTGGTGAATGTAATAATAAATATAGTTCTCATTCATGCTAGCTCTGAAAGAGATCGGACTCAGTCAGTGAGAGGTAGCATTAAGGTAGCATGAGCTACAGTAGTGGCTCATTCTCTAATGAGAGAAAAGAAGTCATTTCATTAATCTACACTGACAATTCTTGCCAAGTCATCATTCCTCTGAGTAAGTTAGCTAGTTATTCTTTTTTTCTTTCTTCCAGGCTTCAATATCTTTCTTCGTGCTAATGTGAGGAGACAGTGCAATAATATATGCATATAAATGCGAGACCCATGGGACCACAAGATGTATGACAATCAAAATGTCACTAATACGGTCTTCCACGAATCCCCTTTACACACACGTACTCTTTTAATTAGTGAGTTTAGTTAATTAGTATTGGCACGACCAGGTGCACGTATGCAAACAAAGATGCACGCACAAAAACGTGTTAACAACACATTCAAGCCGTAGGAATAACATGGAACAATGCAAGTTACACTAGAATAAACAATGTGCACGCCTAATGTTCCAAAAAATGAATGAATGGAGCTGTAAGAGTCTCCAATTCCTTAGGGAGGGTATCTTAACTGCAATGAAATCATGATGGCAGGACGAATGACATTTTCAGGTAATCTAGTCTTGCAAAAGTTGACACTAAAAGAGCACAGTGCATGAAATATTGATGGTGAAAAAAATTCCCAGAACAGTGACAACATATCATTCATACATAGACAGCTTATCAGTGTGCCCAGATCAGAATCATTATACTTTTTGGGCCTCTCAAAGGCAATAATGCAATGTAAGCTTGTGCTGTGGTTACTCAACTTATACTTGTGTACATTTTAGCCTGAATGGATTAAATTTTGCGTTTAAAACTTTGTGTTATCATTCATTTCGACTGAAAATACATTTATTGGAACATCTATATATATATATATCCATTACCAACAGTAATAAGTAAAAAAATAGATAGCCAAACTATGCTTTCACTAACTCACATTTATTGGCAGTTGTCGTTTATTAAAATCAGTTGGTGGCTCAATAGGACAGCACTTTGCACAGGGAATTATAGCTGCAAACGTCATTGAATTCAACTTTTATAATATGCAATATTTCTAAATAAACCAACGCAATTAATAATTGTATGATTCACAAATGCCGGGATTCAGAATTTAAAGGAATTTGTCTGTAATATTGTAATAATAGCAAAATGTATTTCAATTCTGAATTTGAGCAATTATAGGGCTGAGAATTATAACAAAGTTCTACTTGAATGAATAGAAAATAAACTTTTTGAGACAATTTTCAAAGTAAGGAATTCAGAATGACGAAATCCTCAGTTCTTTTTTTAATCACTATTCGCAAGTAAGTAACTTTATTGTTTCATGTTTTGTAAAACTAATTTTGCGGGATATATGTTTTTTTCGCTAAAACTTCGGAGGGTAAACTTAACTTAAAAATATAACAAAATTGTGGCCATATTCATAGAAAGCACCATCTTTTTTATCTTGTGCCATGACCACGGCAATTGGCCTAAAGTATCCTTGCTGGTACAATACTGTTACGAATTTCTTGCACAAAAAATTAGATTACTGCCTTGTTCATAATGTATACCAAATTTGGTGAAAATCAGTTCAGGCGCTGATAAGAAGATAGCTGAACGCCTTTTTTATACTTTTCCCTGTAGTGCCTTAAGTCTGCGCTAAGCTCAAGCTGTCACGCGCCAATGAACATGAGAAAGAAATACATATTTGTGGGTTGCCAACATTTGTGTCATTTCATGGGAACAACTTTGACTGTGACACCCAATTCTAAAGCCAATAACACTTGGAGCACAATATAAATAATGTGGTCTCACGATAAAGTGAGTTCATCCAACAACTACAGCAAAGGTCTTAACCCAAACCCAAACATGAGACAGGAGTTGTGAATGAGTCGCGTTGATGAGATTCTCAGAAAAATCATGCTCTCGCTGTTTTGCTTGTTAGCTAACTACAAGTGGAATCAATGGCGAATCTATATGTATCATGTGTGTGTACTACAGTAGTATGTTAGTTACAGTAGTTCTTCACACTCACACAGATCAAGTCTTGCTTTTTTTATACTGGCTCCGAGAACTGATGATATATATTACATGCAAACCCACATGTGTAGCTGCTGTTCACAAGTAAGATATGAACTGTGGTGTGGTTAAAATTGCCAAATCGTGTCATTTAAATGTCGAATCAAAACGATACATGAGTACTCTGTGATTTTAAGGACAGAAATAAAGACGCATTATGTACAAACTCGAATTCATGAGAAATGCAATATATAGGTTAAGCCAAAACAAATCAGTTATCTATTACATTTACTATATGATAAAGTTAATATGAGATGATATTAATGCAAAAATGCTGCTGATATGTAATCCGCAAAATGCTTTTTGGGTACTATTATTATATATGATTATATATATTATTATATCATCCTGTTTGTGTTCATCATCATTTTTCCTTAGTGGAACCATCATAACATTTGGTCGCTAAAACCAACTCCTAAACCAATTATATTATAAAGCTCAATACATCTAATTTGAAAATAATAGCCTCATTAAACCTCGTCCAGTCGAATTAACCTTTACAGATAGTTTAGAGTTTAAGCTTTGTTCCATAATTCCCGTTCAACGGACCTACTGGATGGAAGCTTCTTAATAAAGTATATAACTACAGCTTATGACTTGATAGGGTACCTACCGTTTCCATAATAATTCATAGCTCGTACTAATCGGATTGTATGGTTTTTCCCAGCTACAATTCAAACTTTGCCAATCCCTTGCAATGCATCCAAAGTTCTTTACAGGTTGAGGAAGATCTGTGAAGAAAACATATTTTCTATTTATCATACAATCCTGCATATGCATCAAACACATTCAGCAGGAAATCCACTTACGCACTATTAGAAATAGATAGCAAACACAAAATACTGAACCAAATTGGGCTATGAACATTCAAACATTAGTTAGCTAGCAGTGCAGAATGTCTAATCCTGTCTTGAAAATATACCAAACGTACTATTTTGCTAGAAAAACATTAGTCCAAAGCTCCTACAAACTACAAGTATACTAACTATAAGTGAGCGAGAGAGAAAGCAACCTATTCATTAGCCAAATTGCAGTGAAACAGTAGTACAAGTAACACTATAGCGTTTTGCAAACAATACTACATGGTGGCAGCTATGTTGCTTGCCCGGAAGCACATTTACTTGAATGTATGTAGAGATGTATCATATATTCAGTTTCATGGTCGAATGCACCATAGGGTAAAGAAAAGAAAATTATGAGAATACATGGACCTCACCTCATTATTGTTAATTTTAATAATATGGAAACATACAAACGTGGAAACATTTCATATGCGTCGGGCAACAAACGGAATATTATACATACAGATACGTAGATTTTACTCTTATTTAGAAACTATTGTTTTAAATCTACCATTCACTCGCTCCAGTTTTTGAAATTTTCAAGTCTGGCATAAAAGCATTCAAGTCTACAACAGTGATTTCAAGGATGACAAGTAGACTGGCAAGATTATTTATTTTGATTGACACAAAATAATGGAGCTCCTTAAAAGTAAAATTTGATCAATTGGACCTCCCAAGTTTACCTTGTTACAATGCACATTTGCACATTACCTAGAAAATAACAGCCCGTCAATCAACTTACATTATATTCCACGTACCACCTCAGTTAGGCAAAACAAAAAACGGCAAACACTTTAACGGCAAACCAATTAACGGCAAAAATAAATTCGGCAAAAACTGAAAACGGCAAAAATTAAAAACGGCAAAAACAAAATACGGCAAAGTCAATATAGGCAAAACCAAAAATGTCAAAAGATATTTATGGGCAAAAGCCCATAAAGGGCAAAAGAAAAGTAAAGAATAGTAATGTAGTGTACGACTGAAAAAT
>Ga0210040_10005975_pt1 | contig 15326 bp, 13 predicted proteins | sample CryGeyCG12114_NA_FD_185462 | JGI IMG/M metagenome (GOLD analysis project Ga0210040, IMG submission 185462) | Groundwater microbial communities from aquifer - Crystal Geyser CG19_WC_8/21/14_NA (SPAdes) (version 2) | ecosystem: Environmental > Aquatic > Deep subsurface > Groundwater | place: USA... | reverse complement strand
GCCTCCAGGACCAGCGGACCGTGACGGAGCAGGCCCTGTCGGCCGCGACCGCACGCCTTCGCCAGCGACCCGCCGACCCCTAGGCGCCCGCCGGCCCGGCTCCGGGAGACTGAGGCCCGCCTACGCGGGCCCGGCGGCAGGGCCCGCGTCGTCGGCGCCCCGGCTGGCCCAGAGCATCCCGCGCTCCACGAGCGTGCGCACGGTCGGGTGGTCGAGCACGTCGAGGCTGTGCCCCGGCGTCGCGACGAACACGCGACCCTCGCCCCAGCTGCGGGTCCAGACCGCGGGCGAGACCACCGGACGGTGCCACGGGTCACCGGGCCGGGCGGCCTGGGTGGTGGTCGCGAGGACGTCGATGTAGTCGTCGGACAGCACCCAGTACTGCTCGGAGTAGAGCTCGAAGTCCTCCAGCCCGGCGATGACCGGGTGGTCCGCGTGCTCGGGGAGGAAGTTCACCGCGTACGAGACGTAGTTGTCGGTCTGGTCGCCGGTCTTGTGCTCCGGGTCCCGGGCGGGGTGGCAGGCGAACGAGCCGCCCACCAGGTGCAGGTAGTCGCTGGTGTTGCGGAACGAGTCCGCGATACCGCCGTGCCAGCCGGCGAAGCCGGTCCCGGCGGCGATGGCCGCGCGCAGACCGGCGACGGCCTCGTTGCTGGCCGTGCCCATCGTGTAGCACTGCACGACGAGGTCCGTCGCGGCCATGGTCTCCGCGTCGGTGTAGACCTCCGGGCTGTCCTGCACCTGCACGGCGAACCCCTGCGCCTCCAGGTAGGGGATGAAGCGGTCGGTGGCCTCGACGGGGACGTGCCCGGCCCACCCCCCGCGCACGACGAGCGCGCGACGGGTCGGCTGGGCGGCGGGGTCGGCGTTGACGTCGGCGGTGGTCATCGGACCCCAGTCCAGGTGGATCGGTCGGCGGCGCTGCGCTCGACGGCGTCGAGCACCTGCTGCACGGCCAGGGCGTCGGCGAAGGAGGGCCGCGGCTGCTCGTCGGCCCCGATGGCCCGGACGAGGTCGACGACCTGGTGGGTGAAGCCGTGCTCGTAGCCGAGGCCGTGGCCCGGCGGCCACCACGCGCCGACGTACGGGTGGTCGGGCTCGGTGACGTAGATGCGGCGGAAGCCCTGCAGCCGGCTCGGCTCGGTGCCGTCGAAGAAGTGCAGGACGTTCATGTCCTCGAAGTCGAAGGCGAGCGACCCGTCGGTGCCGTTGATCTCGATGCGGATCGCGTTCTTGCGGCCGAGGGCGAAGCGGGTGGCCTCGAACGAGCCGACCGCGCCGCCGTCGAAGCGGGCGGTGAACCAGACCGCGTCGTCCACGTCGACCGGTCCGCGCTCCCCCGTCGGGTCCCCCGCGCCGCCGAGCCCGGAGGCCTGCCCGGCCACCGGGCGGCTCGTCACGAAGGTCTCGAGCAGCGCGGAGACGCCGGTGATCGTCTGACCGGTGATCCACTGCGTGGCGTCGATGACGTGCGCCCCGATGTCGCCCAGCGCGCCCGACCCGGCCAGCGACTTGTCCATCCGCCAGGTCAGCGGCGCGTCCGCGTCCGACAGCCAGTCCTGCAGGTACTGCGCCCGGACCTGACGGATCGTGCCCAGCCGTCCCTCGGCCACGAGCTCGCGCGCCAGCGTGAGCGCCGGGACCCGGCGGTAGGTGAAGCCGCACATCGCGTACGCGCCCTGGCCGAGGGCGGCGTCCGCGGCCGCCGTCATCTCCTGCGCCTCGGCCACCGAGTTGGCCAGCGGCTTCTCGCAGAGCACGTGCTTGCCCGCCGCCAGCGCGGCCAGCGCGATGTCGCGGTGGGTGTTGCCGGGCGTGCAGATGTCGATGAGGTCGACGTCGTCACGCTCGACCACGGCGCGCCAGTCCGTGCTGGACCCCGCCCAGCCGAAGTGCTCGGCGGCCTGTGCGGCACGGTCCGCGTCGCGGCCGACCACCACCTGCATCACCGGGAGCAGCGGCAGGTCGAAGAAGCGGTGCGCGCTGCGCCAGGCGTGGGAGTGGGCGGCACCCATGAACGCGTGGCCGATCATCGCCACCCGCAGCGGTGCGGGGGACGTGGTGGTCGAGGTCATCGAGCAGCTCCTGACGCTGGTCCGGTGGTGGTGTTTCTGGGTGGTCGGCGCGCGGGCGAGGTCCAGCCGGCCCGCCACGGCCAGCCGTCCGGCCACGTCCGTGCCCCGCCTGATCGTCGCAGGGTCGCTGGGACGCGCGGCTGCGGGGGCGACCACCGGGCGAGCGTCAGACCACGACGCCCTTGGTGAGCAGGAAGCAGGCGTAGCTGCGCGTCTCGCCGGTGAGCACCACGGCGAAGGCGTCCCTGGCCTGACGGTAGAAGTCCGACCGCTCGACCGGGCCGATCGTCACCGCACGCCCCTCGGACGCGGACAGCACCGCGCCGACGGCGGCGTGGGACTCGATGACGGCGTCGGGGTCGCCGTCGGGCGCCATGGCGAAGACCGCGGGCTCGACCGCCTGGTCGACGGGCAGCACGGCGCCGATCGCCGCGAACGCGTCGGTGATGTCGACGCCCGCGAGGGGTAGCACCCGGCTGTGCAGCGCGTACGCGGGGTAGTTCGCGTCGACCACGGCGAGGGTGTCGCCGTGGCCCATGGCCGAGAGCGCCCAGAGCAGGTCGGGGGTCAGCACGGCGGGGACGCCTTTGAGCATGGGAGTGGTCCTTCCTCGAAGTTCGATGAGACGTGCCGGCTGGGCCGGGCGTCGAGAGCTCAGGGCTCCAGGCCCTCAGCCTCCCGCGTGGCGGCCGTCATCCGGCTCCGCTGCACCCGCGCCGGCTCGCCGGGCATCTTCGGGTGGTCCGGCGGGTAGGGCATCTCCGCACCCCCGTACGTCCCGGTGCCGAGCTCGGCCACGTCGCGGGCGTACATCTCGAGCGCCGCGTCCAGGGTCCCCGCGCGAGCCGCGTAGAACGGTGCCCACACGTCACCCGACGCGGCGAACCGGGCCGGCATGGACCGGACGGTGAAGTCCTCCGGGGCCACGTCCGCGAGCTCCTCCCAGGTGAGGGGTGCGGAGACCCGGGCGTCCGGGGTCGGCCGGATGGAATAGGCCGAGGCGATGGTGCGGTCACGGGCCATCTGGTTGTAGTCGACGAAGATGCGCTCGCCGCGCTCCTCCTTCCACCAGCTGATCGTCACCTCGTCCGGCCTGCGCCGGGCGAGCTCGCGGCCGAGGGCGATGACGGCGTGGCGCGCCTCGACGAACCCGTACGTCGGCTCGACCGGGACGAAGACGTGCACGCCACGCCCGCCGCTCGTCTTGGCGAAGCCGGTCAGGCCGGCGTCGGCCAGCACCTCGCGCAGCACCAGGGCCGCGCGGGCGGCGTCGGCGAAGTCGGTGCCGGGCTGCGGGTCGAGGTCGATGCGCAGCTGGTCGACGAGGTCCGGGGCGGCCCGGGTCACCGGCCACGGGTGGTAGCGCAAGGTGCCGAGGTTGGCCATCCACGCGACGGTGGCGAGCTCGGTCGCGCAGACCTCGTCCGCCGTCCGGCCCGACGGGAACGTGACGGTGCAGGTCTCGACCCAGTCCGGCATCCCGCGGCTCGGTGCGCGCTTCTGGTAGAACGCGTCGTACCCGCCCTTCGGCGGCGGCCCGCCGCGGGTGCTCAGCTCGATCTCGGGCCGGTAGCCGCCGGGCCAACGTTCCATGGTCACCGGCCGGTCCCGCAGAGCCGCGAAGATGCCGTCCCCCACGCTCAGGACGTACTCGACCACGTCGAGCTTGGTCAGCCCCACCTCGGGGAAGTACAGCTTGTCCGGGCTGGTGACGCGCACCGTGCGTTCGCCGACCTGCAGCTCGACGGCGGGCGTGGCAGGCACGGGGGGCAGCCTAGACATCCCACGACCGAGCATGCTGGGGCGGTGCCCCGCGTCCGGGGAACAGCAGCCGTCGGAACACCGTTGGACACCTCGGACAACGAAGAGGAGACATCGTGAGCGATCTCGACAACACCCGGACCAGCGCAGCCGCCCAGGTCGGCAAGGTGGTGAAGTCCGAGGAGGAGTGGCGCGCCCAGCTCAGCCGGGCCGAGTTCCACGTGCTCCGCCAGGCCGGCACCGAGCGGGCCTTCACGGGCGAGTACACCGACACCAAGACCGAGGGCGTCTACCACTGCCGCGCCTGCGGCACGGAGCTGTTCCGCAGCGACACCAAGTTCGACAGCCACTGCGGCTGGCCGTCCTTCTTCGCCCCGCTGGCGGAGGAGCGCGTGCGCTACATCGAGGACAACTCGGGCTTCATGAAGCGCGTCGAGGTCCGGTGCGCGACCTGCGACTCGCACCTGGGGCACGTCTTCCCCGACGGCTACGGCACCCCGACGGGCCAGCGGTACTGCATCAACTCGATCAGCCTGACGCTGGAGCCGAACGAGGCCTGAGCCAGCACCTTCCCGGACAACGGGGTGGATCCGACCGCGTGTCAGCGGTCAGATCCACCCCGTTGTCGTTCGCGGGCCAAACGCCCCCTGAGCCTGTCGGAGGGCCCGGAACGGGTTGGTTCTCTGCACCTCGCGCCTGGTAGCAGGCCGACCTCTTCGAGGCCCTTCGACCAGCTCAGGGGGCGTCGACGGGCCCTTCGACGGCTCAGGGCCTGCGCCTACCAGCGTGCGAGGAGCTCGGCGAGCTCGAGGCGGCGCCCGGTGTAGAACGGGACCTCCTCGCGCGTGTGCCGCCGGGCCTCCGCCGACCGCAGGGCGCGCATCAGGTCGACGATGCGGTGCAGCTCGTCGGCCTCGAAGGCGAGCATCCACTCGTAGTCGCCGAGGGCGAACGAGCTGACCGTGTTCGCGCGGACGTCCGGGTACGGCCGGGCCAGCATGCCGTGCTCGGTGAGCATCCGTCGCCGGTCCTCCTCGGGCAGGAGGTACCACTCCAGCGAGCGCACGAAGGGGTAGACGCAGAGGTAGCCCTTGGGGTCCTCGCCCGACATGAACGCCGGCACGTGGCCCTTGTTGAACTCCGCCGGGCGGTGCAGCGCGAGCTGCGACCACACCGGCTCGAGGTTGCGGCCCAGGTCGGAGCGGCGCAGCGCGTGGTAGGCGTCCTGGAGGGTGTCCGAGCTCTCGGCGTGCCACCACACCATCAGGTCGGCGTCCGCGCGGAGCCCGGACACGTCGTACCAGCCACGGATCTCGAAGTCGCGGTTGCGGTGGTGCTCGGCGTCGCGGGTGCCGCGCTCGATCGAGCGCAGCGCACCGTCCGCGACCTGCTCGGGGGCGTCGTCGAGCGGCCCGGTCGCCTTGAACACCGACCACATCGTGTAGCGGATGGTGTCGTTGATCTCCCGCGCCTTCATCGTGCTCCTGCTCCTCGTCCGTGCTCCCGCCGGACGGCGGGGACCAATCCTGCCACCCGGCCGTCAGCCCGCGGCCAGGTCCGCGACCACCTTCTGCGCGGCGACCTCGGCGCTCGCCAGGCAGGCGGGTACGCCGACCCCGTCGAGGTAGGCACCGGCCACCGCGACGCCGGGCACCTCGGCCACGGCCAGGCGCAGCCGCTCGACCAGCGGGCGGTGGCCCAGCCCGTACTGCGGCAGCCCGCCGCCCCAGCGCGTGACCGTCGCGTCCACCAGGTCCGCCCGGTCCCAGCCCGGCAGGGTCGAGGTCTCCGCGAACGTCCGGCGCACCAGCGTGGCGTCGTCCACCTGCAGCACGCCCACGTCGCCGGACCGGCCCACGCTCGCCCGCAGGGCCGCCACGTCGTCGCCGTACGCGTCGCGTACGCGGTCCGAGACCCAGGCCCACTTGGTCGAGGAGTAGGTGAGCGCCTTGACGGTCGGCAGCTGGCCGGGCGGCACGAGCAGGCCGGAGTCGGTCGGGGCGAGGCCGCGGACGAGCATCGTGATCACCGCGACCGAGGCGTACGGGACCTCGGCGAGGTCGGCGAGCACCGGCGCCGTCGGCCGCCCGTGCGCCAGCCCCGCGAGCAGCCGGCTGGCGGCCCCGGCGGGCACGGCGAGCACGACCGCGTCGCCGCGGACGTCACCGGCGGAGGTGGACACCACGAGCCCGTCGCCGACCCGGCTCAGCCCCGTGGCGGTGGTCGAGGTCCGCAGCTCCACGTCGGCGTCCTGCAGGCGGGCGACCAGGGCGTCGACGACCCGGTGGACGCCGCCGACCAGGCCGGCGAACACCGGTCCCGCCCCTGGCCGCAGCGCGGCGCGGGCGTGCCCGGCCAGGGACCCGCCGTCCCGTGCCGCAGCGAACAGCGCCGGCGCGACGGCCTCGAACGACAGGGCGCGGGACCGTCCTGCGTAGACGCCGCCCAGCAGCGGCTCGAGCAGCCGGTCGGTCACCTGGGGCCCGAACCGCTCGTCGACGTAGGAGCCGATGGTCACGTCGTGCGCCAGCGGCGGGGCCGCGCGCTCGGCCTCCGTCTCGGCGTACGCGGCGGCGTCCGGGGTGAGCAGCGGGCGCAGGGCGGCGGGATCGGTGGGGATGCCCTGCAGCGAGGGTGGCAGCCGGCGCGGCTCGCCCTCGACGAGGAGGCGCGGGGAGGCTGACGTCGGCGTGGTGCGTCGCTCGCCGAGCCCGAGCGACTCGACGAGGCCGACCGCCTCCGGCCGACGGGCCAGCAGCGACTCCGCACCGCCGTCGAGGACCAGGTCACCGACCCGGACCGGCGCGAGCTTGCCGCCCCACCGCGACCCGGCGTCGAGGACCGTCACCTCGAGCCCGGCCTCGTGCAGCCGCAGGGCGGCCGCCAGCCCGCTGACGCCACCCCCGACGACGACCGCCCGAGTCATCGGAGCGTCACGGTTCGAGCAGGTCCGCGCGGATCTGGGGACCCTCGGCGTGGACCAGGTCGACCACCCGGGCGAGGACGTCCGGGTCGGTCTCCGGCGGCACGCCGTGGCCCAGGTTGAAGATGTGGCCCGGTGCGGCGGCACCGGAGCGGATCGCCTCGCGCACGCGCTCCTGGAGCACCGACCAGGGCGCCCCCAGCAGCGCCGGGTCGAGGTTGCCCTGCACGGCGTACGACGGACCGAGGCGCTCGCTCGCCGCGGCGAGGGGGATCCGCCAGTCGACCCCGACGACGTCGGCCCCGGACTCCCCCATCAGACCGAGCAGCTCGCCGGTCCCCACGCCGAAGTGGATGCGCGGGACGTCGGCCACCTCGGACAGCACGCGGACGGAGTGCGGCTGGGCGGAGGTGGCGTAGTCCGCGGCGCTGAGGCTGCCGGCCCAGGAGTCGAAGAGCTGCACCGCAGCGGCGCCCGCGTCGACCTGGGTCCGCAGGAAGTGCGCGGAGAGCGTCGCGAGCCGCTCGCACAGGTCGTTCCACAGGTCCGGGTCGCCGACCATCAGGGCCTTGGTGAGGGCGTAGTCCCGGCTCGGGCCGCCCTCGACGAGATAGCTGGCCAAGGTGAACGGCGCGCCGGCGAAGCCGATCAGCGGGGTCTCGCCGAGCTCGGCGACGAGCAGCCCGACCGCCTCGGTGACGAAGGTGAGGTCGCCCGGCTCGCGGGGCACGAGCCGGTCCAGCCCGGCGCGGTCGCGCACCGGTTCGGCGATGACGGGACCGCGGCCGGGGACGATGTCGAGGTCGACGCCCGCCGCCTTGAGCGGGACCATGATGTCGGAGTAGAAGATCGCCGCGTCCACGCCGTAGCGCCGGACCGGCTGCAGGGTGATCTCGGCGACGAGATCGGGCCGGGCGCAGCTGTCGAGCATCGCGATGCCCTCGCGGACCCTGCGGTACTCCGGCAGCGACCGACCGGCCTGCCGCATGAACCACACGGGGAGACCGGCACCCTGCGTCCTGCGGCAGGCCCGCACGAGCAGCGATGCCTGACGCTCGGCGACGTCGGACGCCGCCTGGGCAGGCGCGGGGGCGGGGGCGTAGGGCACCCCACGATCCTTCCACGCCGACCCGCGGCGGTGGTCCGGCGCGGCGGTCCGCGGCGACGTGGCCGCGGCCGTACGCTCGCCGGATGGTCGCGCACACGGAGGCCGTCCCCGCCCCGGAGGAGTTCCGGCGGGCGGTCGACGCGATCGCCACGGCGAGCTGGCGCCCCGAGCTCGCCGTCGAGGACATCCCCGCCCCGCAGCGGATCGCCCCCTTCTCCGCAGCGCTCACCGCCGACGTGCTGGTCGGGGACGACGAGGTCGGCAACGGTCGGCTGGTGCTCCTGCACGACCCGGCGGGCAACGACGCCTGGCAGGGGACCTTCCGCTGCGTGACCTTCGCCCGGGCCGACGTCGACCCCGAGATGGTGACCGACCCGCTCCTGGCCCGGGTCGGCTGGTCCTGGCTGCTGGACGCGCTGGAGGCGCACGGCGCCACGTACACCGCCCCGAGCGGCACGGTGACCTGCGTGGCGAGCGAGTCGTTCGGCGGCATGGCCGAGCACGACCCGCGCGCCGAGGTCGAGGTGCGGGCGTCGTGGACGCCGCTGCTGACCGACGGTGAGGGCCTCTCCGCGCACCTTGCCGCCTGGGCGGAATTACTCTGTACGACGGCGGGTCTCCCCCCGCTGCCCGCGGGCGTGGTGATGATGCCGCCCCGCCGGGGTACGCCGAGCCGAAGCACCCGGAGACGTTGACCACCGCGACCGACCACACCCCGCAGGACCCGAGCGACGGGTCGGACCCCCGGCCGGCCGAGGCCCCGGAGGACGCAGCCCCCGAGGTCCCGCTGCTCACCCAGCCCGCCGACGGCGTCCCCGACGTGGTCGCCACCCCCGAGGCGCTGCTGCGCACCATCGAAGCCCTGGCCGCGGGCCACGGGCCGGTGGCCGTCGACGCCGAACGGGCCCACGGGTTCCGCTACAGCCAGCGGGCGTACCTCATCCAGCTGCGCCGGGCCGGTTCCGGGACCCACCTCGTCGACCCGATCGCCTTCGGCCACACCGACGACACGGACACGTTCGTGGCCGCCGACCTCTCCGAGCTGCGGCGCGCGATCGCCGACGCGGAGTGGGTGGTGCACGCGGCCAGCCAGGACCTGCCGTGCCTGTTCGAGGTCGGCCTGCTGCCGACCGCGATCTTCGACACCGAGCTCGCCGCGCGGCTGCTCGGCTATCCCCGGGTCGCGCTCGGCACGATGATCGAGCGGACGTTCGGCGTCCGGCTGCTCAAGGAGCACTCGGCCGCCGACTGGTCCACCCGCCCGCTGCCGAAGGAGTGGCTGACGTACGCCGCCCTCGACGTGGAGCTGCTCGTCGAGCTGCGCGACGCCCTCGCCGCCGAGCTCGACGCCCAGGGCAAGCGGGAGTGGGCCGAGCAGGAGTTCGCGGCGCTGGTCGCCGGTGCCGGGGTCCCCGCCCGCCGCCGGACCGATCCCTGGCGGCGCACGTCCGGGATCCACCGCATCCGGACCCGCCGCGGCCTGGGGCTGGTCGAGTCGCTGTGGAACGCCCGCGACACCATCGCCCGGCGGCTGGACCGGGCACCCGGGCGGATCCTGCCGGACGTCGCCATCAGCGAGGTGGCCGAGGCCGCGACCCCCGGCCGCGACGCGCTGCGCCAGGTGCAGGGCTTCTCCAGGCGTCAGGCGAAGCGCTTCGAGGCCGACTGGCTGGCCGCCATCGGGGCGGTCGAGCAGCTGCCCGAGGCCGAGCTCCCGGCTCTGCACCTGGCCGCCGACGGCCCCCCGCAGACCAGGGTCTGGGCGTCCAAGAACCCCGAGGCCGCGGTCCGGCTCGGCCGCGTCCGCGAGGCCCTCGCTGCCCGGGCGAAGGAGCTCGCGCTCCCGGCGGAGAACCTCCTCACCCCCGAGCACGTGCGGCGCGTGACCTGGACGCCGCCGGAGGAGCTGACCCACGAGTCGGTCGACGCCGTCCTGGTCGCCTGCGGCGCCCGGCCCTGGCAGCGGGAGCAGACCGTCGACCTGCTGACGGCCGCGCTGGCCGAGCCCGACGTCGAGGGCGAGGCTCAGGTCCACGTCGAGGGCGAGCCCGGGGTCGAGGCCGAGGCCGGGTCGGACCCGTCCTGAGCGCTCGCGCCCGAGCGAGGGCGGAGGCGGAAGTTACCCGCAAGTAATATGCGGGCATGCCGCACGTCTCCCGTGACGTCGTCTTCGTCGACGGCGTCCGTACCCCCTTCGGCAAGGCCGGCTCGATGTACGCCGAGACCCGCGCCGACGACCTCGTCGTCAACTGCATCCGTGAGCTGGTGCGGCGCCACCCCGAGCTGCCGCCCGAACGCATCGACGAGGTCGCGATCGCGGCGACCAGCCAGGTCGGGGACCAGGGACTGACCCTCGGCCGGACCGCTGCGCTGCTGGCCGGGCTGCCCCGCAGCGTCCCCGGCTACGCGATCGACCGGATGTGCGCCGGAGCCATGACCGCGGTCACCAGCGTCGCGTCGGGCATCGCGTTCGGCGCGTACGACGTCGCGATCGCCGGCGGGGTCGAGCACATGACGCACCACCCCATGGGGTCCGACGTCGAGCCCAACCCGCGGTTCGTGGCCGAGCGGCTGGTCGACGCCTCCGCGCTGGTGATGGGCGCCACCGCGGAGAACATCCACGACCGCTACCCCGCGATCACCCGCGAACGTTCCGACGCGTTCGCCGCCCTGAGCCAGCAGCGGGTGGGCCGGGCCTATGCCGACGGCGTGATCCAGGAGTCGCTGGTCGGCGTCGCGCTGCGCAGCGCCGAGCTCGGCTGGGGGTTGGCGTCGGCCGACGAACCTCCGCGGCCGGGCACCACCAAGGAGGCCCTGGCCACGCTCCGGACGCCCTTCCGCCCGCACGGTCGGGTCACGGCCGGCAACGCCGCCGGGCTCAACGACGGCGCGACCGCGTGCCTCGTCGCGGCCGAGGACGTCGCCGGCGAGCTCGGCCTGCCGGCCGCCATGCGCCTCGTGTCGTACGCGTTCGCCGGTGTCGACCCCGAGGTGATGGGCGTGGGCCCCGTGCCGAGCACGGAGAAGGCGCTGGCCAAGGCCGGGCTCGGCATCGGCGACATCGGCGCCATCGAGATCAACGAGGCGTTCGCCGTGCAGGTGCTCGCGTTCCTCGACCACTTCGGCGTCGACGCCGAGGACCCGCGCGTCAACCCGTTCGGCGGGGCGATCGCGCTCGGCCACCCCCTGGCCAGCTCCGGGGTGCGGCTGATGATCCACCTCGCGCGCGCGTTCCGGGACCACCCCGAGGTGCGCTACGGCATCACGACGATGTGCATCGGGCTGGGCATGGGCGGCACCGTCGTCTGGGAGAACCCGGCGTACGCGGGCTCAGCCGCGTGAGCACGGTGCTGGGTACGGCTGAGCTCCAAGCCCTGCTCGAGCAGACTGCGGCCGCCACGCCGGACGAGGTCGTCACGCACGCCTTCAGCCGGGACGTCGTGCTCCCCCACGGCGCCGGGACCGGGGTGCTGATCACGCTCGACAACGGCCTCGACCACCGGCGGCCGAGCTCGTTCGGGGCCCGTGGGCTCGCCGAGCTCGACGCCGCCCTCGACGCGGCTCTCGCGCGCGACGACGTGGCGGCCGTGGCGGTGACCGGCAAGCCCTTCATCCTCGCGGCCGGCGCCGACCTCAGCGCGATCCCGCCGATGACCGACCGCGCCCAGGCCCTGGCGATGGCCCGGATCGGGCACGCCGTGTTCGACCGGCTGCACACCTCCGCGGTGCCCACGTTCGTGTTCGTCAACGGGCTGGCGCTGGGGGGAGGCTTCGAGCTCGCCCTGCACGCCCACCACCGCACGGTCTCGAGCGCCGCAGCGGGTCTCGCCCTGCCCGAGTGCTTCCTCGGCATCGTGCCGGCGTGGGGTGGCTGCTACCTGCTGCCGAACCTCATCGGCGCGGACCGTGCGGTCAAGGTGATCGTCGAGAACCCGCTGAGCCAGAACCGCATGCTCACCGGTCCGCAGTACGCCGGGCTCGGGATCGCCGACGTGCTGCTGGACGGCGCCGACTTCCTCGAACGTTCGCTGGAGTGGGCGGCGCGCGTGGTGACCGGAGAGGTCGTGGTCTCCCGGCCCGAGCCGGACCGGGGCGAGGCGTGGGACGCGGCCGTCGCGCGCGGCCGCGCGGTCGCCGACGCGAAGGTGTCGGGCGCGGCCCCTGCCCCGTACCGTGCCCTCGACCTGGTGGCCAGCGCCAGGACGGGCGACCGGTACGCGGTGTTCGCCGCCGAGGACGAGGCGCTCGCGGACCTGATCATGAGCCCGGAGCTGCGGTCCGGGCTCTACGCGTTCGACCTGGTGCAGAAGCGGGCGCGCAAGCCCGCCGGGGCGCCGGACCAGGCATTGGCCCGCCCGGTCACCCAGGTGGGCGTCGTCGGGGCCGGTCTGATGGCCTCGCAGCTGGCGGTGCTGTTCCTGCGCCGGCTCCGGGTACCCGTGATCATCTCCGACCTCGACCCGAGCCGCGTCGAGCATGCGTTGGCCGGCATCCACGCCGAGATCGACACGCTCGCGGGCAAGCGCCGCATCACCGATGACGAGGCGAACCGGCTGCACGGGCTGATCAGCGGCAGCACCGACCTGTCCGCGTACGCCGACTGCGCGCTGGTGATCGAGGCGGTGTTCGAGGAGCTCGAGGTCAAGCGGGCGGTGTTCGCCGAGCTGGAGCGCCACGTCGGCCCGGACACGGTCCTGGCCACGAACACGTCGTCGCTGTCGGTGGCCGCGATGGCCGACGGGCTCGAGCACCCCGAGCGCGTGGTCGGGTTCCACTTCTTCAACCCCGTGGCGGTGCTGCCGCTCGTCGAGGTCGTGCGCGGGCCGCGGACCGACGACGCCACGGTGGCGACGGCCCTGGAGCTGGCGAAGGCGCTGAAGAAGAACGCCGTGCTGGTCGCCGACGCGCCGGGCTTCGTCGTCAACCGGGTGCTGCTGCGCCTGATGGGCGAGATCATGGCCGCCGTCGACGAGGGCACCCCGGTCGAGGTCGCCGACGCCGCGCTGGCGCCGCTCGGCCTGCCGATGTCGACCTTCACGCTGCTGCAGCTGGTCGGGCCTGCCGTGGCGCTGCACGTGGCGGAGACGCTGCACGCGGACCTGGACGAACGGTTCGTGGTGTCACCCAACCTGCAGGCGCTGGTCGCCGCCCGGCGTCCCGGGCTCTACGACTGGCGCCCGGACGGGACCCCGTACGTGTCGGAGGAGACCGCGGCGCTGCTGACCGTGGGCGACACCCCGAGCAGCGCCGGGCAGGTCCGCGACCGGGTGCTGACCGCGGTCACCGAGGAGATCGGGTCGATGCTCGCGGAGAACGTCGTCGCCGCGCCCATGGACGTCGACCTGTGCCTCATCCTCGGTGCGGGGTGGCCGTTCCACCTGGGCGGGATCACGCCGTACCTCGACCGCGAGGGCTACGCCGAGCGGGTGCTGGGGCGGCGGTTCCTGCCGCTCGGCGCAGCAAGCGTCCCGGCCTGAGGATCAGCCCGGGACGCTGGTGCTGCCGGAAGGCCCGCTGAGGAGCGGAACCAGCTCAGCGGATGGAGCGGTCGCCCTTCGCGAGCAGCGACTCGATGCGCTCGGCGTCGGCCGGGACGGGGTTCTCGTAGTCGCCGTCCCGCGTGTAGACGCCGACGTACGCGGCCTGGTCGCGCTGGAAGCGCCAGCTGTCGGCGATGCTGCCCGTGTCGTACACGTCGTAGCCGAGGGTCTCGATGAACTCCGTGGCCGTGCGCTTCGCGTCCGCGTCGTCGCCCGCGATCATCAGCGTGCTGCGGTCCGGGGCACCGGCCGGGCGCTGCATGGACCCCAGGTGCTGGAAGAAGATGTTGTTGAACGCCTTGACGACCTTGGACGAAGCGAGGTGCTCCTGCACGAGCCCGCTGGTGGTGTTCTGCTTGTCGTCCAGGGCCGCGATGTCGCCGTCACGCTCCGGGTAGTAGTTGCACGTGTCGAGGACGACCTTGCCCGCCAGCGGGGCGGGGTCGACCTGGTCGATCTTGCCGAGCGGGATCGTGAAGACGACGATGTCGCCGGCCTCCGCCGCCTCGGTGGAGGTGGCCGCCCGCGCCCTGGGGCCGAGCTGGGCGACGAGGTCGGTCAGCGTCTCCGGGCCCCGCGAGTTGCTCACGACCACGTCGTAGCCCGCGTCGACCGCGAGCTTCGCGACCGTCGTACCGATGTTCCCGCTGCCGATGAGGCCGATTGTCGTCATGTCACCCACAAGCGGTTGCTCAGCCCGGCTATTCCCCCGTGCCGAGGGCGCCGGTTCACCATGTCCACGTGGTGGACCGGCCGTGACCACGGCAGATTCGCCGTGATCACGGTCAGCTTGCCGAGGTCACCAGGTGCCGGAGGGCCGTGCGCAGGAGCACGGCGGCGTCAGGGGCGCGGCGCGGTGTCCGGGCTGAGCGCGGACTCCTCGGACGCCACGATCGTCTCGACGACCGTGCGGGCGATGTCCTGCGGGGCCAGCCCGAGCTGGGCCAGCAGCTCGGCGCGGGTGCCGTGCTCCAGGAACTCCTGCTCGATGCCGAACTCGCGCAGCGGCGTCGGTACGCCGGCCCGACGGAGCTCCTGCGCGAGCCGGGCCCCGCAGCCGCCGACCACGCCGTTGTCCTCGATCGTGACGACCAGCTCGTGCTCCCCGCCCATCGTCAGCAGGGCCGGGTTCACGGGCAGGGCCCACACCGGGTCGACGACGGTGACGCCGATGCCGTGGTCCGACAGCCGACGCCCGACCTCCAGGCCGGTCCCCACCATCTGCCCGAACGCGACGACGAGGACCTGCGGCGGGTCCGTCTCGGCCCGGAGCAGGACGTCGACCCCGTCGACGACCTCGAGGGCCGGCACGTCGTCGGGCACGGCCTCCTTGGAGTAGCGGATGACGGTCGGGCCGTCGTCGATCTGGGACGCGACGTCGAGCGCCTCGCGCAGCCGGGTCGCGTCGCGCGGCGCGGCCAGCCGCAGCCCGGGCACGAGCTGCAGCAACGACATGTCCCACATGCCGTGGTGGCTGGGCCCGTCCGGCCCGGTGACGCCGGCGCGGTCGAGCACGAACGTGACCCCGCAGCGGTGCAGCGCCACGTCGAGGAGCAGCTGGTCGAAGGCTCGGTTGAGGAACGTCGCGTAGAGGGCCACCACCGGGTGCAGGCCGCCCATGGCCAGCCCGGCCGCCGACGTCACCGCGTGCTGCTCGGCGATGCCGACGTCGAAGACCCGGTCCGGGAAGGCTGCGGCGAACTTGTGCAGCCCGGTCGGGTAGGTCATGGCCGCGGTGATGGCGACGATCCGTTCGTCGCGCGCGCCGAGGCGGACGAGCTCGTCGGAGAAGACCTCGGTCCACGTCAGCGGACCGGGCGCGCCCAGCGGTCGCCCCGTGACGGCGTCGATCTTGCCGACGGCGTGGAAGCGGTCCTCCTCGTGCGCCTCGGCGGCCTCGAAGCCGTTGCCCTTGCGGG
>Ga0210040_10005974_pt1 | contig 15327 bp, 7 predicted proteins | sample CryGeyCG12114_NA_FD_185462 | JGI IMG/M metagenome (GOLD analysis project Ga0210040, IMG submission 185462) | Groundwater microbial communities from aquifer - Crystal Geyser CG19_WC_8/21/14_NA (SPAdes) (version 2) | ecosystem: Environmental > Aquatic > Deep subsurface > Groundwater | place: USA... | reverse complement strand
CTTCCCCCGCCGCCTCCTCCCCCTCCAAAGGGAAATGGGACAACAACGGGGAAAGGAAATGGGATAGGTGCCTTTTTGCAAGCTTTCTTCAAAGACGGTTTCTTTTTCCTCTTAGAAACTTTCACTGGTCGTTTTGGCTTGAATTTTGGTTTCCCTTTAACTTTGTGTCTTTTGTTTCCAAATGGACCTTTCCCTTTAAATGGAGGCTTTGATTTCGTAAAGGATTTCAAAGGAAGTTTTGGCCTGTGATACTTTAAACCACCTGAACCATCTTTATTCGCCGGTCGAGAAAATGGACCTTTCGATTTACTTTTCACTTTGTTGAAGAAACCACCTTTTTTCTTCTCACTACTACTACTACTAGCACTCCCTGTGCTTTTATTTTTCGACTTCAACTTTCCACCACTACTTAACAGTCCAGCACTCTTGCTGCCAGTTCCTTTGTTCTTGTTCTTGGAAAGATGACGGGATTGCCCCAAGGAGTGAGACAAAGTCTTGCTCACCATGTTCTTATGTTCCGCTGTTGATGATGATTGAATCATATGGTTTCCCATTTTTTTCATCTTCTCCTCAGAAGATGAATGCCGGGACTGTGCACTCGGATAGTTCACTAACTTGGAATTATTGACATTATTTATTTTCCCTGTTGGGAATCCAATTACTGCACTGTGGGGACGACGACGAGTATCCTCCCAGAAACTGCTCCTCTCTCCTAACTTTGTTACACATGGGATTAGTGTTCCCTTTCCAGGTGTGGTTCCACTCATGTTGTTATTATTAGAAGGAGCACAGCGGAGTCTCGCTAAAGATGACAAGTCTCTCAGTCTGGGCGGAACGGGAATCCGTTCCTTATTCAATAAAATGGATGTTCTGGAATGCTCCATTTCCCCTCCTATTCTCTTATGATTGTACACATTTTTTGTCCTCTCTGGATCTTCTCTTTCAAGTCTTGCTATTTTCCTTTCATAACTAATTTGGGGATTCAAAGTGATTGTCGAATTGTCATACATGTTGTTAGTTAGATCCCGTTTTTTCCGATTCTTACAAGATGACCACTGAATGAGGATGAAATAATTTTATTATTAAAGAGAGGATCAAGGGGTTTTCGAGTAAAGTTAGTAAGGCTATACTAGCTTTTCTAACCTGTATGGCGCAAAATCCTTTTTCCCTGCGGACACAGATCCCATAGTTTAAATTATTAATGTTGGAAGGAGCATTTTCCCAGTAGTTGAGACTAATCATGCGACCCACCGTTCCAGTGTAGTATTGTAAACATCCTCCCGGTGCTGCAAATCAAATACATCTTTTAAGATACACCAAAGCAGGCATGCATTTTTCTTGAGTTCAAGAAAATGTGTACCCATCAGTTGAGCTGCACATCTTATCTTGGTTGTACGTATTTTCCACTTTTTCCATGGACCTCCTGAATTTAGTGAAATCCTGTATGTAACATGTGGGCCGAATCCAACCGGTAAATAAACTGCGAGGAAAAAATGTCAGCATTTTAAAAATCGATACGTTGAGCTATACCACACAGTCAATTTGTTTTTTGTCTCGGAAAAAGTTTTCTCCTATTCTTTTTTTTCCAAAAGTTTATTTCATCAACTACTCTTGTGTGATCTTCCCCAGTATTTATATTTATATGTATATATCACTGTCAAAAGTGACAATAACAATCCTTTGGCAAACAATCTTCTCTTTAATCTTTGTACCAAAGGTAAAAAAAAACTACACACAACAATGCTGATGAAGATGGATGGATGATTTCCGCAAACATTTCAAAGTCATGTGCCGTAAATATATGCATTGCAATCCTTTAGGCGTTTTTTGTGCACGCTTCACCCTGGGTTATTTATACAAGAAACTATGATTTGCTAGATAGATTATACTATAAAATTTACGGCTGGAATGAATCTGCAGTTATGACATACAAAAAGATATACTGTACATTATACATGAATCTGCAGTTATACTTTGTATAACGAACACAATAGTTTCAGTCTACGAGCCAATATCATGGGGAAAACATAGGGTGAAAACTACACTTATTTCTAAAAGCATATTATTTAGAGCTACCTCTGTCAATGGGATTTCTCCCCTCTTATTTTCTCTTCAAATTTCACTCCATATAAAGCCTATTTAAATTCACTCATCTTTCATTCATCGTGTGTACGGTTGGAACGGATTCTTTTTCCTGGCTTTTTATTACAGCCACATGATGCTCAAGGCTATTTCAACAGTTTGATCGCATGTCTGCCACTAATGATGTTGAAAAGGGATGAATTTGAGAATAATTATGCATGAAAGACTGGAGAAAGAAAACTGTCCTGGGTTTCAAAAAATCAGCAACTCATTTTGTCAGTTAGTTAGTATATCAGCATATAATATTGAAGTCGGAAAGATTGAGCAAGACTTTCAGACTTTCACTTTAAATGAAAATGACAAAGTTTTAAAACCTCGTTCATCACATTCTAAAAATTGTTATATTCTTGTTGTCAAAAATATTATACTCCATACACACACTTAAAAGAAATTAAAAATGCACAGCTACTTAATAGAAAAGTTTTCTCCATTCATCATTTTGCAGTGAGCCCTGATGATGGCATTTCTCCTTACAATATATGCCCAATCAATCATGGATGGATTTTTCTAAACTACTTTATGTAATGAAGCTTAAGTACTCAAGTGTTTGCATACTCGTTGCTTGATATGCAAACAGGAAAGTATGGAAAACTCAACTTACGATGATGACCAGATAATTGGCCACACAAGGATGGCAATGGTACATCAACTCCTTGTACGGAGAATGTGTCATCCCAGCAGTTGCCATCTTGTCTGGGTATATCCAATTCCAACACTTCAAAATAAGCCGTAACTGACAAACACCTTGAAGCTAAAAAAAAAACAGTCAAAATATTCCAGCTTCTACTCGAAAAACTGATTTTATATGCAAGAATAGAAATGTAATAAAAACTTACCTTCCCAATACTGTGTGTACATGACGCCGCTCGAGTGGATACAACGCCATGAGGAAATTCTTCATTCACGAAATATGTTCGGTTTAAAACCGTCAGAGAGTCACATGAGTAGGAAACTAAATGTGAGGCAATTAAAAGGATTTGTAAACTTAAAAAAAATCCATTGTTATTAGTCTTTCGCTCGGTTTTCATATATAGACACGGAATAATTTTCATTAGTCAGACTTACAGACACAGCAAACGCCGAAACCACCGGCACAAATTCCATGGGGCTTTCCACCCTTGGCGTAACATTCCTTTCTGTCCAAGTTTGAATACAGAATTAGTTAGTATGACTTATTGTCTTTATTAATCATGGTGAGAGAGAATTTTTAGATCACAAGTGAATTTCCATACACAAAATTGTATCCTGGAAATTACGATGTGCAAACATTATCGATTGTGTAAGCTTCCGGAATTCTTGTACCAAGAAAATCAGTGCTAACTTAATTTCTCGTGTAATATATATATATAATAGAGTGTTTCGTTTTATGTGATATGTGATCCACCGATGAAATCCTGCTTACTGGACTAGGCAAATAAAACTATTCAAAATCGTCAGTAGTTTTAGTAGACAGATTGTCGGTCCATTTGATTTAATAAAGGGGTTACACACGAGACATTTGTGCTAGTGACCACAGCTACTTCATAATAATCATTAGAAATAAATATATAGTCGCAGTTCTCAGTGAAGTAAAGAACGTAAGCAAAAATGAGGATCCCACTGTATGATGTGGAACATGAAACGGCAATTTTGCTTTGTGAAATATAAACTTTGAAAATGTTAAGAAAAAGTGTATGTGAGATGACATCTGAATGAATGTTGAAAAAAATCCATTATTACAATTGAAGCTGGTTGTAAAGCTTTCAGATTGTATGTTGTCTGACTCGACTGCATATTTCATAGAGGATAGGAGATAGAAAATGAAAGTCTGCTGAGCGGGCATAGAAGCACATTATTGGCTGACAAGAATGTTAATAAAGTAATAGGTGGTTTAAAAAATTCTCGACAAAGGCAGACACAATGATTTATACACTACACAGCGTATGAATTTCGCACAAACTTAAAAACGAGCTTACCTTGAGTAGCATGTGCCTTGGTCATAACCAACAGTCCAACATTTCTCCCTCCAGAGTGAAAAGATTGAAAAAAGCGGGGCCACTGAAATGTAGAAACAATTATTATAAGTAACATTTCATTGAAAATTACCGTCAGTCAAACTTTGTTTGATTTTCAATCAACTTAAAACATAATTTTGGCAATTGGAACACACATCTATAAGTCACATTGTGTAGCTGTGTGTATGCTATGTTTCATTTATTCTATCGAATGTGAATAAAAAATATAGGGACTTTTTTTAGAGCCTCAAAAAAAAAGACATTGACGATCAAAAGCCTTTGCCTGTGCTGTGACATAAAAAGTATAGCAGTAATACGTAATGATTTTTCCACAAGTTCTTATAGATTATTCAAAGAGGATGGAAGATTTTATGAGACAAGACAGAGACTTTTTATGACATTGCATCAGTTGAGCGAATGAAGGAAATCGGGAATTGAAAAGTACGTTAACCAAATGAAAGTGAAAGTTCTCTTTAAAAAACACCTGGAGCTGGGAGCTCCATTATTTTGGTTCTCAGTGTAGCAATAAAAAACTATTCACTTTTTTCATGACTGGAAATGACGAGTTATTTCAAAAGTTTGTCTCCAGAAATTACAGAAAGCAAGAAGGAGAGACTTAAGTGATTTCACTTAAAATCACTGACAGAGTCATGTGTACAGTTTACATTCAACTCCATTTATATTGCATTAGACAAGACAGAGAAACGTCATGCTTCCTGACTCTACTCTATTAAACACATTGCGAATTTGTATTCAATAAAACGGGTAACGCCATTTATTCTTTTGCACTTGATCCATTTGAGCGTTCTTTTCACTAAAAATTGTGCCAAGGGATTCCTTCTCTCGTGTACTACGTGATTGCACGTATATTATGCAATCCACTCTAGTGAAAATAAAACTCACATTTTCGGGCCACTGTTCCAAGCAAGTAATGTGTAGCAGGATGAACTGGTATGATTGCTTCTGTCCTGGAAGATCGAGCACTATGAAAACTTTCATTATTTCGACTCAACAAAGTTGAGTTGTGAGACACTTGACACTGAACAAATTTGGCATTTAGTGCTGAAAGTAGCACTGCTGTTGTTAGTATTATCAGTTTCTTCATCCTCACATGCTTTCCCTGTGCATTGACACTTTTTTTATTACTCAAATTGACTATTGTAAATGTAAAAGAAAATGTTTGCTCCTTGTTCATCCCCCGTTTATGTTGAAATGAAAGACGGTGAACGAACATTCCACATTTTATCGCATCCAAGATTAAAACGGAAATGGTCATCTGCCTTCTTACACCTGTCATATCATATGTAGATGAGTAAAACTGACCTACATACAGAGTCTGAAAGCTGTTCATGTGATGGGCTTTTAGTTAGTTGGTCCAAAAAACGTATGAACTATATGCTCATGGCCAGGGGATTAAGCTACTGTAATGGATCTTGACCCGCGCCGATTTATTATTGCCTTCAGAAAAATGTTGATATGGTGAAGGAGACAATTCACAACTCGTTTAAATATATTCATGTGAAAATAAAATGAGGTCAAAATAATTTAAAACGTACTCACTCAGACTCATAGGCTAACCCATTTAGGTTTTAATACTCTGGCATTGTGCAATTGTCCTGTGAATCAAGTTTAGATTAAGGCACACAAGATTTCTCCGCTACCGAAAACATGTAGTGCGGATTAGCACCCGGATTTATGCACTTTTTTCTTAATTGTTACCACAGTCATGTAGGACGTAATATGTAAACATGGGCTTGTGCTGCTAATGTTTTACTGAATCCCATCATATTTCTTCTTTTCATGACTGCATTAAAAACATTAAACATTATGTAGCGATGCAAAAGTCCAACCCAGTTAATGACTAATACCCATAAATTTTTTTTTCCGTCCATGCATCAATTTGTCTCACTTTAAAAACGCTTGTTCTAATTATTCAGTGAAAGAAACAACAAAATCTTATCTTCTAACAAAAAAACTTGGACCATGACGAAATGAACTTGGACGCGGACAATTTTTGATGATGCAACAACATAAAAATTTGTGTTGAGCTTGTCCTGATTGCCGACACATGCTTGACTTTATTTCAGAAAAATAGTTCTTACTTGCTTGTAGTCTAATTCTTTTATGCTCACTAACTGTCTACTTGAAACTCATAATTCATGCATTCTTAATCCTTCACCTTAGGTAAAGCTCCACGCTTGCTGATGCATTTTTTCTACAGAGGGATTGCTCATGGTTTTTCATGCACTCCTAGTCAATGTGTACTACAGTCATTACCCTTGAATCTGTTTTTGTCTCTGTCAGTAATGTAAGTTTGGTCTGAGATCTCTACTCCGCTCCAGTCTACATGAAACGTTCTTGTCATGTTTTCCAAGCTCTACTGTGCAAGTATCCATCCTTCATCAAAACAACATGTTTCGATTATGTTTCTTTTTCTAACTGATTTATAAGATGAATTTAAACACTACATTTCACGATTGTTAAAAATGTTCCAATCCCGGGGATGACCTTAACAGAGCAAAAGCAAGTAGTTTTACAAACATAATATTTTATTTTGCATACTAAATTTTTTGGATATCGAAACCGAAAATTCCCATCACATTAAAGTACTACTGTCAAACGTTTTGAAGACAGGACACTGGAAGAAGATTTGTAATAAAGATTTGTAAACCATTTTTGGAGCTCTGCTCCACATCCACCCTCCTCCATTTGCAATTTCGGAGCTCCGCTTCGCTTTGGATCGAACTTGATTCACGGCCCCTGCGGCTAAGTTACTGTCTGTTTCAAAAAACTATGGAAAAATTTTGCCCGAAAGTTATTTGGCATTCGTTGTTTTCTCCTGGTTTCCGTGTAAACAAGCTGGAGATGAACAAAGTTTATTTTTTTTCAGTAAATTGCATTTAAAATCACGCAATTTATTTCTATCTTTGAAACTCCTGCAAACTCATTGCTATAACAATGAGGCCACTTTTCTCCCATAAATTCAACAATTCACTATTTAACCAAAATAGCAAACTTACTATTGGAGAGGGTTCTTTTATTTTGAAACAGACAGTAACTATAAATTTGAGGGCTACATTTTACTTCTTAAATATTCTTCACCAAAAAATGTAATAGTCGAAGATCGATTGTCCGATCGTAATTATGAGTATAAAAAACACTGTCTACAGCCGCAGTTAATTTGAAGTTTTATGTTAACAGTGTTTGATGTGAATTGTTCAGTATACAAGTAAAAAATACGAACAAGTCTGAAGGAATGTTAAAGTAGTGAAATTAAGGAATATCAATAAATCGAATAATAGTTGAAAAAAGGCTTTTCGTGGTTGTAAATGTTTTGGTAAAATATGGAGGACAGGTTAAAAAGAACGCTAGGTTGCAACCCATTGAAACTTAAAGTGAAGTGCTGTCATCGGGAGTTTGTACGCGGTAGAAACTTAAACTCGGAAGTTTTTCTAGAAATTGGAACAGCACTCTCTCAGTTCCAGTCAGTCGCACGCAAGCTAAGAAGAGAAAGAGAGAATTTGAAGATTTATGAAATTTAAAATAAGAATTACAAGAAGTCTACAATCAAAATGTCTTCATGGAAAAATGCTAACAAATCGGCACAAAAAACGCACAGGGAAAGACATCAGGTTAGATTTTTCTAAAATCGTCGATTTTTTGGATTAGTTGAAAGCTCTGAAAATGATTTTTACATTACTTGCTTGTTTCTTGTGTCTTATATGTTTCGTTAATATTTTCAGCCGGATGCCAGAAAACATTTAGGAGTTCTTGAGAAGAAAAAAGACTATAAACTTCGGGCAGAGTAAGAAACAAATGATAAACAAATTTTCCTTTTTTACGATCGTTAGTTACTAAGGTAACTTGTTCATATGAAATTCAATGATATATTTAAATTACAGAGACTATAATTCAAAGAAATCACAGCTTCAATATTTGCATAAAAAGGCATTAGACAGAAATCCTGATGAATTCTACTACCACATGATCAACTCTGAAGTCAAGGTAAACTTACTGCTTCTTAACTCCAGACTCCTTTCAAGAATATTGCTTATCGCATCATAATCGGACTTATGTCATGATTTCATGCCGAGTGTTACTCTGGAGAACAATAATAAACACGGTCAAATATGTATATTTGGTCATTTGAAATTTTTCATGAATTTTCGGATTTGTTAGGGCTGTTTTTTATATTCTCTCGTGGTGGAATCGTTTAATAGACTGTTAATACTTCAGTTAAATTAGTGAGTAACTTTTTTTCGATGTTGTATGGCAAGATTTGTTTGGTAACCTAGAGCTCCAGAAATCCAAATTGTCAAGAAACAGAAAATCCCCTCCATTGAGTCGATAGTTATCTATTTCCAAACTTGAAGAAAAAAAAATCATTTTCCTGACCATTTGGATTTTTCAAGCTCGAAAACTTAGCAAACTGACATGTCACAAAAATACCGTAATTAAAATGTAATTTTAAACTGAAACGGACAGTAATCATTAAAGTCATGTAACTCGAACGGCCGACTATTTTTTTGAATTGCTATTGCTGTAGTTAATAACTTGCACTTGACGATAACTGTACTGTTTCCTCTTCGTATTCATTTTGTGTACTTTTTAAAAATTAGGATGGAGTTCACAAAGACAAACAAAAGGAAGTGACACTGGCTCCGGAACAGATCCAGCTAATGCAGACTCAAGATTATCGGTATATTTCTAGCAGGCGAACTATGGAGCGCAAAAAGATTGAAAAGCTACAGTCTTCTTTACATTTGCTGGATGATTCTACCCCTAACAAACATACATTTTTTGTGGATGATAAAAAAGAACTTAAGAAATTTAGCTTTTCAAAACGACTTAATACACCAGCTCCCTTGTTAAAACGAAGATATAATAGGCTAACTCACGAAGACTTAAAAAATGTCAATCTCGATGCATTAAAGTCACCAGAAACTTTAGCCACTGTTAGTAGCCTTCGTCATAAATCGTACAAAGAACTATCAAAACGGACCGAAAGAGAAACAAAGTTGATGGTAATGCAAAAGAAAATGGAGGTGAAGAAGGCATTGCAGGTGAGCATGACTACATCTTTCTTTTAGACATTTGTAGCTTAAAGTATTTAATCATTAAGTTCTGTGTCTGACTGATTCTGATTCTCGTTTTTTTTCTAATACAGGACAAAAGTAGGACTGTCAAAGAAAGGCTTGTTCCAGAAACTCCAGATGCTGCGCCTGTGTATGTATGGAAACAAGAAAGAAAAAAATAATTTGTTGTCTAAAAATTAAAATATGATAGTTTATATTCGCAATTATAATTTGAACAATAAATCGGTTTTTAATGTTTACTTCTCGCTGTTTGTGGCTCTCCCCTTTTATTTACTCTCACAGATTTTCAATGTTTTACTAACAGTGCGTTTATTTAACTGATTTTCTTCAAGGAATTAAATCATAATGAAGTTTATAGGACTTTGAATGGAGTCAAATTTCGTATATTAAAATTAGGCAACATGCTTTGCATTGCTTATACCGCTAAGAAGTTTGTAACATCATATCGTGAAGTGAAACATAAGAAGCTGTCCTTGTCAATTTATTGACAATTGCTTACTCCAGTAAAAATGCACAATGATTTGGATGCAGGAGCGGGAAAGTGTAATTTTGAAAAATATGCAAAAGTTTATTCGATTTTCCAGCTACCGTTATTCTAATCAAAATACCAACCAAAAATATTTTTTATATTGATCCTAGTTACAGTTGGACAACTAGAATTCACATTTCATTCAATACAATTATTCAAGGACAATATTAGCCATCATGAGCAATCCAACTACCACCACCACAACGAAGGTAAAATGTCCAAACTTTTTTAGGTATTGTTGATTCATATTGCACAAACTAAATGTTATTATATGGATAATAGCCTAGACCACCAAGACGCGTTGGGATGGGTATCATGGGCATTGAAAGAAGCATAGATCTGCAGGCAAAAGCTCGAGAGAAAAATATATCAACAGCCTTTCAAGATATTAATTCTTTAATTAACATGGCCAAGCCGATGGTAAAAGTGGCACAAGAGATTTCGGAAAAAATCAAGGTACAGCATGCAAACGTGACCAAAAATGAATTGCACATTCCTTCTGATCATAATTTTGTGTATTTTTTATGGCGCAGAAACAAGATGGTATTACTGAAGATGAAACAGTGGAATTCAGACAGCATCTTCTAAGCCTAGGAATCAGTGATCCTGTGACCAAATCCAATTACCGTTCTAGTGGAAAGTTTCACGAAAGTTTGGCTAAAGAACTTTGCAAATTTTTGGAACCTGCTGTTGAGGTAAAGTCGTCATTCATGAAATTAATGTCTCACATAGATGCAAAGATACAATTGAATGCTATTGAAATCGAAGATTGTAATATTAATTGCATTATTGATTGCAACAGAAATGCGGAGGGATGATGAGTTTAGTTGAAGCCTTTTGTCGACTAAATAGAGCTCGGGGTGTAGATCTCGCATCTCCAAATGATCTTATGAGTGCATGTCATTGTCTGGCAAAGTTGAATTTGCCATTAAGACTCCGTGAATTTGACAGTGAGGTCAGCGTTCTTCAGCACATATCTTTTGATGACGACTTTTGTGTAACTTTAACAATTTCTTTGGTGAGTTTTACAGCAACTGAATTTTATGACTCAGTCAGCCAATGCTGACTTCGTAATAAACGTTTCATGAACGCTAATTTTCTGCCTGTTGGTCCTCTAGTTTCACAAGCACAAATACTTGACCCCAGAGGAATACTCTAGAATCGCTAATGTACCTTTTCTGTTGGCCAAGCACAGTTTAAGTATTTCAGAAAAACGAGGAAAAGTGTGTCGTGACCAGTCGATAGAAGGTCTTCGGTTTTATCCTAATCTATTTCTTGAATACGATGAAAGCTTTTGAAGATCGGGTCTAAGAACAACTAACTTTATTTGTGCCTTGACGATGCAACTTGTGATTTATATATACAATTTTTTGGATGTTAAAATCAAGGTTCCATGTTTGGAATGGAAAACAATTTTGCATGCCTATTTTTGAACGGCGCTACTTCTAGGTTTTCAGATTAATTTAAGTAAGTTTATAAATAATTTATGATATGTAATGTAACGCATGCAATTGAGATAAAAGAAATCGCAGTTGACAAAACAACCAATATTTATTTTATTGAAAATATCATTTTTCGAATTCATATTCATATTCATAGTGATATCATATAGTAGAACCAGTAGAATGCACGAACATGGTGATGAAACGTAAGAAAAAGCACATAGTAAAAGAAAGTTGATTAATCGATTAAATCCTGGATTGTAATTTACTTTAACAACTGTAAAATTTAGGTTAGAACAATGCGGACCCTACACGATCCCGAGGTATAATTCTTAATTCCGACCCATGCTTGAGAAATACATTTCCTGCAAAAAATATAAATCATAGGGTTACATTTATTCACTATTGCAGTACTACTGCGGCAGTAAGAACATCTGGAAAAAAATATAAAGTAAATACCGGCAGTTTGTTGTGGGTTGATTCCAATTCCGTCATCTGTAATGATTGCTGACGTTGCCGGTGGAACACGGAATTCTTCTGCAGCGAATTTTAGAACTGCAGTGAAGGGTGTATTATCGGGTACGCTTAGCCTGATAAAAAATGTCGACAAGTGATCAGTAAAATAAGTTAATCAAAAGGCTATGACTTTCTGATTTTAAAATCAAGTTTGTAGACAGCACATTCTCTCTTATATCATAGTAGAATAGAAACTAGCAATTAATCAGTAAATTAAAATTATAATATGTTAAAAAAATGAAAAAACAGAAAAGATCCAGGATTCCACGCTATAGGGCAATATATCAAGGCAGAGATAACAAATCATCCCAAAATAGCCGATTATATACAACTGGCAAAGTGGTCAGTCTCCATTTAAGCTTGGCATTTGTTCCGGGCAATTTCGCCTCATAATACAAAACAGTAGACTTTAAAGTGTCGTAGTCTACTCCAGTTATATTTTTCATCGTCCATTTTGACCCCTCCGAACTCTCCTCATAAACTGCATGTCGCCCACACAGATTAAAAAACTTCATGATAAGGCCCAAGAGAGTATAAGGGACTTCTGGAACACAGTGGTCAGGCATTAAGGTTGCAAAGAGAAGACAACGCATCTGGCGTTCATTTTCAGTACGACAGAAAAGTTGAGCTCCTTTCTCAAAATCAATGTGATCCTCATCTCCCATAATCGTCTTGTCAATGCAGTCAATCAGGACTGCCTTGTAGGAACAATGTTTAGCTTGAGACAGAAGGTGAACCACCAGTTCAATCTGTCCAGGCAGAGCTAATATGTCTTTAATTTTTCGATTTTGTACTTCGGATGATTCATGCTTGATATGATCATTGAGCTGAGCCGCACGCACAATGGAACTTGTCGAAGATGGGCATAAGGTAGTACTAAAGCCCATCAACTGTTCGTAAACATCAAATAATAGTAATCCCTTCTTACAAAGAAGACCGAGCTTTTCTGGACCGATCTTGTTCAAAAAAGCGGTAGTAACAGCCAATCCATTGCTTTTGTCTTCCGAGACCGATACATTCTGAATGAAACTCACGAGCAAGTTTTCTAAAGCACGTTCAAAAAAGGGAACATTCCATGGGAATCTGCTTGCAGAGAGACGAGAGAAGGCGCTTCTCCACCGATACAATTGATAATCCAGCACTGGTCTTGGAATAGTTTTACATGCGTGCTCACATAATATGGCGTAGTCCACCATTTTTTCAACTGTACTAGTGCACAACAGTTTAAGAGTCAACGCAGAAGGTAATAAGACTTCCGCCAACTGATAGAAGTTAAACATAGCATTTTCCATTTCCCTCATGGCCTCGAGTTCAGCAGCAGCAGCTAATTTAGACATTTTGCTTTCCGTAATCCGGACGTGAATTTTAAAGTCTTCCAAGTTTAACCTCAACGTCGTTTCTTCCAGAGTTCAGCGATCTGGCAACCTTAAGAAATGAAGGGGAATTCTAGTGATGAAGTTGATACGAAAAGTGGACGTGGAAAATACCAAGAGATCATTCGTGTGATTCTACAGAATTGCGGGCATATACTTTTTTACTTCCGTAAACATTAGCTAGTTAAGAAAATTGAGTCGCTTTACTTTTGAATTAAAGTGATTTTATATTATAGAGGTGGAGAAAATCGTTCTGATAACCTTTTTGCAGGAATAATAAAAACAAATGGGGTCAAAGCGTATCCTCTCTGAACGGAGATTGAGGCCACCATGGTCGTTTTTTTTATTTCAAAGAGGCCAATACTAGTGATTTCCTCAAGTCGAACAAAATATCTTTAGGAATAATGGACTACACGCTATACTATTTTCAAGGATTGTCAGAGATAAAAACTAAATTTAACAAGGCTCCTAATATGATAATATACAGAAAACAGAACAAAAGAATGATAAAGCAATGCATAAAGATTACGATATCTAGGTTTTAACCGACTCATCTTCTTATTCTGTAATGTCTACAAGAAGAAATATTCAGCTGTGGTACCACTTTCTGGGGGATTTAGATAGAATGCAACGCACTAATTTACAATAATAAAATTACCTGATTCTCTAGATATTAATAAACAAGCAACTTTTTCACGACTAACAACTTTCGTTAGAGGTTGACGTAACGAAATGAATTGAAGTTCGGCTTCGGCATGCCTTGCCTGTAAAAGTTTGAAAAGTTGGTTGCTGACCGCGCATTCGTTCATTGTTTAAACAGCCGACGCCAAAGTATTTTGTGACACTTCAACTGCGCGAAAAACAGTTCATCATAGATTTCATAGGAGATAGGTTTGTGATTTGTGTGACCAGTAGTAGAAGATTTAGTGAGGCTAAAACTAAAACATGCCATACATGATACATAATTCGGGCCATTGCGCATTTACCCGCAATTTGCGGGTAAAGTTTAGAAGTGGGTTTGCATCCCATGTTGCCTTTCTGCATTTTTGTGCTTCGTTTAAACATTACAACATGCCTCTATGAACAAATGTCTATGTGTATATGGATAATGTTTTAGCCTGGGCGGCCTAGACCAAAATTTATTATTACTCTAATTTAATTAATACATTTACTACCAGGTGACCAGGTGTAGTATAGCGTAAAGTATATATATATATTTCTAAGCAGGTGAGCTATCATAGATTTTTTATCTTACGAATAATGTTTTACTGTAGCAGAAATAAATACATAATCGACCAATACTAGGTCCTGGTTACGTTATGGTACTACCTCCAACTCCAACAAATAAATTGGCATGCCGCTTCCGATGTCAAATCTCAATGTTGCCCCTTTCGACAACTGCCGATCTGCTATTGTTATAATTTTTACATCCCCAGTTCAGAGCAGGTCGCACACGGAACCCACATAGAAAGCAGCATTGAGAATTGATTTTTGATTTGAATTGAGGTATTATATTTTTTCCCGACTCGCAGAACGCAGCATGCGGGAGGCAAATAGTAAATGGCAATGGGTTCATACCCACTCCCAAACTCTATAACCCTGATACATTTGTTCTGCAGCAACAAACTATTTAACTAACTGAGAGAGAGAGAGAAGTGAGAGAAGAGATAATCTCTACTGCAATACAATCATATTCAACAGAATCAAAATACACTTACACTTTAAATGGCAATTTTGGATCAGAAGTAAGGACTATCTTGAAGGTGACTTTCGAGCTGTAAAAATAAAAACCAATTAAAAGTAAAAATATATTAAATGTAAAAAGAAGAACAACAATGTGGCAGTAGCAAAACTTATAAGATATAATTCTTGAATAACTTACCCCATGACTAAAGTTAATTAATTATCTCGTTTCAAACATAAATTCCTTCGCTTCAGCATTCACCAGCTGAAAAAGTAATTGCACAGGATTAGTGAACACATATTATTGTACCATTTATAACTAATTAAGTCTATCTAAGTATCAAATGTTGTGAGAGCACTTTTTAATAAACTGTCAAAAACACAATGCCAGTACAATCACATCAATACGGTATACGAATTTGCAATTTATTAGAGGTCGTTAAGACCTCTTATAAAATCATCGTCAGGTCAGCGAGAAAAAAAATTGTCATGAGGAGAGAGAGCGAGCAGAAGAAGAAGAAGAAGAAGAAGATGGGTAAAAATCGTAGAGGT
>Ga0210040_10005973_pt1 | contig 15328 bp, 12 predicted proteins | sample CryGeyCG12114_NA_FD_185462 | JGI IMG/M metagenome (GOLD analysis project Ga0210040, IMG submission 185462) | Groundwater microbial communities from aquifer - Crystal Geyser CG19_WC_8/21/14_NA (SPAdes) (version 2) | ecosystem: Environmental > Aquatic > Deep subsurface > Groundwater | place: USA... | reverse complement strand
GCGGCTGCGGAGAACGGTCCCGCCCGGCGGGCCTCGACGGCCCGGCGGGTGTCCTCGGTGCTGAGGTCGGCGTTGATCATCGCCCCGGCCTTGACCCCGGCGGCGGCGGAGTTGATCACCTGAGCGCCCAGATCGCTGACGTTGCCGGCCACCCAGACCCCGGGCACCGCGGTCGCGCCGGTGGGGTCGGCGGCCACCGCGCTGCCGAGCACGTGCCCGCCCATCTCCAGCTCGGCGGCTGCCAGCCCGAGCGACTCGAGCACCGCGGCGCGGGCGGTGGCCCGGGAGGCGACCACCAGCGCCGTGCGGGGCACGACCCGACCCGAGGCCAACCGGACGCCGGACAGCCGGCCGCCGGTCGTCTCCAGCCCGGCCACCTCGCCGACGACGACGCTGATGCCCCGGGCGGCCAGCTCCTCCCACTGCTCGTCGCCCGGCTGCGGGCCGGTGTGCAGGAAGAGGGTCACGTCGGCGCTCCACTGCCGCCACATCAGCGCCTGGTGCACGCCGAACGAGCCGGTGGACAGCACGCCGATCGGCTGGTCGCGCACCTCCCACCCGTGGCAGTACGGGCAGTGCAGGACGTCGGCGCCCCAGAGCTCGCGCAGCCCCGGCACGTCGGGCAGCTCGTCGACCAGCCCGGTGGTGACCAGCAGCCGTCGTCCGCGGACCGACCGGCCGTCGGCGAGGTCGACGCGGAAGCCGCCGTCCACCGGGTGGGCGGCCAGCACCTCCCCGGACTCGATCTCCCCGCCGTAGCCGGTGACCTCCGCCCGCCCGGCGGCCAGCAGCTCACCGGGCGGGGTGCGCGGGCCCGGGACAGGGCGAGCGCCCCGCCCAGCCCGGCGGCGCCCCCGCCGATCACCACGACGTCGTACTGCTGCTGCATGACTGCTCCTCGGCTCGGCCGGCGCCGGTTCGGGTGCCGTGGGTCGAGAGTGCGGCCGAGTGAGCAGCCTTGACAAGTTTCGTTGCTGGAATGGCAAACTAACGGCATGGACGACGACCTGGACGGCGTGCTCGGTGGGGTCGGCCCCCGGCTGCGGGGGCTGCGGCAGCAGGGTGGCGCGACGCTGGCGGAGCTGTCGGTCACGACCGGCATCTCGGTGAGCACGCTGTCCCGGCTGGAGTCCGGGCAGCGCCGGCCCACCCTGGAGCTGCTGCTGCCGCTGGCCCGGGCGCACCAGGTGCCGCTGGACGAGCTGGTCGGCGCCCCGGCGGCGGAGGATCCGCGGGTGCACCCCCGGCCGGTCGAGCGCAACGGCATGACGATGTGGCCGCTGACCCGCCGGCCCGGGGGGGTGCAGGCCTACCGCGCGCTGATCCCGCACCGGGCCGGCGAGCCCGAGCAGCAGTCGCACGAGGGGTACGAGTGGATGTACGTGCTCTCCGGCCGGTTGCGGCTGCTGCTGGGGGAGCACGACATCGTGCTGACCGCCGGGGAGGTCGCCGAGTTCGACACCCACGTGCCGCACTGGTTCGGCTCGGCCGGCGAGCAGCCGGCCGAGCTGCTCGTGCTGTTCGGCCCGCAGGGGGAGCGCATGCATGTGCGGGCCCGCCCCACGGGCGGCTCACCCCGGTGATCATGCAGTTGTTGCCGCCGGACACGCCGGTCACCGGCGTGTCCGGCGGCAACAACTGCACGGTCGCGCCGAGGGGTCAGTGCGGGGCGCTCGGCCGGCCGGCCCGGACGGCGTCGTCCGGGAGCGGGGCCACCTCGTTCGGACGGCGCTCGGCCGGCTGCGCTGCCTCGGCGGAGGCGCGCGCGCGGTCCTTGCGGTGCTCCCGGAAGGAGTGCACGACCGCGGCTGCCCAGAGCACGCAGACGACCGCGAGGACGGCGCGCCGGACGCCGTCGGGGGCGCCGATCAGGTCGCTGGCGAGCAGGCTGCGCGCGTTGGTGAGCACGATCATCCCGCCGATCCCGGCGCCGAGCAGCCGCGGCGGGACGTACCGGACCAGCCAGGCGGCCAGCGGTGCCGCGACGAGCCCGCCGGCGAGCAGGCCCAGCACCCAGACGAGGTCGATGCCCTGGCTGCCCAGGGCGAACAGGAACCCGAGGCTGGCGGCGAGCGAGACGAGGAACTCGGAGGTGTCGATCGAGCCGATCGTCCGGCGCGGCTCCATCCGCCCGCTGGCCAGGATCGCCGGGGTGCTCACCGGGCCCCAGCCGCCCCCGCCGGTGGCATCGATGAAGCCGGCCGCCAGACCCAGCGGGGCGAGGAAGCGCGTGCGCATCGGCTTGCCCAGGTGGCGGCGGTCGATGCCGCGGAGGGTGAAGCGGGCCAGCAGGTAGAGGCCCAGCGCCAGCAGGATCAGCTGCATCGCCGGGGCGGCGACCGCGGTGGAGACGGTGGACAGCACGGTTGCCCCGGCGAAGGCGCCGACCGCACCGGGGACGCCGATCCTGGCGACGACCTTCCAGTCGACGTTGCCGAACCGCCAGTGCGCGAGGCCGGAGGCGAGGTTGGTGCCGATCTCGGCCAGGTGCACGGTGGCCGAGGCGGCGGCGGGGTTGGTGCCCAGGGCGAGCAGCAACGTCGTCGAGGTGACGCCGTAGCCCATGCCCAGGCTGCCGTCGACGAGCTGGGCGCCGATTCCGGCGAGGGCGAGCAGGATCAGGGTCTTCACGGGGCGGTGCTCTCCGAACGGGGGTGCGGGCGCGCGGCGGGGCGCAGCAACCGCGGGGTTGGCAGCAGGGCGGAGGTCAGCAGCTCGGACAGGTGGCGGTGCTCACCCGGAGCAGGTCGACGTGCAGCCGGCTCACCAGCAGGTCGCCGGGGAGGGCGCAGGGAGTCGGCACGGCGTTATTCCTACCATCCCGGTGCGCTTTGTGGAGAAACGTCTGCTCAGCTGCGCAGCGTGTCGCCGCGGACCGTGGCCCAGGCGACCCCGCCGCCGGCGGCCATCAGCGCGGCGCAGACCACCATCGCGATCGAGAAGCCGCTGCTGAACCGGGCGGGGTCGGCGTAGTCGTCCCCGGACAGGCCCACGGCGACCGGCAGGGCGGCGACCGCCAGCAGCTGGGCCGCCCGGGCCACCGCGTTGTTCACCCCGCTGGCCACGCCGGCGAGGTGGTCGGGTGCGGCGTCCAGCACGGTGGCGGTGAGCGGGGCGACCAGCAGCGACATCCCGAGCCCGGTGACCAGCGAGCCGGGCAGCACGTCGATCCAGTACGAGCTGCCGGCGCCCACCCGGGCCAGCAGCAGCAGCCCGCCGGCGGCGACCAGCGGGCCCGCCGTCATCGGCACCCGGGCGCCGGTGCGCTGGGCGAGCGCGCCGGCCCGCGACGACAGCAGGCTCAGCACCACGATCGAGGGCACCATGGCCGCCCCGGCCGCGGTCGCGCTGTACCCGAGCACGGTCTGCAGCTGCAGCACCAGGAAGAAGGAGAAGCCGCCGAGCGCGCCGTAGACGACGAACGTGCTGAGGTTGGCGCCGGTGAACTCCCGGTCGGCGAAGACGGCGGGCGGCAGCATCGGCTCGCTCGCCCGGCGCTCCCGCAGCACGAACCCTGCCCCGGCCAGCACCCCGATGGCCGCCGCTGCCCAGACCTGCAGCCTGCCCGGGTCCTCGCCCGCGGCGATCAGGGCGTAGGTGACCGCGGCCAGGGCGACCGCACCCAGCACCGCGCCGAGGACGTCGAACCGGCCGGCCTGCTGCGGGTTGCGGCTCTCCGGCACGTGCCGCACCGCGACCAGCACCACGACCACCGCCACCGGCGCGTTGAGCAGGAACACCAGCCGCCAGCTCACCGCGTCGACCAGGAAGCCGCCGAGGAACGGGCCGACCAGCCCGGCGATCCCGCCGAAGGCCGACCAGGCGCCGATGGCCCGCGGCCGGTCGGCGCGCGGGAACGCGGACTGGATGATCGACAGGCTGCCCGGGGTGAGCAGCGCCCCGCCGATGCCCTGCAGCACCCGGGCGGTGACCAGCTGGCCGGTGCTCTGCGCCAGCCCGCAGCCCAGCGAGGTCACGGCGAACCACACGACACCGACCAGGAAGACCCGGCGCCGTCCGTACCGGTCGCCCAGCGCACCGCCGAGCAGGATCAGCGCCGCCAGCGCCAGGGTGTAGCCGCTGACCGTCCACTGCAGCCCGGCCAGCCCCGACCCGAGGTCGCGGCCGATGGCGGGCAGGGCGACGTTGACCGCGCTCGCGTCCAGCATCGCCATGCCGGAGGCGAGCACGGTGGCCAGCAGCACCCACCGGCCGGCGGCGGTGCCCAGCCGCACCGGGTCGGCGACGACCGGGGCGTCGGGCGGTGTCCCCTCAGGAGCCGGGGACGAGGTCACGGCGACCTTCCTAGCCGACGATCGCGTGGGTGATCAGGTAGGCCAGCGCGGCGACGAGGCCGGCGGCCGGCAGGGTCACCACCCAGGCGACCACGATGTTCCCCGCCACGCCCCAGCGGACCGCGGACAGCCGGCGGGTGGCCCCGACGCCCATGATCGAGGCGGTGGTGATGTGGGTGGTGGAGACCGGCACGGCGAACACGGTCGCGGTGGCGATCAGCACGCCGGAGGCGACGGTCTGGGCGGCGAACCCGTTGGCCGGGGTCAGCTGGATGATCCGCCGTCCCAGGGTGCGCATGATCCGGAAGCCGCCGGCGTAGGTGCCGGCGCTGATCGCCAGCGCGGAGGCGACGATCACCCACAGCGGGACGTCGAAGTCGCTGATCTCCCCGGAGGTGACCAGCGCCAGGGTGATGATGCCCATGGTCTTCTGCGCGTCCTGGGTGCCGTGGCCGAACGCCATCGCCGCGGAGCTGGCGATCTGGGCGTAGCGGAACCCGCGGTGCGCCTTGTGCGCGTTGGCCCGCCGGAACGTCCACAGGATGGCCAGCATGAACAGGTAGCCCAGGCCGAAGCCGATCAGCGGCGACAGCACCATCGGGATGACGACCTTGTCCACGATGCCCGACCACTGCACCGACTCGGCCGCGGCCAGCGCCGACCCGACCAGCCCGCCGATCAGCGCGTGCGAGGACGAGGAGGGCAGCCCGAAGTACCAGGTGATCAGGTTCCACACGATGGCCCCGATGAGAGCGGCGAACACCACCTGCAGCCCGGCGTTGCCGGTGGGCGGGTCGATGATCCCGCTGCCGACGGTGGCGGCCACCTCGGTGGAGATGACCGCGCCGATCAGGTTCATCACCGCCGCCAGGGCCAGCGCGGCCCGCGGGGTCAGCGCCTTGGTGGACACCGCCACGGCGATCGCGTTGGCCGCGTCGTGGAAGCCGTTGGTGTAGTCGAACGCCAGGGCGACGACGACGATGGCGACGAGCGCCAGGAGTGCACCGTCCATCTGCCGCTCAGGACTCCTTGACGGCGATCGTCTCGACCACGTTGGCCACGTGCTCGAAGGCGTCGGCGGCCTCTTCCAGCTGGTCGGCGACCTCCTTGAGCTTGAGGATCTCCAACGCGTCGAACTCACCGGAGTACAGCCGGGACAGCAGCCGGCGGTACAGCTTGTCCGCCTCGTTCTCCAGCCGGTTGACCTCGATCCAGTAGTCGGCGAGGTCCTTCATCGAGCGCAGCCGCGGCATCGACTCGGCGGTGACCTGCGCGCAGCGCTGCAGCAGCGCGACCTGCTGGCCCATCTCGGCCGGCAGCGTGCCCAGCTTGGTGAGCACGACCAGGTCGGCGGCGGCCTCGATGCAGTCCATGACGTCGTCCAGGTCGCTGGCGAGGTTGTAGATGTCCTCGCGGTCGAACGGCGTGACGAAGCTGGAGTTGACCTGCCGGAAGATCGCGTGGGTGGCCTGGTCGCAGGTGTGCTCCAGGTCCCTGAGCCGGGCGCCCAGCTCCTCGCGGCGGGTGTGCTCGTGCACGAACTCGCTGAGGACGTCGGTGGCCTCGACCAGGTTCAGCGCCGAGGCGGTGAACATGTCGTAGAAGCTCGAGTCCTTGGGGGTCAGGCGGAAGGCCACGCGGTGCTCCGGGGGTGACGGCGATGAAAGGTGGCCGTCTCCCCGCGCGGGCAGGCGACCCCGGGGAGCATAGGTCTCCTGCCGTTCACGCCCCGTTCACCGGGCAGTTGACCCCGGCCGGGAACTGGGGGCAGCGCGGCGACGACTGTTCCCAGCGTGCAGCACTGCGACCCGGGGACGGCGACCGCGTGAGGCGGGCCCTCCCCGCCGTGCTGCTGCTGTGCGCCCTGCTCGGCACGGGCCTGGGCGTCGGCGTGGCCACCGCCGGACCGGCGTCCGCGCACGCGACGGTGACCACGACGACGCCGGCCGACGGCGCCCGGCTGGCCGCCGTGCCGACGTCGGTGCAGGTCACCTTCGACGAGGACGTCTCCCTGGGGGCCGGGTACGCCCGGGTGCTCGACGGGGACGGCGACCGGGTCGACACCGGTGCGGCGCAGGTGCGCGACGGGGTGCTGACCGTGCCGCTGCGCGCGGACCTGCCCGACGCCGGCTACGTGCTCACCTGGCGGGTGGTCTCCGCCGACTCGCACCCGGTCTCCGGCGCCATCTCCTTCGTGGTCGGCGACGGGGAGCCGGTGCCCGCCGGTTCGGTGGGCACCGGTGACGCGATCGACCCCGGCATCGCGGTGCTGCTGCCGCTGGCCCGGTGGGCCGGGTACGCCGGGCTGGCGCTCGGCCTGGGCATCCCGCTGGCGCTGGCCACCTGCTGGCCGGGTGGCTGGGCGGTGCCGCGGCTGGGCCGGGCGACGCTGGCCGGGCTGGCCGCGGTCGCCGTTGGCGGCGTGCTCGCCCTCCTCGCGCAGGGCCCCTACGCCGCGGCCACCGGCCTGGGCTCGGTGCTGGACCCGACGCTGCTGGGCACCACGCTGGGCTCCGGCTACGGGATCACCGTGCTGGTCCGGATCGCACTGGCCGGGCTGCTCGCCCTGGTGCTGGTCCGGGGCCGGCGGTCCGGTCGGGCGCCGGGCGCGGCCCGGCTGACCGCCGGCGGGGTGCTCGCCGTCGGGCTGGTGGTGTCGGTGGCCGCGGTCGGGCACCCGGTGGCCGGCTCGCTGCGCGGGCTCGCGGTCGCCGCCGCGGCGGTGCACGTGGCCGCGATGGCCGGTTGGCTGGGCGGGCTGTTCGTGCTGTTCGCCGCGGCGCTGCGCGAGGGCACCCCGGGCCGGGAGCTGGACGCCGCCCTGCCGCGCTGGTCCCGGCTGGCCGGCGGCTACCTCGCCGCCCTGGTGCTCACCGGGGTGCTGCAGTCCCTCCGCGAGGTCGGCTCCGTCGCCGCGCTGGTGTCCACCGGCTACGGCTGGACGCTGCTGGCCAAGCTGGGCGTGCTGCTGCTCGTGCTGGGCGCCGCCCTGGTCAGCCGGGACTGGGTGCAGCAGCGCAGCGGCCGTCGGCCGGGCCGGCGGTCCCGTCGGCCGGTGGTGGCCCAGGCCCGCTCGGCATCGGACGAGGCATCGGACGAGGCATCGGACGAGGTGGCGGACGACGCATCGGACGAGGTGGCGGACGGGGTGGCGGACGAGCCACCCGCCCGGCTCGGAGTGCTGCGCCGATCGGTGCTGGTCGAGCTGGTCGGCGCGGTCGTCGTCCTGGCGCTGTCGGCCGTGCTGGTCAGCCAGGCCCCGGCGACGGCGTCGGTCGCCTCGCCGGTCGAGGTGACCCTGCCGCTGGCCTCGGCGTCCGGAGCCGACGGCAACGGCACCGTGCAGGTCTCCCTCGCCCCGGCCAGCCCCGGGCCGACGAGCCTGCACCTCTACCTCTTCGACGCCGACGGGCAGCTCGTCCAGCCCCGGGAGATCACCGTCGGGCTCACCGAGGTCGCCCAGCAGATCGGCCCGCTGGCCGTCGACCTCGCCGGCGCCGGCCCCGGGCACTACATCGGCTCCCCGGTGCTGCCCGCGGCCGGCACCTGGACGCTCACCGTGACCGTCCGGCTGGACGAGTTCACCGCCGTCACCGCCAGCAGCACCTTCCCGGTGCGCTGACCCACCCCGCCCCCGCCCGAACCCGAACGAGGAGATCCGTTGTCCCTGATCCACACCGCCCGCCGAGCTCCGGTGGTGCTGCTCGCCGCGGCGGGGCTGCTCGTCGCCGGCACCGGCGTCGCCTCCGCGCACGTGACCGTCTCCTCGGCGAACGCGGCGCCCGGCGGCTACGGCAAGCTCACCTTCAGCGTGCCGGACGAGAGCGACACGGCGAGCACGGTCGCGCTGCGCATCCAGCTTCCCGCCGACACCCCGATCACCTCGGTGCGGGCGCAGCCGGTGCCGGGCTGGACGGTCTCGCTGACCCGGGCCGCCCTCGACCCGCCGGTGCAGACCGAGGACGGGGAGACGGTCGACTCGGCCGTCTCGGTGGTGGAGTTCCGGGCCGACGCCGGCGGTGGCATCGCGCCGGGGGAGTTCCAGGAGTTCGCGCTGTCCGGCGGCCCGTTCCCGGACGTGGACAGCCTGGCGTTCAACGCGGTGCAGAGCTACAGCGACGGTAGCGAGGTGGCCTGGATCGAGCCGACCGTGGAGGGCCAGCCGGAGCCCGAGCACCCCGCCCCGGTGCTGTCCCTGGCCGCTGCCGACACCACCCCCGGGACGGCGGCCGCGTCGTCGTCCGCCGGTGCGGACGCCGGGGGGAGCACCAGCACGACCGCGACCGTCGCGCTGGTGGTCGCCGTCCTCGGGCTGCTGGCCGGGGGAGCCGGCCTGTTCCTGGGGCTGGCCGCGCGCCGACGTACCGTGTCCTCGTGAGCTCCGCGACCCGTCCGGCCCGCCTCGCCGTCCCCGCGCTGGCCCTGGCGGCCGGCCTCCTGCTGGCCGGCTGCGGGGGTGGTGCCGACGCCACGGCCGACCCGACGGCCGAGGGGCACGACCACGGCGGCACCTCCGCCCCGGCGACGGTCGAGGGCGGCGGCGACAGCCCCTACGCCGGGTTGTACCTGGCCGATCCGTACCAGAAGCCGGAGTTCACCCTCACCGACACCACCGGCGCGCCCTACGACCTCGCCGCCCGCACCGCCGCCGGGCCCACGCTGCTGTTCTTCGGCTACACGAACTGCCCGGACGTCTGCCCGACCACGATGGCCAACGTCGCGGTGGCGCTGCGCCAGGTCGACCCGGCGGTGGCCGCGGAGACGAACGTCGTCTTCGTGACCACCGACCCCGCCCGGGACACCCCGGAGGTGCTGGGGCAGTACCTGGACCAGTTCGACGGTGACCTGGCCACGCCGTTCGTCGGGCTGACCGGCGACCAGGACCAGGTCGAGGCGGCCCAGCTCGCCGCCGGGGTGCCGCTGGCCGAGGACATGGGGCAGACCCACTCGGCGATGCTGCTGCTCTACGGCACCGACGGGGAGGCCGACGTGGCCTTCAACGCCGGCGACACCCCGAAGGACATCGCGCACGACCTCGCCGTCGTCGCCGCCGGGTGATCCGGTGAGCCGGGCCGCCGGCCGCCTGCTGGCGGTGCTGCTCGGGGTGCTGGCCGTGCTGGCGGTGGCCGGGCCGGCGAGCGCGCACGTGGGCGGCGGCCGGGCCGGCAGCGACTTCGACGGCGTGCTCCGGTCGGTCTCCCCGGCGCTGCCGGGGGTGACCGTGCGGGTGCTCGACTTCGGCGACCAGCTCGAGGTGGTCAACCCGACCGGCACCGAGCTCGCGGTGCCGGGGTACTCCGGTGAGCCCTACCTGCGGATCGGCCCGGACGGCGTCTGGCGCAACGAGCTGAGCCCGGCGACCTGGCTGAACCTGGACCGCTACGGCCGCACGACGATCCCCGCCGACGTCGACATCGCCGCCGCGCCGCGCTGGCAGCAGGTGTCCACCCAGCCGGTGTACGCCTGGCACGACCACCGCACGCACTGGATGACCGAGGGGCAGCTGCCGCCGGCCGTCGTCGCGGACCCGGGCTCGGCGCACACCATCAGCGAGTGGACCGTGCCGGTGACCTTCGGCGGCCGCGACGTGGTGATCGCCGGCGAGCTCAGCTGGAGCCCGCCGCCGCCGGGCTGGCTGGTCTGGCCGGTCTACCTGCTGGTGCTGGCCGCAGCGGTGCTCGCCGGCTGGTGGGCCCGCGGCCCGCGCCCGCTGGCGGGGGCGCTGGTGGCCGGCGCGGGGGCGGCGCTGGTGCACGCGCTGACCACGCCGGAGCCGGCGGGCAGCGTCTCCTCGCACGCCGGCGCGATCGTCTCCGCGCTGCTGCCGGCCCTGCTGGTGGTGCTGGCGGCGGCGGTCGGGGTGCGGGCGGCGCTGCGCGGGCGGGGTTCGCTGACCGGGCTGACCGCCGTGGTGGCCGGCTGGCTGCTGCTGGTGGAGGGGCTGCCCGACGTCGACGTGCTGTGGACGGCGCACGCGCTCACCACCGGGTCGGAGCTGCTGGCCCGGGCCGCGGTCGCGGTGCTGGTGGCCGGTGGCCTGGGCCTCGTCGTGGGCGGGGTCGGGGCGGCCCGGCGGTTCCGGCCGGAGGCTGCTGCCCGGCTGCCGCAGCGGACCGTCGTCCGGTCCTGATCGCCGGCCCGGGCTCGACGTTCCGCAGCTGATTCGTCCAACCTTCCGGTCGTTGCTCGGCGTGTTCGGCCGAACACGCCGCGCTCTGAATTACAAGATTGTCATTCGATGTTTGGATGACTCGCGTACCTGATCCGGCCCACCCGAGCACCCCCCCCGCCCGCCCCGCCCGTCGCCGCAGCCCGGTGGCCCGCCGCCGTCCCGCCGCCCTGCTCGCCGCCCTGGTGGTCGGCGGTTTCGCCGCCGGCCTGGTCGGCACCCAGGCCGTGCCCTCGGCCGGCGCGGAGGAGACCGTGCCGGTCGCCGAGCTGCTGGGATCGGACGCCGAGGGGCTGATGGAGCCCGAGCTCAACCCGCAGGAGGCGATCACCGAGGCGCAGGCGCAGGCCCGCCTGGACGAGGTCGCCGCCAACCGGGCCGAGCGCGCCGCCGCCCAGGAGGCCGCCGCCCAGGAGGCCGCCGCGGCCGCCGAGGCGGCCCGGCCCAAGGCCGTCATGCCGATCGACGGCGCCCGGATGACCACCTGCTACTGCCAGCGCTGGGGCACCATGCACTGGGGCATCGACCTGGCCGCGCCCAAGCTCACCCCGGAGTACGCCGCCGAGGACGGCGTGGTGCTGCGCGCCGGTGCGGCCAGCGGTTTCGGTCAGGCCGTCTACATCCTGGGCGTGAGCGGCGACGTCACCGTCTACGGCCACATGGAGACGATCAAGGTCTCCGCGGGCGACGTGGTGGAGGCCGGCGACACCATCGCGCTGGAGGGCAGCCGCGGCCAGTCCACCGGCCCGCACCTGCACTTCGAGGTGCACAAGGGCGGCATGGACGGCAAGCGGATCGACCCGGTCGCCTGGCTCCGGGCCCGCGGCGTCGACATCTAACGGCCCTCCTGCAGGGGGGCGGGAGGGTCCTTCACGAAGCGGTAGCCCATCCCGGGCTCGGTGCGCAGGTACCGCGGGTGCGCCGGGTCGGGCTCGAGCTTGCGGCGCAGCTGCGCCAGGTAGACCCGCAGGTAGTTGGTCTCCCGCTCGTACGCCGGCCCCCACACCGCCTGCAGCAGCTCGCGCTGGCCGACCAGCCGGCCCGGCGCCCGCACCAGCTCCGACAGCAGCGCCCACTCGGTGGGGGTGAGCCGCACCGGTACGCCGTCGGCGGTCACCTGCCGGGCGGCCAGGTCGACGGTGAAGGCGTCGGTGACGACGACGGCCTGCCCCGGCTCGGCCGATCCGCGGCGGACGGCGGCGCGCAGCCGGGCGAGCAGCTCGGCCATGTCGAAGGGCTTGGTCACGTAGTCGTCGGCGCCGGCGTCCAGCGCGGCCACCTTGTCCTGGCTGTCCGCGCGGGCCGACAGCACCAGCACCGGCCCGGTGAACCACGGCCGCAGCCCGGCCAGCACCTCGGTGCCGTCCAGGTCGGGCAGGCCCAGGTCCAGCACGATGACGTCGGGGTGGGCGGCGGCGGCCTCGCGCAGCGCGGTGCTGCCGTCCGGTGCGGTGACCACCTCGTGGCCGGCGGCGCGCAGGCTGATCCGCAGCGCGCGCAGCAGGGCCGGGTCGTCGTCCACGACCAGCACGCGGGTCACGAGGCGACCGGTTCGACGGCCGGGACGACGGCGGGGGCGAGGGAGACGACCATGGTCAGCCCGCCGCCGGGGGTGTCCTCTGCGGTGAGCGTGCCGCCCATCGCCTCGGTCAGCCCGCGGGCGACGGCCAGACCCAGCCCGACCCCCTGGCCGGCCGGGGCGTCGCCGAGGCGCTGGAAGGGCGCGAAGACCTGCTCGCGGTCGGCCGGGCGCACCCCCGGTCCGCGGTCGACGACGCGCACCTCCACCCGGGAGGCGGCGACGCCCGGGCGGACCAGCACCGGCCCGGTCGGGGCGTGCCGGGTGGCGTTGCCGACCAGGTTGGCCAGCACCCGCTCCAGCAGCCCCGGGTCGGCCAGCGCCGGGGGCACCTGCTCGGCTGCCGACACCGCGACCCGCGCCCGCTGCGGTCCGTCCAGCCAGCTGAGCGCCGCGTGCACCACCGGTACCAGCTCGGTGGGCACCAGCGCCGGGGCGACGGCACCGGCGGCCAGCCGGCTCATGTCCAGCAGGTTGTCCACCAGCCCGGTCAGCCGGTCCGCGGACTCGTCCACGGTGACCACCAGCTCGGCGCGGTCGTCGTCGGTGAGGGCCAGCTCGGTCGAGCGCAGCGCCGACGACGCCGCCTTGATGCCGGCCAGCGGGGTGCGCAGGTCGTGGCTGACCGCGGCCAGCAGCGCGGTGCGCATGCTGTTGCCGGCGGCCAGCCGGTCGGCCTCGGCGGCCTGCGCGGTGAGCCGGCCCTGGCGCAGCGCCACGGCGGCCTGCTCGGCGAAGGCCACCAGCACCCGGCGGTCACCGGCGTCCAGCGGCCGGCCGGCCAGCCGCAGCGCCAGGGTCTCGGTGATCGGCACGTCGTCCCGGGCCCCGCCGGGGGAGCTCCCGCAGCTGCTCACGGTGCGCTCGCCGTCCGCGGTGCGCTCGACCATGGTCACCCCGTCCAGGCCGAAGGCCTCCCGGAGCTGGTCCAGCATGCTCGGCAGCGCCCGCTCCCCGGCCAGCACGGAACGGGACAGCGAGGCCAGCAGCTCGGTCTCGGCCGCCGAGCGGGCGGCGGCGGTGGCCCGCCGGGCGGAGCGGTCCACGACGGTGGCCACCGCCACGCCGACCACCACGTAGCCCAGCAGCGCCACCACGTCGTCGAGCCGGTTGACGGTGAGCCGGTGGGTGGGTGCGGTGAAGAACCAGTTCTCCGCCAGCCCGCCGACGACCGCGGCGACCACCGCCGGGCCGAGCCCACCGACCAGGGCGACGGCGACCACCAGCAGCAGGAAGACCAGCAGCACGCTGGCCAGCGAGAGCACCGGGTCCGCGGCCAGGCACAGCACGGTCACCAGCGGGACGCCGGCCAGCGCCAGCACGAGACCGGCCCGCCGGCGCCCCCAGGGGACGGCGGTGCTGGGCACCGGCAGCCGCCAGCCGTGCGAGCCCGCCGCGGCGTGGGTGACGATGTGCACGTCGATCTCCCCGGAGCGGGCGATGACGTCGCCGCCGATGCCGCCGCGCACCGCCCGGGCCAGCCGGGAGCGGCGGCTCGTGCCGATCACCAGCTGGGTCGCGTCGACGCCCCGCGCGAAGTCCAGCAGGGCCGTGCCGACGTCGTCCCCGACGACCTGGTGGTACGTGCCACCGAGGCTCTCCACCAGGGCCCGCTGCGCCCGCAGCGCGTCCGGGGAGGCGCCGGCCAGGCCGTCGGAGCGCAGCACGTGCACCGCCAGCAGCGCACCGTCGCCGTTGCGCCGGGCCACCCGGGCGGCCCGGCGCACCAGCGTCTCGCCCTCCGACCCGCCGGTGAGGGCGACCACGACCCGCTCGCGGGTCTCCCACACCGCGTCGATGTCGTGGTCGGAGCGGTACCGGCGCAGCCCCTCGTCGACCCGGTCGGCCAGCCACAGCAGCGCCAGCTCGCGCAGCGCGGTCAGGTTCCCCACCCGGAAGTAGTTGCTCATCGCGGCGTCCACCCGCTCGGCGGGGTAGACGTTGCCGTGCGCCATCCGCCGGCGCAGCGCCTCCGGTGACATGTCGACCAGCTCGACCTGGTCGGCGCGGCGCACCACCTCGTCGGGCACCGTCTCCTGCTGCGCGATGCCGGTGATCTGCTCGACCACGTCGGTCAGGCTCGCCAGGTGCTGCACGTTGACCGTGGTCAGCACGCCGATGCCGGCGGCGAGCAGCTCCTCGACGTCCTGCCAGCGCTTGGCGTTGCGGGAGCCGGGCGCGTTGGTGTGCGCCAGCTCGTCGACGACGACCAGCTCCGGGCGCCGGGTGAGCACCCCGTCGACGTCCAGCTCGGTCAGCCGGACGCCGCGGTGCCCGACCTCGGTGCGGGGCAGCACCTCCAGGCCGGCCAGCTGCTCGAGGGTGCGCTCCCGGCCGTGGGTCTCCACGAACCCGACGACGACGTCCTGCCCGCGCTCCCGCCGCCGGTGCGCCTCCCCGAGCACGGCGAAGGTCTTGCCCACGCCGGGCGCGGCTCCCAGGTAGATGCGCAGGGTGCCGCGGGCCATGGCCCCATGATCGACCCGGCGGTGCCCGCGGCGCGTCAGGATCGCGTCAAGACACCCGTTCGGAGCGGCCGCCGCGCGGGTTCGGTGCTCCTGGCTCCGGGGTGGCGCCGGGCGGGCGGACGGCGCTGGGGCAGAGTGCCTCCGTGACCGACGCGCTCGGTGCCGGCGGCCTGCTGCTCGAGTGGGCCGCTGCGCCGCACCTCAGGATGCCCCGGGGCGTGGGTACCCACCTGCCCGGGACGCTGCTGGCGGTGCTGGCCGCCGCCTTCTTCGGGGTGGGCTCGGTGCTGCAGCACGAGGGCGCGGCCGCGGCGGCGCGCGGTGGCCGGCTGAGCCTGCGGCGGATGGTCCGCCAGCCGGTGTGGCTCGTCGGGCAGTCGATCACGGCGGCCGGCAGCGTCACCCAGGTGGTCGCGCTGGCCCTGGCGCCGGTCGGGATCGTGCAGCCGCTGCTGGCCGGGGCCCTGGTGGTCGCGCTGGTCGTGCGCACCCTCCGCACCGGGCACCACCTGGCCCGCGGTGAGGTGCTGGGCGCCGTGCTCACCGTCGTCGGGCTGGCGGTCTTCCTCGCCGCCGCCCGCCCCGCACCGGGCGCGCCGTCCCGGCTGCCGGCGTGGTGGGCGGTGGTCGGCGCCGTCGTGCTGGTGCTGGTGGTGGTCGTGCTCGCCACCCGGTTCGGCCACGGCAGCCCCGGGGCGCTGAGCTGCGGGATCACCGCCGGGCTGGCCGCCGGGGTGGCGGCGGTGCTGGTGGCGACCGCGTTCAAGGTGGTGGGGGAGCGCGGGCTGGGCAGCGCGCTCGCCGGCCCGGAGGTGTG
>Ga0210040_10005972_pt1 | contig 15329 bp, 15 predicted proteins | sample CryGeyCG12114_NA_FD_185462 | JGI IMG/M metagenome (GOLD analysis project Ga0210040, IMG submission 185462) | Groundwater microbial communities from aquifer - Crystal Geyser CG19_WC_8/21/14_NA (SPAdes) (version 2) | ecosystem: Environmental > Aquatic > Deep subsurface > Groundwater | place: USA... | reverse complement strand
CCTCCCGGGGCCAGTTACTTAATTTTGGTGATTTCGATATTTATAAAACCTACCGGGTAAACGGGCGCTGGCAAGAGCCCCGCAACATTGGACCTTTGGTAAACGGAAAAGGCAGCGAATACTACTTCACCATCGATAAAGAATCAAAAAATTTATATTATGCCCGCTCCGAAGAAAACGACCTGAAAAACTTAGATTTGTTTTCGTTTCCCTTGCCCATGGAAGCGCACCCGCTAGCCGTAACGCACCTGCAAGGCTCGCTGATCGATTCGGTAACGAACAAACCTCTAAGCGGCATTATTTCTATTATTGACTTGGATAATGGCATTGAAGTAGCTTCTAAATACGCGCGGGAAGACGGATCTTTTGATTTTGATTTGATTGATAACAGCAAATACCTGATGCTGATTCAAAGCCCCGAGTTTTTTACTATTGAGAAAGAGTTTGATTTAAAGCAAGATACCATTTTCAAGATTATGACTTCAGTGCTGGATTACAGTATTCCGCTTATATTTTCCAATATTGAGTTCGATGCCGGGAAGTCCGTCATAAAACCGGCTATGGAAAATGTACTGGATCAGATTGTGCTTTTTCTAGCGGATCATCCAACTTATGGCCTGGAAATAAGTGGCCATACTGATAACGGCGGGGACCCTGATTTTAATTTAGAATTATCGCAAAAACGGGCCGATGCCATTCGGGAATACATATTATATAAAGGCAAGATGGCACGCAGCCGCATTGAAGCCTGGGGTTACGGCAGCTCCGACCCGATAAAGAAAGAAGTAACCGAAGAAGACCGCCGGATTAATCGCCGGGTGGAGTTTAAGTTGATTAAACCAAAAAATTAGACCTTAGTTCTTTATATCTACTCTGCTTTTGTTTAGTCTAAGATGGAGTTGTTTTTAATTTATGCTATCTGTTTGTTTATAAAATAAAAATCAAATAGGCGTTTGTTAAATCGGGCGCAATTGTAGTATTCTTGCCTTTTAAGGGTAATAATTTCAAGCATCAATTAGCTTGCTATTTTCCTTCATTATCGATTCTCATGCCTGCAAAAAAGCCCGGAATTAAACAAATCCGGGCTTTTTATAAAGAATCGATATCACTATCTAAGAAAACAATTTAAATACATCGTTTCCTATCGCGAAAGCCATGAGGCCGAGTAATAAAACCATCCCTACTTTCTGCGCATTTTCCAGGAATTTATCGGATGGTTTCTGGCCGCTGATCATTTCGTAGGTTAGGAACATAACGTGGCCGCCATCTAAAGCCGGAATAGGCAAGAAGTTCATGAAAGCCAGTACCATCGAAAGCATACCGGTAATTGTCCAGAATTTAAGCCAGGAAAAAGTACCGCCGAAAGTTTGGGCAATCATGATAGGACCTCCCACCGATTTACTGGCGGATGCTTCGCCACTGAATATTTTACCAAAACCGCGTAATTGATTCGTAATAATAGAAAAAGCTTCTTTGGTGCCCTCCGGTACGGCTTCGACTAGACTATATTGGCGGTTAGCAAAGTTTAACGCCGGTTTGGGTTTAAAGCCAATTTTCCCATCCTCGTCGATGGCAACCTGCAAGGTTCTATTCTTTCCACCCCGATCAACCACCACTGGTACGGTTTTGCTTTTGCTCTTCAGCAAAGCCGCTTGTAATTCGTGAAAAAACATAACCGACTGCCCGTTCACGGTCACTAATTTATCTCCGGATTCTAAGCCAGCTTTCGCGGCGGGACTTTTAGGCACCACTTCGCCAATAGTAAAGGGCATCCGGATATCAATAAAGCTAGATTTTGTGTTATCCGCTAATTGGTCCATGAAGTTTCCCGGAATCGGAATGGTTACTTCCTGGTTATTCCGCAGCACCGTATAGGTACTGTTATTATCTAATAAAACTTCCGGTTCAAAAATGTCATCAAATTCCGTAAAGCTCTGGCCGTTAATTTTTACTACCTGATCGCCTTCCCGGAAGCCCATGGACTTGCCCAGTTTATTGGGCACAATGCCGTATTTAGCTTCTTTAGCCGGCAAATATTCTTCGCCGTATTTATAGGTAAGCAGAATAAAAATAACAATACCGGTTATTACATTTACAATAATACCGCCCATCATAACAATTAAGCGTTGCCAGGCTGGCTTGGCGCGGAATTCGTAAGGTTCCGGTTCGGCATTTAAATTAGCCGTATCCAATGATTCATCAATCATGCCCGATATTTTGACAAAACCACCCAGCGGAATGGCGCCAATCATATACTCGGTCTCCCCGATTTGTTTACTTAAAATTTTGGGAGGAAAGCCAATCGCGTATTTTTCTACTCGCATACCAAACCATTTGGCAGTAAGCATATGACCTAATTCGTGTAATCCTACCAATATTGTCAGGCCCAAAATTAATTGGCCCACCATTACTAAAACATCCATCTAAAAAAATTATGTATTATAAAATATATATTCTAAAAGTTAAAAAGTAACCTGACCACCTGAAAAGGCCTTTATTTAAGCGAAGGCAAACTTATTTGTACTGGTATTCGCTTTCTTCTTATTTCATAACAGTAGCCGAGGCTACTCATAATAATGCAATTAACTAATTTTAGAGAACAAACAAACCTACTATAAGTTATTAACAGTTTAATTGATCAATTCTCTTGCCATAATTCGGGTTTCGCTATCAGTGGCAGCATAATCGTCTAATCCCGGCTTAGCTAAAAAAGACACTTTCTGCATGCAAGTTTCAATTAAGTCCGGCATTTGTAAAAACTTAATTTTATCCTGCAAAAAAGCTTCCACGGCAATTTCGTTCGCAGCATTTAAAATACAAGGCATATTGCCCCCTTGCTCCATGGCCTTATAAGCCAAAGCCAGATTCCGGAAAGTTTCTAAATCGGGTTGCTCAAAGGTTAGCTGGCTATAATCAGTGAAACTGAAACGCGGAAAACTGGATTTTAGTCTTTTAGGATATCCCAAGGCATATTGAATCGGTAATTTCATGTCGGGCAATCCCATTTGGGCTTTAATGGAGCCGTCCTGGAACTGAACCAGCGAATGAATAATGGATTGCGGATGCACCACTACTTCAATCTGCTGCTGGCGTAAATGAAAGAGCCATTTCGCTTCAATTACTTCTAATCCTTTATTCATCAGGGAAGCCGAATCAATAGTAATTTTAGCGCCCATGGCCCAATTGGGATGTTTCAAGGCTTGTTCTTTCGTAATAGTAGCCAGGAAAGCCGCATCTTTCCCCCGGAATGGCCCGCCCGAAGCCGTTAAAATAATTTTTTCAATGGGATTATGCATTTCGCCGGCCAGGCATTGAAAAATGGCGCTGTGCTCCGAATCGACGGGGTAAATGTTCACTCCTTTTTTCTGGGCCAGTTCTGTAATAAGTTGCCCCGCTACTACCAGCGTTTCTTTGTTGGCCAGTGCAATGGATTTGCCGTATTCAATAGCCCGAACAGTAGGTTTTAACCCCGCATAACCAACCATAGCAGTTAAAACCAGATCTACGGTTTCCATTTCTACAACTGAGCATAGTGCTTTTTCTCCGGCGTATACTTTTATATCCTGGGGGTTTAAAGCCGCAAAAACTTGTTCGTACAGCGCTTCGTTGCCAATTACAACAACATTAGGTTTAAATAAAAGCGCTTGTTCTATTAGAAGATGGGCATTGTTGTTAGCCGTAAGTACTTCGAGTTCAAAAGCCTGCGGGTGCGCCTGAATCACTTCTAATGCCTGGGTACCAATTGAACCCGTAGAACCAAGAATGGCAATGCGTTTTTTCAATACTTTATTTATTACAGATTACGGGTTTTACTCTATTAAACATTGCTGTTCCTGAACACGTAAAAAGGATGCTATTTTAAAATTTAATTTAATTTATATATATAGGAACCTGCCCTATTTCTTACCCTAACGCATCGGCTATCGTCCGGTCGTTGCTCAGGCGGGGCACTTTGTTTTGGCCGCCCAATTTACCCACCGATTTCATATAATTCCGAAAAGCTTGAGGGGGCAAACTAGTAACCCGCAAAACCGCTAATATGTTGCCGGAAATTAAATCGTCGTAATAACTATTTAGTTTTCGCAACTGCAAATCTAGTTCTTTTTCGAAGGCCGCCAAATTATGAGGTGGTTGGGCAAATTCAATAAACCATTCGTGGTGCGACTGACCGCCCCCGGTTGTTACGTAAGGAGCCACGGTAAATTCAACTACTTCGGCTTCCGGAAACTGGCTCATAGTTTTACGCAAAGCATTTTCTACTTCTTCCCCGATAACGTGTTCGCCGAACGCCGATATAAAATGCTTAATGCGCCCGCTCACGATTACTTTATAGGGTTTTAAGGACGTAAACTTAACGGTATCGCCTACCGAATAACGCCACAAACCGGCATTGCTGCTCACCACCAACGCATAATTTACACCTAATTCTACCTGGCCAATGGTTAAGTAGGTTGGATTAGGATTGTAAAATTCGGCAGCCGGGATAAATTCGTAAAAAATACCGCTGTTTAACAATAACAATAAACCGGGGTCGGTCTGGTCATTTTGGTAAGCAAAAAATCCTTCCGAAGCGGGAAATAGCTCAATTGAATCGATGGGTTTACCAATAGTTTGAAAAAGCTTGGCCCGGTAAGGTTCAAAATTAACGCCCCCGTAAACAAAAAGAGAAAAATCTGGAAATACCTCCTTAATGGGTCTGTTGGTTTTGGCTACAATCCGATCGAAATACATTTGTACCCACGGCGGTATACCCGAAATCAAAGTCATGCGCTGGTTAAGGGTTTCCTGAATAATAACGTCTAGTTTGGTTTCCCAATCGTCGATGCAATTTGTTTCGTAACTGGGCAACTGATTGGTGCGCAGGTAAGCCGGCACGTGGTGATTAGAAATGCCGGACAAGCGGCCCGTTTTTATCCCACCAACTTCTTCCAGTTCCGGGCTGCCAGATAAGAACATTAGTTTCCCATTTAGAAAAGTACTTTTACCCGTTTCGTGAATGTAGTTTAACAGCGCTTCTTTGGCGCCATTAATGTGGTTGGAAATAGAATCACGGGTAATCGGAATATATTTGGTACCGGAAGTGGTGCCGGAGGTTTTAGCTAAATACAGCGGCTTGCCCGGCCAAAGCACATTGGGTTCGCCTTTTTTTACCCGATTAAAATAACTTGCTAAACCTTCGTAATCCTGTACCGGTACCGCTTGTCCGTAGTCGGCGGGAGTTTTGATTTTATCGAAATTATAATCTTTACCAAAAGAGGTACCAGAGGCCTGCTTTATTAATTGTTGAAAGATGGCGACCTGCACTTTCTCGGGCTGTTGGAGCCAGGTTTGGTTTTGACGGTGGGTGTAAGCAGCAAGCGGTTTACTTAAAAAGGCTTTTATACCCATATAAAGTATGTAAGAGCAAAATTTCTGTAACTAAAGCGCTAAATTAAAAAGATAGCGGCTAATAAACTATAAATTTAGCGGCAGTTTCGGAAACAAATTAAAGTTCTGGTGCTTATTTATAAGCAAAATACTAACCTACGCCCTTAATTTGCAGTACATCAAAATAGATAATTTCTTATATTCATTTTACTAATCCTAAAACTATGTCAAAACACACCGCAAACGCTATTTGGAACGGCGGCTTAAAAGAAGGAAAAGGCAACTTAACTACCGGCAGTGGCGCCTTAGACAGCGCTTACTCTTTTAAAACTCGCTTTGAAGGAGATAAAAACGGCACGGCACCGGAAGAACTTATTGGTGCTGCCCATGCTGGTTGCTTTTCTATGTTCCTCAGCAGCCTCCTGGAAAAAGATGGCCACCTAGCCAATCATATCCGCACCGAAGCAACGGTACACCTGGACGTAACTCCCGATGGTCCGTTGGTAAGCCGCATAGAATTAACAACGGAAGCCGACGTTCCGGATTTAACCGAACCTGATTTTCAGAAATATGCGCAAGACGCCAAAGAAAAATGCCCGATTTCGGCGGCCTTAAAGGCGGTACCGGAAATAAAACTAACCGCCCGTTTAAAATAAAAGAAATAAGTTTCCCGGCTGCCTTCTTTAAAAGCAGCCGGTTTTATATCTTCACCGCTATTTCCAACCATAATCTAAAATATGAGGTCATTGGTACGTGTAGGGTTACGGCCTTCCCGTCATGCTAAGCTGTCGTTTGGGGTGCAATTAATGTTGGTTTTCTTTTGGATTATCTCGGCGTTATTTCTTATTCTAGCCGAAAGCCCTTCTGTCGATCAAAATTATTTTTACTACGTTTTCCTGGTGCTGGCCATTGGCTACTTGATTTACATACTAGCCCAAAATACTTCCATTTTCGGCACCCAGGCTTATTTCGAAATTACGCCCGCGTACATTGTTCAGAAACAAGGCCACTTTAAGCCCAAAATTGTAATTCCGTTAAGCGATGTAGCGGCTATGCATATTTCGGCTTTGGCGCTGAGACTAAACATGAAAGATGGTACCCAACAAATGCTGGATCTGCGGCTAATTCGAAAACGTAAAAACCTGAAACAGATAAAAGAACACTTACGCAATATGGCCTTAAAATACGATTTTAACTTGACAGAAGGTAGTATTACCAATCCTTCTTAATACTACTTAAAGCGCCGAAATCAAGTCTATCATTCGTAAAACGATAAATTATAAATAGAATCCTGCTGATTGTTAATGCCAAGACAATTGGATATTCATGAAAATTATAGGCAAGTAAATATAAGATGGGCAAGGATAAAAACACAAAAGGTTATTTTCTTTCTTGAAAATAACCTTTTGATTTCCTGTGGTGAGACGTACTGGGTTCGAACCAGTGACCTCTACCCTGTCAAGGTAGCGCTCTGAACCAACTGAGCTAACATCCCGAATAATAATTGTATTAATTACAAAGATATACATTTACCACTTATTTGAAAATACCTTACCTGATTTGTTTTAAATTCGCTCTACTCTGAATATATTTAAACCATTAGCTATTCTTTAGATAAATTACTTCGAAATACTTTTTTAATACTTTGCCCAAATCTAGTTTAATACCTCTCTGATGAAAAAAATATACTTACTCCTATTTGCTATTTCTTTTACCTTTAGTGCATGGGCTCAGAAAAGAGTTACCTCCACCGATCCGATAAACCATAATTTGGAAGGAAAATCGGCAGCAGAAAACTCCGGCTTTGGCCTGAAAGGCGGCTTAAATATTGCTACTGCTTACGGCAACCCCGGTAGATTTTTTACTGCGACGGGAAAAATAAATACTTTTCACGCGGGAGCTTATGTACAATTTAGTATTACGGATAATTTCTCCCTTCAACCCGAAATATTATTTTCCCGGAAAGGGTTTGAGGCAAGCAACTCCGGCGTTGCGGGTGGCATTAATAAATTAGTTTTCGACTATTTTGATGTACCACTTCTATTTTCCTTCCGGTTACTTAATAATATAAGCCTTCAGTTAGGTCCGCAAGCATCGGTCATGATGACCGTGAAAATGGATGATCGGGAATTAGACAAAGCGGGATATAACAGTTTCGATTACGGGGCTGCCGGAGGTTTAGAAGGCCGATTTTCGGCTTTTAGAGTGGGCGCCCGCTACAACCGCAGCTTCGAGAATATTTATAAAGACGACAATGTACTTAGTCCGGGTAATGATTTAAAAAATCAAGTTATTCAGGTTTACCTGGGCGTAGGTTTTTAAAGTTTCTTGCTAATCAGGTATTTAGAATATAGAAGCGGAAGTACTGCTATTTTCGCTTCTATCTTATCAGAATTTCAAATTTTCTGCTCTGTGCGGGGATACTCCACTGCTATTTTGTAAGCAAATGCCGAAATATTATTTGGTTTGCAATTTATTCTAAGTTCATTAACCCTTTATGGTTTTTAAAGAGTTTGTTTTTTAATTTGCTTGGCTACTTCTTTTATTCTTTCCGAAAATCCATCCGGGTCATATTCAATTTCCGCTACATCCAATGATTCCAGTAAATCCATTAAGGCGTTGGGGTGATCAGTGGGGCGGCCGGTTTGCAAATCCACAAAGCGCATCGTCGACCAAAGCAAAGATTTTAACTGGCTTTTCCCTTCATTCAGCATGGTACTTTCCAGCACCAGCGAAGAATTATCGAAATGAATAAGTTTGGTCTGGATCACAATTCGTTCGCCCAGGTCGGCGGGCCGCAAATAAGCAATTTGATGTTGCGAAATAACCCAATTGGCTTTTTGCTCGCGGGCTACTTCCATCAAACTTAAATTGTAATAGGTATTCGTATGTTCTTCGCGGGTATTCAGAAAATAATCAATATACCGGGCGTTATTTAAATGCCCAAACGGGTCGCAGTCCTGAAAGCGCACAAACAAGTTACTTTCGGGAATCTGAACTAAGTTTTTAGGTTTATCTTCTTGCATGCAGTAAAAGTAACGGGTTTGTCCGGAGAGCGTACTATTCCGGTAAATAGGTTTTGAATAAAATTGCTAACAAATTTTATACAATGGTAAATTCTGCTTCGGGACTACTGGAAGCAAAGTACATTTCTTTCGATCCGGCCTCCCGGGCTTCTACTTCAAATTTATTATTATAATACCCGTTACGATAAGACTCCAGCAAATAACGCCACAAAAAAAGAAAATAGCCGTGCTCCTGAAATTGGCGAACATGACACAGCTCGTGCGACACCCAGCTCGCATTGCGCAAAAAATCTTCCCGGCTTACTCCGCTCAGGTGGATGGTGCGGCCCAAAACCATGGCTACATTCGAGGATTTTAGTACCCGGCAGGCTACTCGGGCGAATAAAGAATTTTCTTTAACCTGTAATTTCATAGGCTACTTCTTCCCATATTTTCACATCTATATATACCCAAAAATGCCTGATCAGGTACAGGAGTTACGAACAAAGTTTCTACCTGATTTTCTTCTTTTTCATCAGCCGAGTTAATGAAATAATGAATTCAAAAAACCATTAACTTAATTTTTTTTTAAATAAAACTTGCATTTTAAAACTTAGAATTATACTTTTAAAAGATTCAAGAAAAAATATATAAAACGTGCAACCTTTTTTGTTTGGTACTTTCACAAGTCGGAGCTAATTTTAATATCAAAATAAGTCAAAGATAGACTTGTAAACGTTTTAAAAGCATTTGTTTCAATCTTAAAATCTAAAAATTAAACAGCTATTTAGCTTATTAATTACCCGAACGGTTCGGAGTTGGTAAGTTGAATGAAAAAAAATTTCGCATGAAAAATAGGATTTTATGTGGTTTGGCAGCCATCTCACTTGCCCTTTCTTACTTCTACGAAAAAACGCCGGTTACCCCTACTCATCAACCCCTAATTTCCCCGCTTCAAACAGCTTCGCTCTTTCCGGCTCTCCCCGATCCCAGCGATCTATCCCGGGAATTTATTGACGACGGTAACCTCACTTATAAAGATTCTCTTTTCTACAATTATTACTCCCAAACGTTAGGTCTTAAATTAAACTACACCGAAAATAAAGATCTTATTCAAACAGTATCGGAATGGATGGGCACTCCTTATCGCAGTGGCTCAAATACGAAACGCGGCACCGATTGCTCCGGCTTTGTAACCCGGGTTTACAAAGAAGTATACGGCATTGATTTAAGCCGTAGTTCCCGCTCCATGTTTCAGAACGTAAAACGCATTAACAAAAACGAAGTGCACGAAGGCGATTTAATTTTTTTCCGCCGGGGCCCCGGCCAACCCATTTACCACGTTGGCATTTACCTGAAAAATAACAAGTTCGTGCATTCTGCTTCCAGCGGCGGCGTCCGGATTAGTTCTTTAAAAGAACCTTACTATAACCGCAATTACTACGCGGCCGGCCGGGTTAACGATTAAAGTAGCATCTTTTTATTTAATCTAAAAAAGCTTACCTGTTATGCAGATAAGCTTTTTTTATGCGGTTAAAGGACTAATAGGAATAGTTTGCTTCCCCATATCCTTCTGGATATTAACACGTAAAAGAACTTACTGGTAAACCCGCTAAAAAACAATATTGCCTTAATTATATTTGGAAATAATTAAAATCAACTTTCACGTTAAGCCTGCATCATTGGGATTTATCAGCTAATTTAAAATAATATATTGCCTTAAACAGTTTACTTACAAACCAATAACTTTTAGCTAAACAAACTATGGAAAACAATAATAACCAAGGAAGAAAAATTTCTGAATCCAGTATTTTTAAAAGTTTCATGAATAAGGCCGAAGAATACTTAAAAAAACCTTCGCGCTTAAAAGATCTTATCAATGATGCCTTTAAAAAGGCCAGCGATAAAAAAGATATTGGCACCATTGCCCACGACGTTTGGGAAAGCATCCAGACCTTATCCCGCATGATTAAAGCTGCTGCTACCGGCGAGTATACGGGTATTCCTACCAGCACGGTGGTTGGCGGGATCGCGGTACTCTTGTACTTTATATCACCTATTGATTTTGTACCGGATTTTATTCCGGTTATTGGTTTACTGGATGATGTAGCTTTGCTGGCCTGGTTTATGACGAGCATTACAGGCGAAATGGATAAATTTTTAGAATGGGAAAGAGGCAACCACGCTGCTACGGCCAGTGCCAGTGCAGCAGCTACTACCAACTCGCCGGTAAATGCCACGGGCGGACCAGCTGCAGCAACTTATACCGCTACTACCGGCGGTACCGGAGCCAATACGTATCCCAACGTTAACAATCATGTTTCCAATCCGGATGGGGAGTTATTAGTAAAAGATTTTAATGCGCACGATCAATATCCGGCGTCAGATAACAACGGTAACCGTTCCGGGACCGGGTTTGGCGAACCAAATACCCAGGCAGACCCAACGGATAGCACCCGTATTCCCAACTCGAACAATACGAGTGGTGATCCGGGTGGAAATGTTCACTAAATAATAACCAGAAAATGGCCGGGGCACTTACATGTTCCGGCTTTTTTTTGTTTAAAACACTTATCTTTGCGGGTGTTCTAGCCTGTTTCCTGTGTCGCAAACTTCACCTTATTTATTGCAATCTTTACAAATTCACCTGGATGGCATTGGGCCGGTACTGCTGGAAAGAAGCCGAAAAGCAAAACGCATCAGCATTAAATTACAGCCATTAAAAGGCGTGCGGGTCATTATTCCGTATGCGGCCAGCTTTGAGGAAGGTCAACGTTTTTTGCAGGCTAAACGCAATTGGGTACAGCAACACTTACCCCGTATAGAAAAGCAGGAAAACGAACGCACTATTTTCGACGAAAGCACTATTTTTCGTACCTTTTCCCATCAGCTCCAGCTTATTCCGCATGCGGCATCAACTTTAAAAGCCCGCCTGGCACAAGGCCAGCTCCAAGTCTTTTATCCGGATTACCGCAATGTAGCCGATACAGCAGTGCAGGAATATATCCGGAAAGTTATTCAGGAAACATACCGGCTGGAGGCCAAACAATTTTTGCCGGAACGGGTGCATTACTTCGCGCAAAAATTTAACTTGCAGTACAACAAAGTAGTTATAAAAAAAGCCAGTACCCGTTGGGGCAGTTGCTCTTACCAAAATAATATCAACCTGAATTTGCATTTAATGCGCCTGCCGGAACATTTACGCGATTACGTTATTCTGCACGAATTAGCGCATACCATCGAAAAAAACCATGGCCCGCGGTTCTGGGCGCTACTGGAAAAAATAAGTGGCAATGCGGTTGGTTTAGATAAAGAAATGCGGCATTACCGGATAGATATTTTTTAAAATATTACGTATACCATAATTGGAAAAGCTTCTACCTGAAGAAGCTGTATTTATATTCGAAACCAGGTATGCGGAGCTGTTTACTCCTTTATTTGCTTATATCGGCTTTATCCGTTACCTGCCAAACCGCAGCCGCATCTTCCCTGTACGATACTTTTTACCGGCATGCTAATTCCTATCCCGATACGCTTACTTTAAAGCATGATTTTGCCATACGTCCTTTTATAACCGATACCATTTCGGTAGCCGCCATTAAACATTTGTTAGGAGCAGATTTTCAGATTCATAAAAAATGTGTGCCCAACAAGTTTATTTCGGGTCAGGTAGATACCTTGATTACTATTCAAAAAAATCAATCTTTTATTCGATTGTATGCCGTTAGTAAATCCGATAAAGTCTTTTATGAACAAGCCGAAATAAAGGACCCGATTCCGGTATTTAAAAATTCAATACGCATCGGTCAAACAAAAAATGAAATCCGGAAGTGTTTACCCGAGTTAGGCAGTACAAAAAATATTCCGGACATGATTCTGATTGTGGATGAAAATGACATGGATTATCTGTTCTTGTCATTTGAAGAAGATAAGCTGCAGAAAGTAGTTTTTCAGCCTTATTTGGATTAGACTACTTTTGCCAAGCTTAGTAGAATACATTTTTTATCCGAAACGAAGGTACCAAATAACATTCTGCTGAATAAATGAATGGTTTCGGCATCAACTCCTCTCCTGTTTTTAGGTTGCGTGGCGAACACTTCCAAGAGAAACGAAAGATTTAGGGTACGAAAGCAAAACACAATCAGCTAGCCAAACTTAAATCCTGAAATTATATAATTCACTAGAAAATTATTTTTCCTAGTCTCCGGAAAGCAACTTATTCCCTGTTAACAGTACTCTCAAGCATACCTATACTCTTTTTAAAGAAGCTTTGGATAAATACGTTTGGGTTGTCTTTATACTTTTATCCGGATTATCTTCAGATTCGGGTTTCTTAGCAAATTTCTCTAGGTGCATCTTAAATAATTGTGTCTTAATTGCTTCTACTTTTGAGGCCAAGCTAGCTGAGATTGCCTGTACAGTTAATTGTTTTCCCGGCTTATATAATTGTGCCGATTCTGAACGATTGAAAGAAGCTGGTTCTTCTTGATTTAAAGAATCCTGAGGCGCTATTTGTAAAGTATCCGGAATGGGTTTGCTTAAGGAATCAGGCATAGGCTTACTTAAAGTATCAGCCGTTGCTTTCAACAAGCTATCGGGCGCGGGAGTTGCCGCCGAATCTACTGGGAAATTTGTTTCCGGTTGAACTGGAGTCACAACAGGTGCGGGAGCAGTTTCCACGGGTGGCGGGCAGCCCATTAACTCCCAGGTTCCCGGTATTTTTTTGCATTTATCTATCCGGTCAGAAACTCCGTCTTTGTCTTTATCCTTATTTCTTTTGTTAGCGAATGAAAACGCCAGACCCGTATAAACATTAGCTCCGTACGGTGTGCCCATATTTAAAGCCCCACCAATATTATCGGAACCAACAAAGAAAGGACCTACCTTCACCATGGCGCCAACCGACAGCACCGAATAATTGTTTTGTAAGGAAACCGGAACCGCAATTTCCAAAGCTCTAAATTCTATGCGGGGCGTTACAGCTAATAAAGAAAATTGCCGCATACTAATTGCACTTTTGCCCCGTAAATCCTGAATCCAGGCGGCATTGGCATACAGCGGCCCCGCAATTTTATAATCAAGATTTACATTTAAGGTAGTAGGCAAACCCGACCGGTAAGACGTTATTTTATCCGCAGCCGTAATATCCAAAGCATTATTTAATACTTCGGCCGCTTCTTCCACACTTTCAGCATCTTCAAAATCATCCAAGGCCAGCCTTTTATTTGTCCGTTCTACTTGGTAGCCACTTATATTAGCCGAACTTTTGTAATTAATGCTCCCTAAATCCATCAAGGAAATACCCACGCGGTATCTATATTTATTCTTGCGTTGGTTTATCTCTTCTTTGCCGTCCATCATGGTGCGGTACTTTTCGTACTTGGGCCGGTATTCGTAGGTAATACCAATATCGGCGCCCCAACCTTTACCCGGGCTGTTTCGCCCCAACAAGAGGCCCATAATGTCGCCGGGTGTTTCCAGATTGTCTAATTCATCTTCCGTAGTATTATACCCGTACCGGGCGTTTATCCGATCTATTTCTAATACTTTATTATTGGCAGCATCTTCCCTTAATGTATATTGGGTTTCCTCATTTAGTAGATGCGCCGAAAAGCCCCCCGCAAGTTTCTTGACGGTTAAACCTGCTTTTAAAAAATGTTTTTCCCGATCAAAAACTACGCGGGCGTACGAAAGCCCAATTTCGGAATATAAATTAGCGTTTAAATTAAAACTATTATTGTCCGATAATTTATCTACCAGGTCATTGTTATTGCCTTCATACACTTTGTATAGCCGGGCAAAATCTTCGGACAAATTACTTAGTTGAACCCCTCCTCTTAAACGGGTAGTTAGCCCCAAACTGTGTTTCGGGCTGAGGCGGATCATGAAGGAAGGTCCCCGAAACTCCGTGCTCAAGCTAAAAAGCTTAGGCTTACCATTTAGATTTTCTTTTAAATATTTCTCCTCCAAGGTTAAATTATCTCTAATAATATCGGTTAAGGGAATTGGAGAGTCGTATTGAAGAAAGTTATTCGTTACCCCGGCATCAAACGAAAATAAGTTCAGGTAAAAAGATTGCCGCGCATCGGCAATAGCCGACGGGTTCCGGTACAAAGCATGGGTGCCCATAAAATTACTGCTCGACAAACCTAATTGCTGCGCTTGCCCCCCGATTGGATTACCAACTTCTAAAGCTACTACTACTAGAGTAAAGATTTTTAACGCGTAGATTTTTTTCATAATCATAAGCAAACTAAAAGTATGAACAGAATAAATAAATTTTGCTGAGGTAATTTTATGATAGATTTAATTCCCGCCATTGATTAAAACCTTAATTGCTAATGCCGCAAATATTTTGCATTCTTCATGACTACTTACTAATTGGGGGCTTGCTTCAATTATTATTTAATAATCGCGCTGATTACAGTCTAAAATCAACTTAAGCGTTTTCAATTAAAATTGCTTTACCTGCTTACCAGCTAGTGATTAATTGAATGAGTAAACTTATTCTTGAAATTATGTTATAATAATTGTAAATGTAGGAGCAATTATGGGTTTGAAAAATACCTAGAAGTAGGTATTTTTCAAACCTGAATCGTGCTGTATTGGCTTGAGAGCCTGGATAAACAGCATAAAAAAAGAGGCTGCCTGTAAAAAGCAGCCTCTTAGCATTTTAGAAAATAGGAAATTTCTAGCTCACCCGACTAACCGTATGGCTTGAAACGTATTGCACGAAATCACCTACGGTTGTTAGCGGTACTTCATCGGGAATGACAATTTTAAAATTTTTCTCTAGTTCCAATATAATGTCGACTACATCCACCGTGTCAAAGCCAAACTGACTTAAATTTGCCGAAGCACGCAAACGTGAAGGTTTAATTTCTTTTGTTTTACTAATAATGTGAATGACTTGGTGGGCAATGTTGGGGGATGCGTGCGCTTTCATGATTTTAATTA
>Ga0210040_10005971_pt1 | contig 15329 bp, 17 predicted proteins | sample CryGeyCG12114_NA_FD_185462 | JGI IMG/M metagenome (GOLD analysis project Ga0210040, IMG submission 185462) | Groundwater microbial communities from aquifer - Crystal Geyser CG19_WC_8/21/14_NA (SPAdes) (version 2) | ecosystem: Environmental > Aquatic > Deep subsurface > Groundwater | place: USA... | reverse complement strand
GGCGCTGTTCTGGTCGGCGCCACCCACCGATCGCGCGAGGGTGTCCACCACGATGAGGTCGGGCTGCTGGTCTGCGATGACGGCGAGGAGAGCCTGGAACTCCTCGCGCCCGCTGTAGAGGTCGACGGTGCCGTTGCGGACGATGAGCCCGGCCTTCATGTGCGGGTCGACGGTGACGCCCCGGTTGGCCTGCCATGCGGCGATGCGGTGCTTGAACGACCGGACGCCCTCCCCGGCGAGGTACAGGGCGCGGCCGTAGCCGTTCCACTCGATGTGTCGGCCCAGCCAGTCCGGGCGGACGGTCACGATGGACAGGGCGAAGTCGAGCGCGAGGAACGTCTTGAACGTCCCGTCCCGGCCGGTGATGTAGCCGACGCTGCCCTGGGGCACGATGCCGTCGATCAGCCACTCGGGCTCGGGCAGGTTGTCGAGGTCGTCCCAGGTGAGGAACGCGGACGCTCCGGCCTCGGTGTCCTCGGGGTACGTCACGCCGTCCCAGGTGTCGCGCGGCGTCTTGCCCGGGTTGAGGGTGACCCACCGCTGGAGACGCAGCCACGCGATCTCCATGCCAGCGCACGACGGGCAGAACGGGTGCTGGTAGAAGGTGTGCCGGTCGGGGTGGTCCTGCTCGGCGTCGGACGTGATGGCCTGTGCACGGCGGACGTCGCGGGCGTCGAGCGCGTCAGCGAACTCCGTCCACCGCAGGTCGTCGGTCGTGAAGCCAGGCAGCAGCGGGGCGGTGCCGGTCTCGGCGGTGAGGCGCTGACGCAGGATGTCTCGAGCGTGCCAGGTGGCGGCGCCGGGGACGGTCGTGGTGTGCGCGGTGGCGTCAGCGGCGGCGTTCCACTGATCGGTCCACCAGGTGGGGGCCGGGTCGTTCGTGATGCTCATGGGGACTCCAGGGGTACGCAGGTGGGATGGTCAGGCGGGAAGGATGCCGCGCTCGCGGACGATGCGGCGGTGCTGCTCTGCTCGGTCGTGCTGACCACGACGGTCGGCCAGTTCATCGTAGGGCCCGGCCTGGGCGACGGCCCGTGCCGTGCGGGCGTTGGCGACGTCGAGCGCTGCCCACTCGCCCTCCAGCTGTCGGCGGCCCAGTTCGATGCCGTCGAGCATGCCGACCTCGTAGCCCTCCATGAAGTCACCGGACGGGATGCACCAGGCCATCATCGGACCTCCACCCGGACGAGCGCGTCGAGGTCGGCGCGGCGGATGAACAGCGACCGGGGGCCGCGGCGGACGACGGGCAGTGTGCCGGCGGCGATGTAGCGGCGGACGGTGCGGAGGGACACGCCAAGGTAGGCGGCTGCCTCTGCGGCCGTGTAGGTGTCGGCCAGGTTCTCGCTCATGGTGGGCTCCAGGTGGGTGGACTCGCTCGGGTTGTGCTGACGTTGAGGACGCTACTTGACAGTGCCAGATGGTGTCAAGTAGCGTCAGCGTCGTCAGCAAGTCCCACGCAGCGAAAGGCACGACCATGACCATCACGACGAGCGAGGCAGTCGCCCAGGCCTACATCAACGGATTCGTCACGGGGTGGTCCGTCATGGCGGTCATCGTCATGGCGACGATCCTCATGCCGTCCAAGGCCCAGCGGCGCCAGGCCCGCGAGATCCGGCACGCCATCCACCACCACCGCGCCGGGGATCTCGCCCGGCTCCGATCGGACTGGCTCTGGACCAGCCCGTCGTTCGAGGGTCCGACGTCGGACTGGCTCCGGCAGAAGGCCATCACGTCCGCGTGGGTCGAGATCGAGCAGCACGACCAGCGCCTGCACCACCGCATCGCCCGGGCCGCACGACGCGCCCACCGCACCATCGCAGCCTGACCACCCACCCACCTGAGCGGAGACAGACCATGAACGTGCGCGACCTCACCGGGCTCGAGACCGGACAGCTGACCATCGGAGCCCGCGCCGGCTCCTACCTCACGGACGCGACCTGGCACGCGACCTGCCGATGCGGGGCAACCCTGATCGTCCGGTCCAACCACGTCCTCGCCGGGTACGTCACGACGTGCGGCGACGTCGAGAAGCACCCGCGGCAGAAGCGTGACGTGCCGGGGTACAACTCGGCGCACCGGCGTCTGCGGCGCCTGCGCGGCTCGGCGTCCGCCCAGCAGTGCGTCGACGGCGACGACGGGCACATGGCCCGTGACTGGTCCTACGACGGCACGGACCCGGACGAGATCGTCTACGGGCCCCGCAGCGTGCGGTACAGCCTCGACGTCGAGCGGTACGTCCCCCGGTGCCGTCGACACCACGTCCAGCACGACATCCGCGAGCGCCAGGCAGCCTGAGCATGACGACGGCCCGGCACCTGATCGGGGTGCCGGGCCGCTGTCTGCGAAGTCCCACCTGCGCGTGCCCTACTCTAGCCATACCCACTGACACGGAGCCAGCCATGAAGCGCGAGACCATCATCTGCATCCTGATCGCAGCCCTGTCCCTCGTCGTGGTCATCGCGGCGGGATGGGCCGGCGTGACCTACGGGGAGCTCTCCAGCGTCGGAGACCCGGGCGGGTGCGTGCGTGCCACCGATGACGCGCTCGGGCTGTACGGCACCGCCAGCATGTGGCAGGCCACCCATGACCTGTGCGTGTCGCTGAACTCCTAGCCGCCCGTCAGCGCCCCGATGACCATGCCCACCACGGTGAGGATCGTCGGGACCGCGATGCCGACAGCCCACCGCACCGCGGATGTGCGCTTGGCGGCCTCCTTCTCGAACCGGGCGTCCATCTCGGTGCGGAGCCTGCCGACGTCGGCGGACGCGTCGATCACCTGAGCGGACACCTGGCCCTTCCACTCCTTGAGTGACGTCATCGCCATCTCCCAGGACTCGCGCGGGACCATCCGGTCGTTGGCGGCACGCTGGTCGGTCCGCATCTCCTTGAGCGTGTCATCCATCCGCTCCAGGGCCCGCACGATGTCGTCGTTACTCCAGTCGCCTGCCACGGTACTGCTCCCCCTGCTGTTTGCGGCCGGGCGGCCACGTCGGTAGCCCGGGCGCCTGAGGCGGCTCGGGCTCGGTCGGCGGTCCTGGCCGGGTCGGTGTGGGCTCGGGGTCGGGGGCGGGCAGCCCGGGCTCTGTGGGGTCGACGGGTGGCGGGTCATCGGTGGCGGGCTCCAGGGACGCGTGGAAGGCCTCATGTGTGGCGCGGTGGCTGTCCACCACGGTAGACCCGCACGCGAGGCACGCGCGTGATCCGCGCTCCCAGAGCTCCACCGTGGTCACCAGCCGAACGGCCGGGTGGCCTTGAGGATCGTGATGTCCCCGGTCAGCGACTGGGACGATCCGGTGACCTGGTAGAACTTCACGCCGATGGTCCCGCCGGCCGCCATGTCGACGGTGAACGTGGTGGCGGCGTTGTCCTCGTAGGCGAACGCGAGGCGCCCGCCCTTCACGCTCGAGCCGTTCACGGACAGGTCCAGGAACATGCGGACGTTGCCCGGCAGGACCGGGATGGACGCCATGACGCCCACGCTGTAGAGCCCGGCCGGGACGGACACCGACGTGCCGTTGTTCGAGAAGCCAGACCCGGGGCTGATCTTGATGGTGGTCAGCGGCACCGACGTCGGCGCGGCGCCACCGGACGCGAACGTGCCGCCCAGGCTGAGACGTGCGCCCAGGTTGTTCTCGGTGAACACGCCGACCTCGTTGGCGATGTTCTCGACGTCCTGGTCCACGGCCTCTGCGAGCGCCTGCATGCGGAACGGGACGTCGTTGGCGTCGGTGCCGGTGGGGTACGGGTAGTCGCGGTGGAGGGTCTGGCCTGCCATCGTCATGCTCCTGTCGTGATCGTGACGTCCTCGGGAAGTCGAGTGACGATGTTGGCCGTGCCGGTCGCGGCGAGGCTGAACTGGATGGACGAGATCAGCTGTCGCTCCTGCGGTGCGTCCCCCACCTGTATGGTAACGGTCGCGCCGGGGCGGACCCAGTAGGGTGCCCCACCGATCGACAGGGCGACACCACGGCCGCGGGTCACGGTGCGGGCGACGATCGAGGACGCGGACGAGCGTGCGGTGGCGCTGTCCCCCTTGTACTCGCGGGTGACCTTGAGGACGCGCCGGCCGACCGCGGCGACCCGCAGCGGCCCGGACGTGATCTCGGCCCAGCCCTGGGCGGTGCGCTGCTCTCCGTCGTACCAGCTGTGCTCCACCAGCACGGCGTTGTACCACCGCTCCAGGGACATCTCGGTGTCGTGCCGGGTGATCGTGCCGCCCACGCCCGTCTTGAGGATCGCAGCGGACTGGCCGGCGGCCTCGGGGCGGTCCGTGACGTGCCAGACGCCCAGCCCGTCCTCGTAGACCCAGCCGCCACCGGCGCGGTCCGCGATGTCGTAGATGGCCGACCACACGTTGTCCCCGGTGCCGACGTTCAGGAACGCACCGCCGGTGACGAACGTGGCGGCGTGCATGTCGTTGACGACGACGGCGGACGGGAGCGCCCAGTGGAGCAGGGACGTGATCGAGTCGCCCGCGAGGGACGTGCTGCTGAACGACTGGCCGGACCCGCCCAGAGGCATCCAGCCCATGATGCGGGACTCCATCGAGTACGCGAGCAGGTCGATGAGGTTCGACGGCCGGCGGTCCGTGTACTCCCACAGCCAGAGGTCGGCCATGCGGTGGACGTCGCGGACGCCGTTGACGATGTAGCCCGCGTCGATCTCGATGCGGATGCCCAGCCGGGGGTCGAGGTCGAACCCGGGCGACGTCTTGAGCGTCATCTGCGCGGTGACGTGCGGCACCTGGTTCTCGTCGTACAGGATCGTGCCGGTCTCCAGGTCGAGCGGGATGGGCTCGGCCCACGACGGGTGATTGGCGCGGACCTCGATGACGTGACGGACGGTGCCCGCGAGCGCACCCGCGGTCCCGGCCGCCCACGGTGCCGTGATGTCGGCCATCAGGCCACCCCCGCCGTGTACTCGTTGAACGTCGGGAACGTCGCCATCGCCACCTGGAAGGTCGGGTACTGAGCGGACGCCTGGTCGAACGTCCACCCGGTCGAGCCCAGCAGCGGCGACAGCGGCGCGTCGACCTCCACGAACGTGACCGACACGCGCCACCGGGTGCCGTCCATGCCCAGCGACGTCGAGGTGGCGACGTGGTAGAGGTCCAGCCCGGGCTCGTAGGCCTGCCGGAGCAGCGCGACCTCACCGCGGGTGTAGACAGCCTGCACGGCCAGCCCAGCGGCGTAGGACCGGCACCACACCGACAGCAGGCCCCGGCGCGTCCCCAGCGGCCCCAGGACCACCAGGGGGTCCGCACGGCCCACGACGTCGTGCACGGTCGTCTGCGCGTCCCGTGTGCCCTCGAACCCGGTGACGAGCTCCAGGCGCTCCAGGTACTGCGGGAGGGTGGCCGGCGCCAGGACAGCGGCGTCGGGCAGCAGGTCCGTGACGGATGCCGTGGCACGCTCCACCAGGCCCGTCCCGGACTCGCCCACCACCGCGGTGTACGTCACCAGGCCCGACAGCGCGGCCTCGTAGTCCTGGACGACCAGCAGGCCACCGCTCATGTCCTGGCCCTCGTACAGCCGCACGGGCTGGAGACCGTTGGCGTCGGACCGGGTGAGCGACGTGAGGGACCGCAGCGGCGTCGGGATCACGGCGTCCAGCGCCCAGTAGGTGATGGTCCACTCGAGCCAGTCCCCGGCGCCCATCACGATGGGCTCGTCCGTGACCAGCTGGACGTAGTGCGCCGTCGACGTCGCGGTGAACGTGTACCTGATCCAGTCCCCGGTGGCGGGCAGCAGCACGGCGCCGGCGTCCCCCTTGCCGGAGACACCCAGGGTGGAGCGGAACGGCGCGGTGGAGCCGTTCAGGTACGCGGTCGACGCGACGGCCATGCGGAACGTGTAGGTGGTGCCGACCGTGAGCCCGGTGACGTAGGTGCGCGTCCCACCGCCGGCCTGCACGGTGGGCGTGCCGGAGGTGTGCGCGAGCCGCACCTTGAGCCACGCGTCCTCGTTGCTGGACCCGGCCGTCTCGGTGACGCCGACACCGGACGGGATGCTGACGTTGCTCCACTGGGTGGACGGCGGCCCGGGCTCCTCTGCGATCGTCACGGGCGCCACGATCGGGCGCACGATCAGCCCGTGGAACACGAAGTCAGCCTGCGACGGCGGCGTGACGGCAGGGGAGATCCAGATGGTGTGCGTCGTCGCGGTCGCCACGAACTCGTAGGTGAGCCACCCACCGTCGTCCTCGAACGCGTAGGCGTTGGTCGACGGCGCGACCGTCTTGGCGCCGATGCCGGAGATGCCGATGCCCCACCGCATCGTGCCCGCGCGGCCCATGATCTCCATGCGGTAGCGCGTGCCCACGGTGAGCCCGGTGACCAGCCGGGAGAAACCGCCGATGGTCGACGCGCCAGCCACCGCCCGGAGGATCGTGCAGAACCCGCCACCGGAGACGTAGCCGGACCGGACCTCGAACTGGCTGGACGACGGCGACCAGCGCGTGCCCTCCTCGGCGGCGGCCACGCTGTTCATGCCGAACTCGATGTCGAGCACGGGCGTGTCGTTCACCTGGGTGGACTGCACACGCAGGCGCACCGCGGCCTGGTCGGGCAGCGGTGTCGCGGTCAGGGTCGTGGTCATCAGACAGCCTCCATGACGAGCCGACCACGGATGGTCGCGGTACGGGTGCGGGACGCCACACGGTCCAGGGCGGCGTCGGCGTCAGCGGTGTAGGCCTGGGCGACGAACGGGGCTGTACGGGCCCGTGCCGTGTCGTACAGCGCCTGCTCTGCCGTCGCGGTCTTGGCCTCGGCGGTCGTGGACACGGTACGCGGGATCAGACCCAGCGAATCGGCGTACTGCTCGGCCTGCGCCTTGGTCATGCCCAGAGCCTCACCGGCACGGACCACCGCGTCACGGCCCGCGAGGATCGTCCCGTTGGCGTCGGCCTGCGACCCGCCGGCCTCCTGGATGGCGTCCGCGTAGGACAGGGCGCCGTCGCTGATCTCGGCCAGGGCCCGCAGGTTCTCCCGTCCGGCCGCGGTGTTCTTGTCCCACCCGGCGGACGCGTTCTCCTGGAGCTTGGCCGTCGAGGACTCCAGGGTGTCGAGCCAGTCCAACTCCGACCCGATGGCGTCAGCGGTGAGCTCTGCCTTCTCCCGCAGCTGCTCGTTGTGCTCTGCGATGCCCGCGGCGCTGTCGCGGTAGGCCTCCTCTGCCATCTTCTCGTACTCGATGGCCTCCTCGGTGAGCCCGATGCCGTCCTGGATCTTGCCCTGGAGATCCTTGAGGTCACCGATCCGCATGCGCTCCTCGGCGCGGAGGTCACGCTGAGCGCGGGACTGGGCGTCGACGGCGCCCTCCATCTCGCGCACCTTGGCCTCGGACCGTGCGATCTCGGCGTTGACGTCCTCCAGCGCACGCTTGCCCGCGTCGGTGTCGCCGGCCATGCCCTGGAGCACGTCCTGGTACGACAGCCCGAACCGCTCGGCGGCCTTGGATGCGGCCTCGAAGTTCGTGACGGCGGCGTCCTGCCACGGCTCGAACCACGACTTGGCGTCCGCGATCTCGTTGCCGAACTCCCGGAACCGCTCGCCCCAGTCGATGTCCTGGATGTTCCCGCCGGCCTCGCGGATGCCGTCCGCCAGGTCGATGATCTTCTGCTTGGTCTCGGCGGCCTCGTCGGCGGTGGCCTGGAGCGCGGCCATGCCGATGCCGATGCCCGCGGCGATGCCCAGCCCAGCGACCAGACCAGCCGGGCCGAACCCGGTGAACGCGTTGGCGGCGACCTCCTGGAAGGCGTCCAGGATGCTGTCGGCGGACCCGTCGAACGACGCGGCGGACTCGCGGGCGGTCTCCTTCGACTCGTCCTTGAGGTTCTCCATGCCCTCGGACGCGCCATCGGTGCCACGGCGGAAGTCCCGGTCGATCGAGTCACCGGCGCCCTTCACGGACGTCTCAGCGGTGTCCCGGAGGTCACGGAACTTGCGCTCCAACTTCTCCACGGACTGGCCGGCGTCCTTCGTGCCGTCCTCGATGTGCTTCTCGATGTCGCGGCCGACGTCCTTGGCGCCGTCACCAGCACGCTCGAGCCCGTCCGCGATGTCCCGCCCAGCCTTGTCGGCGTCCTGCGCCACGGTGTCGAGCGCGTCCTGCACGTCGTCCAGCGCGGTCTCGACGTCGCCTGCTCCACGCAGGAACGCGGACGCGTCAGCCGCGAACGCGATGTTGATGCCGCCAGCCACAGGTCAGCCCTTCCCTTCCATCGCGTCGGCGTACTTCTTGACGATCAGCTGCACCCACAGGGACGCCATGCGCGGCCCGACGTCGGCCACCGCGGCGTAGACCACGCGGCCCTTGTTGCGGGCGGGCAGGTGGCGCATCGTGCGGCGCTCCACGTCGTGCGTCCCGCCGTTCTTCGACTTGCGGCGGTAGCGGGAGAAGGCGTTGGGGTTGCCCACGCCGAACTCGAAGCCCTGCCACATCGTCTTGGGGATCAGCCGGCGCGAGCGGCCGACCGGGCGGGCACTGTTGGCGGCCATCGCGCGGGGAGGATTCCCGCCGGCCACCCGGGCGCCCACCGCGAGCATGCGCCGGTCCATGCCGGTGACGGCGTGGGACTGGACCTGCTGCTTCCACACGGGCCCGATGGTGGCGACCGTGGCCCGGTTGATGTCGGTGCGGAGCCCGCGAGACGCAGCCTTGACCGCGAGGGTGGCGGCCTGCAACTCGCGGGACTCCCGCACCGACAGCATGGGTCAGACCGCCGGGACCAGGACCGGGCGGCCGTTCATGCCCAGCGTGACCGTGGCGGTGACGAACGCGTTGACCGCGCCACCGATCGCGCCCGGGGTCACGACGATCTCCCCGGTGAACGACGGACCCGAACCGGCACGCGGCCGGAACTCGACGGGCACGGTCTCGCCCTCGTTGTCGTACAGGAACCGCGACAGGCTGTCGGCCGTGTCCCAGTCCTGGACGTAGGTGAGGGCGCACGTCCACGACGCGGTGGACGTGTCGGTGTGGGTGTTCAGGCCCAGCCCGGTCCAGGTGATCGTGGCCGCGGTCGGGGTGAACGTGACCGACTCGACGTGCTTGCGGTAGTCCGCGGCGGCGTCCCCGATGATGAGCTCCACGTCCTTGAGGACGAGAGGCGTGACGGTGTTGACAGGCATGGTCATGCTCCGTTCGTGATCGTGAGCCCACCGGCGACGGTGAGCGTCCAGGCGTGGATGCTGCTGTCCTGGATGACGCCACGCTCTGCGCTCTCCAGCAGGAAGTCCGTGCGCTCCCACAGCAGCGCGAGCACGGCGGACAGGCTCTCGTCCAGCGCGTCGTCCGCGCGGGCCGGGTCTGTGATGGGGGTCATCACGTTGATGGTGAACTGGATGCGGTAGTGGCCGGCGGGCGCCTGCGGGAGAGGTGCCAGGCGGTCCGCGTAAACGGCCACCGTGGGGCCCTGCACAGCGTCCAGGGCCCTGGGCGTCCCGATGATCGTCCAGCCCGTCCCCAGGCCCTCCTGGAGCGCCTGGACGAGCGGTGCGCGGAGGTTCGTCACAGCACCCTCCCGACGCGCTTGGGCCGGAGCAGGTTCTTGACCGTCCAGTCCATCGGGAACACGGTGACCGCCATGCCGTCCGCGCCGATCTGGTCACCGGCACCCGCGAGGGTGGAGCGGTACAGGGCGCGAGCCTGCATGATCTGCGCCTGGACGAGCCGCGCGGGCACGTCCTCGGGCACCTGAGGCACACCACCGACGTGAGGCAGGAACTGGACGCACTGCTCGTAGGACGCACGCAGCAGCCGCGCCAGTTCGGCGTCGTCGGCCGGAGCGTCAGCCCAGCCCTCGATGTCCGTCTCGGTGTCCACCCAGCCGACCACCGCCATCATGCACCCCCCTCACAGGGACGGGCCCGGGGCACCCGTGTGGGCGCCCCGGGCGTCAGGTAGATCAGGCCCCGGGAGCGGTGTCGACCAGCGCGAGCGCACCCGCGTCGTGGACGTTCACCGCGTAGTAGCCGAACACGCCGGCGTCGACGCCGCCGTTGGCGATGTTCTCGGCCTCGACGCGGATGGGCACCTCGCCCAGCTCGTGGACGGTGAGCGCGTCACGCGAGCCCACCAGGGTCGTGCCGGCGGGCAGGCCACCGTTCGGGACGACGCGGAACGACGCGACCGTGCCGTCCTCCAGGCCCAGGGACGCGTTGAGCAGCGACAGCGCGTCGTCGTTGCGGGTGAGCAGGATGTCCCGGTACAGGTCCGGGGCGACCACCGCGAACGACGGGAGCGCGTTGGCGTTGGCGAGGACCGCCAGGGCGCCGTCCACGATGCCCGCCATCGCCGGGGAGACGCCCGTGGGCACCGTGCCCGCCGTGGTGGCCGTGGCAGCCGCCAGGACGTCCGCGAGCACCTGCGCGTCGGACACCTGCGCGTAGCTCTCCGTCATGGCCTTGTAGTAGGCGGCGAAGAACTGCGCGTCCCCGAAGTCCTTGAACTTGCGGTCGATGTCGTGGGCACCGGCGATGCGCTCGACGTCGATCGAGACCGGCGCGGTGGAGACCTCGTTGGTCGGCACCGCGGTCTTGTTGCCCGCGTAGGGAGCCACGGCGGGCTTCGTGACCCAGCGCCAGCCCTTGACCTCGAACGACGTCAGGTTGGCGTGGTTGAACAGCGGGACGATCTTGCGCTGGTACGCGCGACCGCTCCAGAGCTCTCCGACGAACTGCGGCTGCTCGAGCCCCAGGATGTCGCCCGGCACGATGTCCGCGAGCGCGGCCAGCATCCTGCGCTCACCGCCGGACGCGTACTCCGACGCGAGCATGCGGAACACGTCGGTGGCGCCCTTGGCGGGTGCCTTGGTGGTCGTGGCGTGCAGCCCGGCCGGAGCCTGAGCGGCAGACGCCGTGAGGGTGTCAGTCACGGTGGTGCCCTTCGTGTCGGCCGGCGTCTGCTCGGCGTCCTGGGTGCCCTGTGCGGGCGCGTCTGCCGGGTCGGCAGCCGTGTCGGTGGGCGTGGGGTCGGCCACGCGCCGGTAGGTCACGCCGTCGACCGTGATGGTGTCGGCGTCGGACGTCTCATCGGCGTCGATGTCCCCGGTGTCGGGAGCCTCGGCCGCCATGAGCGTCGCGTTGAGGAACGCGGGCTTGGTCACGAACCCGGCACCGGACAGCAGCCCAGCGACCAGGCGCCCAGCGCGGACCACCGGGTTGTCGATCTCCACGGAGATGCCCTTGCGGACGCCCTCGGTGGCCTCGGTGAGCAGGTCGTTGCCCGCGGTCGTGGTGAGCACGCGGACGCTCGCGGTCAGGCCCTGCTCGTCCTCCTGGACGGACAGGAACTTGGCGGCCGGGCGGGTGCCGTCGTGCTCCAGGTTGGCGACCAGCGACGTGACGTCCTCGGGGATCGTGAGCGACCCGGGGCCGGCGGTCACCTTCCCGATGTTCGTGCGGCCGGGCTCACCGAACGGGAGCAGCCGGTACGTCAGCACGCGGTCCTCTGCGCTCGCGGTGAGCAGCGTGCCCGCGATGTGCATGGTGGTCATGGGTCAGTCCTCCAGGGTCGGCCCACGGCCGGTGTCGGGGATGGTGAGCTCGGAGAGGTCGAACGCGATCGTGGTGCCGCGCGGGGTCACGTCGTCCATCGACAGGCGGTCCTCCAGGGACAGCGACCAGAACCGCAGGCACAGGTCGATGAACTGGGCCCGGCCCAGCGCCTCGTTCGTGTAATTCACGCTGGACGCGTTGACGTTGGCGGCGTCGAGCATGGCCGCGGGGACGTTCGTGAGGCGGGCGACGTCGACAGCGACGGCGTTGCGGCCCTCCACGAACAGGTTCAGGGCGGCGTCTCCGTGCGGGTGGACCTCGAAGCCCTTGGGCGTGACCATGACGGTCCCGTCCGGGTCGTTGCGGGCCGCGATGTACGACGAGCGGATGTCCCGCATCTCGTCCTCGTCCAAATCCTCCTCGCCCGTGTACCGGATCTCCGTGACGGGCACCGGGTTACGCACGCGAGCAGCCCACTGCTCCTCCAGCTTGCGGGCCGCACGGATGGTCCGGCCGCCGGCGTTCAGGACGCCCTCGAACGGGCCGGGGATCAGCAGCACCTCGTCTTGCGGGACGCCGTGGTCGTCCACCAGGATCTCGCCGGCCGGGCCGAACTTCCACCGCGACGGGATGATGCGGGCCGCGTCGAGGATCTGACCGTCAGCGCCCCGGTTGACCTCCAGCAGCGACCACCCGTAGAAGAACAGGTCGTCCAGCACCCACATGGTCCGCAGACGCGGCGGGATCGAGGTGTCGGTGCGGTAGAGCCACGTCGGCTGATCCGCGACCGGCACGCCGTCCCGGAACGCACGGAGCGGCTGACGCGCGAGGGTCGTGCAGACCAGGTTCCGCGCCTTGGCGACGGCGGGCACGGACATCGCCTCGGCGCGGGTCACGGCCTGGGTCTCGACGCCGAAGATGTCGTCCACGACGACGCGTGCCAGGTGCGAGGGACCAGCCCACGGGGACGTCACACCGCGCGATGCCGTAGCGCTCGCGCTGTACGTCTCGGGGAGACGACCGAAGCCCATCCAGTCCAGGATTCCCATGATGCTGACACTCTACCGCATCGGCGTCAGATCAGTCGATGACGAGCCGCGCCCGCGCCCGGGGCTTCGTCCGGTCATAGGACCACAGAGCCAGGGAGGCAGCGACCAGCGGGTTGATCGGCGCCGCGCCCTGCACCTTGGTCCCGAACGCGCGACCGCCCGTCATCTGCCGCCAGGTGGTGTTCGCCACCGCGGCGTCGAGGTCGACCTGACCGAACTGACGCAGGCGCCCCTCGTTGAGCTCCGACACCAGACGCTGAGACGCACCCTGCACGTCCTTCATGTGCAGCTGCTCCAGCCGTGGTGCCTTCCGCAGCCGCTGGACCGCCGATGCCGGGTCGATGTTCGCGCCGATGACGTCGTAGGCCACCGCGCCCTTCCCGTGCTTCGTGGACGCCAGCGGGATGGCCGTGGTCAGCCAGGACGTGCCGGGCTCATGCTTCGCCACCTCGATGTACGCGTTGCCGTCGTCGTCGCGCCACGCGTAGCAGATGGAGGCGGACAGGCCCTGGACGTGGACGTCGAACGCGATGCCGACACGCTCGGGCCGGTCGACCGGGGGCACCTGGGCAGCCGCCCACTTCTCGGGGTCGATCGCGGACGTGACCACCGACGTCGGGAACCGGCAGAAGTACTCACGCTCGAAGATCGCCAGCGGCATCTTCTCGAACCGCTCGCGCATCTTCTGGATGGTGGTCAGCGTCCCGATGCCCGGGTGCACCTTCCGCAGCGCCTTCTCGTTCAGCCGGGGCTCGGCGTCCGGGTCGTCCGGGTCGAGCAGCACGGACGGCACGTCGTCGGGCAGGCTGTACTCCACGATGCCCGCGGCCTTGCGCTTGGGGTCACGCCCCTCGGCCAGCGTCTCCCACAGCAGGCCCTCTCGAGCCACCGCCGGCGTGCCCGCGATGATGACCTGACCGTTGGGCCGGGTGTCCATGAGCGGCAGGGCGCCGGCCAGCAGGTCGTCGGACTTCGCCACGTCGTACTCGCCGGCCTCATCGAACAGCATCGCGTCGGCGGCCTCGGACCGGAACGCGGCAGCGTTGGGCGCGACCACCCAGATGACGGAGCCGTTGGCGAACTCGATGCGCTCGCGGCCGTTGGACCACCGCAGCACACCACCGCTCTGCTCGAACCCGTTGGCCTCCAGGTCACGCATCCGCTCCCGCATGACGTTCCCAGCCCGGGTGCCGTCCTGCGCGGTCGTCACGACGCGGTAGCCCTCGATCGTCGCGCACCGGCCGATCAGCGTGGCCCAGATGCTCGTCGTCTTGGTCGACCGTCGAGGGATCAGGATGCCCACCTGCGGGTACAGCGGCGCCCCGGTGCGCGTGACGGCCTGGAGGACGCCAGCCACCACCTCTCCCTGGGGCAGCAGGGTGACGCCCATCATCGAAGCGCCCAGATGAGCGGCAGAGATGTCGGTGTCCTTGGGGATGCGGGACCGGTAACGGGGTGAGGCGACCATGATGGGCTCCAACGGGGGGAGAAAGAGAGCGGACGGCAGGCGTGGGCTTCCACGCCGATCCTAAAACTGTGCTAGAGACCGCGGATTCCCCGGTCCCGTTCGGGCGTCCCTGCCTTGGGTGCCCGTCCTCGTCGTGCGTTCGTGATCTGTGCGCCGCGCTTGCCACCTGCTGATCGGTTGCATCGGTTGGCGTGTGCCGGCCAGGTCTCAGTCCCGCCCAGCTCTCGCGGGATGGGGTAGTGATCCACGTCCCAGCCTCCACCTCGGGCGCCGGGGTCGTGTGTGACCAGTCGACCACACCGGCAGCAGCGCACCTCTCCGGCCAGGATGCGAGGCAGCCACCGTGCTCGGGCTGTCATGGCTTCCCTTCCCCCCCACTTCTTGGTCGTCATGCTGTTCGTCCTCCAGTTCGTATCGTCCAGTCGTCGTCCACGTCCGGCTCTATAGAGCCGCCGGACGAGTGGACAACGGTGACCAGGCTTGTCCAGATGCTTGTCCAGGTCGTCCAGGTTTGTGCGTTCCCGCAGGTCAGCGTTGTCCAGAGGTTCGTCGGGGTGAGTGGACGAGTGGACAAGCATCGTCCAGCCCATCGTCCAGAGGTCATGCGAGCGGGTCGTGGTCGGCTGCCTCACCAGCCGGGTAGTGGTGGGCGTTGAGGGTGTACCGCTTGGCGGTGCCGATCTTCTCGGAGGTCACGATGCCCTCGCGCTCCAGGGTGCCCAGCACCTCGTAGACCAGGGCACGGGACACGTCGCGGCCGGTGCCGTCCTCCTTGAGCAGCGCCACGATCTGGGTGCCGGACGGTGCGTCGGACGAGCGGACGCGGTACAGCAGGGACGTGAGGCGGAACCGGAGGTCGTCGCCCAGGTACTTGGGCTTGGCGCCACCCTGACCGGGCAGGCCCAGCGCGAGCGAGGACACGCCGTCGCCCAGGTCCACGGTGTTGACGGCCAGGTCGAGATCCCAGTGGTCGGGCCCGTCCTTCATCTTGTGGATGACCACGCGGAGCTCGTCGGCGTCGGCGGTGCGCTTGCAGTGGAGCACGAAGTCCGCGTCGTCCTCGATGGTGCTGGACCCGCGGGCGTCGTTGTCGCCCTTGTCGGTGTGCGCGATGACGATGATGGTGGCGTCCGGTGACCCGGCACGCTTCATCTGCTCGATGCGCTGACGGACCACGCCCATGTCTCCGGCGCTGTTCTGGTCGGCGCCACCCACCGATCGCGCGAGGGTGTCCACCACGATGAGGTCGGGCTGCTGGTCTGCGATGACGGCGAGGAGAGCCTGGAACTCCTCGCGCCCGCTGTAGAGGTCGACG
>Ga0210040_10005969_pt1 | contig 15333 bp, 19 predicted proteins | sample CryGeyCG12114_NA_FD_185462 | JGI IMG/M metagenome (GOLD analysis project Ga0210040, IMG submission 185462) | Groundwater microbial communities from aquifer - Crystal Geyser CG19_WC_8/21/14_NA (SPAdes) (version 2) | ecosystem: Environmental > Aquatic > Deep subsurface > Groundwater | place: USA... | reverse complement strand
AAGTTCAAAATCAAAGTTCCCTACACAAAAAACATCCGAATCAATGTATCAAAATGTGTATTCATCCGGAGCAGTCAGTATTCAACAAGTCAACAAAAAATTAATATAATCATTTTTATAAATACTTTTAGACAGCAAACATACTGAATTATCTTTTTAACAAAAAAAAGTATCCTAAATAACGATACTTGCATTTGGAATCGGACCAGGTACCCGAACACATGAGTCTGACAAGTTCCTCCTAACTTCAAAATGTTAACTTTCACTTAAAACTCTTTTCCAATGCAGAACACATTGAGGTGAGAAAATCAGTCTTTGCTCCCCCGAGTCGTCTCAGGCCGTCACATAAAGTGGTCTACAATTCAAATAAAAAAAATCATTCACATGAGTGTGAAAAACAAACCTAAACCACACACTTCTACAAAAACTCCTGAAAAAATTTTCTATAGCAATTATATGGATGTATTTGTATGTAATTATATGCATGTAAATATGTAAAGATGATAACCCCGGGATTCCCCCGCCGAGACCCCGGAGTCTTCAAAATTTAAGATAAGAAGGGGAATCCTGAGATCGGCTTTTTTGCCCTATAGTTCGAATTGTCCTTGATTTTTGCCAAAATTATACAAAATTTGAGCTATTTTGGGCCTATTTTGCTATTTTTACTTGAAATAGAATGCAAGTTTGCCTGCATGCATAATGCATTTTAAAAACTTAAGTTGCTTCAATAAATTCAACTTATCGTGCAACATGCTAAGCAAAAAATATTGTTGCAAAATTTCGTTAAGTAATTTATTTAATGATTTGTTTTTCCGCTTTTGAGTTTAAAAAAAGTGATTCCAATATTAACTGTTTCTCTACTATACTGAACACAATGATTTGCTAAAAATGTTTTTTTTCTAGCGTTTTCCTTTAAGTCGCCCAATCAAAACCACAAAACCCATGAGTTCCTCAGAGGCGATTTTTTCGACCCCGAAACCCCGGGGCCAGGAAATAAATCCAGGGTTTTATTCTCTGATAGATGCCAAATGTCAGTCAATGTCATTTGTGTATTACACATGCCGTGAAAATTACAAAACTCTAACTAACTTACTAACTAACTGTAGATACGGAACTAGGAAGCCGGTAACAAGAAGGCGCAAGGGTAAATTAGAACTGGGAAAATGTGGAACGTATAACCTAACTAAAAGCCTATTAAAAAAAGGTGACAGGGCAGTCAGTGACTTACAATTTCAGATGCAATTTCCCGTTTAACAGACTGTTGCTGCTTGGGCGACAAATGAGGATCTGCTAGTGCTGCTTGTCCATGGCGATATAACAAGGTGACACTTTGCTCCAATGTTCCTACAACTCTTCCTGTCACATTAATCGCTCCAACTGATTTCCGTTCCGACTTTGACAACGTCTTTACGCAAAGTTGCGCTATGTTGTACAGAGTAGACAACATCATCTCACTATCCACAAAATCCCAAGTCTCGTTTCGTAGATTCCAGAAGATTTGCACTCCCAAGCGCAATACATCCCATAGTCTGTGAATTACATGAATAAAGGGATACATGATTTACTTCAAGTTTCTTTGTTTGTTTCCAACATTAATAAGATTACTAAATACAGAGAAAAGGTAGAATTGGAACATTTAGAAGCTATATTGAATATATTTAACATATTGAAAAGCCATATTACATCCACCTGCAGATGAGATATGAGTCCATTTATCAAAAGTTCCGGGTACCCGGAAATGACCATGAGAATTAGTGGGAGTGGGACAATACTTTTAATAAAATTAGTTAAACAACACTGTCTTAACGACTTGCTAGTTTTATCGGGTGAACTCTATCGCAACCTTACACAGTAAAAGTAATGAGCACAATTAACGTTTTCTTGGGGATTGTCCGAAAACTGAAAGGGAGAACAATACACTTTGTGATAAAAGTTGTAAGATGAAAGCGTTTTATGACTTACGTACAGATTTGTACAAAGGAAATGCTACAAGCATATTAGTTCACTTAACTCACTTAACTCCCTTGCTTACAAACGCGAAAGCATTAGGTGGCTAAAGTAGTAAACTATACCGAGGAATAAAAGCTTTCAGGGATTTCCCTCTCCCCGGTAATTATGAATCGGCCATGGATAGTTTGTACGTAAGTAAAATTCATAAAATTTCCTACGAGAAAACTAAACATGTGCTCAATAAAATGTAAGTTTATGCATCAAAGAGAGAAAAACAGATTCTACAAAAGGGTAAACTCATTTAATGCCTACACTCGGGGAATGTTTAGAATGAAATTTACGGCTCACAATTTATTACCTGAGTGCGTAGACACAACACAGTGGCTGCTGGGAAAATTGCTCGGCCCATTAGAAAAATAAAAAGAAAGGGAAAGCGGGCAAGCAGGGAAGTAAAAGTAAGTGGTTCGTCGTATAGCTTTTCCACTTGGAGCCAGTTTTCTCTCATTTTACAACAAAGAGAAGAGACACACTGTAATTTCCTGTTGTGACTAACTCCAAGGTAAAATAAAACGTCTCCAAAAATTATGATTATTATTATTATTATGATCACTTTCAGTTCAGCTTCTGTGTCGTAAAACACAGTGTCAGCCCAGTTTATGAACTTCATTTCATTACACCCCTTTTTTATAGATACAGGTATTTTAGCTGCTCATATCTCCAGTTACGTTACGCATTATTATTATGGCACTCTAGAGAGCTTCCTTTATATTATCCCAATGCTCCATGTATTTAAGGGTGCTTTCAAATGCACACGTAAAAAAATAAATGACTTTCATTAGTGTGTGGACGTGAAAAAACTACAACTTTTATGATACATGCACCTAATATTTAGTCTAACTTTTCCAATACAATGCTCCCTTCAATAAAATTGTACAATTGCAGTTACTCGAAAGCAGCCCTATTGCAGTCAAAGAACTCATCAATCTATTATTACCCAGTGATACATAACTAACTGCAATTATGTTTTCCACCGGAGTTTGATTAAAATGTTATGAAAGCTTTTCCTTCTCAATGTACATAATGAACAACAGCCTTAATTAGATGAGTTGTCACAAAATCTTGTAGCCTCTTCAAGTTGGTTTTAGATTCCTTGAAACTAAATAGTGTTATTGCCATAGCTCGAGTATCTAGCATCTAAACAGTTTTCACTACCTCACTAATTGAAACATGAAGTAGGTGTTTATGAGAAAGTGCTTAAATTTACTACACACTTTGGCAAACTACAAGCACACACAAGTTAGCCACCGCATGCTATATACACAGCGACGCATCCACGGCCAACGCTACATTTAATACGGTATGAATAAAATTAATGGAAGGAAGGGAACTTGAACCAATTTACTCTTCAAGTTGCCACCATTATTAATCCCATCGCTTTCTACTTGTGTTTATTTATGAGATTAAAAGCAGTTAATGTCGATACAAACCATAGGCTTCTCAAATGAAAGTATAGCAGATTGTACAGCTCCGAATGGAAGCAAAGTAGACAATTTTTATACACCGCTCACTAGTAAATCACAACTTGCTATTTATAATCAGCTAGTAGCTAGCTACGCAGGCAGGATGACTAACTGACTATAGTTAATTCTATAGCTGTTTCTTGTTAGGTTTGCAAATATTTATGGAAACATTATTCAATAGAGCCATTTTTGACTGGCTCTTTAAATTAATTAAGCAGCGCAAGCGAGTGAAAGCGGATTTTTATACTGAGCTTCCAAATCTATACTAATCATTCCATAGAACTTTTATAGAACAGTTTTGTTCGAGAAAGGGGAGTGATAAATTTAGCCATCAAAGCCAAGACAAGGATCCATATTTAATTTAGGTCAATATATCTCATGGTAAAGAATCTTTAAAAACTTCGATTACTTGACTACATAACCTACTTTGACGGCATATTCATGGAAGGAAGCTGGAGTAAATAGGGCTAAAAATATAGTGATACAAATGAACACGAAAAAATGAATAACTTAATGGTTTTACTTTGTTTGGATTTCCAGGAGCTGGGGAGTTAATTTCAAGTCCATTGAAGACTCACTTTTCACACTACTAATGAGCAGTTGCAGATGATTCGGTTGGGCTAATAACCCAACAGATGTGCGTAATGTTGTGAAGACTCCTTCCTGAAACAAAAGTTTTCGCAATTTTAAAACAGTGGTGAAGTAGTTAGCTGTACCATTCACTTAATAAGTGAGTGTCTAGTTATGAATAATAACAAAGTTTAGCTGTACTACAATACAAAAATATGGTCCCTGTGAAGCTCAAAAACAGCGCTTCAAGAAGAGATTCATACAAAGTTTTGGGATTTGACAGTTCATCTACTCAGAGAGTGGAGAAAATACTACAAGTAATGCGCTGCAGGCAGAGGTCTTAAATGAAAAGTTCACGGTACGTTCTTTTCCTCGGCTCTCACCGTACAACACTTTTCAAATTATTCACTTGTTTTGCAAAGCTCCTTGAGTACACAAGTCATTGAGCAGCACTAGTTCAGTAATTAGCCTCGTGAAAATGAAAGCAATAATGAAGTTTCAAGTGCTTCTCTATTTTATCCATCTGATTAGTTTTAATTAATAGCATGATTAAATTTTCAAGTGAAAAGCAAAATGGTATATTTGGCTAGATATTAAAACGGGAGAGTCGTTTCCCAAGCATTCCCATTACTGCTTCCGTTGGATACTGTGAAACAATGAATGCGTCAGAAAAGGAAACCAATAGAAAGAATCTGATTTCTTACTTATAAGCAGTGTACATTTTCAAAGCGAAACCTCAGGAACCACAATTCATGTAGTCATGGTGTAAAATAGTTTAAAAAATATATTTCACTCACGATAATGCGCGGTAACTCAGTTGGCTGTTGGATTCTCCATCCATCCAAATATGGTATCATGGCAGAAACTGCATTCAGAATGAACACATCGAAATTGAGCAGCTCTTTCATACTTCTATAATTAGTATCCGGGGAATTGAGCAGAAAGTTTTCAACCATTTCGCTCAAAGACCATAATTTATGACACAAGAACATGCCATGGAGTCCCCAAAAGTTAAAGCATTCCTCTATGTAATAGTGCGTTTGTGACTCCAGTAGTTTAGAATTTAAATGGACGCACAGAATATACACTTGATTCCAAGATGGGTCTACGCTTTCAGGGGTGGCGAATTTGCATATTGGAATCCACAGATTTCGGGCCAAACCAGAGTATTGTAACATTTTAGTGGCTTGTTCCATTTTAGTCATTCGAATCAGGACAACCAAACATTCTAGAACTACTTCGGCCCCTTTCCCTTTCTGCAATGGCAAAAAATTACAATCCACAATTTAGATTCGCAAAGACTAACAAAATGATTCATACATACATTCAGCAACATACTAAAGACAAAATAAACAATCGTAATATTCGTAATAGGGATGTTATATGCATAATCTCACCTTGATTCCCAAATTAGCCACAGAAATAATCGATAGTGGTAAGGCATGTTTATGAAACACAACATCCCATCCAACACAATGTTTTGAGTTAATAATAGTTGAGACAGTAGCAGCAGCCACACTAAGAAGTGGATGAACTTTGGCAGGATCATCAGCATCAAACATTTTGGCAGCTTTATGAAAGACTCGGGACAGGATACGAATCAAATTGTCTATAGTCTCTAATGGAATATGTTCTTTGCAATGAGCGATACATCGATTAACAAGAGCCAGCAGAGAGATTTGAACTGAGATCACATTTTCCTCAAAGTTTTCGACTAAATGAATACTGAGGCTCTCCAGGTAAGACAAGGATGCAGCTGAAGCCAGGATAAACATGAGTTCTGACATGGCTGCCAACATTTCTCGGTCGGTCCGAGTCTGGGACGATTTTTCCGTAGTCGTAAACTTCCAAAAAACATCACTCACGGTTTCAAGAACTTGCTTTCTAGACTCGTCTAAAAATGTGGCCAGCAAGTCATCCCGAGAGAGCAGTAGAATAACAAGTTGTTTTATAGCAATTAAAGATTTGATAGTTTCCTCAGTGTACGGTTCTTTCAAGCTTAGCTAGAAACGATAACATTTAGGAAATAGAAATTAGAGCGACATATGGGCAAAATCATTTGACATATTATTCATACAACTACATCTTAAATCTTTAAAATCTCTTTTCACCAACCATTAAAAGAGAATTGAAGTCGTCCTTCGCAAGCAAATCTTTAAGTTTAGAATGAAACATTGCATCAGAAATTCCACTGTTATAAAGTTCGATAGAGATCACGTTTAAAGTTGTAGGAATCATCTTTAAATTCCCTCCACTAATTTAACACACAAAGTTTTCAAAATTAATGAAACTAAATAAAGAGCCACACGTAAAGGACATAATTCAATACACATATCATGAAAATCTTACGCCTGAAGATTTTTAACAGGTTCTAACATCAACTCCCATAGATTTTTGCTTTGTTTAATTATTTTCGAGCCTTTAAGGAAAAGGGCACGGATGAATGAAATCACAGCAACAGATAAATTCTCATCCTAAAAGAAAAATTCAAGAACCAGTTTTTTTCAACAACATAACTTGCAAAAAATAAGTAAGGAATGTTTTAGACAACTTACGTGCTCTGAAAGCATATCAACAATTTTCTCAACTAACGAGCTTTCTGCAAAAAAGTGTTGAATAAGACCCGGTTGAGTTTGCACACATACAGTCAAAAACTCAAGAATAGCAATCTAAAAGTGAAAAAATAAACGATTATATTGTGACCAAGGAGTTCCACACTGAACCTCAGTATAAACTTAAAACTGAACCTTCAGATTAACATCTTCTGATCTGAATTCCAGGCGTTGAACAACCAAGTCACGAAATGAGTCACTTTCTCCTCCAAAGCAAGACAACAAAGACATATTCAGATCCTCCGCAATAGTTTTCAACAAAGAAATTGCCAATGTAGGCAACTTATTATTGAGTCTGTGCCTCACAAATGTTCCCAGCTTTTGAACCAAAGTAAGGCCAAGGGAAGTATCCACAGTTCTAATACAATTTCTATCAAAGCTAACTAATTTCAGTAACAGCTTCAGAGCTTCGTAAATAACATCGCCCAATAAATAAGTGTCTTGCTTCGGTCGGATCACGCTACTTTGGACGTCATCTTCATCTAAATACATGAAAGATTGTTTTGAAGGTAAATATTCCTATCACCACGACTATTGAACAGTAAAAGTAGCAAAATTAACTCACCTATAGATAGGATAGCAACAAGTGTGCTTTTTGGTCCCAGTAAGAGTTTGCAAAAATGATTTTGAATATTTTCCCAACGGTGGTCTTTGAAATCGAAGAAATGGTTCAGGATTTGAAGCGAGCTGTAAGCTATCTCATAACGATCTCCATCATTAACAATCCGCCACTGCACAAATGCAGGCACAACGTTTTCAATAAAAAATTCTAAGGATCGTAGAATTAGAAACAAATATGCACCATCAGAGAATTCTACTGCCTTTGGATCCTGGAAAATTGAACACAAAATAAAATTATTATCCCTGATTTTCCTAGAATCCAAATTTTAAATTATATCCAACAATAACCAAAAAATGAAATCTGCAATTACCCTAAATAGGCCAAGAAATGCCTTTAGATAAGATTTAGTCACACAATAAGTTGTGTTTGAAACACTCTCGTTTCCCATGATGATAACCTCAACCAAACTTGATTTGGAAGGATTTGGCCATAGTTCATCCGTATGCTCTATTGCTACTGAACAATCAGAGAACTTACTAACACCGTCAATAACTTCCAAAAGAAGAGATGTCAGATCATTTTTTTCATGAATGTGCTGCTTTTGATTGATTAAGCTGTAAAAGACAAACAAGAAGAACTCACATTAACATTGTTGAATTTCATTAAAACCTGAATACAAAAGACGTAGGTACTTACTTTTTCAAAACGAAAATTATTGGAGCAAATAGTTGATTAATGCTGGCAGGCATTGATCCAGACGCTTTACAAAACTCGACTAAGAAATTTGACAAGGCCACAATCTGGGAATCAATTTTCTCAACCCAAATGTCAAAGCCCTCTGAATTAGGGTCAGTCTGCTCGAAAAATTCTACTGCAGGTTGAATGATATGCTCCAAGATAATCTTCCACGCGACAATATATAAACCATCAGTCCTCCAGCTAATTACAATTGGCTCAGAATCCTCGTTTGCAGAAGAGCCAGTAATTCCGGGAGGTAAAGTCACTCCAGCGACCATTCGGGCTTTCAGATTTTTCCATTCCCGATTTTCGTTTGGTTGAACATACTGAGCTACATTATCATCTAGGATCTCTGCTATATAATTGATATTTTCTGATAACTCCATAGCCATCTGTACCAAAACAGAGTCGTTAAACATTTAAGATGCAGCTCCTTAGTGTAGATAGCTTGGAAAACGAGTCAACTTACAATAGAGCAATCACTTGGAGAATTTGCAGATGGATATAGACTAGCCCAAATCGAAAGCATTCCAGTAATGTCTACGGGAAATAATGACATTGCTTCAATATAGAGCTGATAAATCTCATCCGTATGGTGACATAAGAAAAGTTCAGCTACATCTTTCTGAAATTGAAATACCAATGTTAGCATATCAAGTTTAGTTACGGTACAATCACTATTCAATTAAAACATTTACACACCTGGTTAATTACTCGGGCTAGAACCATGAACCACTCATCAGTGCTACCAAAATTCTCTTTTACGTATGTTCTGGTAATAATGTCCATGGCATCATAAACACAGCGTAACGCTATATAAGACAATCCAGGTCTCTGCGATAAAAATTAAATTGATATGTTATGAGAGAGTACGTGACTGGAATCAACTGCATGCATATATGGTCTGAAATCTGATAAATATTTACGCTTACTTTTGTCTTGTTTTGAGGAGAATACGCTTCGCAGAATTTTATCATCCCTGGAGCACCAGTGTGAGGCCTTGAGGTTTTCTGAATTTTAACTTTCAATTCCTCACTATCACTGCATTTGCTCGCAAAGCACGAGACAACAGCACCCAAAGTGTACGGGTTCATAGATATTTCCAAGTAATTAGTTAGTAGAAAACTACGCAATGTATCAGTCGCCCGACCTTCTGGATCCTCACAATGCAAAAACGAATAGATGAGTAGAGCTTCCGCTTGAAGAAATTCGTCACTGGGTTCGTGAGATTGGTGAAACTTGAAATTATCCGTGAAAGCTTGCAAAACAGATTTATCCTCATCACAGAAAGGAAGATAAAATAAAAGAAGTGACAATGTATGATAGGATTCAATTCTTTCTTCATCATTTTTGGCACAACTTGCAGATATAGACAAAAATTTACACCAGTCAGAGAGAGAGCTATTGTTTATAAATTTTTCCAAGATTTCCTGCATCAATTAAAATCAATTATTAAATTTCAAAATAATCAGTTACCATTAGGTAAAAAACAAGGATTTTGAAATAACGTTTTGTCTACCTGATGAGGATGCTCATCATCAAAGTTTCCAGCAATAATTACTTGAGAGCACAAAAGCAAACAAAGTCTTTCCCTCAAATAAAACTTTTCAATTTCAGTTAAGAAAGTTGCAGTAGATTTTTGGGTTTCGATCAGCTTTTCAAATGATGTAACAGCTCCTCTGTACTCAAACATCATGTAAGAGCAAAATATCTCCCATCCCACGGTCTCGTCCACATCCTGATATGGAATCAATTCGCAATTAAAAGTGTGAGTCGAGTGGATGAGCCTAAAAAGTCATGATGATGAAAGCAAGTAAAGTTTACCAATTTGCTAGAGATAAATTTTTTAAGTTTAGTTTTTGATGAATCTTTGTTTTCTCCAGTAGCAGTGCCCCCAGCAGAGGAACTAGTCGAGTCAGTTGCACCAGTTGTTGTTGTTGACAGATTGGTCGGCCCTTCAGCTGCCGGAGCGCTTTGGCAAGGGTAGTATGTAAGTGCACTGAGGATCTTGTTGCCATTATTTTTTAATTCTTCATGAACAACATCCTCGCTAGCTACGACTGTATCTCCTCGAATCAAGTTCCATAGTTGCTTGTTGGTACTAAATGAGAATGATAAACAATAACGATTGTTGGCAATATTCTTTGATTTGACCAGCACAACCTATTTAGCTAATAATTGTTTTCGATAATCTTACCATTCCATTGAATCCACACCCCTTTCAGACGTCATCATTGAAGCGTCTTCAAAATTGGTGTTGGATTTCAAAGCCTACCAAACAAACCAACAGTACACAATATATTTCATTTACGGGATATCTCTAGCAGATTTGTTGAACGGGCTGGCATTTGTGTCGTCAACTGCACAAAGTAGAAGTGTATCTATTGCTATTGTAATGTCTTAATTAATTTAATTCGAGGAGGAATGTTTTCACAAATAAGGAACTAATTTTCCATTTCCATTCATCCATTCTCCATTCTATCGAAGAAAAGCGATCTCCTACTTAAAACCAAAAACGTGCCGCTTGTATTTTTGCCGCTGCCGCTTTTGCTCGAGAGCTCCGCAGAGGTTAGTCAGTTGTGGCGAAAATAAATGCACGGGCTCCAAAATATCGTGATAGTATGAAAACGATAAATAATTATAATTATTAAAATATCATAGCAAGAAAATACAGAAAAAATTATTCATGCTTAAGGATGATAGTAATGTCGGGGCTTCGAAATTTTTGGCATAATTAATCTCATATAAAAAAGCGAAAATCATTCACATGCCCTTCCACATTACCAATATTATTAAGTTACCCCTCTTGTTGTTCATTTCTTCATATTTGAGTTTCTAAAATGCTTTTTTCAAAACTGACTATAATGAGCATCTATTACAATTAATGCATATAGCCACCCACATTAGGTAACAACTTATATAAATATGCAGCACATTAGTTATGCGGATTAGTACAAGGACACCGACAACCGACTGCATGAAATTTTAAGCATTTGATTCTAGAGCCTGTGAAAATCTTAAAATACAGAGGCCGCATTCAAAATTGGCTTGTTCAATCACCGGTGTCTGGAGTCTGGACGCATGCTTTGATAGTACCGCATATTATTTTAGCTGACGAAAACTGTCAGTGAATGAGAGAGAGGGGATAATGCATAGACTCGGAAAATATCGATACTTTGTCGATCATAGTAGTAGTGTAGTATGGAATGGACATAAAAACTGGAGGACAAATAAGCATAGAGGGCTAGAGGGAAAAGTTTGTGGAGTCGTGTATCAAGGAAGCATTTTAAGCATTTTAGTTCCCCTTTTCATTTTCGTGTAGCAGCGTATACAAAATTGAAAAAGAAAACCTTGTTTGCTTAATTATACATCATTTTTAATCTATAATCTATTATAGGTTTGCCAACTGTGGATCGTAATTAATGCGAGTTCAGAATTGTGCACTGTAACAACAAGAAAATAACCGTCGTTTTTGTTCTATTCCGATTTTGGAAATTTTAAAACGTTATTTTCATCGGAACGATATGGTAAGGTTACTTTGCTTGGTATTTTACTTGGTATTGGTGATAAATGTATATTAATTATGGTGGGTTAGTCCTTAATTATAACATAGATCGTTGACAGAAAGCACAACTAAAATTTCGAGGGCAAGATGTTAGCTTTCTTCAAATATGTAAAATTGAAGATCGGTTAAGCAAACTCGAAGATGCTATATCACAGCTGAAAATTGAACTGAAGGTCGTGGTCTGCTACCAAATTGTTTCAAAGTTTTTTATTTTTAACCAATCTCCATGCTAAAAACTAAAAAAATGCTAAACTTTTTTGGTCGGCTGAACCCCGACAAAATCAAGTTCATGTTCAAAGTCAAGTTAATCTTTTCTTGATATGGTTTTATTAATTTAGGTGGCAGTGTCAACTTTTTATTTCATCATTTCTTGTTAAACATTAACACAAGATATAAAGGAGGCACCCAATCAATTAATATCATGATTGTGTGCCGAAGAAGTAGTTAAATTATCCTGTAAATTTATGTTGTTATTTGGAATGCGATTCTCTTTGTCTTTTTTTGAATTATGGACATATTTTAGTTTAATGTGGTAGATAATGACGTCTGTATGTTTAATTTTTGCAGTGAATAGAAGTTTTTCTCCTGTTAGAAAAAAGGAAATTATCTTTGTAAATGATTCAAGTTTGAAAATTCTAATTTAAGACGGGCATTCCAAGTTAGCTGAAGGTAAAGTTTATTATCTTACAGTTGGTTGATTGATGAAATCTCAATATCGTTTGTAAAGTTGCAGAGTTATACATATATTTTATCGTTATAGTCAGCAGTAACCGCTACGATGGCCAGCCCAAACACAAGCTTTGACACTATTACGTTGGACTCGAGTATAGAAATACTTGATGAAATTCATAATGATGACTTGGATTCATCTTTATCACAAAATAGTTCAGCTCCGGCTGTTAATGATGATGGTGAAAATGGTGGTCTAGAAATTGATGAATCTAGACAGATGGATGAAGGAGTTCTGAGACAATTAATGGACGAGGAAGAAAATGCGGAAGAAGACCCTATGCCTGAAGAAGTCGCCTCTGATGAGGAACATCTGTATGATCCTTCTCTTGGATCCCGTGATCACTCGAATATTAAAAAACCTCTTCGTGGATTCGATGTTGCTTATGAGCAGCAAATTTATCCATTAATTGAGGCAAAATCCATGATTTTATATGACATTGTTCAAAAACATGAAGCTAAACTGCTGGCTTCATCCGTTGCTATACTTCGAGCCCATGGCCCCGTTTATATCCCATGGCAAAGTTTAGGGCTAGACAAAGCCTTTGGGCGCATAAAACTTCGTATCTTGGATGAGAAGAAAAGTGAAGAAGAATTACCTGAACAATCCTCCAGCTCACTTCTGGGGACTAGTGTGTTTAACGAGGATGAAAAAGTACTTACTTTAGACAAGGTTGCTAAATTAGCTGAACCATTCCCACTTGGTATGTTGCTATTTTATTTATTTATTTATTTATTTGATTCATTCATAGTTTCCTTTTATAACAAAGATAGTTACACTATGAGAACTTGACTACATGAAATTAGGATATTCTAAAATGATAATTGATATCTGTGGGCGTCAGTATAAATTACAAGAAGTGGATTAGTCAATAAAGAAAATGTACAGTTGGAATAAAATTATAGTCATTTTTCTTTGTTAAACTGCCATTATAAACTAGTCTTCAAAACAAATTCGTATGTTTTTGAGAGAGGGTTTACGCAACTAATCCACACAGAAACAGGAAGAATCCACACTTTTTAAAGTGTATCAAATATAGGAGGAAAATAGTTGAGACAGTATCATCAATTAATTGCCTTTTGCCATTGTCAGAATTGCGGGTTTTATGCCGCAAATCCATGGCTTAAGCACTGGCGTGCCATACCCAAAATTGGGCAGAAGTAGGCTAAAAACTCCTGATTTTAGGTCCACTGTTTAGTTGTGTCGACCAGATGTAATTTTTCAATTGATTTGATACGTCAGTCACACCAGTCACACCTTCAATCATACGAACAAGATTCAACAACTGCATCTATGCAGGAGAGATTGCATTTATCCTCCTCAATTACATAATTAGTATCGTTATTGGTGATTAGAAAATTGAGCAGTTTATAGGAAAATAGTTTCTTGGTGCTACTATTAGTAATTTCAGAAGAAAGGTTGATCCATTGTTTTATAGCATCACTTTTGAAGTTATTCTTGTATTTTTCACGAGTATTATTCAGGAATTTTGTGTTCCGGGTAGTCACTATTTGTTGATCATCAGGGAGAGAAAGCTCAGGGAAGAATTTTATATCAAGGACTAGTTGATTATGCATTAACTCACAGCTATTTTAATACATATTTAACGTTAACGTTATATTAGTCTTATAATGCTTTAATATTGTCTACCTATCTTTAATTTGAATATTATCATGCTAAACTTACTAGGTTGGAAGCGGGAAATCGTTTTGAGGTCTGGAGCTGGTCAAGCAGCCAAGCGAAAAGCTGATGTATATTATTATTCCCCTAGTGGAACCAAGTTTCGTTCTTCGAAGCAGCTTGCCACTTATTGTATGAATTCATATTTTAATGATCAGAATATCAGAGTTTAACTCTTTCTACTGTAATTGCAGCAAATATTTAACTGTAGTTTTTAAAAATATTTCCAGTGAGCAAAAATCCAATAAAAAATATAAGTATTTCAAACTTCACATTTACGAAAGTTCGACTTTCCGTAAATCCTGAACAAGAAATCATTCGTCAGGCATTTGATGGAAAAGCTATATCAGCTCAAAAACAAGGGACACCAACTGTGGCAAAAAAACCTGCCAAGCCTTCTGTGTCCAAAACTCCTATTCAAGGCAAGCTGGAGTCTACTCATCATGTAAACAAAGACAATGACTCCAAATCAATACCTATTAAAGGTAGCTCAAGCAGACGTGTAATTCAGCCCCCTAAACGTTATGCTACTGGTGAGACACAATTTTACCCGGAGAAGAAAGCAAAGGGTTCTAATAAGGCTGGTGGTGATAAAGAATCGTAAGTCAACAACGTGTTATTCCAAGCTTTTTAGTTTAAATGAAGTTAGGTTTATAAAAAGAGCTTAATTTCTTGACATTGTAGTAGTTTTTTCCTGCATTGGAAAACTGTTGTCATTTAAATCGTCATAGTTTCCGTCTGCACTTTTACAGTTATCTTTTAACATCATGATATTGTACATTAATCAAGAAAAGAGAAATTAGCTTAGATCATTTAAGTTTTAGTGAAGATTTTTATTTTTATGAGTATAATTGGTATTGCAAGCGATAATTTCAAAAATTTTGGTTAAATTTTAATCTATGAAATATGTCGTGTAATAGACGTCATGAAGATTCGTGCATGGAGATGGGTATGCTCCCTCCAAAGTATCCAAAAGGAAAAGAAGATGCTGTTAACCGTAAGTCGTTCTCCGACTCCACTTCCAATGAAGCTGGTGGTAGTCCTAATGAGTCTCGAAGAAGAGGCCGGCCTCCCAAGCCTGGTGGGAAAAAGGATATGATGGCCCAAGCTCAAGCTTTCAAGGCAGCTCAGAACGCTGTGGGAATGGATGATGAAAATGATACTTTATTTGGCATTTCTGCCTTTCGTGAATCACAGTCTTTATTTTCAGAGTAAGTTTTAGTCTAATCATCTCATGTTTTTCCTATTACTCTTTTTTTCTTTTTTTTTTTTAGTAAAAAAAGAAGATGAATATTACTGCTTGAAAGTCAAGCATCTATTTACTCTCTTACTTTAGGATTCTTAAAGTTTTTTCATTTGTATAGGTATATGTATAACAATGAAGAAATGGAAGTAGCCATGGGTCA
>Ga0210040_10005968_pt1 | contig 15337 bp, 6 predicted proteins | sample CryGeyCG12114_NA_FD_185462 | JGI IMG/M metagenome (GOLD analysis project Ga0210040, IMG submission 185462) | Groundwater microbial communities from aquifer - Crystal Geyser CG19_WC_8/21/14_NA (SPAdes) (version 2) | ecosystem: Environmental > Aquatic > Deep subsurface > Groundwater | place: USA... | reverse complement strand
ATGAACGGTCTGTCACTTTCTGCACATTTTCATGTGACTTTGAGCTTTAAGCTCCACTTTTTCACTTAGAAAATGAATACTTTTGTGAGAGCTAAATTACACACGTCTGTTCACTGTGACTGTGAAGGTTTGCTTAGTTCTCCATTGTTGTTTGGTTCAACCAAAAGTCAACCAGTGCCGGTGCTCCGGTTTTTAAAATAACCTTCATATTTGAGACAGATTACGTTGTATAGCTTCGACAGACTCCAATCGTCTCATAACTTCGGAATCTCACCCGGTGGATCGCTTTAACAATCGGTAAGATTTCAATTAATTTTCATTTGTGATTACAGATTATTTCAATCGACGTCGAAGCATTATATTTTGTCTTGATATGCGGTGTAAAAAAATTTTATTTGTGAAGTTATGCAGTAACAACACAAAACACAACGCAAGGTTGTTTTTGTGCATGACAGCAGATATGAAATATCTAGAAGTGATTTAGGATTTTAATACACGCGTTTTTCATTAATAATCACAATGAAAATCTATCACGGTAGAAGATTGGAAAATATTGGAAAGAATAGGCTCGGTGCAATTCATCATTACTGATTTCAGTTAGCTAGTTAGTTTCGACTCATCTGCTTTTAGAACCATTTTTTTTGCGTAAAGGCCGGTTTTTGCACAACATTGTTCAACGTGTTTAATCAATCTAAAGGCACAATGTGGTCATACAGGACCAGAGTCTCTTTGTTTAAAATGTAGTTAGTTACTTGTTTTTCAGTCCTTGTTCTCACCTAGAATCAAAAGTTATGAAATGACTATACTGTGACTTGAGTTGATATAGAATCTTCCCATGATCCAAAAAAAAAGTTTCATCATGTTTTCCACGCTCACAAGTCATCTGCATAGGATAACATGACGAGTTAAATCGTGTCCATTTAATTTGTGCCTCCCAAGTGGCCTGTGGTTTTTGGTTTAGGTTTGAGGTTTCAAAAGAAACCGTTCTGAGAAAGAAAAAGTACAAGCAATTTACAGTGGTAGTTGTTAGTTAGTGCAAGTGAGCATCTAATGCGCTGTTGTTATATTTGTGCAACACTGCAGTCATATTAATTTTTAACAGCATATTCTTTCATGTAGTACAATATAATTAGCAAATGCATTTTTTTCGTCATGACATTCTTTCCTTCATACTGCTGCCAATATAATAGAGTTACTGACCTTCGATTACTAATACCATCATTAGTTTGCTTCCCATCTGAGGTCATGAGAATGAAAGAATTCTCTGTTCAGAGCATGTAGTTTCAAATTTAGTTGACTATTCCAAACATGCCGATGTCCTTACCTTCATGATTTTGGCTACCTATTATTACTTGTTCAAAATCTTCATTGATCTATCAGTCATCTTTGTACAGTGTGTGACAGTATGATTATAACAAAGTCTAGCGAATCTCAGCTTATCATTATTGACACCTGATTTTTATTTGGAGTTAGAATAGAGACGTTTTTTGCATGCTTTATGAGTGGAGCGTTTTTATTATTCATTGTTGTCAATGCAGTGTTCGGCTGTGATTGTTAGTTATTGAATTTCCATTGCTGTGTTTTTTTCCAATAAGAGATAACCTTATATGATAGAACTGTACTTGGTTGGATTTGGTTGTTGGCTGACTCTACTGTTATAGTTAGTTACAAAAGAAGGGGAAAAGTCCGCTGTCATCAGTCATCATCTTTGGAATTGTTTTTGTCTCTTGTGACCGCTATGTTTGTCACGTCATTTTATTGTGCCATGCTGAGAGATGATGAACTTATCTTGTGTAGGATCTCACTAACTACCATTATTATCGTCATTACAATTACTTTATTCATTTCTCAATGGAATGAGCTAACAGCATGAGACGTGACTGGATTTTCAAAAGTTTAATTTGGTCACCCAAGTGTGCATGTATTAAGTTGATCGATTTTTATGTGTTTTTAAAAAATTATTCACTTGAAGGATACAATTTTTCTTTATATTAGTTATGGTTTTAGGGCTTAAATGTTTATTATTTCACCGATGATGCATTGATTTTAGATGGTGGATAATCTGTTTAAAGATGGCGGAAGAAATATTTGTCCCAAAAAGCTTCAGGTCGTAGGTTATAGGCTCGTGCATACATTGTATTTTTTAGAACTTGAAAGCGAATCTACGCGTGTGGGCTATTGCAAACGAAAAATGGCTCCCAAGAAGTAGATTAAACTTGAACGCATTGGATAATTGCATTGGGAATGTTTTTCTCCTTTGACAATCTTAGGAATGCAAGTATAAACGCAACGCAGTCACATTTTTCACTTCTGATATACATTTTTAATGACTACATAATATATCAAGTTCAAGATTGATCTGTGGGCTAAAATCTTGTGACATGACACGAATTTTTAGAGGATGTTAAAAACTCGTTGTTTGCTGCTATATCCTTATTGACTCTCATAACTTATAGAAATTTTTGTGCATTATGTAAGACCAGTACCTAGAGGTGTATCAAGTGAAACTGGTCGCTGTCTCCTTCAAAATAATCCTATTATTTAGATGTGAGCATGGAATTTGCATGCAGAATGAGACACAAAATGGATAAAAGATTGCTCACAAGATCATATGGACTTGAGAGTGTGGCATGGGCGCCTGAAATGTGTGACCTCCTGCCGAGAATGTTTGTAATGGAAAAACGCATGATTGTAATATGAACCTAAGATTTTTTAGAGGATATACCGCTCACATAACTAGTAAAGTTCAGTTGAAATTATAATACGTCAACTGTTATCTACACAAAATTTCCTTCCTACGTTTTCACGCTTCAGACACAACGCATTTGTTTATCCTGTGCGATTGAATTTCATTTGCTGACTTGGTGTTTGGAAAAGATAATTGAGTCAGTGAATTTGACTCTGTATAACTAACTAAGTAGAAAAAGTATGCATGCACAGAATTAATTGCTATTAAATAAGTAGACATTCCGTGAGACAGTTCCTATACTAAATGTTATTATTGGGCTAAAATTATCTTTAAATACATTAAGTGGTGCTGGGAACAATAGTTTGTTATAATTATCTTTGCCAATTTCTCTATTTTCTCCATTGTGGAGGGAGCATTGCATACCCATAATGATGATTTGATCTGCATACTCACTTAAAAGCTTATGGGTTCCAATTCTATGGCTTTTCATCTGACTTGAGAAGAAGTGAAATCTTCTTTGGATCAATGAACGAAAAACAAGTCGCACTTATAGTTTACTGGTTGCACAGTGAAAGAATAACCAACGAGCACAGTAGTTTTATATTGTACAGTATGGCTCCGTGCACATGCCTTGGTATATAATAGTTCATGTCTCGTTTTCCGAATTACTTTATCACTAGTTAGTTCGTTAGTTGCACTATTACACCAAGTAACCAACCAAACCACCAATAATTTATTTCGAAGGAGATTTTCAGGCACCCTCATTTACATGTGGAACACAATATAACGGTAATGAGTCTCGGTCTGTCATCTGATCTTATGAATGACACTACTAAAGTTGATCAGTCAATGTGATAAAAATCACTTCCACGAACCATACGTTTAGATAAGCTTGTTAGTTAGTTAGCAGATTAGATTTCCACTGTACTTAATAGGTTAGATGCAATAAGAATGGAGAATGCGTGCCTAATATCTCAAGCTTATAGTTAGTTAGTTAGTTATACTACCACAGGCGGACAAGCTGGTTAACTCTAGATACTGCATGAAAAGTTTTACGTTCAATAATCTTAACCGGCCAAGTTGGTGTATACGAAACTACAGGTGGTTCAAGTTTTTTCTTACTTGGATCCACACTTCTCATCTTTTTTTCTCCTCTTCTGATTAAATGTACCGGTAGAGTAAAACCCACGATTTGGTATTCTCGCTGTAGTAGTTAGAAGCTAGCATTTGATTCACCCTGTAGTCGGTCCCACTTTTCTCATTCTTTGTTCATCTGATCAGAATACCAATCACATGGACTGCAACGAGTATGTGTATGCAACATTTTATGTTCTGTAACAGTAAATAAATAGAAGGTAGCGTAAATTGGTTTGGCAAACAACAACTTGTCTTATAGTTAGTACATATGGACCTAATCATTATCAGGCATGCATTTCCAATCCCATGCATTTTTTTCGTATGCTAACTAAAATATTCATGATTAAATTTGTACAACATTGCTTTGTTTACACTAAATGTATTAAGGAGGAACACACATGAGTGGTCCAATGAATGTTTTTATTGCTATACCTTGTTTTAGTTATTCAGCTACGTACTGAATAATTCTCAGACTTTTTACGTTTGGTTCAAACTTCTAGTTATACTCAAGTTTAATTGAGATGCAGTGCAGCATTTTTACTTATAGAATCAAAATTTCTGGTACATATAGGTTCTTAACCTAGACATGAAAAAGAACAGAAAGGTAGGATAGTTGAATTTAATTTCTTTTATTGTGCTCCAAAGTTGAAACTAGTTCTATCTTATGGTATTCATGATGACTTGTTAGTACCTTTGTTTTCCATTTAAACTCATTCGTTTGCTGAGCAATTATTGTTCCATTGGTCCTGATTTCTAACTGTTACTTGTGCAGTGTGTGGATGGAAACTGCTACAACTCGGTGTGAATGCCATCTCCAACATACACGCATAAAAGTAACCCACGGACACATTCTTTTTTGGAGCATACATTTTTAATCGATCACCATTTTATATTGCTTGTTCGTACTCAAGTTCCCTTCAAACCTAACTACAACTAACTAACTGTATTAAGTGAGTACACAAATACAATAGAGACAAAGACGTCCATTATGTTTGGTTCGTTGTTTGAGAAAACTGTCTAAAAAGCTCATATGCTCTAAATAAAACATGTGTCTGATGAGATGCTGTGCATTTCATACAGAATCCTTACTTGTGATACCTGTGTGTGTGTGTGTAGGCATTTGGTAGACTTCTATGCACTTTGTAGCCAACCGCATGGCATTGTTAGTAGCCAAACATAAAAAACTTGCGATTCAAAAGCTTTTAGTAGAAGGATGCATTATTAACTGTCAGTTAAGAACTTGTACGTGAGCATCCTTAAGTTAGGTGATCGGCAAAAAGTCATAAATCTTGTCGTTTCTTTCATATATTATACACTTTTAGTTAGCAGAATAGCACATCAGGTGAGAATGGAATGCCAGGCTAGTTTGTTGGCTCTGAGAAATGTTAGGAATCGTATTTTCGCATCTGCTATACAAAAGTCGTTGCGTGAATGGAACTATTAACTAACTAACTGCATGTGTTTATTTGCACAAAACTTTTTGTGTTTATTTTTCACACCATCTCGGTAGGCTGCTTACTATATACAATGTGAAAGTTCAAATTTTTGTCTTTTGTCATCTCATGCCACTGTTAATGTCAATAGTGGAAAAAAGTCAATCTCGTGCTCTTTTTCGCGTCTACGTGAAAATTTCAACAGTTTATTTAGTACGGCTGTTTGAAATATTAGAGGAAGTTTGCGAGGGTCATGGCATACGAAAATTAGGTAGTGGACTGGATTAGAAATGATGTGTAGGTGTTTGCATTCCGTACGTGTTTGTTTCGCTATGTGAAGGCCTTGGATGACTTTGTAGGACTTTTGTGGAGAATGCTCTATAGCTTATCTGATGAAGCCTCAGAAATATTTGTGTCAGTCATGATATTTCATTTTATTATTGGCTTAGAGGAGATTTTGAATCCAATACCTGTGTAGCTTAGAGTAACTTTCCCAATAGATTGTACTGTAAGCATAGGACGGAATTGGCCAATAATTTATTTGACAAGGCAGGTAGAATTTGTCATTAAATAATTATTTTTAATATGGTTATGTATATGTGACTAACTAACTTATATAGTTCATGACGTGCGGTAAAAATTTGTAATTGGTTTGTTACTGATAGTTCTGAGCACCACTTTCTTTAAAAGACCTACATTTTTAGCTGGTTGGTAAGTATTAGTCGCAGTTAAAGCTCATTTTTCTTGTCAACCTGCATTGGCCCACTTAAGATTTCAAGAACAGTAAGTGCATGCATGGAATCCGTGAGCAAGGTGAATTAAAGTCGTGTTGGAATTTTAATGATCAGTTTTATGGTTCCGAATTTTGTAGGGAATAGGGAGAACGAGTTGGAAAAATTTCTTGACCAGTAAACTCATTGGTATTTCACCTGACTCAATCTTTTTTTACGGGAGTAACGATGTTAAAAAAAAAGAGTTTCATGTCTAGAAATTTCCGTGATGAATACATGCGTACGGGTTCAAGTATGGCACCACATTTGTTTCACTTAAACGCTGCAGTTAACTGCTGCTTACAAGTTAAAAATAGGTTCCCATTTTGGCACAGGCAAGAAATTCCTCGTTTCTTTTCTCCCTTTCGCATCCGTAAAACTTACAGCTCGTTCGTTAGTTAGTTCGTACACATAAACATCTTGTGTATTCTATGTGTCTAACTAGTCTAACTAACTAAACCGAATATAATCCTCCTTGACTGCACACTGTTCACTCTACATATAAAGATATCATCAGTCACAATGTTGAGTGTACTCGTGAATTCGGTATTACCCGACATGACGCATAGGCCGAAATGTCTCCTCCAAAATGTAACGCTCTCACGTATCCATTTCTATTTTAACTTTACAGAGGCGCAATTCGGACAGTTCCAGTTTCTCCACTGCCTGTACATTTTAAAGGAACTTTTCAGTGATAATCTTCCTGTGCGTTGAAAATGTCATCCCAGGACTTGTCTTCAGCCTCATCCGGCTCTCTAGTGAGTCACGAATCCAATAAAAATATCGGAGTGAATAACATTACTAACGTTGTTGTGAAGAGTGAAACCCGTGTGAATAACAATACTATTAATAAAACCACGTGTGTGACCACTACATCCACTAACAATAACAGCGTTCTAATCGATGTTAAATCTGAATCATCATCAGAAAACACATCGTTTGAATTGCATGACTCCTCCCCTGTGATTTTGGTCAATTCCTCTGATAACAACACTTGTATTGAGACTGATGAGACTAACCATTTCAGTCAGTCAAGCATCGATCACAACTCCAGTAGTAGTAATCACCAGACCAGTAGTAATTATGGGAGTGGATGTAGCAACAGTGATTTAGTATCGGAAGAATCGGATACAACCCTGGATTTGGAGTTGGACGATTCCAACCCGACAACAAACTCCCCATCACCACAACCTCAACCGGATCTTTTGATAGATTTGGTTGGCAATCGAAGGGATCAGCACCAATTTCAACTCAGTAGTATTAACAGTGGTCCATTCTCTTCGTCCGAAAGCCCCGTTTGGATTTCCGTATCCAATTTGGAAGTTGGAGAACCCGTAGAGTATGATCAAAATATGGACATTGTGGATAATGTTATGTTGGAAAAGGAAGATGGGACTGTGATCGAAGACAATGATGATGGATTTGATGAAGAGCATGAGAATGGAATTTTTGTATGATTTGGTTTTTTTTTCTTGAATTTTTTTCTTGCTACTTACTTATGTTTTGTCGTTTTAAAAACATTTTATCATTTGTTCTGTTTGGCTCGATGTGCGCATGTGCAGTCAAACCATCTATGACGATTGCAGATTTCCATGACTGCGCATAATATGTGCTGTAACAAACCACGCTTGTATTTACTCCTGTGCTTTGCATTGTATTTTCGTGTATTTGTTGTACACAATCTTGATTGTGTATAATGACACATAATATTCACTCATTTCTTTCACTTTCCTGTATGACAGACTTTGTAAAAGTCATGGGTTGTGATTCGTTATATTTCAATGGACGATTCTTGTGATTTCAGGCCGGTCAGAAACGAGAAAAGATGGTGGTTATGAAACAAAAATCCTCATCAGTTACCCAGTCGGTAGAAGAATCCTCTTCCATGAGTTTTAGCAGCAGCAATACCTTCAGTAGTAGCAGCACTAGTAGTAAAAGTTCCCACGAAAAGTTAATGAGCCAGCAACAAGCTGCGTTGAAGCAGCAGCAACTTGAACAAATGCAACAGCAACTCATGCAGCAAGAGCAGCAAATAAATCAAAAGTCCCAGCAGCAGGTGCAACAACAACAACGAAGCAGTAGTTCAAGCAGTACGTCTTCAAGTGTTGAGTCCTCTGGTTCTACCCAGTCGGTGGGTGGTAAAGCTAAGAAAGTTAGTGTTTCTGAGAAGAAGGAGTTGACAACGATTTCTGAGAAGAAAGCTGTAAAGGGTGCGGATGGAAAACAAGTTGTTCAGGAGCAGGCGTCTACAACGGCTGTGGAGGAAGCAACCAAAATGCAAACCAAGGGGAATAAAACTAGAGCTGTGACCGAGAAAGTGAAATCCAGTGCGACCGCAGCTAAATTGGAACTGAATGGACAAGTGGTTGCTCATCAAGAAGATGCCAATGTAGAATCTTCGGTTGAGAAGCAAAAATTTGTGAATGCAAAAGATAATATGATCACTGATGGGAGTGATGCAAAGTCGAAGAAAAAGTCAGCGAGAAGTAATGCTGAACAACAGCTCATAGGAATGAGTGATTCGGACAGCAGTATTGCTTCAGAGGTTGCAAATGTGAAAGCCGTGTCGGAGAAGATGAAGAAGCAATCTTCATTCGAGAGCAAAATGTCGTCCACTACGGAACAGGTGAAGGTCATGTCTACTTCCTCCACAACATCTTCCAAGATGGAATCCCAACAGAGTGTGGAGCAATTTGGAAGCACTCAAATGGTGGTGGGCTCTAGTTTAGCTAGCAATTGTGAAGCGGCTTTGATGGAGGCCAAAAACAAGAAAAAGTCGAAGAAGAATAAATCTGATGAGCATATTTCTGTGGTGAGTTAATTCAATCGCATTTTGATATACACACAAAAAGCTTCTTCTTCTGCTTCGCATCTTCGGTTCGTACGGAAGCAACTCTGGAGTCTAAAAGTATTGATTATTGTTTTACTTCTTATTAGTAGCAAAATCGTAGTTCTTTAACCTTTGTCCAACTCTAGTGAATTCAATTACTGTTGTTTTAATACCGGGACTGACGTTCCTAAAAAAAGTTGGTTTACTTACTTTTCTGGATTGGCGTCATGTTGTAACAAAATCTTAATGAATAATAATACATTTATACGTTCTTCAATAATATACACCATTAGGATCACAATTAATTGGGTTCTTGTATACTCAATATAATACTTTAAACCCAAACAAATGGAGGCAATTAAATAAAAAATTACAACTTTGGGGTTCTTTAAACCATCTTCATTTGTTTCTGTCTATTCTATATACTTTTCATCTCATATGTGAGAATCATCACGTCCTGTTCTTATTTTTCGAGGGATTTTTACATCATTATTTTGACATGTGTGTTAAGTTACCCCCAAAAACCAGTTTCTAACATTATTAACTTAAACTTTTGGAATTCCTTTTAGTCCTTTGCTAATATTTCTTTGTTACTTTGACAGTCAACATGTGTGTGAATTATACCAGTGGGCTTTGGTCTAATTAGAAGGTGTAACATGTAATTTACTACTACATTACTTACTTGGAGTGATTATACTAACCAAACAAAGTCAATCCCATTGACGAATTGGTATCAATAGAGTCATAATTTATTTTCACGTTTGAAAGCGATGTCAAGAGCTTTTCTCCTTTTTTGCTTGCTCAATAACTAGCTAACTATAGTCTACTATTCTGTGTGAAGGCCTTACAATGTTTATACTTATCCTGTTTGTCGCTTTTTGAGCTGAAACTTTGCATAATAGCTCATTTACCATTCAGGTAATAGGCCGCTAAAATATTAGCACGCAGCTCTCAAGTCGAAGCTCACACTTTGAGAAAAAGTTGAAAAATTCAACATGTTAAATGGGTTATTTGGTCGAAATTGGAAAATCAATAAGACCTTTGCTTTATTGCTTAAACATAAGCTCTTTCCCCGATGTTAAATTCCATAAGAAAATCTCGAAAATGAATCTTGATTCACAATATATTTTCCTTAAAAGCTGATGTGACGATGTTTAAGTCCTGACGCTAATAATAGCATCATCTAAGTGGTATATGAGCTAGTTATTTTGCAACGTTGCCCAATAAGCGAATAAAAGGTTTAGTAGTTGCATTGTTAGTCTGTTAACTAACGTGTTTGTGTGTTTGTTTTCTCAACACTAAATGCATGCAGGATGAGTTTGAACCTATTGCACGTGAGTCCATGTCAGATCCAGCCATGTGTGGTGGAAAGACAACGCCTTCAGGTGTCCCATCCGTCTCCATATCGAAATTGGTAACCCTTCGTTATTAGAAGCTCAACATTTGTGTATGTATAGATATGGCTATTTCCTCTTATGGATAAAATCTGTATAATCCACCGTCATGCTTGAATTAGACTTAAAATATCATGCAGGTCCTACGTGATGGCAAAAGAGAACTTTTAAAAATAATGATATTTTTGATCGACTCAGATAAAACTGTTTAATGAACTACTGTTTCGTACAGTAATAGACAGCTAGCTCAATAACATGACAACTCGTATGTACTTGTTGTACATGTAAGCATCAAATTTCTTTAAATCACGTTATAGTTAGCTCATTAGTAGTATATTATTGAATTTCCGAAAATTGTGCATGCACTGTGTGTTATTTGGTTTGGCTGTAGCTCTATATACATTTGACTTGACATTTACAAAGCATGAGCGTTTGGTTTGGTGTAACATTAACCTTTGTTTGTTGATTGCCATATGTAGAAATCCATTTACACAAATTGTGCAGCTAACAATGAAGACTTGATCAATGCCAGCGATAAAGGTAGTGTTGCAGCATCCAATGCAGCAGGAGCTGGGGGAGAATCTCGTGTTTTCGCCAAAGTCTGTGTGGCCAATTTGGTAATTTTTAAAAACTAACAAAATTAATGATATTATGGTGCGTTATGTGATTTGTCAATGTTTGCAACATTTCATCGTCAGTTCGCCCAGCTGAAATTAATGCCACAAAAAGTTTGGTGCACTCATCACTAGTTTTTCACTTTAGAAGTTGTAATTTTTTATTTGCTCTTACTCCTTATGTCTGACATTTTTCAAACCGAAAGAAACAAACGTTTTTTCTTCTAAACTTGCAATGCGGAAGTTGTTTTGTGCAGTAAGCAAGTAATAATGGCATGTGCATGTTGTCATCAAGTGCAAAAAGTGCTTTCAAATGACTGACTGTAGCCTCCTACATGCCGTAGCGTCTTGAATTAAATAGTAGATTTTAAGATGTGATGCACGTTTTTATAGCCATTAAATGCTATACAATTTAACTCCACATTTATTGAATTTGCTTTTTGTTTTCAAGGCTAGTGTCAAGAGTTTACGGTGCTCATTGAGTTAATAATATACTCACTAACTAACTACTCCTAGTGTCACAATAGTGATTTTTAGAATTTTTTATGTGTGTGTCTTCTCTTAACAGAGACGAAGTTTCGGGGACCTCACTAACGTTGTTAATGGTAGCTTAAGTAGTAATGATAGGAGTTTGGAAGATCAAAATCACATGGTAAGTGTTTTCTACCCTGTCATTTTGCATGCTTCGTTTTCCTGGGAATGTGTCGTTGACTCCATGGATTATGCATTTTCGGCAGAAAATTTTTCATTCGCTCTCTTCTTTTTGTCTGTTCCGTTTTAGTTAATATGTCAAATTTAGTGGACTCTAGATTTTTTGTTATTTTCATCTCCAAAACTTATCCTTTGAGCATTGTCTTCTGATGCTAATGATTTGTACTCACCTACCTAGCTGCTCTCATTTCAACTTCTTGTTAATTAAAATGAGTGACTAATGACTCTATCTACACTAGTGGGCAAAACTAACTCTGTGTGCATGACATGTGACAGATTAAAGAACATTCGAATAGCATTGGTGGAACGTCAGTGAACCAACCAGTCTCCTTCACACCAAACTCATTTAACTTATCTCACAAAATGGCAAATGCGTCGCAAGAACCATGGCAATCTAGTTGTTGGCAACAGTTCCAGCAACATAAATTTGGTGCCTTGGATGAGGTTCGTTGTATCTTATACCTTAAAGCACAGCAATAAACTAATGACGTTCGTATAGTTCACTTTTCAATCTACCTATCTATATCTCTCTCATTAAGAAGCTTCTCAAGCATTTCAAGTGTTTCCACGTTTTATGCAATGGAATTACTTTGTTTTCCCGTAAATTGTGTATTTGTTTTACAGAACATATAACATAGAAATAGAAACATAAAAACATAGATACTGTTCCTATCTCGCTTATATGCATAATACACATTACATACACCTATGCTTTAGTTAACATGAACCAACTGTTTTATTTTCCGGTTCGTCCATTCTACACAACTTTAATACTTTCCACTGAAACCATGAATGCATCTCTGCAATGCTCTTTAATGCAACAAACTTGATTCGTTTCTTGGATACATTACGGTCGATGATGATACAAATGGTAACTAACCAACTACTAACTTCTAAATGGACTATTATGCTGGTCCACGGACTGCAATCATGTTGATGATTATGTGTGCACCTACTAGTCAAAGAGGAGGTCAAAAAGCATGATGGATTTAGAAACTTCCTGCTCCTCTGTAAATGTTAAGAAACTGGTAAATATAATGTCTTCCCTCTTTTTCTGTGTAGCTTGAGCGATCTAGTGGGTTATAGTTGGCTTTATTCTCCTAATGTGAGCCGTGTACCACCGAGCATTCAGGAATTTATGATGATTAGTTAGTTAGCAATGTTTCATTTTCCGCTTCCACCATTTTTTTCCACTCTTCCTTTAGTTTAGTTAGTTAGTATGGTAATGTTTTGAGTTCATTCATTTTACTCCGAGTAGTTGGTTAGCTACGTAGTAACTCGCTAACTAACTAACTGTAAATATGGTGTTAGAAGAAGTGAAATGTGATTGGGTATTTGCATGGCATGCATTTTTCTCACGCTTAAAATGAAGCCATTTGTAATAATGTTATTATTGCCATGATCATCTTAGTTAGTTAAGTTGCTAGTTTGTCAGTGAATTTGACTTGGTATGTGCATCGGTTCATATCTTGACCTCACATCAGCCTGTAAACAAGTATTTGGTGGAAAAAATTCCCTCACACTACCTCAATGCACTCAATTTCATCACATGACTCCACGGATATTTTGTGCACTTGTTGTTTTGTCGTTGTTTAGTAAGTAATAACTTGACTGTGTTGTTGACTTGCTCATCGCAAGCAAACAGATTTGTAAGAATTGTATCGTAGTTTGTACTCAGAGATTTGGATACGGTACTGACGTACCATACCATGTAGCCAATTTGACCGCATTGTACCAAATATGGTTGGTTTTGGGTATCGCAACAAATGTGTATACAATCGGGAATTTACAATGATATGCCTCTTTTGCGCTTTCATTTTCTATAAAAACATATCCTTGCTTGATCTTTACAGAAATCCAGCTTCTCCAAATTTGATCAATTATCCAGGATCCATGTACGGTCTACAGATCCTGCTGCAGTTCATGCCAAAATGGAATCTAATGTATGAACTTTTTCTTCCTCTTGACTTTCCATACTTTGCTCTTATAAAGCCGAAAAATAATCGCATTTAGTTTCATCCTAGCGCGACACATTCCATTCATGCTGTATTTAATAGTTGACTCCTATAGAAATGTGAAACCAACTGCTCAACTTTTCTTTCATACACAGGCAAACTCAGCCAATGAGGGTGACGGAGCTCAGAAGGGGATGGAAAAACTCTGCAAATCTTGTAGCAAGCAAGTCTTCCAAATGGAATTAATTAAAGCTGAGAAAGCCAATTGGCATCGCAATTGCTTCCGTTGCTCACACGAACAATGCAACAAGCAGTTGAAGTAAGCCCACAGAGATATTATATACTGACTATGAAAAGTAACTAACTTTTTAATGTTTCAAGATTAGTATCATCATTATTTATTAGTGAGCACTTCTTTCACATAGTTTAATGTCACACATTAGCTGTCAGTGGCAAAAAAAACGCGTGCATTATGCAAGGTTTTTTGCTTGCGATGTTACCTTATCCATTCGGTCTTGACATTTCATGTGTACACAAAAACCTCTCTTTAGTTGTATGAATGTAAATGACTTTAATTTCGTTCGTATAAATGATGCCACTGACTACTAAGTAAGTAACTAATTTCGATACGTTCAAGTCCATTGGATTGTAAAAAGTATTTCCTCCCCCTTATAAGGGCACAATTTACTCAGCATTTACAGTGTGTAAATCCTTCTGTCTCTTTAACTATAGAAATGAAAGATTATCATCTGACTGACGGTGCATAGTAGTGATGTTATGCGACTGTATATGTTTGCTCTTGAGAGGGTTACAACATGACATTGTCTGTCAAGACCATAAATAATAACAAAGAATGTTTTTGATTCTGTCTTTGCTCCTTTAGTGTGGACACATACTGCTCTCATGAGGGGAAGTTATACTGCAAACCTCATTTCAAAGAACTGTTTCAGCCCAAGGCTGTGTTTGATGATGTTAGTGAAGATGGTGAAAAGGAAAGGAATAAGAAACCTGAAGTGATCATTCGGGAGAGTCAACCTGTAGAACTGCCGCCTGATGTTTTCAGAGGTAAGACGATGTAATCTTGGTTGCAACATTTTTTCACGGACTTAAAGGTAATTTGAGGAAATGTATGGAGTAGGAAAGGATTTACCACCACCGTATACGGGTTTAGTTGGAATAGAGTGATAGCACGGAAAAAAACCTTTGTTAGAAAGAATGTGGAGCTAAAAAAAAGGACAGTGCAATTGATGAGTGTAGTAAACATTGAAAAATTTGCTTTGTTGAGATGCATTTTTTTCAGAGAAATGGCTAAATCGTGTATAGAGTGCTTATGAAGATAGTTAGGTTAATATCTATGATGATTTAAATGATTCATTGTAGGAAATCAAATACTTTTTGGTATTGTTATGTAGTTTGGAACTGATGGGATTATAAAGTGCAATTTGAGATTATGTACTAGCAGGAGAAGAAAACAGTAAAAGTGTTTTATTGGATGTCATTTTGTGTACAAGTGCTAATGTACATTTGCTTTTAAGATGATAGGCAGGAAGCAGTAGCCTCTTATTGCTAGTTACAGTTTGTCTTCACTTTGCAAAGATAGATAATATGGTCTATGGGATATAATGTAATCATTTGGGAAATCTTGGAAGTAAAAGTATATGAGAATGTGAAGTACGCAAAGTTTTTGACAATAAGTATCCGGCTTAACATGGGTAGGAAATCTTCCAAGAGGTAAAAAAAATCTCAGTCATCAAAAATTTCGTTCCATGAAAAAAATTTCGTTCCGTAGGGGCGGGGGGGTGGA
>Ga0210040_10005967_pt1 | contig 15339 bp, 13 predicted proteins | sample CryGeyCG12114_NA_FD_185462 | JGI IMG/M metagenome (GOLD analysis project Ga0210040, IMG submission 185462) | Groundwater microbial communities from aquifer - Crystal Geyser CG19_WC_8/21/14_NA (SPAdes) (version 2) | ecosystem: Environmental > Aquatic > Deep subsurface > Groundwater | place: USA... | reverse complement strand
CGCCGGTCTCCATCTGGCTCTCCCAGGAGTACACGCGGGCCGCGCCGGGGGGCACCGGCGCCGCCAAGTGCGGCGGCAACTACGCCGCGAGCCTGCAGGCGCAGGCCGAGGCGGCCGCGCACGGGTGCGACCAGGTCGCCTTCCTCGACGCCGTGGAGCACCGCTGGGTCGAGGAGCTCGGCGGCATGAACCTCTTCTTCGTCCTCGACGACGGCACCGTGGTCACGCCGGAGCTGACCGGCACGATCCTCGAGGGGGTCACGCGCTCGTCGGTGCTGCAGATCGCGAGCGACCTCGGTCACGAGGTGCGCGAGCGCCGCGTCGACGTCGCCGAGTGGCGCGAGGGCTGCGCGTCCGGCCGCATCACCGAGGTGTTCGCCTGCGGGACGGCGGCCGTCGTCACGCCCGTGGGTGCTCTCGTCGAGCCCGACCGCCGCTCGGTCCCCGGGGACGGCGGCACGGGCGAGGTCACCGCGGCGATCCGCCGACGGCTCACCGACGTCCAGCAGGGCCGCGCCGAGGACGCCCACGGCTGGATGCACCGCCTGGTCTGAGCACCTGCCGCGGACGTGCGCGCCGCCGTCGCGATGACCCGCGACGTCAGCGCGCAGCAGCAGCCGGCTGCGGACCCACGACGGCCTCGAGCAGGGGCAGCAGCGCGTCCCGCAGCTCCTGCCCCCGGGCGGCCAGCGCCCGTTGCGCGGTGGCGTACTGCGCGCGGCCCTCGGCGGTCTCCACCTGGACGGGGTCGCGCCCGTAGCCACGCAGGTCGTAGGGCGAGGCCCGCATGTCCAGCTCGCGGATGTCCCGCGCCAGGAGAAAGGCGTCGAGCACGAGCGACGACGGCGCCAGCGGCACGAGCAGGAACGCCGCCCGGTACAGGTCCATCCCGGCGTGCAGGCACCCGGGCTGCTCCAGCGCGGGCTGGGTCTCGCGCGTCGGCTCCAGCGGGCTCAGGGCGACGGCGCTCGGCGGGTAGAAGCGGACCGCGTCGACGTGGGTGCAGCGCAGCCACCCGCGCCGGGCGCCCTCCTCCACGACGGCATCGGTGCCCGCCGCCCCGAGGCGCAGGGGCTGGCGCTCGTGGCGCAGCACCGAGGGGTCGGACGCCGAGCCGTGCACCATCGCCCACTCGTGCAGCCCGAAGCAGCTCAGCTCCGGCGTCCGCTCCCGCGTCGCGGCGACGACGTCGCGCACGTGCCCGAGCCGCCGCCCCTGGGAGGCGGCCACCGCGGCGGGGTCGACGACGACGCCCTCGCGCCCGTCCTCGGTGGTCCGGGCGGCGTAGCCGCGCCAGTCGAGCCGCTCCCGCGCCGCGTCGCCGAGCAGCACGACGCCGGCGCCGGGGTGCCAGCGCGCCAGCTGGCCGGGCCGGAAGCGGTAGTAGGAGAAGAGGAAGTCCTCCACGGGGTGCGGCTCGCCCGCCAGCGCCCGCTCGCGGTGCCCCGCGGTCAGCGCCTCGACGCGCGCCCGGTGCGCCTCGGCGGTGGGGACCCACTCGTCCTCGGCCAGGACGGCCCGGTCCGCGGCGGTCGGGGCGGGGACGGGCACGCCACCACGGTAGGCGCCCCGGCGGGCGCCTCCCACGACCGCGGGCGCTGGGCGGCGTCCTCGATACGCTCGCGGCCGTGCGCATCGCGAGGTTCACCCGGGACGACGACATCAGCTACGGCTTCGTGGAGGGCGAGCCGGGGGAGGAGCGGCTGCACGTGGTCGGCGGTGATCCGCTGTACTCGAAGCTGACGCCGACGGGGGCCGTCGTGGGCCTCGACGAGGTGCGGCTGCTGGCCCCGATCATCCCCCGCAGCAAGGTGGTCGGCATCGGCCGCAACTACCGCGACCACGCCCGCGAGATGGGCAACGAGCTCCCCACCAAGCCGCTGATGTTCCTCGTGCCGAACACGGCGGTCGTCGGCCCCGACGACCCGGTGGTCCTGCCCTCCTTCTCCGAGCAGGTGTCCTACGAGGGCGAGCTGGCCGTCGTCATCGGCCGGCTCTGCAAGGACGTCCCGCGCGAGCGCGTCCGCGAGGTCGTCTACGGCTACACCTGCGCGAACGACGTGACGGCGCGCGACGCCCAGAAGAGCGACGGCCAGTGGGCGCGCGCGAAGGGCTTCGACTCCTCCTGCCCCCTCGGGCCGTGGATCAGCACCGACCTCGACCCCGCCGACCTCGCCCTGCGCACGCGGCTGGACGGCGAGCTCGTCCAGGACGGCCGCACGTCCGACATGGTCTTCGACGTCCCCGACCTCGTCGCCGCCGTCTCCGCGGCCTTCACGCTGCTGCCGGGCGACGTCATCCTCACCGGCACGCCCGCCGGCGTCGGCCTGCTCTCGGCCGGCCAGCGCGTCGACGTGGAGATCCAGGGCATCGGCACCCTGAGCAACCCGGTGGTGGCGCGGTGAGCGCCTCCACCGGCTCGGGCGCCCCGCCGCGCGCGGCGACGGCCACCGGCCTGGCCGAGGCGACCGGCGCGGACGTGCGCGTGCGCTTCTGCCCCTCGCCCACCGGCACCCCGCACGTCGGCGTCATGCGCGCTGCGCTGTTCAACTGGGCCTACGCGCGGCACACGGGCGGCACCTTCGTCTTCCGCATCGAGGACACCGACGCCGCGCGCGACAGCCAGGAGTCCATGGACGCGATCGTCGAGGGCCTGGCGTGGCTCGGCATCGACTACGACGAGGGCCCCGGCGTCGGCGGGCCGCACGCCCCCTACCGCCAGAGCGAGCGCCGCGACCTGTACGCGGACGTCGCGCGCCGGCTGCTGGAGGGTGGGTACGCCTACGAGTCCTGGTCGACGCCGGAGGAGGTCGAGGAGCGCCACCGCGCCGCCGGCCGCGACCCCAAGCTCGGGTACGACGGCTTCGACCGCGACCTCACGCCCGCCCAGGTGCAGGCCTTCCGCGACCAGGGGCGCGAGCCGGTCCTGCGCGTGCGGATGCCGGACGAGGACGTCGTCGTCGACGACCTCGTGCGCGGTGGGGTCGTCTTCCCCGCCGGCTCGGTGCCGGACTTCGTCGTGGTGCGCGCCAACGGCCAGCCCCTGTACACGCTGGTCAACCCGGTCGACGACGGCGTCATGGGCATCACCCACGTGCTGCGGGGGGAGGACCTGCTGTCCTCCACGCCGCGCCAGGTCGTGCTGCACCGCGCGCTCGTGGAGATGGGCCTGTCCCAGCGGGTGCCGCAGTTCGGCCACCTCCCCCTGGTGCTGGGGGAGGGCAACCGCAAGCTCAGCAAGCGCGACCCCGAGTCCGACCTGCTCCTGCACCGCGAGCGTGGCCTGGTGCCCGAGGGGATGGTCAACTACCTGGCGCTGCTGGGCTGGTCGATCGCGCCCGACCGCGACGTCTTCACGCGCGAGGAGCTGGTGGCTGCCTTCGACGTCCGCGACATCGGCGCCAACCCGGCGCGGTGGGACCAGAAGAAGGCCGAAGCGATCAACGGCGACCACCTGCGCATGCTGGCGCCGGAGGTGCTGCTCGAGCGCGTCCTGCCCCACCTGCGCTCGGCCGGGCTGCTCGACGGCGACCCCACGCCGGAGCAGCGCCGCCTGCTGGAGGGGGCCGTCCCCCTGGTGCAGACACGCATGGCCGTCCTGTCCGAGGCCCCGGGCATGCTCGGCTTCCTGCTCGTGGCCGACGAGGACCTGGTCGTCACCGACGACGCCCTCGCCGCGCTGCGGCCGGAGGCGGTGGACGTGCTCGACGCCGCGGCGGCGGCGCTCGTGGACCTGCCCGACTGGGACACGGCAGCGGTCGAGGCCACCCTGCGCGCCGCCGTCGTCGACGGGCTGGGGGTCAAGCCGAAGTTCGCCTTCGGCCCGCTGCGCACCGCCGTGACCGGGCGACGGGTCTCCCCGCCGCTGTTCGAGTCCATGGAGCTGCTCGGGCGCGAGAGCTCGATCCGCCGGCTCGCGGCGCTGCGCAGCCGGCTCGGCTGAGCGGACCCGCCGGTCGGCGCGGCCGGGCGTGGCGCGGCCGGGCGTGGCGCGGCCGCCGATTTGGGGGCCGGGTGGCGCACCGGGTACTGTCTGCTCCCGGTACGGCGCTCGGCCACGCGGCCAGCGTCATACCCCGGTGGGGTATGGTGTAATTGGCAGCACGACTGGTTCTGGTCCAGTTAGTCTAGGTTCGAGTCCTGGTACCCCAGCGCAAGACCAGCAGCACCCGTCCGCGCCTGCGCGGACGACATGGCCCCGTTGTGTAGCGGCCTAGCACGCCGCCCTCTCAAGGCGGTAGCGCCGGTTCGAATCCGGTCGGGGCTACAGGCACGGCCCGGTCTCCCTCTCGGGAGACCGGGCCGTTCGTCGTTCACGGGGTCTGCTGCCGACACCGGTCGCCTCCACCCCGACATGGTCACACTTCGGGCTGCACGGGCAGCCCGGACCCCGATATGGCCACACGTCGGGCCCGGTGGGCGGCCCCGGACCCCGATATGGCCACACGTCGGGCCGGGTGGGCGGCCCCGGACCCCGATATGGCCACACGTCGGGCCCGGTGGGCGGCCCCGGACCCCGATATGGCCACACGTCGGGCCGGGTGGGCGGCCCCGGACCCCGATATGGCCGCACGTCGGGCCCGGGCGCTCAGGCCTCGGCGCGCTTGAGGGCCTCGGACAGGCGCTGGGCCGTCGTGACGACGGCGGCCGCGTGCAGGCGACCGGGCTGGCGGGTGAGGCGCTGCAGGGGCCCGGAGATCGAGACGGCGGCGACGACGCGCCCGGCGGGCCCTCGGACGGGGGCGGAGACGGAGGCGACGCCGGCCTCGCGCTCCCCGATGCTCTGCGCCCAGCCGCGGCGCCGGACGCCGGACAGCACCGTCGCGGTGAAGCGGGCGCCCTGCAGGCCCCGGTGAAGCCGGTCGGGCTCCTCCCACGCCAGGAGGACCTGGGCCGCGGAGCCGGCGAGCATCGACAGCGTCGCGCCGACCGGGACGGAGTCGCGCAGACCCATGGGCAGCTCCGCGGCGGCGACGCACACTCGGGCGTCGCCCTGCCGGCGGAACAGGGACGCGCTCTCGCCGGTGTGGTCGCGCAGCGTGGCCAGCGCGGGGCCGGCGGCGGCGATGAGGCGGTCCTCGCCGGCGGCGGACGCCAGCTCGGGGAGCCGGGGGCCCAGGACGAACCGCCCCTGCATGTCCCGGCCCACGAGGCGGTGGTGCTCGAGCGCGACGGCGAGGCGGTGCGCCGTCGGCCGCGCGAGGCCCGTGGCGGCGACGAGCTGGGCGAGGCTGGCGGGGCCGGCCTCGAGCGCGGCGAGGACGGCGGCGGCCTTGTCGAGCACGCCGACTCCGCTAGACTTGTCCATAGGACGATATTGCCGTCTCTCACTGTGAGACCGCAAGTCTCCCGCCCGGGGCGGGACGCCTCCGACGCCCCGGACCGGGGCGTGGCGGCGGTCCGGTGCGAGAGCCGCAGCAGCGGCGCCGAACGGCGCCTGGACGGAGGACGAGATGGGCCGGACCCTGGCCGAGAAGGTGTGGGACGAGCACGTGGTGCGCCACGGCGGCGCGGGGGAGCCCGACCTCCTCTACATCGACCTCCACCTCCTGCACGAGGTCACCTCGCCCCAGGCGTTCGAGGGCCTGCGGCTCGAGGGTCGCGCCGTCCGCCGCCGCGACCTCACCATCGCCACCGAGGACCACAACACGCCGACCCTCGACATCGACAAGCCGATCGCCGACCCGACGAGCCGCACCCAGATCGAGACGCTGCGGCGCAACTGCGCCGAGTTCGGCGTCCGGCTGCACCCCCTGGGCGACGCCGAGCAGGGCATCGTCCACGTCGTCGGGCCGCAGCTCGGGCTCACCCAGCCCGGCACGACGGTCGTCTGCGGTGACTCCCACACCTCCACCCACGGCGCCTTCGGCGCGCTGGCCATGGGCATCGGCACCAGCGAGGTCGAGCACGTGCTCGCCACGCAGACGCTGCCGCTGTCGCGGCCGAGGACGATGGCCGTCACCGTCGAGGGCGAGCTGCCCGAGGGCGCCACGGCCAAGGACGTCATCCTCGCGGTGATCGCCCGGATCGGGACCGGCGGTGGGCAGGGGTACGTGCTCGAGTACCGGGGCTCGGCCATCCGCGCGCTGTCGATGGAGGCGCGGATGACGATCTGCAACATGTCCATCGAGGCGGGCGCCCGCGCCGGGATGATCGCGCCCGACGAGACCACCTTCGCCTACCTGCAGGGCCGCGACCACGCCCCGACGGGCGCCGACTGGGACGCCGCCGTCGCGCACTGGCGCACGCTGGCCACCGACGACGACGCCCAGTTCGACGCCGAGGTGGTGGTCGACGCCGCCGAGCTGCAGCCGTTCGTCACCTGGGGGACCAACCCCGGGCAGGGCCTGCCGCTCTCGGGTGCGGTGCCCGACCCGGACGCCCTCGGCGACGAGGGCCAGGCCGCCGCGGCGCGCCGGGCGCTGGAGTACATGGACCTCGTGCCGGGCACCCCGCTGCGCGACATCGCCGTCGACGCGGTGTTCATCGGGTCCTGCACCAACGGCCGCATCGAGGACCTGCGCGCCGCCGCCGAGGTGGTCCGCGGGCAGCGCAAGGCCGACGGCGTCCGCGTGCTCGTCGTCCCCGGGTCCGCGCGGGTCCGCCTGCAGGCCGAGGCCGAGGGGCTCGACCGCGTCTTCACCGACTTCGGCGCCGAGTGGCGCTTCGCAGGCTGCTCGATGTGCCTCGGGATGAACCCCGACCAGCTGGCCCCCGGCGAGCGCGCGGCGTCGACGTCCAACCGCAACTTCGAGGGCCGGCAGGGGAAGGGCGGGCGCACGCACCTGGTCTCCCCGCTGGTGGCCGCGGCCACCGCGGTCCGCGGGACGCTCTCGGCCCCCGTCGACCTCGAGGCGCCGCAGCCGCTCGTGCCCGCCTGAGCCGCCCGGCCCCTCCACCGCCCGGCCCTCTCCACCGGACCCCCAGCGCCCCAGGAGCGATCGTGGACCCCGTCACCCGCCACACCGGCGTCGGCGTGCCGCTGCGCCGCAACGACGTCGACACCGACCAGATCATCCCCGCCGTCTACCTCAAGCGCGTCTCGCGCACCGGGTTCGAGGACGGCCTCTTCTCCGCCTGGCGCCAGGACCCGTCCTTCGTCCTGAACCAGCCCGCCTACTCCTCCGGGAGCGTGCTGGTGGCGGGGCCCGACTTCGGCACCGGGTCCTCCCGGGAGCACGCCGTGTGGGCGCTCAAGGACTACGGGTTCCGCGCGGTGCTGTCCTCGCGCTTCGCCGACATCTTCCGCGGGAACGCCGGCAAGCAGGGCCTGGTCGCGGGCCAGCTGGCGCAGGAGGACGTGGAGCTCATCTGGAAGCAGCTCGAGGCGCGGCCCGGCACCGAGGTGACCGTCGACCTGCAGGAGCGCGTCGTGCTCTGCGCCGAGCTGGTGGCCCCGCTCCACGTGGACGACTACACGCGCTGGCGCCTGCTCGAGGGCCTGGACGACGTGGGCCTGACCCTCCGGGACGTCGACGCCATCGACGCCTTCGAGCAGCAGCGCCCGGCCTGGAAGCCGCGCACGCTCCTCGAGCGCTGAGGGCACGGCCGGAGCACCGGCCGCCACCTCTGCGCGAGCGCTCGTCACGTCGCGTCACCGACGTGGGGCCCGTCGGGTGCTCACGGGGGCAGGTCCACCAGATCGGGTGCCTCAGAAGCCCTCTGGCACTGGTGCGCCCGCCCCCACGGGCCCTAGCGTGCGCCGGGAGGCGCACCGGGTCCGAGAGTCGGGTCCGCGAGGGGCCCGCAGGAGGACCCATGAACAAGGGCGAGCTCGTCGACGTCCTCGAGCAGCGGCTGGGCAGCCGCCGCGCCGCGAGCGACGCGATGGAGGCGGTGATCGACTCCGTCGTCCGCGCCGTGGCGCGGGGCGAGCGGGTCGCCATCAGCGGCTTCGGCACGTTCGAGCGGGCGGACCGCGCACCCCGGACCGGCCGCAACCCCCGGACGGGGGAGACCGTGCCGATCGCCGGCACGTCCGTGCCCCGCTTCAAGCCGGGCACCGCCTTCCGCGCCTACGTCTCCGACCCCGAGTCCGTCCCGCAGGCCGGGCAGACCGACCCGTCGGCGGGCGGGGCCCTGCGCGCGGTGACCACGCGCCGCGGCGGCGTCGAGCTCGCCGACGCGCCGACCGGGCGCCCCCGGCGCTCGTCCCGGTCCGCCGCCGCCGTGGGCTCCGCGGCGGACGTCGCGGAGGCGCCCGCTCCGGTCGAGGAGGCCTCCGAGGACGCGGCCGCGGCGAAGGGCTCCCGGACGTCCAAGCCCGCCAAGGACGCGAAGGACTCCAAGGACGACAAGAAGAGCAAGAAGAAGGACGGCAAGAAGGGCAAGAAGAAGTCCTGACGCCCCCGCGCGGCCTGCCGGCACCGACGGGGCCGCGGGTGCCGCGCCGCCGCCCGGGCGCGGCGCCCGCGTGGAGCGCCGGGCTCGACGGCACCCCCGCGGCGCGGCCCGCCGCGCCCGGCCGGGGTCGGTGGCACGGGGCACGGCGCCGCCGGGGGCATGATGGTCGGCCGGGGCGGCGCCGCGCGGGTGCCGCCGGCAGGAGGTCTGGATGCCCATGGGCGACGTGCTGGCAGTGCGAGGCGGGCGACCGGTGGACGGCCGCGTCGCCGTGCGCGGGGCGAAGAACTTCGTGTCGAAGGCCATGGTGGCGGCGCTCCTGGGGGAGACGCCGAGCGTCCTGCGCAACGTCCCGGAGATCCGCGACGTGGCGGTCGTCACCGGGCTCCTGGGCCTGCACGGCGTCGAGGTCTCCCAGCCGGACGACGGCGTGCTGCTGCTCGACCCGACGGACGTCGAGTCCGCGCACGTGGCCGACATCGACGCCCACGCGGGGTCCAGCCGCATCCCGATCCTCTTCTGCGGGCCCCTCGTGCACCGCCTCGGCGAGGCGTTCATCCCCGACCTCGGCGGCTGCCGCATCGGTGACCGGCCGATCAACTACCACCTGGACGTGCTGCGCCAGTTCGGCGCCCAGGTCGACAAGCGCGAGGGCGGCATCCGCATCACCGCGCCGGACGGCTTGCGGGGCACGCGGATCGACCTGCCCTACCCGAGCGTCGGTGCCACGGAGCAGGTCCTGCTCACCGCGGTGCGCGCCGAGGGGTTCACCGAGCTGCACGGGGCGGCCACGGAGCCCGAGATCCTCGACCTCGTCGCGGTCCTGCAGAAGATGGGCGCCATCATCGGCGTCGACACCGACCGCACCATCCGGGTCGAGGGCGTCGAGCGCCTGCGCGGGTACGACCACCGGGCCCTCACCGACCGCATCGAGACCGCCTCGTGGGCCTGCGCGGCGCTGGCGACGCGCGGGCAGGTCTTCGTCGAGGGCGCCACGCAGCCCGAGATGATGACGTTCCTCAACGTCTTCCGGAAGGTCGGCGGTGAGTTCGACGTCACCGACGACGGCATCCGCTTCCTGAGCCCCGGCGGCCCGCTGCGCTCCATCGCGCTGGAGACCGACGTCCACCCGGGCTTCATGACGGACTGGCAGCAGCCGCTCGTCGTGGCGCTGACCCAGGCGGACGGCCTGTCCATCGTCCACGAGACGGTCTACGAGAACCGCTTCGGCTTCACCGAGGCGCTCGGCGGGATGGGCGCGCGCATCCAGGTGTACCGGGAGTGCCTGGGCTCCACGCCGTGCCGCTTCGGGGGCGCCGAGTTCCGGCACTCGGCGGCCATCTCCGGCCCCACGCCCCTGCACGGGGCGGACATCGTGGTCCCCGACCTGCGCGGCGGCTTCAGCTACCTCGTGGCGGCGCTCGCGGCCACGGGCGTCTCCAGGGTGGCCGGCATCGAGCTGATCGACCGCGGCTACGAGCGCTTCGCCGAGAAGCTCGAGGCCATCGGCGCCGACGTGGAGTGGACCTCCGGCCGCCCCGGGGACGCCCGGGGGCGCGTCCCGCTGGCCGCCCACGCCTGAGGTGCCGCCGGCGCCCGCCCGTCGGCGGCCCGCCCGCCCGGGTGACCGGCGGGGACGGGGCCGCTGGGTCGGCCTCCGGCGCTCAGCCCGCGGCGGCGCGCTCGGCGCCGGCGTCCTCGAGCGCGGCGCGGGTCCGCGGGCCCACGCCCAGTGCGAGGGCCGCGCGCAGGTCGGCCGGGGTGTCGACGTCGCGGCGCAGGCCCGGCAGGTCGAGCTCGAGGCGGACGGCCCCGGCGGCGACGTGGCGCTCGGCCGAGCCCTCGCCGTAGGCGACGGGCAGGTCGTCGGGGGCGGCGGCGGCCAGCAGGGCCGTGCCGCGACCGGCGGCGTCCGGCACGACGACGGAGCTCGCGCCGGCGGCCAGCTCGGTCGCGGCGGCCGCCAGGGCGTCCTCCAGCTCCTGGACGCGGAGCGCCGGGACGTCGGCGAGCAGGACGGCGACGCCCGTCCGCAGGGCTCGGCCGGTGCGCTGGGGGCCGCGGTGCCGAGCGCGGGAGGAGGCGGCGGACGCGCGGGCGCCGTCGCGCACGGCCGCGTCGAGCGGGCTGCCGGAGGCCACGGGGGACGGCACCACCACCTGCGCGCCGGCGGCCGCCGCCGCGGCGGCCGCGGCGCCGTCACCGGTCACCACGAGGGCGCCCGCGACGGACGGCGCGGCCAGCACGACCTCGAGGCAGTCCAGGGCCATCGCCAGCGCGAGCCGTCCCCGCGGCGCCGGCGCGCCGCCCAGGCGGCTCTTGGCCGTCGGGCCGCCCTTGACCGGGAGCACGACGTGCCAGCGGTCGTCCCGGGAGCCTCGGCGTACGTCAGGCGGGAGCACCCGACGATGCTGCCACCCTCGGGGAGCGCAGCGCCCCTCCGCGGGCGCCGACGAGCTCCCGGGCGCCGACCGGCGCCCTCCACCCGCGCACGACCGCCCCACCCGGAGAGGACCGCCATGCTCCCCGCCACCCTCCGCTCCCCGCGCCGCCGCCCGGGCGCGCCGCCCGCTGCGGCGCCGCGGACCGGCCCGTGCGTCGGGCGCCGCGCGTGAGCCCCCGCGTCGCCGTGCTCGGCACGGGCAGCTGGGGCACGGCCTTCGCGCTCGTGCTCGCCGACGCGGGCGCCGAGGTGCGCATGTGGGGCCGGCGCGCGGAGGTGTGCGCGGCCATCGCCGAGGGGCGGGGCAACCCCGCCTACCTGCCGGGCGTCCCCCTGCCCGCGGCGGTCTCGGCCACCACCGACGCCCGCCGGGCGCTCGACCGGGCGGACGTCGTGGTCCTCGCCCTGCCCTCCCAGTCGCTGCGCGGGGTGCTCGGCGAGGTCGCGGACGCCGTCCCCGCCGGGGCGCCGCTCGTCAGCCTGGCCAAGGGCCTGGAGAGCGGCACGCAGCTGCGCATGAGCGAGGTGGTGGCCCAGGCGTCGGGCGCGGAGCGCGAGCGCGTGGCCGTGCTCTCCGGGCCGAACCTCGCCCGCGAGATCGCCGAGCGCCAGCCGACCGCCACGGTCGTCGCCGCGCACGACGCCGACGTCGCCGCCCAGGTGGCCGCGGCGTGCGCGACGCCCGCCTTCCGGCCCTACACCCACCACGACGTCCTGGGCGTCGAGCTCGGGGGCGTCGTCAAGAACGTCGTGGGCCTCGCCGTGGGCATGGCCGAGGGCCTCGGCTACGGCGACAACGCCAAGGCGTCGATCATCACGCGGGGGCTCGCGCAGACGTCCCGGCTCGCGGTGGCCCTGGGGGCGGAGGCGGCGACGATGGCGGGCCTCGCCGGGATGGGCGACCTCGTCGCCACGTGCGCCTCGCCGCTCTCGCGCAACCACCAGACGGGGGTCCAGCTGGGGCGCGGCCTCGACGTCGCGGCCGCGGCGCGGGTCGTCACGCAGACCGCCGAGGGCGTGCGGTCGGCGCCCTCGGTCCTCGCGCTGGCGCGCGCCGCGGGGGTCGAGATGCCGATCGTCCAGCAGGTCGTCGACGTCGTCGAGGGGCGCGTGCTCGCCCGCGAGGCCGCACGGCTGCTGCTGGCGCGCGACCTCAAGCACGAGGGCGGCTGAGGGAGCGATCAGGGCCGCTCGCGGATCCAGGGGCCGCTGGTCTGCCGCAGACGGGGAGGACGAACTCCCTGCTGCGGAGCGTCGTCGCAGATGAGCGGCTCGGGAAGGCGTCGGTGGAGGACTTCGTCCTCCCCGTCTGCGCCTCACCCGGGTGGGGTGCCCGTCCGGCCCGCCCGGTGTCGAGCTCGGGCATGCTGACGGGCCGGGCACGAGGTGGGAGGGGTGCTGTGGCGAGGTCGCGCAGGAACGAGCGGGTCGAGGTCGTGCTGCCGGAGCTCGAGGAGCGCGGTGCCCCGAGCCCGGGGGACGACCTCGACGGGGTGCTGCTGCGGGGGCTGGACCTGTCGGGGGCGCAGCTGGCCGACCTGCGGCTGCTCGAGAGCTCGCTCTCGGGATGCCGTCTCGACGGGGCGTCGCTGCGCGGCGCCCGCCTGGTCTCCTGCGTCCTCGACGACGTCGCGGCCACCGAGGTGGACCTGTCGGACTCCTCCTGGCGCGACGTCGTCCTCAGCGGCTCGCGCGCGGGGGTCCTGCGCCTGGGGGACGCCGAGCTCGTGCGCACCCGGGTCAGCGGCTGCCGGCTGCACCACCTGGACGCCCGGGGCGCGGACCTCACCGACGTCCTCCTCGAGGACTGCGTGCTCGGCGAGCTCGACCTCACCGACGCGCGGGTCGAGCGCGTGCAGCTGGTCCGCTGCCGGGTGGAGCGCCTGGTGCTCACCGGCTCTCGGCTGGACGGCCTCGACCTCAGCCGCGCGGACGTCGTGCGGCTCACGGGCCCCGGCGACCTCGCGGGGACTGTGCTGGGGGAGGTGCAGGCCGTCGGCTTCGCCGTCGTCCTGGCCGAGCACCTCGGCGCCCGCGTGGTGCCCGCGGAGCGCGCCGGCCAGGACTAGGCGGCTGCCCCGCTGTCGCCGGGTCCGAGGTCGCCCCGCAGCCGCCGCGGTCGGGCACCGCGCTACCCCAGCCCGGCGAGCGCCTGCTCCAGGTCGGCCCAGAGGTCCTCGACGTCCTCGACGCCGACGGACAGGCGCAGCAGCCCCTCTGGCGTCGTCGTCGGCTCGTTGGCGTGCCGCCGCCGCCGCTCGACCAGGGACTCGACCCCCCCGAGGCTCGTGGCCGGGGTCCACAGGCGGAGCGCCTCGACGAGCGCGGAGGCCCGGGCGCCGTCGTCGTCCTCGGCGAGCTCGATCGACAGGACGCCGCCGAAGCCGCGCATCTGGGCCCGGGCGCGCTCGTGGCCCGGGTCGGACGGCAGCGACGGGTGGCGCACGCGGTCGACCGCGGGGTGGTCGTGCAGGCGCCGGGCCAGCTCGGCGGCGCTGGCCCCGGTGCGCTCCACGCGCAGCGCGAGCGTCCGCACGCCGCGCAGCGCCAGCCACGCCTCGAACGGGCCGGGGATGGCGCCGTGGACCCGTCGGTGGGCCGACAGGCGCTCGAGCAGGTCGCCGTCGGAGGTGGCGACGGCGCCGAGCAGGACGTCGGAGTGCCCGGACAGCAGCTTGGTCACCGAGTGCACGACGACGTCGGCGCCCAGCGCCAGGGGCTGCTGCACCAGGGGCGTGGCGAAGGTGCCGTCGACGGCGACGACCGCTCCGGCGCGGTGGCCCGCGTCCGCGCAGGCGACCAGGTCGGCCACCTCGAGCAGCGGGTTGGTGGGCGACTCCAGCCACAGCAGGTCGGCGTCGTCGCCGAGCGCTCGCACGACCTCGTCGGTGTCGGCGACGTCGACGAACGACACCTGCGCCCGCCCGTCGGCCTCGAGGCGCTCGAGCAGCTCGACCGAGGTGTTGTAGGCCGAGCGGGGCGCGACGACGCGGCCGCCGACGGGCACCAGCGCGACCACGGCCGACACGGCGGCCATGCCCGAGGCGAACGCGAGCGCACCGCCGCCCTCGTCGACGCCCTCCAGGGCCGCGAGGACCTCCTCCAGCGGCTCCCAGCTGGGGTTGGAGGAGCGGGCGTACGTGCGGTCGTCCGGGCCGGGGGTGCCGGCGCCGACGAAGGTCGAGGACAGCACGAGCGGCGGGTTGACCGGCGCGTCGGGCGTCCGCGGCGGCCGTCCGGCGGCGACGACGGTCGTGGCGGGCGCCCAGGGGCGGTCGGGGCGGGAGTCGGCCATGGCGGGGAGCGTAGGGCGCCGGCGGTCCCCGGCCCCCGCTCCGCCGGGCTCAGGTGCGCGCGGCGTCCGCCTTCGTGGGCAGGGAGGGCAGGGGCTGCCAGGTCACCGGCACCCGGCGCATGAGCAGGGCGTGGTCGAACACCGCTGCACCGGGCGGGAGCACGCCCGTGTCGTCGTACAGGCTGGAGCGCACCTCGCGCGCACGGCCGGCCTCGACGCGCCAGGCGTCGGTCTCCAGTCGCATGCCGTCGTGGTCGCCCGGTCCGTCGGGGACCCCCCGTCCGCCGTGGGCTGCGGGCGCTGCCGACCAGCCGGTCGACCCGGCCTCGAAGAAGCGCGAGGCGGCGTCGAGGTCTGCGAACAGCGCGCTGCCGACCAGCTCGGGAACCACCTCCACGTCCGCGGCGAGAGCGGTGCCGTCGCCGGCTGTGACAGCCACGCGCACCCGGTCCGCCGTCTCGGCGACGTCGAAGCGGGCGCGGCCGTGCCGACCGGGGAACAGCCGCCCGCCGGCGAGGGCCACGACCCGGCTGCCCGTGTGCCGCTGGGGGATCCAGACGCCCGTGCGCTCGCCCTCGGGGGCGTCCCAGGCGACGGCGACGCGGTGGGCGGCGTTCTCGGCGCGCAGGCCCACCGCGGCGGGCAGCCCCTGCGGCCGGACGGCCCCGAGGCGGATGCAGCAGACGCCGACCACCGCGGCGCCGTCCACCAGCTGCGGCCGGAAGGGCTGCGGCAGCAGGCGGCTGACGACGTCGGGGTCGGCCCGCCACGTGAGCAGCAGGCGCCGCTCGACCTCGGCGGCCAGCACGGGTGCGCGCACGGGAACCTCCTCGTCCGGGTGGGCGACCGGGGCGCCCGCCGAGGCGCCCATCGTGGCCGGTGCTACCCGCCGAGGAGGGGTGGTCGTCGACATCGGCCCCGAGGGGAGGAGCGCCCGAGGACGTCGTTGGCGGGTCTCCCCGCGCCGACCCAGCCGCGGATGTTGTCGACTTCTTCGGTCGTGGGGGTGGCCTGGTGCGGAAGTCGTCGACTTCTTCGGTCGTGGGGGTGGTCTGTTTTGGATGTTGTCGACTTCTTCGGTGCTGAGGCGGCTCTGGCGAGGAAGTTGTCGACAATTTCGGTCGTGGGGGGTGGGGGGGGGGCCGGTCCGGGAGCTGTCGACACCTTCGGTGCCGAGCCGGCTGTGGTGCACGAGCCGTCGACGACGTCGTCGGGCGTCGCCGTCCCGGGGTCGCCGCCGACGGCCGGCGGGCGCGGG